>WNGL01008134.1_pt1 | contig 18097 bp, 14 predicted proteins | sample 5400591 | NCBI WGS metagenome assembly WNGL01 (sample SAMN13153377, study PRJNA577476) | soil metagenome | isolation source: 80 cm soil or saprolite under Garry oak tree replicate 1 | place: USA:California | collected 2016-06-15 | reverse complement strand
ACATCATCGCCGGTCTATGCTGATGGGAAGATCTTCTACGGAACTTGGTTTGTCAGGTTCAACTCCGTACTCATGGCTGTCTACACTAACAATACGGTTGCGTGGCAGTATGTCGGGGATGACACGATCAAGTCATCTCCCTCGGTCAATAACGGACGAGTTGTCTTCGGCCAAAACAATGGCTATGTTGTTGCAGTCAACGAGACCACAGGCGCTCAGTTATGGAAAGTTGCTATCGGAGTGGCGGCGTCGATAAGCACCGCTCCAGCTCTGGCCTACGGAAGGGTGTATGTCGGAGCTGACAGCAACAGGTTCCTCGCGATGAACCAGACCACTGGTTCTATCATCTGGACCTTCAACATCGGAGCATTCAACGCAACCTCTGCAGCGGTCAACAATGGAGTAGTCTATTTTGGCACAGGCAAAGGCATTCTATACGCGCTGAACGCCACAACCGGTGCCCAGATCTGGACGTACCCGAAAGCGGGCACGATCGGGGGAATCTCATCCTCTCCAGCCCTGGCGCTCGGTTCGAATACTCTATTGTTTGGCTCGAGCGACCACAGTCTTTACGCGCTGAACGCTACTGGGGGCGCGTTGCTCTGGAAGTATACGACTGGTGCGGGCATCTCTTCGTCCCCCGCCATTGCGGATTCTCGGGCCTTCTTTGGGTCATGGGATACGAAGGTCTACGCACTGGGCGTAATCGCGCCTAGGTTACAAGCTTCAATATTTCCGAGCGTCACGAGTTTGAAGCCTGGACAGGTTTCGATTCTGACCATCACGGCTACGAATGGGTCGACTCCTCAGGCCAGTGTGACTCTTGCTCTTAGCTCATCGGCCGGCGGCGGCTTCACTCAGCCTGTAATGGGCAGCACTGGTGTATACTCGTCCAATTTCACAGCGCCTCTCGTGAACTCTGTTGTCAGCTCGATAATTCAAGTAATTGCGAGTGAAAATGGTTTCATAAGTGGATCTGCTCTGACAACGATAACTCTGAATCCGTTTCCGCCTTTGACCGTTGCTGCCTCCCCCAACCCCGTTTCGATCACTCCTGGAGGAGAGATCGTCCTGATGATTCGGGTCACGAACGGGACTAGCCCGGTGACAGGGGCTACGATCTTTCTTTCATCCTCTGCTGGTGGCAGCTTCTCAAGCCCAACTGATGGCGGTAACGGCAACTACACGGCTGTCTACACTACGCCGCTCCAGGCCTCGAACCCAACGGTCAACATCCAGGCCTCAAAGCCCGGGTTTGCTTCAGGACAAAACACCCTGACGGTTACGATAAATGGGATTCCAAACCTGACCAACCTGAAGGTCGTGGGGATTCCATTCATCTACCTCATTGCAGGGATAGCTCTTCTGTTCCTCCTAGTTCTGATAGCTCTAGTATCAAGGAGAAAGGGTGAGCCTACGTCGCCATATTATCATCCGGTTGAAGCGGAGCCGCCGACATATGCTTCGAAACCTGATTTCGGAGAAGGCTTATCTAGCCGATTCCGGGGCGCATTGTTCACGGGGTTGGCGGCCATAGGTGGGAGCTAGGACCCGTACCCATTCCGAACACGGAAGTGAATCTCCCATGCGATCTATGTGGTAGTGTGGTGCTAACGCCCACGCGAAGCTTAGACCGCTGCCAACCTCATTTTTCTGATCTAGACAATGAACAAGCGTTTTCTTTGCTGGATATCTTTCGGTTTACTTTGGACTAGTGCTATCCAGTCTTAGGGATCAACGTTTATAACATTCAGACGGGAATATTGAGCATATTCCGGGGCCCCAATAATTGTTGCCTGTAATTCTCCATGAAAACGATATTTTCGGCTCACTGCTGGGCAACCTGGGCACAATTAGTCAACTGCTCTTTACGGTTCTCTTTATCGCGTTATTTTTCGGGTTTGGTCAGAAACTTCAGATGCGCCAGTTTCTCTGGGATATCGACAAGGGGCTGCGGAAATTGGACATGTTCCGAAACTCCGCGAAGGATCTAACTCTCAAGACAGTCAAGGAGATCGGAAAACCCTCAACTGATCCCGGTCCACAAATCAATGTGTTAATGGAACAGTTCCTCATCTCCCCGGTCGACATGGATCCCGCTGGAATTGTCGGCAAGATCGATCATTTGCTAGATGTTCGGGATGCCAAGTTCAAGGAGGATGTTCGCAGGATCGCACCAGGCGCCGATTCTTCCCAGGTTATGAACTTAGAGAACCTGGTCGAGGCGTCTTGGGCTCTCAACACGATCTACAGAATCATCCGACACTTCTACTTGATGGGAAAGAAGACTAACAGCATCTTCATCATTATCCAGCTTCAAGCATTGCTTCCGTTGATAATCCAGGAGGCTGAGGCGTATTTGGGTGCGGCGAAGGCTTTCGCTGAAGGCCAGCCTATCGGTGATGGAATCGGACCGCTTGTTGCATCGAGGTTGATGAAGGACAAGGAGAAACGCAAGGTCGAGAAGGACGTTGTCGTTGCGGAGACGATGATCGAGGACCGTAGAGTCATCGCTTTGAAGGCGGAGGGTCCTGGCGGAAACGTCGGGAAACCGGGGGACGCCATCAAGACGATCATCGAAGAAAATGTCGGTAAGGTCTCGATGGTGGTCATGGTTGACGCGGCAGTGAAGTTTGAGGGCGAGACCTCAGGCGAAGTCAGCGAGGGAATTGGAGCGGCTATCGGCGGCGTCGGCACGGAACGGTTCAAGATCGAACAGGAAGCAACAGTCCACAAGATACCGGTCTACGCTGTCATCGTCAAGGAAAGTCTTCAGGAAGCGATTACACCGATGAAGAAGGAGATCATGGAGGCTGGAGAGAAAGTTATCGAGAGAATCAAGAGCCTCATTCTGGAACGAAGCAAGCCGGGCGATACTATAATAGTCGCCGGTATCGGCAACACCATCGGTATCGGTCAATAGAAGGATCTTTAGGTGTCGCAGCCTAAGCCACGTAGTGGCTCATCACTAGTCATAACCATAGTAGCCGCCGTAATGGCGGTGGTCGGCCTCTACACTATCGGTCTCGCCCTGAACACTCCTGAGCTGGACCCAACACTTCAGATTCTCTACATCACAATAGCGGCTCTCGCCTTCGCATTCGTATTCCTGTCATTCACGAGGATGAGGAGAGGCATCCGGATAGGCGCATACACACCACCAAAAGTGCTTTCCGTGGTCAAGTGTGGCCAGTGCAGTTTCAAACAGATAAAGAACTTCGCGTTGGGAGACTTTGTTTTCAAGACGCTCGGCAAGTGCACCCAGTGCACCACCGGGGACCTCAGCATCAACGGAATCTACACTGAAGGTCCCCCGAAAAAGTAGCCTTGTTATTCCGCTGTTAGCACGGTACAGTCATCTCGCCCGACTAGAACCGTATGTTCTGATTGCGCAACCGGTCTTCGAGTCTCCTCTACCAGGACAGGGTATCCGCCTACGCACTTGTTGTGGACAAGGTCTAGCATCGCGCGCTTGGCGGTTTCTCTCGGGAACTTGTCTTCTAGCCAGCGGGGTGCGAAGGGCAGGGTTGAGAATCTCGTGTATATGTCATCGAGGACTTTCTTGGACTCATCGTTCTTGACGCCTTTGGATTTGATGTAGCGGTATATCTGGGCCGGTAGCATGTTTGTCACGGACCCTGCGGCGTCGGGCAGTGTCACGAAGGGTTCAATGGCGAACACCTCGCCTTCGTTCGCCTTTCCCGCCGCGAGCACTGGCACATTCGGCACGGACTTACCCGCGTGTATACTGTACCTCTCAATACTATGACCCGTGAGATTGCTAATGGGTCGGAAGCCGTACTTTCCTATCGTCGTCTGGATCACTCGTCCAATGTCGGATAGTTTGACTCCACCTCTAAACGCCTTGATAGCATTCTGCAAGGCATCATCAGCGGCCTTGACCATCGGCTCGAACTTGGGATCATAGAAAACGGTAACAGCTGTATCGGTCACGTAGCCGTTCACGTGGACTCCGAAGTCGACTTTCACCATTGACGCGGCAGGAATGGTTAGAGTATCACCGGGCGGCGATGTGTAGTGTGCGGCAATCTCGTTGATCCCAATGTTGACCGGGAAGGCTGGTTTGCCTCCGAGCTCCCGAATTCTGCTTTCGATCTCTACGCAGATCTTCAGCGCGGGTTTTCCTGGTTTGACGATGCTGGGTATTTCCTTTCGGAGCTTTGCTATGATCTGGCCTGATTTCCGAAACGAATCTAGCGCGTCCGCGTCGTACATTGAATCCGAGTCCTAGTTAACGGGATAGAGGTATGCGTCTCTTACGTATGAACTATGACTTACTGAAGTCACGGGTCCACATTTCCCTTGCGAGGGCACCGTCTTTCTTGTACAAGTGCACCAGGTCGCGAGCTTTCTCCCTGCGCTGCCGATGCTGGTTGAGAAACGTCGTCACCTTTTCAATGAGTACGTCTTTCAAATCCCCTGTTAGCATTCGGCCGCTCTTGTATTCGGCGCGGATCTGTTCTATTCTCTTGTCATCGGGCTCGAAGAACATGTAGAGCCACTGGAACGGAACATCAACATCAGGGTTTCCACCCTTCTTCCGATGCTCCTCCTTCGTTTCCTGTCCACCGGAAAAAGCGTAACGGTACACCTTGCTCCTTACTGTCTTATCGTCGTCGCTAAGATTGATCGTCGTCTCTTGCTTCGAGGAGCTCATCTTATCTTGCAATCCCGTGAGTGCGGGCAGAAACTTACTGTGAACCGCGGCTGCCTTGTAGTACCCCATCGACTCCGCAATATCCCGCTGTATCCTCCAGTAAGGGTCCTGGTCAATTGCTGAGGGTATTAGGCAACGTCTCTTTTCGAGGAGGCTTGGAAGAATCTGGATAGACGGATAGAAAGCGAAACCGATGTTTGTCTCGCCAGTGAACCCGAACACGGCCTTTACAGTGCTAAAATTAACCCTGCGGGCAATCTTCAGGACCATGGGGTATGCGTGTCCGATGAATTCCGTGTCCTGGAGTATGAACGTCCGGTCGGGATCGAAGCCCACGGCAGCAATCTCAAGAATATTGTCCACGGCCCATCGCTGAGTGTCTTCATAGGTTAAGTTCCGTTTCTCTTCAAGGAATTTTTCATCGTCGGTAATCTGTATGTAGACGGTTGTATGGAATTTGTCTTGGAGCCACTTTGTGAAGTAGAACTGAATAATGTGGCCGATGTGCATTGGTCCGCTTGGTCCTCTGCCAGTGTACAGGAACAATCCTTTGCCCTTCGAGTAGTCGTTGAGGACGAGATCAAGGTCACGGTGCGAGAAGAAGATCCGTCGACGGACGAGATAGGCCGCGTCACCGAGGATCTCTTCCAGTTTCTTGGCAAGCGGACCGGTTATCGGTTGGGTTCCAAAATCACGGATGAGCCGATCATAGTCCACATCCCCTTTTACTTCCCAAGGTGTCACAACGAACTTTTCTTCAACCAATCTTACTCGACCCCCATGGCTGGAATCTCCAGCTCGAAAGCTGCAACCGGAAGGCTGAGACCCCAACCACGGATTATCTTGGGGTGCAACTCGCCAACCACTCCAAGCCGCTTTTGCCCTGACATTACTTCTCCTGTACGTCCCTCAAGAAAGCTCGGGTGAGTGGTGGGAACGACCTCGAACTTGACCCCTATGCTTCCAAGGAGTGTGTCGAGGCAGGATCGAATCTCAGTGAAACCAGCTCCCGTGTGAATCGTTACCGCGGCGATCTTATGTCGAGTATCGGTGTGACCTTCGCCATCTTCTTTGACAGTCACGCACGGTCCGATCTCGAATACCCTCTGAGGGTAATCGACATGAGTATTATCCTTGAGCAAATTGAGAACGCTCGGCAAAAGCCAGCTTCTCATTGCGGTATGGGTTGACATCTTCGGATTCAACAGCTCCGCGTAATTTTCGCGCCCTATGCCCATCTTGTCAACGAAGACTTCCGGGGAGGTCAGACTGTATGTCAGAAGTTCTTGGTATCCCAGTCCGATCATGACTTCCGCAAGGGTCTCGTGTCTGTCTGTCTCGGGTGCGAGTCCCCCAAGGGTCCAGATTCTCGGCCATTCAGGATCCAGCTTGTTGATGTCCAGCGCGATCGCGAGATCCTCCACTAGGTCAACTTGATGCATTATGTCGATGCGATAACAGAGGCTCTCGACGCGCAAGACGTCCCTGCTTACTTGCCGAGCAGGATGCCCCGCTCTCACGAAGGCCCGTATCATCTCCGCGGGTTTGAAGGTGGATCCAAGAAGTCTGTTCGCGTAGCTGACTGACAAATCCTTGAAGCTAGATTTTAGGTCCGGCGTAATTACCGGCTTGGGCCGCTTGTCTGCGTAGCTTTGAGCGCAGCTGTAGACCCTGCCCCCTCTCTCGGCGAGAGCAGCTACTACTATCTTCAGCGCATTTCCTACTGTCTCGACGTTTGTCCCTGTGACTTCTACGAGGATATTCCTCGTGTCTGAGCCTATCTTGCCAAGGTCGTTGGAGTTGATAATCGGAGGAAGAGATAGAATCTTGCCATCCCGATCAGCTAGAAGCGGCCAGTCCTTGAAGGACGAGATCGTTCTTCCATACTCGATTCCCTTGGGGTGCTTTTCTACAATCTCTCGAAGCGTCATCTTCTCGGTTGAGCCTAGCGGGACGAACGCTGTGTCGTCAGGGTTGCCGACAGTGTACCGAAGAGGTGACTTGATCAGATCGGCTTGATAGAATCCGATAGACGCACGTTTCCTCTTCCTACCATACGTGAGGTCCATTTTTTCTTGGAGGCTTATCCAGCTCTTCAGAGCGGCTTCGCTGGGCTTGACGTTTCTCACAATGGAGGTTGCGATGAAAGGCCGGATCGGTGCCAGTCTACGATCTACTGCAACTCTCAGACCAGACTTTCCGGAAAGTATTGTAGCCTTGGGCTTAGCAATGCCGAGATGAGTTCTGAGAGCACGTGCGATTCCCTCTACTGACCAGATGTCTGGATGATTGCTGTCCTTTACTTCGACGCTGACGCTATCGTTCTGTTCGTCTAGAGATTCCACGTCTCCCTTGACGTAGGCGAGGATCTGGTTGAGCCCGTCCTCGTCTCGGGGAACCTTCTGTCCCAGAAGATCGTCTAGATCGGCCAGAGAGAATTGGACCGAAGGCGTTCTAGCCGACCTTCTGCTGCCTTATCCATTCGAGGTCTGTCGTGAAGAGCTGTCTGATATCCTGGATTTGTTGGTGCATCATGTAGAGCCTGTCGATTCCGAGCCCCCACGCGATTACAGGTACTTTGATGCCGAGGGGTTCCGTGACTTCGGGTCTGAATATTCCGCTCCCGCCGAATTCCATCCAACCGTATCCTTCCTTGTAGGCTTGCAGCTCGACACTGGGTTCCGTGAATGGGAAGTAGTCTGGCTTGAACCGGACCTTGTCAGCTCCCGCAACTTCACGGGCGAACATCTCCAAGACCCCGAGCAGGTTGCGTAGACTGAGGTTGGGGTCGAGAACGATCCCTTCTGCCTGGTTGAACTCTGTGAGATGAGTTCTGTCAAGCAGTTCGGGACGGAAGCATCTTGCGATGGCAAAATATTTGCCCGGAATCTGCAGGTCCTTAGAGATCATCGACCGGACGCTCAGGGCTGTTCCGTGGCTTCGTAGGACAAGCTTGGAGGCTTCATCCTTCGAATACTTGTAGCCCCATCCGGTGGACCCTGTCTTCCAGCCGTTCTCATGTGTCTGAGCCACCTTCTCCACGATATTCTTCCATGGCTCAAGGCTTGCCTTGGACGGGTGTTTCAGATAGTAGAGATCGTGAATCTCTCGCGCCGGATGATCTTGTGGCATGTAGAGGCAGTCGTCATTGATGAACGCGGTCTCGACCAGAGGTCCAGTAGCTTCCTTGAACCCGAGTGCGACAAGTTTCCGTTTGACCATTCGCAAGAATCGCAAGTACGGATGATATTTTCCAGGATTGAGTGAAGGGACGGGAGAGGAGACATTGTACGATCGAAGGCGGACCCTCTCCCAGTCACCGGATAGAATCATTTCGCTTGTTAGACCGCTGACTTCATCGACAGGAGCTTGAGTCGGAATCGTGTCCAACCCTTGAGAAGTGATCTGGAGCTTCCGCTGTGTTCTTTCTTTCGAGGCTAGAATGTTTCTCTTGAGCAGCATTTCGGCGGCCTGTTTCAGGTTTCTCGGCAGTTCATCTATAGGGATGCTAACTTGGCCAATTCTCTCCAGGACCTCTTCGTCATCGTCTTTTGGCGGCCTCTTTGGGATCTGTAGTATGATGCCGGATCTTGTTTTTTCGATTTTTCCCCAGCCCTTGCGTGCAATCCATCCAGCGACTATTGAGACAAAGTCTAGAGGTAGCCCTGCTTGCTGGACGGCTTCGCTGACAGAGAGTTTTCCTCCGGCATCGTGAACCACCGTCGCGACTCTTCGCTCTGGCAGTCCGTTCGCGAGATAATCGTATCCCTCTTCAGTGCAAAATACTTCAGTCGTCAATGTTGTCTGCTCCTTCACTAGGCCTAGTTCGGATAGTGTTAGTGATGCACGGGCAACAGCGGCATCCGCTAGGCCCGTCTTCCGAACTAGATCGTCGACAAAGGCTACGCCTCCCGCGTCTCGGAGAGTTCTCAGAACCTTGACGTCATTCTCACGCAACTCCACTTGTAATTCTCTCCGAGCCTAGAAACTCTGGTCATAAGTCCGACGGCTATATTTGATTTGGAGTTTCGATTTGGCTACTTGTTCTTAATCGAGAAGAGGAATCTCGCAGGGTGATGTTGAGGTAGTAACGGGCCTCAAAGCCTAAAAATGAAGAGTGGGTCCCTGTCTGCTCAACTTCCTGCCCCCAGGATGGCTGCCCAGAATGTCCAGCTCGACTCAGTCCAGAGTAGAAGGAAGTGTCAATAGCTTTCGTGCAAAACATGAACGCAATCGAATCCTTGCGGGGATAGCCGTTCTCGCAATAGTTCTACTCTTGTTGGGTTGGGGACTATCGGCAATGCAGTGGACCATCCTTACAACAAACAACAACGCAAACGACGCCGTGGCCACACACAAGATACAAACCGAAACTGCTCTGTATTCTATGCCGCTGGGTGTGCAACGCTACTACCCTGAGTGGGTCAGTTTCCACACGCAATCATCAATCTATGGCTACGGCACTAGTTGCGGCTTCATAGGGAACGTTTCAACATGCTCTTTGCCAACACCAGTGTCAAATTCATCAGCCACCGTTGAGGACTACGTCCTCTTCTCCTTCGCTAATCCTAACGGGACAGCTGTCACATTCTGGTTCACAAGTCCGCAGGGAAACCTGACACAAGAATGTGGTGATAGCGTTGTGGTAGCATGCAATCTCGAACCCAACCCACCCGGTGCCCGTACAGGTCCATATTCGAACTTGTTCCAAATCCCCACGCCCGGAAACTACTCGATACGCCTTTTGTCCACGCAGTGCTCCTTCACGTCTAATTGCTCGACAACAACCGCTAAGGGAACCGTAACCGTGGCCGTCAGCACCATAACCTACAGCCGGCCATACTACACCGCCGGACTCGCAACGGTAATAATAGCCGGAGTATCAGTCGCGATCGCCGTAGTATTCCTAACAATCACCAGCTTTCGTGCTGTCGATGACCGAAGAAAGCGAAGCGGACCGAGGCCTCCAGCAGTCCACGCTGTACAAGGCGTCGATTAGTAAGAGGGAATTGCCTCGCGTAGAAATGATTGTAGGCAAGGTAGCGAGAGTTCCAGCCAAGGGCGTTCTTGAGCGTAGTTGACTAGTTACTTGGTTTGAAACGCGGATACAATTTCTTTTACTTATGACAGCCCATGAGTCTGCTCAGTTACACTGAAGGTTCTTTGGATCCTCTTCCACCTACAGGAACTTGTTTGTGATTCCGAGGGCTTCGTCGGTCTTCGCAATTGATCTTCTACCTTCACTTTCCAAGCCGGTAAGTGCCCTTATGGCGTCAATATTTTCCGGAACCACAACACTCTCATTGTGGACTTGGTAGACCAGATTAGCCTCACCATCCGTGACGTTGAGTATGTCTTCCCAGTAGGCGACCTCCCACATGTCCGCCCTGGCTCTATGTAGGTCTCGCATCATTTCTGCCACCGCATTCATGCTGTCGACTCCATCAGTCGTCCTAACAGGCGCCAACCTGGGTGCGTCCTTCAAGACCTTCAGCACATCTTTCCTCTCCGGGTTGTTCTTTAGCTGGACCATGGCGAAGTGGAGATGTCCGATGTTGAAGGGTCCTTTCGCGGCCATAGTTGTAATGTCCAGTTTGGGAAGAACAGTTTGCGCGTCGGGTCCCTGATGAGACGGAATATGAGCCTCCGGGACGACAGTGTTGATGAGTCCATTCTTGTGGCTCTCCCACGGGTCTGTTCCTCTCCGGAACACGACAACTCTCGCCTTTCTCACCCCGAGCCCATTCTGGAGTGCTCCAATGGTTCTGCAGATTCCGGTTGTGTTGCAGCTCACGACCCTTGTGGCGTTCTTGTTCAGATTCTCCTCATAGTTACACTGGGCAACGAATGACGACCCTGTGAGATCGTGTTTCTCGCCGCCCTGAAAAACCGATTTGACCCCGAGCTTATCGTACTGAGCCTTGTTCTTCGCCCCTAGTCCTGCAGGGGTGCAGTCGATCATAACGTCGACCCTTTTGATCAAGTCCTCTAGAACTCCTGAAACTTCTATCCCTTCCTTCTTCATATCGGGAAGTTTCTCGGGAATAGAACTGTATATCGCGAAATTCTTCTTCTGCCCCATCTTCACACGATAGTCAGCGACGACGTCGGAGACGCCGACGAGTTTCATGTCCTTCTGTTTCGACACGGCCTCGGCGACACGTTTGCCGATGACCCCGAACCCGTTCACACCCACCTTGGCATCTGGCTTGGGCATTCTAACACATCAGGCAAGAGGACGATAATGGTTTCTTTTAGACGTAACCTTGTCTCGAGCCGTTCACTCAGTTTCACTGTGAAGAATTGTTAACCGGTCGGAAGATCTCAACCTCGTCCCCGAGTGAATATGTTAAGAATTGCACACACAGAGTTGAGCTGGGCCTGAGTTCATTTTGAATATTGGCAAGCTCTTGCGCAAGCGAAGGAATGTCTACGGATTCGAATCAAGAGCAATCCCAGACAATTCCCTCTTGAGAATTCTCGATGATGCAAGACATGTTCCGAGCGCAGGCTTCACGCAAGACTTCGAATTCATCGTTGTCAAAGATCCGATGATTCGAAAAGAACTTGCAACAGCAGGGCATCAGCCTGAGTACATCTCGGAAGGCCTCGCAAAATCAGATTTCGTGTCAACAGCTCCGGTCATTATTGTTCCATGTGGAAACAAGAAGAGGTTTGAAGCAAAGTATGGTAGAGCCGAAGAAAATGCAAGGCTTCCCTGGTGGCTCATAGATGCAGGCTTTGCGTCATTTGCTCTGATACTGTCAGCCTTCGAACATGGATTAGCTGCGTCGTTTCTCGGTGCGCTCGATGATGATAAAGTGGGGCAGATTCTGAACATTCCAAAGGATGGCTCCGTTATTCCCCTAGCTCTGGTACCGATCGGATACAAGGACCCTGGAGAAGAAGTCCTCTGGACGCAGAGGTCCCACAACGCTGTTCGCAATAGAAGAAGTCTCGCCGATTCGATCCATTGGAACCATTGGTAACGAATTCAACTCAACTGTGCTCGTGGTACAAGCTCCCGAAAAGACCGACTAGCTTTTCTTGATGTTCGCCTTCCATCCATAGGGCGTCGAGGTTGCTGGAGGAATTTGACAAGCGCACGATTCAGACTGTTGGAATCGCACTCATTATTCTAGGAATCTTACTCATTGAAGTCAGTTTACTCAGCATCATCGCCGCCTCTATGGTAACCACATATTGTCCGGCGAGCGGTTGCCCACCCTATTCACTGCCGGCTCAGAGTTTGCTGTTGCCCTCGTTCTTGTCTGGCCTCGCTCTCCTCGTTATCGGGATCATCTTGCTTATAATCGCCCGAGGCATGAAATCAAAGAGAGACACAGACTAGGCCTATCCATTCTGGAGACGGGCTTTAATACTAGGGCTGGACCCTTTACGCTCTCAAGCTTTACCGCTTACAAATCGAAAAGAGAAGGTATCAGAAAGAAGGTAGTGAATTATGGAGGTTAAACTTTCATGGTTGAACAGTCTCAGTACGCTACGACTACAAAATACATAGTAAAAGCACACTTCGACGTTCAAGGCGTCGTCGAAAAACCGGATGTAGTTGGAGCAGTTTTCGGACAAACAGAAGGACTCTTCGGACCCGATCTAGACCTTAGAGAATTACAAAAATCAGGAAGAATAGGACGAATCGAGATCAACCTCGATTCCAAACGTGACAAGACAACAGGGTCCATCGTAATACCATCGAGCCTAGACAAAGTCTCAACCGCCATTATCGCCGCTGCGATCGAAAGCGTCGACAGAATAGGCCCCTGCGAAGCCAAGATAACACTGGAGAAGGTTGAGGATGTCCGCGAAGAGAAAAGAAACGCTATGGGATCAAGAACGTTGTCGCGCTCAACGGGACGAAGGTTCCTGATACAATCATCAAGCTCACAAAGGACAAGGAGGTCACAGCCTTCCTCGACGGGGACAGAGCCGGAGACCTGATTCTCAAAGAGCTACAGCAGGTCGCAGACATAGACTATGTCGCGCGCGCGCCCTTCGGCAAGGAAGTTGAGGAGCTCACTCCCAAGGAGCTAATGAAAGCCCTCAGAGAAAAGGTCCCAATCAATCTCGCTCGACCGATCGAGAGACCAGAAAGAGTTCAATTCGCCCGCCAGGAAAGACCTGAGAGACAGGAACGATACGAGCGACCCTACGAAAGAGGCTACGGTCCCTCTGAACCTCGGGTAGAAGCACCTCCCATTCCAAGACCCAGTCTTTCACCAACAGTGTTCGAAGCTGCAAAAGACTTGCGTGGAACCCGAATGCCTGTCAGCGAGCTTGCGGAGAAAATTCCAGGTGTCGAGAACGCGCACTTGATTCTCTTCGATGGAGTTGTCACTCAGAGATTGTTGGACATTGCCGCCGGAAAGAACATCAGATTCGTCATCGGCGACAGAGTATCCGACGGAGCCAAAAAGCCGCCAAATGTGAATGTAATGACCCTGAGCGATCTGTCCTCGTTCAGTCCCGGTCCTACAATTACAAACTGACCTGCCCGCGATCTTTCCCGAGTAAATCCTGCTCGGCAATTCCAAACACCTCTAGAACCCTAGCCGCAGCCGGAACAATCTGATTGTGGACATAATATTCGTAATCTACCTGATCCAGTGAGACTTTGAAGTGCGGCTCTGCCTTCTGGTAGAGCTTGCCTGGCCTCTTTGTGATGATGAACCCGACTTTGTCTCCGACACTAACCGGCCAACCCTCTTTACCCATCTTCCGAGCGACCTCCACATGAGGTGCATTGACCTCGTATTCATCCGGACGCTTGGTAAGCGTCTTCCAAATCACGAGGGAAGATTTGGGGACCTTTATGGATTCTAGGTCCTTGATTAGGCTCGTCACGTACGACCTCGCTCTCGCTGGATTGCCATCTTGGAGGACAAGCTTGAGAACTTCGTTCTGAACATTTCTGGCGAGGTTAGACCAGTCTCCTCTTATCGCTTCCATCCCAACGACATCAAGCTCGCCATCTCCCAATAGTCCAGCATACTTCTTCTTGGCCTCAGTGAACAGGATTCGCTTGTACAATTGTCCTAGGTTGATTTCAAGACCTAGATTCTTGTCGATCTCTTTGATGAATTGGTTGACGAGTTTCTCTTCATACCCGACGAAGAGACTGTCGGTGTCTCCATAGAGAACCTTGAGCCCGAGATTCTTAGCGATATCAATGGATTTATTGATCGTATCTCGTCCGAGAGCGGCGGCGGATTCCGCGACCTCGCGAGAATACCACCTGGACCCAGCCCAGCCCGCGTATCCATACGTGGCGTTAGTGATGACCTTGGTCGCCTTTTCGCGCGCTTTCAAGATCTTATGCTCGGGAGTTCCCCGCGGTGTCTTAGCGGCCTCTCGCTTTGCCGTCTGTCGGCTCGCGATGAGCTGACTTAGAACGATCTTGTAGAACCCCGGAGGAGTCTTTCGGAAGTGATGTCCGACCTCGGGAACATCAAAGACACCATCGCCTCCCCTATTGACGAGAGTGTCAGGAGAAATGTTGAACTTGACCATGAGGCTAGGATACATAGCTGAAAAATCGAGCACTGCAACATCGTCGTGCAATCCTACGATGGGTTCGAGAACAATTGCGCCCTTGTAGGGAATAATATTCAACTCTTCTCTGCCTGGTATCAACTCGCCGAGTTTGTGCGCCTCCATCATCAAGTAGCTGTCAACTCTGAACCCGACCGCTGCTGCCAGGACCTGGTCTGGTGGGAGAGCTGAGAGATTGGAGAGTTGGAGCGTATAATCGAGCGCGTCTTCTCCGACATTGAATATTGAAGTTGCTTGTGCCTTCACCTGTTCTACTAAGGCCGGGCGGTCATGACCGGTCCAGTGATCATAGTATTCTGTCTCGTCAATCGTTGGAATGGAGGCTTCGACTCCGAGATACCTGGCAACATTCTCTACAGTCTTGATCTTCACATCATAGAGGTCTTGTGAGAAATCCAGTAGATCCACGTTTGCTCGTCCGGTGAGGGAGAAGTGGCCGTAGAGACTCTGACGGGCTGGACCATCGTCCCTTCCGACGGAAAGCTTTGCCTTGGTCCTATTTGCACGCTTGATCAAATAGGGCCAGTCGAAGGTATTGCCGCCAAACGAGAAGACGACATCGGGATCATATCCATGCTGAATCTTCGAAAACCCTTCGATCAGTTCATCGTCCGAGTTTTTTCCTGACTGGATTGTATCGGCTTGGCTTTCCTTGTTTCTCCATGTGACGAGCCTCACAGGGTCGCGGATAGGACTCGGGGAACCTGTAGGACTGACAGCTAGAGTGGAGAAGGAAAGGAATCGCAGCTTGGGAGCACTTTCCCTTAGAATGGAAGTTGGATGCCCACTTGTCTCAATGACTTTGTCAACGTGATATTTTCCAGGATCGATGGAGGATTCTGTTCCCTCAACTTTGTACCATTGGCAGGGTCTGATCTCGAACTCGATCTGGTACTTTATCGAATAACGGAGCTTGTCCTCGAAGCTCGTCTCTACGTCGAGTTGTTTTACGCATTCTCTCGCACACTTCTCTAGACTGTCAGGGTCTTTACAGAACACTTTGAGAATTTGACTTTCTTCGCCAAGGCGCTTCTTTTTTTCAATGACCGCTCTATCAACGGACGGATGGAGCCTTTCTCTCTCAATTGTCTCTTTGAGCTGATCGATGTTCTGGTCTTTTTTAGGCAGGAGATAGAAGTAAGACTGAAAGTTGGGATCAATGACTAGGACTCGCTTGTTGTCATGTGTGACTCCCCACAGCCAGATCGCGGACTTTCCCTCGTGAGTCTCATGGTTCAGGTCCAATAGCCAGAAGTCAAGTCTCAACCTCGGATGACCTCTTCCACGGATTCTGTAACCGCTTCTAGTTGTTAGGCGTCCTAAGATCTCCTGTCTGAGCTAGTGCTCTGTAGCAGTTGAGGGTGATCCACTTGCTCGGTTTTCCCACCGGTTCCAAGTCATACTTTGTCGAGCTGGCCAAAGAGTTTCCCCACGGGTCGGTCGGATCGGGAGAGTTCTCGCTGGCCTTGGGCTTGAGCCATCTCGTGGAGGCGCTTGGTTCGCTGAACCAGTCTCCTTCCAGAACCCACTTGCCATCAGGTCTCCTCTTCGACATTACTAGATGGGCAGCGTCTCTCATCCTTTCATCATCTCCGTAACCCAGCTTCGTCAAGACTCTTAGCCCGTGAAGCACGTCATAATAGAAGTACATTGGGAAGTGGAGGGTGGTGATCGTTCGGTTCATCGGCAACCATTCATGATGGTCCGCCTTGTACAAACGATGCATGAGCAAGAACTCAGCCCCGCTCTCAATCGATCGTTTCATCCGTCTCGTCCACTCTTGCCGGGGGATCTCAGAGTATGCCCAGAGCGGCTCGACTGTTGACATGAAAGAGCTGTGCCTCACCTTGACGCGTTGGAATTGTGGGTAGTCACAATTCCAGCCACCATCCTCGAGCTGTGCTGTAGGTAACCACTCGATGGCTCTTCGCACTCGAGCGTCTTCGCGGTATCCTAGCACAAGTAGCGTCCTTACCATGTTGCCGGTCAAACAAGGTTCATAGTAGGGCTCTTTCTTGGACAGTCGACTGCGGTATGTGAACGCGCCATTATCGGCCTGGTGTAGGCTGAAGAACCGTTCGCACTCCTTCTTGATTCGAGGGTCGGGGACAACAGTCATTTCAGCCAAGAGTATCAGGGCCCATATGGCTCCTGTGAATCTTGGACTGTCGCACGTGTCCTTTCGAGGCCAGTAGCCGGCCTTAGTCTGACCATTCATTATCCGCTTGAAGATTGGATGGTGGGAAATTTGTCGTCGGGCTTTGACTGCCTCTATGCTTTCAGGCGAATAGCCCAGAACATCCACGAGAGCCTGATACCGGATAGAAGGATCCTTCGGGTCTAGAAGCCATCGGAGAGCGGGCTCATTCAAGTCTAAAACGCCATGGAAGAGTGTCCTGCACTCGTTGCGACCGGTATTTCAAGGTCGACAAAGTTTCTCTCGCCTACTAGGCAACGATGGGACATCAGCCCGCTTTCGGGGAGAGTTTAAATTCGCGTAAGCTCAAGCCCCAATCAATCAGGTAATTCTGCATGGCGGAGAAGGCTAAGGCACCGGCGGACAGATGGGGAATAGCTCACATATATTCATCCTTCAACAACACGATGGTCCACATAACAGACCTCACAGGCGCAGAGACAATCTCCCGAAGCGCAGGCGGACAACACGTCAAAGCTGACAGACTCCAAGGAACACCCTACGCCGCAATGCAAGCCGCTGCAGCAGCCGCCAAGACCGCAAAAGACAAAGGAATCACTTCACTTCACATTCGAGTAAGAGCTCCCGGTGGGCATGGCGCTAGGACGCCTGGTCCTGGAGCGCAAGCCGCCATCAGAATGCTCGCCCGCCACGGTTTCCGAATCGGCCGAATAGAAGACGTTACGCCAGTCCCGCATGACGGGACCCGAAGGCCCGGCGGTCGACGTGGTCGAAGAGTCTAGTCCCAACTAGGGTAGACTTTCAACGTCCTACGCGTCCTCGATCAGAAAGATCGTTGACAAGCATCAACGCTGGCGCGCAGAAGAGTGCCTCAACCTCATTCCATCTGAGAACGTAACCAGCCATACAGTCCGCCAACTTCTCACCAACGATATGGGCCATCGCTACACTGCTTGGGACGGGTTCTACAAGGGGACACGCTTCATCGACAAGCTAGAGACCCTAGGAGAGAAGCTAGCATGCGAGGTCTATGGGTCTGACTGGGCAAGCCTCCGACCGCTCTCCGGGCACATTGCCGACATGATAATGATCTCCACCCTTACGAAACCCGGAGGCTCGATCCTCACCGTCAATCCTTCGAACGGTGGATATGACGGACTTGGGAACCGAGGCTATCCTCCTTTTGTTAATGTAAGGAATCTGTTTTTCCCATACGATTCCGAACGGATGAATATTGATGTAGAAAAAGCTCAGACGCTCATCGAGGACGAGAAGCCTTCTCTCGTAGTCTTTGGTCAATCCTATTTTTTATTCCCTCATCCGGTCAAAGAATTGTCTGAGGCCTGCAGAGCAGCTGAATCTCAAGTTGCATTCGACGCGTCCCATGTCTTGGGCCTGATTGGCGGCGGAGAGTTCCAGCGTCCGCTAGATGAGGGCGTGGATCTGATGCTTGGCTCCACTCACAAGAGTTTCTTCGGGCCTCAAGGAGGAATAATCCTTGGAACTGATCGATTGAAGTCGCGGGTCAAGGACCAACAGTTTCCAGGGCTAGTCGATAACGCCCACTGGAACAGGATCGCAGCTCTCACATGGGCATTGGACGAGGTTCGCAGGAGAGGAACAAAATATGCACCTCAAGTAATCGCGAACGCGAAAGCTTTGGCCAAGGCGCTTCACGAAGGAGGTCTACC
>WNGL01003840.1_pt1 | contig 18099 bp, 16 predicted proteins | sample 5400591 | NCBI WGS metagenome assembly WNGL01 (sample SAMN13153377, study PRJNA577476) | soil metagenome | isolation source: 80 cm soil or saprolite under Garry oak tree replicate 1 | place: USA:California | collected 2016-06-15 | reverse complement strand
TGCGCGGGCTGACCCCACTGATCTACAGCAATGTCAATCCCTATGGCCTCATTCGACTCAACATGGCCGAGCGTCTGAGGATTGAACGAGCGGAGGCGGTCTAAAGGAGGGCTTTTTCTTCAAGCGAGCGGAAACACTGAGGCAAGAGGCAGTTCACGTCAAACCGTCTTCTTGCTTCCAGCAATATTGCTATCTTGCCCCTGGTGTCACCAATGTTTGTATTGAGCCATGTACGACTACCAGAACAGGCACCGCTATACAGTGGATAACCCCTGCGTCGGGAAAAACATTTGCTTAGAGCATCTTTTACTCAAGCAGCGAAACCTGACACGATTGGAAATCGTTGGTGTCACAAGCAACAACCGCTCCATCTATTACTTTACGGATGTGCAGGGCTATGTCTATGTGTCCACTGAAGACAGCTCGGAGGAAGCCCTGAGAGATGTTCTGGAAACACTGAAAGGGGTTGGTTCTATTCTGTTTCAAGCCAGCTCAGATTATGGCTCTCCTTCTCAGCTCCAATGACATTAAGAAAAATCTCTTCTAGCGTTGCGTCTTTATTCTCGCCGCTTGCCTTTTCTCGCAATTCTTCTAGTGATCCCTCAGCTACAAGCACACCATTATTAATAATACCAACTCTGGTAGCAAGACGCTGTACAACTTCCAAGATGTGAGATGAGAAGAAAACAGTTGTACCGTGCCGCGTAGCATCTTGGAGGATATTACGTATCACACGAGAGCTTACAGGGTCAATGCCTTCAAACGGCTCATCGAGGAAAAGCACTTGAGGACGGTGAATTAATGCGACAGCAAGTGCAACTTTCTTACACATACCTACCGAGTAATCAACAACAAGCTTTTCAGCATCATCACTAAGCGTTAAGACTTGTAATAACTCCTCTGTCCTGCGCTGAATATCTCTTTCAGGTAGTCCGTACATATGTCCAGCAAAGTTAACAAACTCTCTCCCTGTGAGCCTCTCGTAAAGGTTCAAGTATTCTGGTAATACTCCCATTAGTGCGCGTGCTTGTAATGGCTTTTGCCAAACATCGACACCACAAATATAGGCGGTTCCCGTAGTTGGACGTAAAAGACCCGTGAGCATTTTTATTGTAGTAGATTTTCCCGCTCCATTAGGACCAAGAAAACCGTAAAACTCTCCACGCTCAACACTCAAGTTCAGATGGTTCACCGCCACTTTCTGGCCGAAAACCCGTACCAGGTCACGAGCCACAACAGCAGGAGCCATATTTTCCCCGCTCCCAGGAACAACCTGTACTGGCGCCTGATTTGCCGCGCTTGATATATTTCTCTCGCCGGGAAATGCTGTCATACGCTCGCCACTTCCTTTTTTTATACCTTATGTATAACTATTTGCTATAACAGCATAGCACGGAGTGTTTCGTCCTGTCAAGAAGCGCCCCGTTCAAAGGAAGGCAAAACAGGGCTGTATTTCATCGACGCTCAGGTGAGGAAGCTCAGAAGAAGGAGTCCCGCTAATTCATCCACTCGCCCGGAGCATTGCTGCGCACGTGTACACCGCCATCGCGCTCTTTAATAATCCTGGCATCCTGCGCCATTCTGGCACGTATCTCCGCGGCGGAGGTTCGATGCCAGTACCCTGCCGGAAATAGCCCGATACCTATGGCGAAAGCTGCCCCCATTTCAGCCTGGTTAAAGGGCAAATGCGGAGGGAGATGAAAAGGGACAGTATGAATTATTCCCAGGAGAAGCATAAGCGTAAACAGAAATATCGATAGCTCAATGAAGCCTACCAGCAGATAAGATGCTACTTCAATCATACGCTTTTTACGAAAGATATACGCAAAAACAACATTTAGTAGACACAAGAACCCCGTAATGCCCAGGGCCAGCGGGAAAATAATGCTATTCAAGTTTGAATGCCTCCACCAGATTGCCCGTAAGGGACATGTCCATATCAGTGATAGGTCAGTTGCAGATTTGAGAAAGCCACCTCGGTACCCTTCAGATTCACCAACATGCCTATCTGACCGCTTTGGATCGAATTATCCTTGGCCGATCCTACTTTTTTCCCATTTACCCAAAAGGTAAAGTGCTTGCCATTTATCGCTACTTTGATCGTGTTCGTATTTGCGGTGCCCTGTCCCTGGTGAAATTCACGACCGAATGGATGTTGCCAGATTGTGGAATAGGGGGATTGTCCTTTACTACTATCATACTTCAAGAACTGGTATACACCCCCTTTATTATTCACGATCTCAAAGCTATAAAATGTAATCACCGTCTTGCCATTCCTGGCCTGCGAGTTTAGGAAGATGATTATCCCAAAAGAGTTGTTAATAGAGCCATCATTCCCTTTTATCTCCTGCATAGTCAAGGTATATGCCAGCGGCCTGTTCAGAAAAATGCCTGGGAGAAGCGCGGGAGCACTATGATTGGCGTCATTATCCATCACATGATAGGCACCATCCTTGAAAATGTAGGTATGATGGTTAGTTTGAGCGATAGGCCAGTTATGGATATTCTGCTGTAGTGGATCAGTCAGGATGTAGTTTGCATTGGCGGTTGCCGTGGCCTGGACTGCCGCGATTGCCTGCCAGTCGGGATGCAATTTTTCAGTGAGTACACTTGTTTTTGACGTCACCGTTGGATGCGTATGCAAAAGCCAGAAAAGACCCGAACTGGTCAATACCAGCAATACAAGCAAGGGTACCGCGACCTTCTTAAGCAGCTTCTTGTAATCGCGCCCTGGGGTATTCCCTTTAGTAGTGCCATTTGACTCTTTGGACGGTTCCGCGCGCGGTAACACCGGCAATAAGCCAGTGACATAGCTTCCAGGCTGGCCAGCGACAGGCACCTGAACTACTTTTACAGGTTCCGTCAACTTGACAGTGCTCCTGGCTCCCATTTTGTCGCCAGGGATCATCAGCGCCCCTGTAGTCGTAAAAGCGTCAGCCTCTTTGGTTGTATTCATGACAGGCGCTCTTCCCTCTTCTTCTTGCGCGGCTTTCTGCCAGACTGGATCGAAAAGCCCGCGTTTCCTCGGTACCAGGAGAGGCGAAGTAAAAGTAGTGCCAGCAATCCTGTTAGACTGACTCTCCGAGAGCGAACCTGCTGAAGTTAAGGCGACACGGAATGCACTGGCTAAATCCCGGACGTCGGCATGCCGATCAAGCGGACGTTTGGCCAGGGCCTGTAGTATTACTTGTTCCGCTGCCTGAGGTAAATCTTCGCGTAGAAGCCGAGGTGAAGGAGGAGCCGTCTGTACATGTTGCGTTGCAATCTGCAGTGGTGTCCCTTGAAATGGTGTCTGGCCTGTCGCCATCTGATAGAGCATAACCCCCAAGGAATACAGGTCTGCCCGCATATCTACTACATCTCCCATCACCTGTTCTGGGGCCATATAGTTGAGCAAACCAACGGCTGTTCCTGCCATCAGCAGGCGCATCCGTGATATCTGACTTTCAGTAACAATCTTCACCAGTCCGAAATCGGTCAAGAGCAGGCGGTCATCAGCGGTCATCAATACATTATCTGGCTTGAGGTCCAGGTGGAGCACTCCTTGTTTATGTGCATAATCCAGAGCTGCTGCCATCTGGTCAAGGTAATTGACAATCTTTGAAAGTCGCAGTGGTCCCTCTTGCTCTAGAGTGCGCTGTAGTGTTCCGCCGCTGATATAGGGCATCACAAGGTAGGCTAATCCATCGTACTTCCCGTAATCAAACACCGGGAGAATATTCTGGTGCTCCAGTGAGGAAATACCATTGATCTCCTTGCGGAATCTTTCCAGAAATGCCGCCTGCTGGCTGGACGTCTGTGTTGCTGCCGGAGACAACACTTTCACCGCAACTTGCGGATCAGCAGGCGATTGCTGAGCCAGGAATACAATACCCAGCTCTCCCTGGCCGAGAACTTTCTGGAGTGTAACGTTTCCTAAAGCCGTACCTATTAATGCTTGTGCCTGAATCACAGGTGTACCTCTACTCCTCAGTTACGCGTAATCAACATGTTCATGTAGGCTACTTCGGTTCCCTTGAGATTTACCAACATTCCCATGCTGCCGCTTTTGAGAGAGCTATCATGAAAGGTCTTGACCAACTTCCCATTGATAGTAAAGCTAAAAGTCGAACCATTCTGATAGATTCTAAAGGTGTTCGTCTTACCTGGCCCCTGACCCTGGTGATACTCGCTGCCAAAGGGTTGCGACCAGAGCTGCGTCCAATATTTAGTGGGGCTACTCTGGCTATCATCGTACTTATAGAACCTGTATTCTCCACCTTTGATATTGAGCACTTCGAAGCTATAGAAATTGGTAACAGTCTTTCCGCCTTTATTTTGCTGGTTAAAGCGAATGATCATACCAAAGGAGTTATTGTTTGAGGTGTCATCCCCTTTTACCTCCCACATCGTCAATGTGTAGGCATTAGGGACAGTAAAATTTTGTTGTGGTAAAACCACGGCAACGGCATTGCCCTCGGTATTTAAGATATGATAGGCTCCGCCACGAAAGAACTCATTTTTGCCCGTAGGCAGGTTGTGGATATTCTGGCTCAACGGATCCGCAAGAATCTGATTTGCGAAAACTGTAGCCTGCACTTGAGCAGTAGCTGTAGCCATTACGTTCGGCGTTGCTGAAACCCCAGTCCTGGCCGTTGTTACGGTTTGACCCTGGTGGAGATGAGCAAACCAGAAAAATGCTCCCGTACCAGATATTAACAAGAACGCCAGGGCTGCAAGCGCGATGACGAGCGCGGTTTTTTTCCGATCGTGCTTCTTTTTCTTACCAGTTTCTCCAGCTTCCTGGGTCTGAGGAACAACCGGCAATAAACCTGTGACATAACGTCCAGGCTGACCAACAACAGGCATCTGCACCACCTTGACAGGCCCAGTTAGTTTCACCGTGCTGCCCGTTCCCTGTTCACCTGCCGGCACCATGAGCGACCCGGTTGTATTGAACATAGGAGATACTTGCGCCGCGCCCATCGGTATGGCGGCAGGCTGTGCTCCGGTCGTCTTAGGTAATGTACCGGTAGCAGCCGATAACTTACCTGTTCCCCCCAGGATAATGGGTGAAGGAGAAGGTTGCGTTCCAGTATAAGGGGGATACACGCCCGTTGCTGCTGCAGGTGGAACATTATTGAGCGGCGCGGCCGGCAAATGTCCCGTCCCCGCCACTTTCGGAAACATACCTGTACGAGAAAGAAGCCCCGTTGAATGAGCAGGCTCAGCACTCGCCGCAGGCAAAACGCCTGTTGGCTTTCCTTCTCCCAGATCTTTCGCGGCCAGGGGTGACGGCGCCGACATCGTTCCAGTTGTTCCTTTTTGCCAGACCGGATCAAAAAGGCCGCGCGGCGCGTAATGTCGCGCAGATGTGGAGGAACCCATTGAAGGTGGGGTTGATGGGGCATTACCGAGCAGTACTCCAGCGCCATTTAAAGAGGCACGGAAAGCTCCGGCAAATTCGTGCCCTGAAGCATAGCGATCGTCTGGCCGCTTTGCCATAGCCCGCAGGAGCACCTGTTCTGCCGCGACCGGGAGATCTGGGCGCAGTAACCCTGGCGAGGGAGGTGGAGATTGCAATTGCTGCGCGGCAATCTGCATTGGTGTCTCACCCTGGAAAGGAGTCGTCCCGGTGAGCATCTGATAGAGTATGACGCCAAGGGAATACAAATCCGAACGGCCATCCACCGTATTACCAACGACCTGTTCGGGCGCCATGTAGTCCGGCGTCCCCACTGGAGCGCCAGCCCCGGTCAAACGAAGTTGCTGCGTATGCCCCTCTGCGATGATTTTCACCAGGCCAAAATCGGTCAGCAATAAGCGTCCCTCGGGGGTCATCAAAATATTAGCAGGCTTGATGTCACGATGAATGACACCGCGCTCATGAGCAAAATCTAACGCAGCGGCCACCTGTTCCAGGTAATTCAATGCTTTCGGTAATGGCAGCTGTCCTTCATGCTCCATAACATCGCGCAGCGTCCCGCCACTGATATACGGCACTACCAGGTAGGCAAACCCATCACGCTCGCCATATTCATGCACATGTAGAATATTTGGATGCTCCAATGAGGCGGCGGCATCGGTTTCTCGGCGGAACCGCTCCAGGAAGGCTGCCCGTTGATGGGAAGTTAGCGATGCCGATGGCAACAATACTTTCACCGCCACCTGTCGACGAGGGCGCGATTGTTGTGCCAAATAGACGGCTCCCATGCCTCCTTGTCCAACAACTTCCTGGAGTTTACAGGTCCCTAGCATCTTACCAATCAATGCTTCTGCATTCATCAAGCTCTACCTCTTCTTGTTTTTGGAGTTCTCTCTCTCTGCCCACTGACCGCCCAAACCCTTTCGTAATATAACCTTACACATCTACATCTTATTCAACTTGTGCAATTCTGACAATCCATCAGGCTTGAGAACATGACCATAGTACCTTGAAATACCACAGCATGATACACGACAGACGAAAAAATATGCACTATTACAGCGCCACTGCAATAAACGAGAAAACTTGCCAAAATGCAGGGAACGCACGTGGCGCCTACTTGATCGCGCTTATGAAAAGAGGGACATTGTATTCAAGAATGCAAATCATTGCACCCCTATCCGAGGGTATGGTGAAAAGCTGCCATCTTTTGCCACAAATTCTCACAAAATATAACCATCTCTTGCAAAACCCAAGCAAGAATTGTACACTTACATAGATGAAGTTGTCGAGTTATGCCAAGCAAATCGGGATTCACTACAACACAGCCTGGCGCATGTGGAAACGGGGCCAGATTGATGGCTACCAACTGCCTACTGGCACGGTGATCATCAATCCGCCAGTCGAGCAGATGGTTGCAGCGCCACCGAAACAGCAGATCGTCGCCATCTACGCGCGAGTGTCTTCGAGTGAGAACAAAACGAACCTGGAGACGCAAGCGCAACGATTGATGAGTTGGTGCAATGCGCAAGGCTGGTCGGTCGGCAAAGTGGTGAAAGAATGTGGCAGCGGGATCAATGATCAGCGCCCCAAGTTCCTGGCCCTGCTTGCCAATCCCCAAATCAGCCGGATTGTGGTAGAGCACAAGGATCGAGCATCTCGTTTTGGCGTTGCTTACATCCAAACCTTGCTCGCCATGCAGGAGCGAGAACTGGTGGTCGTCAATACGGCGGACACAGTGGAGGATGATTTGATGGGCGATTTCGTCGCGATTATCACATCATTCGCCGCCCGGTTGTATGGACGCAGACGGGCGAAAAGAAAAACCGCACTCGTGCTGGCTGCCTTGCAGCAGAAGGGGACGACGCATGAGCCACAAACCAGAGAGCGCTAACGACCAGGGCCAGAAGAAACGCAAACGCAAAAAGAGGACGAAGCAGACCATCACCTGTGCCGTGACGCATATTCGTCTGATCGAAGCGAATCCTGGCAAGCTCGCGGCGTTAGATCAGCTTCTGGAAGTTTATCTGCCTCTGTGCCAGCAGTATGTGGCGCTGTTTTGCACCCAGGAAACTCTCCCTGACAAGTACGCTGATCCCGTTTTTGCCACAGTCCTCTCCGATCGCTTGCATCGGGTGGCTATGCAGCAAGCGGCAGGCATCGCCAAGTCTTGGCGCACCAATCGGCAAGCCGCCTACGATGCCTACCTGGAAGACCTGGCTGATTACGCGGAGGCCAAGACTCAAGCCACGGCATCGGGAATGCCCCTTGACCCCAAGCGGATAGAACCAACCTGGAAAGAATGGAATCTGCCAGAACTGCGTGTCCCAGCTATTCAAGCCAATGCCAACGTGGTGGCGGTGGAGCAATCCGAGGACTCGACGTTCGACTACTGGCTTCGCATTTCCACCCTGGACAAAGGGAATCCCCTCCACATCCCTGTCAAACTCGCTCCCTATCATAAAAAAGCCCTCCAAGGGCGCACCCTCAACACCTCCACGACGCTCCACAAGCGCAAAGGGGTCTGGTGGCTCACCCTGAGTTTCGATCTGGACGTTCCAGTCGAAACTGAGTCCTCAGCCCAAAAAGTCGGCGTGGATGTGGGCATCGCGAACTTCATCACCACCTCAACAGGAAAAAAGTATGGGAGTTTTCATGGCAAGCTGGCTCGGCGGCACACACGCGACCGGGAAAAGCGCCGAAGAAAGGCCAGGTTACGTGCCTGTCTCAAGAAGAAGGGCGTGGAAAAGCGCCCTTCCACGAGCAGTGCGAGTGGTCAACGTCTCGGCCGCCATGTGCGCCAGGAGATCAATCGGGCAGTCAACCAGATGATCGCGGATCACCCCAACGCTCGCATCCTCTACGAGGATCTCTCGGTCGCCTCCATGCGCTTCAAAGCACGCTCCATGAACGCCTACTTGTACGCTTCCAATCTGGCACACATCCCGGAACAGATTGCCTGGGCGACTGCCAAACGCGGGATGGCAGCTCATACTGTCAAAGCCGCCTACTCGTCACAGGAGTACCATCGTTGCCACTATCCAGATCGAGCCAATCGACCTGACCAGCAGACGTTCAAATGCATTCTCTGTGGGCATCGGGATCACGCTGATCACAACGCCGCTCTGAATCTCGCCAGACGGTTTGGGGATACAGAACTGGCAGCCTGCAAAAACAAGGGCGAGGTCAAAACGAGGCTTTTGCGGCGACATGAGGAATGGAAGAAGCAATATGGGTTGGCCGTAGTCCAACCTGCCGTCCAGTTGGGTCTTTGGGACTCATATGGAAAATGTTACGGGCAATTCTGCCTTCTTCATCCCCCGGCAAGCTCTCCAGTTCCTTCTCAACAAGAAACCAACTTTGGAATAATTCACACCCCCTGTATGACTTACACACATCGTCAGTCGGCCAGAGTACCGACATCGTGAATAGAAGAGCCAGCGACTCAAGCCATACGTTTCCTGCGTTCTTGCAAAGAACGTAAGCGGTGCTGGGCACGCGCTTGCTGAACCATGTGTTCGACAAAGCGCTCAAAGGAGCAACTGCCACCGACCAGCCCTCTCAAAGGCAAGGTCTTGAGCAAGGTTCCCTCTTGCCAAACGAGCAAGCAGTGGCTTGCTGCCTGGATTTCCAGGGTGACCCGTTGTCCGGCCTGATGAGCACCCACGTAGTAGCTGCGCAAATCCAGGTGCACGTTGCCGTGGGCGTCAACTTTGCGCTCCACATGGAAGCCATCCACCTCCTTGAGCCACCCATCCACCTCCACCTGAGCAGGTGGGCGTGGAAGCGGAGGCTCAGAGGGGAAGGCAGTCAGTGGCGGACGATTTCCACAGGAACGGGCCTGGTTAGGGCGTTGCTTATTGTAATGCGCGACAAACGCATCCGTGGCGATGCGGGCTTGCTCGACGGTATGGGGGCGATCGAGAGAGAGGCATTCCTCTTGATAGGTTCGGTGATACCGTTCCACAAAGCCGTTGGCTTGCGGATGGTGCGGGGGACACACCTGCATCTCAATGCCCAGCGCCCTTCCAAAGCGCAACAAAGCCGAGGGAAAATCGCTTCCGGCTGGCGCACCCACCGAGCGCGGATCGCGATCCAAGGTGATGCGGCTTGTGAAGTCCGTAACCCTCAATGGCCTCAGCCAGCGTCTCCAGCAGCGTTTCGGCCGTGAAATCGGTGCGGACTCGACTCAATAACAGGATCGAGGTGCCTTCATCAATGATATTGAACGCTTCTGCCACATGCTGCTTTTTGCCCGTGGGCTCCTGTGGGTCATCCACGACCGTGCTGACATCTTTGAAATCGATTTGCCAGCACTGCAAAGGCGCTGCACGGGGCAGGTCGGGCTGAGGGGAACGGGGGGAACGATGCGCAATGCGCTGCTGGCGTTGGAGGATCTGATAGATGGTGCGGGTCGAGGTAGGCAGTCGCAGATGACTTTCCCAGAGGGTGATCTGCCTGGGGAGGTAGTAAAGAATCGCTTTGGGGCCAGGGGTGCGCCTGAGCCCTTCTGGCGGTTCGTCACGCAGAGAGAGGATGAGGGCTTCGATGCTCGGGTCAACGCGGGCGGGCGGATGCTTGCGTGCCCGTGACTGACCCTGGGCCATCTGGTGCAGCGCCGCATCATCCCCAGCAGAGACGGTCTCCAGACGGGTCTGCCACTTGTAGACCCAACTTTTCGAGCGTCCGACGGCCTGGGCCAAGTGCTCTTGGCTCCAGTCTGGATGCAGCTGCATCAAGTGAAACAAGTTCATTCGATCTGCGTAGTATGATGTCGTCATGGCGGTGGACTCCTTGTGTGAGTGAACAAACATTTCCTCACCAGTTTACCGCCTTTCTGTTCGTTTCGCAGCCGTTTTCCTCTGACCCATCCATTCACGATGTCGGTACTCTGGCCGACTGACGATGTGTGTAAGTCATACACCCCCTGCTGATACACCTGAAACTCTGAAACAGTGAGCCATATCGACTCAAACTTGCCTGATACACCTGATACACCTGATACTCTTGATACTCTTGATACTCTTTTTCAGAAAAAGACCGCTAGCTCACATACAGGCTAAGCCCTTTCCCCTAAGCTACCTCTACCACTATTTCGTGATAACCGGTTGCTCCATTGGGCACTGTTCCTTGCTTATGGCTGGTCTGCACCTCTCCTATCCCATCCGTGGCACGAGCCGTTATGACATAGCGCCCTGCTGCGAAAGGTACCCATTGCCATGTCCAGAATACCCACGCGTCCTGGGAAAGCGGCTGTTCCAGCCTAGCCTCCTGCCAGTTCAGCCCGCCATCGACACTGACCTCTACTTTTTGTATACCGCGATTGCCAGCAAAGGCAAAGCCGCCAACTTCAACCTGACGGCCAGAGGCCATTGTACCACGGGGGCGATCAATGCGGTTCATCGTATGTAATGGTCCATTGTACCAGCCTTGATCGGAGTAGAGACCACCAACGAAGTGATCTGTCAGTTCCACTCGCGTTACCCATTTAGGATTCTCTTCGCCATATCTCCCTGGAATGAGCACGCGCAGTGGAAAACCGTGCCGCTGCGGGAGTTCCTCACCGTTCATGCGCCAGGCCAATAGCGGATCAACCAGCAGAAGTTCGTTGAGCGGCAAGCTGACGTTGTAGCCATCGACACTATAGAATGACACGTGCGTCGCGTTTGCCTGCGCTCCTCCATGCCTTTCGAGAAGTGAACGCAGCGTTACTCCCTGCCAGATGGCCGTGCTGATGAGTCGTCCACCAGCAAACGTGGCGTTCGCGATACATTCCAGAGTAATGGCCCGCGATATCGAAGGCAACATTTGTAGTTCTTCGTAGGTATATGACCCCGGATTGGCCACCAGGCCAGTGACCTCCAGTCGCCACACATCCGGAATAACAGCTGGATCGATGGGATTCTGCGTCACCACGTAGTGTTCGCTATTGGGCGTAATTGGCGCCGTAAAGCCGTTGTGAGCGTTGGTAACCATTCCATCATATGTAGTGAAGCTGTACAAATAGCCTCGAATCAATCCCAGAGTGCCACCAGCTGCTCCCACAGTTAATGCGGCAACGCCCGCCCTGGAAAGCAACTGCCTGCGACTCTGAGCCACAGGCGAAACACCTGGTCGCGGTTGCTTTGGCAGTAAGGCACGATAGCCCAGGCACAGCGCAAGGGCATAGAGGCTAAAGTCCGCTAACAAAGACAAGGCCGTTACAAGCGAGGCCCAGCCTATCGGCAATCCCAGAAAATTCTGCCGGATCTCGTTCCAGAACAGTATGATGCCGCTCGCCGTCATAGTCAAAGCCAGGGCTATCACCACGAGCGATTCGCGCCTGGATGGTCGAAAGCTCGCAATGGGCCAGCGAACTTGCACAAGCGCGGCATAGAGCACACCCAGCAGAGTGCCTACACCTATCATAGCCAGCAATGTGAAGGCCAATGGCGTCGACTTCGCATTCGGCCCAAAAGTGAGCAGGAGACGAAGAAATGTGTCCACAGAGATATGTTTGAGCACAAAGTCTCCAAAGAGCTCCACCGGTGTGGGCACGCCGGCTGCCAGCCTCAGTACTCCCATCAGCACAACCGTCAGCAAGCTTGCCATCAATCCAGCGACTAAGGCTAAGAGTATGGTTGTAATCGCGGCCTTTATCCCCCGAAGTCGGCTGCCTTGTACGATTGCCGAAGGCGTCGGCTCAACATCATTTTGTAACTTTTCATCTATTCTTTTTTGTGTCATTTAGATTTTCCCTTAAAGAATTGCTACGCAAGCCCTTCACCTGTCTCGACATTACTACAATGAGAGCTATTCCCAGGCCTGCTATCACTACGTCATAGACAGACCAGTAGTAGACACGCCAATCCAGCGTATCCTTGAAAAAGTAGCCGGTCAGGGAGGCAGCGACAAAGTACCAGGCCATGAAAACCGCCAATCCTTTTCCGTTTAGTCCCTGGCGCGTCCATACAGGGCCTATCAATATGGCGATCCAGGGCAAAAGTACCGTGGTATACCAGGGGAAAACATGCGAAGAGATCGCCAGGATAGTACCGATCAACAAGAGGATTGTCGCTTCCGTGCCAACATTCATAAGGCGAAGTGTAAGAACGATAAGAGACATTCCACAGGCTATGATCAGGTCGACTATACGCTCGACTGTAATCGTGGTAGTCAATGGGAAGCCGTAATTGTGAGTAATCGAATATGTAACCAGCTGGAAAACGCCTGCATTTCCTCCCTGCTCGCTCGAATAAGTAGACAAATAGCCTAAAACCTGTCCGTGCCCAAGGATCAGAAAGGGAACATAGCCCACAATTATGGTTGCAAAGCAGGTGTAGAGCAGCGACCAATCGCGGCGTCGCAAGATGACAACCAGCAAGAAAATGGGATAGATCTTCGTGAGCGTTGCCATTCCAATCAAAAAGCCTGTTAGTGCACGGGATCCGCGCCAGCTATAGGTAGCACACAATACAGCAAGCACCATAAACATCAAGGTGACGACATCCATGTGACCTTGAATAGCAAATTCGACGATGGGGAGCGGACACCAGGCATAGATAACGACACGCCGTGGATCAAGTCCTCTACGTGTAAGGAGCAATGCCAGCGCACCACAGGTCACCATATCAAAAACGATGAAGATTCCTTTGAGAAAAAACAAGTTGCTGGGCGCGAGCAGGTAGCTCAAGAGGTAGACAGCCTGCGCTCCAGGTGGATAAATTGTTGGCACATTACGAAAACGGCTGTTATCATAGATAAAATCACGAAGCGGGAGAAAGGTCTTATCCCAGGGAGGATAGACGTATGGGCTATAACCGTGCAAAGTGACTCGTGCATCCCACAGGTAACGCCATGAGTCATGCGATAGATCGGGCGGTATTGGCAACAACATGACACGGAAGATCAGTGCTCCGACAAGGATAATACCTAGCTCTACCCAAAGCCATGATCCACTTGTTGGTTTCGCCAACAGGACAAACAGGCATGCCAAAACATAAGGTACCAGGCAGAGCATCCAGACCTGTAAAAATGGCGTGACCAAAACGGCATCCGGCACTGGAGCTACTCTGATAAGCAGGATATAGAGTGCTACAGAGAGCAGCAGGAGTAGAATAAGCAAAGTGGCACGCCACCAGGAACGTCTTCCCGGTGCCAGTGTTTGGTGAGTTGCTTGCATCCCACTCAATATTGGGCTGGCTAATGTTCTTGTCTTCATCATTCCCCCAATATGGCAGCCCTGAAATGCGTTTTGCCAACGACGTTAGCGCATCTAGCTACACTCAGACAGGACGAAAGAAAGCGCCTTCCCAACGAAATATACAACAAGTCATGATTTTTACACGTAAGGACAAAGGTTTCTTTGCAGATTTCATAGAAAATGCTCGCTCCCCTTTTTACCAATGCTTGCTTTTTGTTGCACTTGTTGCACTTGTTGCACTTGTAACAGATGTGATCTTTTATCAGGAGAAGAAGACCATCTTTGTTACTCTCTCCATGAGAGTACGTTTATAATGAGGTATTAGAGCAGGTATAATACAATAGAAGAAAATACAGGGTGGCGGATGAGCGTAAAAACAGAGAGTGTTCAGGTACAAAAGACACCAGTGCAACGACGGCATATTGACACAATTGATAATCTTATCAGCATTGGACGCGAAGCCGTTCTTCCCTATCTGGGAACTCGTGTAGTCCTTGTTTTGGTAGGTTTGTTGGCCGATTTCTACATCTTGCCCATGATAAAAAGCGACCCTATCTTGCCGCTTGCTGCTACAAATACGCAGTTTCCTAGCGCTTTGTGGTTGATATGGCAACGCTTTGATAGTGGGTTCTACCTGGGCATTGCAATAAATGGCTATTGGCCGGCCAGCACGTTACATACCTATTCAAATTGGGCTTTCTTCCCGTTATACCCCATGCTCATTTATATATTTGGACACCTCTTTGGCGGGAGTGTAGATGCCTATAGCCTGGCAGGTTTGTTCATCTCCAATGTAGCAGGACTGATAGCAGTCATCTACCTCTACGTAATGGTGCGCCGCGAGTTTGGTTCACAAGTTGCCTCACGTACTATCATCTTCCTGGCTCTCTTCCCAACGAGTTTTTACCTCTCAGCAGTATACTCAGAGTCACTCTTTCTAGCCTGCGCGATAGCCTGCATCTACTACACACGTATCCATCGCTGGTGGTTAGCGGGTTTCTGCGGTGGCCTGGCAGCTCTTACACGGGTACAGGGAGTAGTACTGTTGATACCCGTGCTGTGGGAATACTGGCAGGAGCTCAGTGATCAGTACGCCCCACTCCCCGATTTGAATGGCAAGACGTTGCGGGATAAGAGCTTGATCTGGCTCAACTCCCGCCTGCATGGCCCATTGCTAGCTGCACGAAGACTACGTAACTGGCTCTCTCTGTTAGCACTCGCACTCATACCCGCGGGATTGCTAGCGTTCATAATCTACGGGAAAATCAAGACCGGCGATTTTCTAGCGACCTTCCATAATCAGCAATGGGGTTGGGGACGCTATTTAACATCTCCCTTATCGCTACTGATCTATTCGATTCGTCATCCTCCTCTCCGACCCAACCCAATGGATTGGAATTTCTGGCCTCTCAATCTAGCTATATCCCTGATCTTCCTGGGCCTGGCAGTTTGGGCATTACGCAAGTTACCGATGACTTACGCGCTCTATACCGTTGTCATGGTGCTCTTGCCTCTCTCAAATAGTCGTATTAATAGCATTAGCCGTTATTACCTGGTCGTTTTCCCTGTCTTTATATTGCTTGCATTATGGACATGTCGGGAAGGGAACAGGTTACAAAGCAATGCCTTTATCATGGGGCTTTTCGCTTCACTCCAGGCAGTATTTATGGTCTTCTTTGTCTTAGGGCTACCTGCTATCGCCTGATATGAGATGACCCAAATCAACCTATCAAGAATTGCAAAAGCTAACAGAGACCGCTACCAGTTCCAACTGTGTATTTCCTTGCCATCACGGCACTATCGTTTGTATAATAACTAGCGTTTGTATAGCAGCCAGGGTTCCAGGTTGCAAAGCGATAGAATTTCCATAGATCAATCAGTAGAAGGAGTTAACATATGCGCTTAGGATTGCAAGTTCCAATTTTCACCTGGCCCAACGGACAGAGCCAACTTGGGAAAACCTTTGGTGAGATTGCGGAGCGTGCCGATAAAGCCGGTCTCTATAGCATGTGGGTCATGGATCATTTTTTCCAGATAGGCTTCGCCGGGCCGCCAGAAAATGAGATGCTTGAAGGGTGGATAGCGCTGGCCTTCGCAGCCGGTAAAACGAGTCGCATCAAGCTTGGCACATTGGTAACGGGCGTCACTTATCGCTATCCTGGCATTCTGGTGAAGACCGCCACTACCCTGGATGTCCTCTCTCAGGGACGCGCTTACTTTGGCGTTGGAGCGGCCTGGAACGAGGAGGAACACCAGGGGCTAGGCGTTCCCTTTCCGCCAGTGGCAGAACGCTTTGAGCGCCTGGAGGAGACATTGCAGATAGCGCTGCAAATGTGGGCAGGTGATGACAAACCTTATCAAGGCAAGCACTATCAACTTGCACGCCCACTCAATTCGCCACAATCCGTACAGAGGCCGCACCCTCCGATACTAATTGGCGGTAGTGGTGAGCGTAAAACTTTACGCCTCGTCGCACAGTATGGCGATGCTTGTAACCTCTTCGCACGCATGGGAAAACAAGTATTACAGCACAAGCTGGATGTTCTCCGTGAGCATTGCCAGGCAGTCGGACGTCCCTACGAACAGATTGAGAAGACCACGCTCGATTCCATAAAACTGACAAGCGATGGTCGCGATGGATCTATAACACCTGCAGCGGCGGTCGAATTCTTCGCGGAGCTGGCCTCCATGGGTATCGACCAGGCAATTTTCAGCCTGCAAAACGTGTCCGACCCAGAGGCATTCGATCTGCTGGCAACCGAGGTTATTCCACAGGTGAACAAGATTATCGTAGCTGGCCGCTAGCCTGAACGAGATGGATTGAATTGAATGCCCATGGCTGCACCATGGGCATTCAATTCGATAGACTATAGTTCCGAGGCCCACATGTGGACCGAGGCGTACTAGCTAAGGCTGAGACAATGGCACAACGCACAATATTAACAGAGGCTGAGGCGGCATTTATTGATGCGCAACGCGTCGCTCGACTGGCTACGGCTGATGCAGAGGGGAATCCTCACGTCATCCCCGTTTGCTATGCCTTTGATGGGGAACGCTTCTATACACCTCTCGACGAGAAACCCAAACGCGTCACGGAGAGGAAGCTGCGAAGGGTGCGCAATATTGAGACGCGCCCGGAGGTCGCGCTGGTGATCGATCAGTACGACGATGATTGGTCGCGATTGGGTTATGTCCTTGTCCAGGGACGAGCGGAACTGCTCCAGCCTGAACATGTTTTGCATGGCAGGGCGCTATTACTGCTGCGAGAGCGCTATCCTCAATATAGGATAATGGCCCTGGAAAAGTATGCAGTTATTGCTATTTCCCCGGAACATGTCGTCACCTGGGGGCCCGCCATTAGCAAGTAAACTTTCGACTACTTTTCAGATTATATGGGAGAACCCTTCAAACCTTTCAGGCGTTCGTGACGATTGGTGACGGTTCGTGCCCACCAGGGTGAAAGCCCAAAAAACTCTCTCAGATACCTGGCTGTCATCCTATGGCCCCACGATTTGACATCCCACTCGTCTAATATCAGGGTCCATTCATCCCACCCTTTGCCGGTCTTTTGCCGCACAGCTTCGTCACTAATTCGTGCGGTACCTTTTTTCTTTTGCTCCATGTATAACTCCTTTATAATATTGAATTGTTCTAATGATAGTTCTGCCAACCTTGCTTGTATCATATGCCTCTGGGAGGGTAAACTGCTTGGAGGCTCGCTATTTGGGATAAATAGCGCGTATTTCGCTCGCTATTTTTTGGAACTGATGGGTTATCAAGGCGATGGCAAAGAGTAAAGATAAGCCCGGCTTGTACGTTACTTTGCGTGAAATTTCTTGGGATGGTTCTAGACATGGATAGACCTCCCGGTGTTGGATGTTGATTTGCTGCCCATATCTATTATACCTGATGAGTCCAAATGAGGTGTTGGAGGACCCGGGTTGGTAGCGTTCTGTCACACTTCATTGGAAATGTTGCCCGCTTCGCGGCCGGTGGGGAGAGGCCAGGGCACAGCCTTGGAACCCAGTCAGGGGATGGCATCCCCTCTCAACAGTAGGTTTTTTGGGGCAGTTCGTCACGTTCGTAGGGGCGGGAGAGGGGCGCAGTGGAGTGGGGACGCTTGCGTCGCCCATGGGGGGCAGGGGCGAAGCGGCAGGGGAACAGGACGCCGGGCGACCCAAGGGTCCCCACCCTTCCTCCCTGCCACCCCCGCCCCTACGAGGCGAATCCGCTTCCCTGTTCGTTTCACAAAATACCTACCCTTGAGAGACTCTGTTGACGAATGAAAGAAATACTGGAATGGTACAATGCCAAGGAAGAACAAGGCATGTCAGCATACAAAGGAGGAACCCTATGTCGATGTATCCCCAAGAAATTGGACCTATTCCAGCAGAAACGATGCGCGTGGCGCGTGCGGCCTATCCCAAAGGATCGCTGGCGATGCGGCTGCGAGATGAATTAGGAGGCCTGTATCAAGATGAGCAGTTTAGCTCCTTGTTTCCCTCACGTGGAC
>WNGL01003838.1_pt1 | contig 18101 bp, 13 predicted proteins | sample 5400591 | NCBI WGS metagenome assembly WNGL01 (sample SAMN13153377, study PRJNA577476) | soil metagenome | isolation source: 80 cm soil or saprolite under Garry oak tree replicate 1 | place: USA:California | collected 2016-06-15 | reverse complement strand
TCCGGCTGCGGCTCACCGCAGGTGGGCGCCTCGCCGGGCGCGTCCGCGATCGGCGGAGCGGCGCGCCCATCGCGCCCTTCACGGTGGTGGTGCAGGGGAGCGAGACGCGGACCGTCACGGTGATCGCGCCGGGCGGCGGGTACGAGCTCGACGCCCTCGCGCTGGGCCCGGCGGTGGTGAGCGTGATCGCGCCGGGGTACGCCCCGTCGCCCGAGCGGCGCGTCGCCATCCCGGCGCCACCCGGCGCGGCGACGGCCGACTTCGAGCTCTCGCCGGGCGGCCGCCTGGTCGGGACGGTGGTGGAGCGCGGCACGCGCCGTCCGCTCGCCGGCGCCACGGTGGCGCTGGAGGGCGCGGCGGCCGGCGAGGGCGTGCCGGTGCGGAACGAGGTCGCGACCGATGGGGAGGGCCGGTTCGAGCTCGACGGTCTCCCCGATCGCCCGGGGAGCCTCATGGCCTCCGCGCCGGAGCACCACGCCCGCATCGCAGCGGTGCCGCCGGTCGGCGAGGGCGAGCGGCGGGGACCGGTGACGGTGGAGCTCACGCCCGTCGCAGCCGGGGAGGAGCCGCGCGTGGAGCTGGCCGGGATCGGGGTTGGGGTGGAGAAGCGCGGCGGGGTGCTCGTCGTCACCATGGCCGTGCCGGGCGGCGGCGCCGCTGCGGCGGGGCTCGCGCCGGGCGACGAGGTCGTGGCCATCGACGGACAGCCGGTCGCGCCGCTGACGCTCGGCGAGGCGATCCCGCTCCTGCGCGGGCCGGAGGGAACGGTGGTCACGCTGTCGGTGGTGAAGGGCGGTGATCCTGGGCGCGCGACCATCACCGTCCCCGTGCTGCGGACGCTCGTGCGGGGGTGAAGCGCTGCCAACGAGCTCCGCTCAGGCGGCGCGTGCGGCCTGGTCGCGCCGGACGAGGTGCCGGTAGAGGCGATCGTGCTCATCGACCATGCGCTGCATCCCGAGCTCGTCCTCGACGAAGCGACGTGCGGCCTGGCCCATGCGGCGCGCGCGGTCCGGATCGGCCAGGATCCGCAGCATGGCCTGGGCGAGCGCCTCCGGCCGCTCCGGCGGGACGACGAACCCGCGCTGTCCGTCCCGCACCAGCTCGGCGTTGCCGCCGGCGTCGGTGACGACCATGGGGAGCCCCGCCGCCATCCCCTCCATGACCGCGTTGGAGAGACCCTCCCGCCGGGAGCAGAGCACGCCGAAGGTGCCGCGGGCGAGGATCGCCGGGACGTCCTTCCGGCTGCCCAGGAAGTGCACCGCGCCGGCCAAGCCGAGCTCCTTCGCGCGCTCCTGGAGGTACCGGCTCCGGTGGCCTTCCCCTATCAGGAAGGCCTGCACCTCCGGCACGCCCCGCCGCACATGCGCGAGCGCCGCGAGGAAGTCCTCCTGGCGCTTCACCTCGTGGCGCATGTTGGCGACGAGCACCGCCAGCGGTGCACCACCCGTCTCCGGCACCGGGCCCTGCAGCGGCCCCGCCTTCATGGCATCGAACTGCGGCAGGTCGAGCCCGTTGCGGATGACGACCACCTTCTCGGCGGCCACGCGTTCGCGGTGGATGACGAGGTCGCGCACCGCCTCGCAGTTCGCGATGACGGCGCCTGCGCCATGCGAGGCGGCAGCGAAGGCGAGGTGACGCGCGCGCCCGTGCCAGTGCACGAGGTCGAGCCGGCTGATCGCCACGGGCACGCCGGCCAGCCGCGCCGCCGGCACGGCCAGCAGGGCCGCGTAGAAGTCGTGGGCATGGACGAGGTGGATGCGCTCCTTGTTCAGCTGGCGCGCGAACCGCATCGTCTCGGACACCGTTGCAGGCCGCATGAACGAGCCCCCGAGCGGGTGGGCCAGCGGCTCGTAACCGAGCGCCCGCGTCTCATCGAGCAGGGGTCCGCTCACGTCGATGGCGTGCACCGACACCTCGTAGGAGGACGGCAGCCGCCGCAGGAGCTCCAAAACCTGAAGTTCCCCGCCACCCACCTGGAAGCAGTTGGTGAACTGGACGACGCGGATGCGCTCGGGGCTCATGTGGCCTGGAATCTGCGCATCCGCGCCTGGCCCGGCCGCGACGGCGACGACCCGAGGGGGCGGGCGCTTCTCGTGCGGGCAGGGAGCAACCACCATGGGGTGGGAGCGAATGACGCACGCGAACGCCACAGCGAGCATCCAGGAGGAGCGGTCCACCGGCACGCCCGCTCCCCACTCGCCAGGAGGGGCGCCCGCCCACCCGCTGCGCGTGGCGATGCTCACCGCGCTCTTTCCACCGTCCATCGGAGGCATCCAGAGCCACACCCTGCGCCTCAGCCAGAAGCTCGTCGAGCGCGGGGTCGAGGTCCACGTGGTGACCCGCAGCGGCCCCGGGCTGCCGGTCTTCGAGCGGATGGTCGGGGTGCGCGTGCACCGGGTGGGCATCCCGGACGCGACCGGCGCGGTCGGCAGCCTCGCCTTCATGGCCGAGGCGCTCCGCGCGGTGGTGCGCCTCCGCGGCTCCTTCGACGTCCTGCACGCGCACCAGCTCCTCTCGCCCGCCACCGTCGGCCTCGCCGCTTCGGCGCTGACCGGCCTTCCACTCATCGTCAATCCTCACGCCTGCGGGGACATCGGCGACGTGGGGATCCTCTCGGCCACCCGGTTCGGCCGGCTCCGGCTGGCGACGGTGATGCACCGCGCCGACGCGTTCGTGGCCGTGAGCCGCGCCATCCACGATGAGCTCATCGGCGCCGGCGCGCCGCCGGGGGCGGTATGGGACATCGTGAACGGCGTCGACACCGACCGCTTCTCGCCGGTGGCACCGCGCGAGCGACTCGCCCTCCGGCGCTCGCTCTTGCTCGGCGAACAGCCGCTCGTCGCCTACACCGGCCGGCTCGCCCGGGAGAAGGGCGTGGACGTGCTCGTCGAGGCCTGGCCGCACCTCCTCGCCCGCGTCCCCGACGCGCGGCTGTGCCTGCTCGGCGACGGCCGTGAGGAGGCGCGGCTGCGGCTGCAGGCACGCGCGCTGGGCGTGGAGGCCTCGGTCGAGTTCCTGGGCGGCGCCCCCGACGTCGCGCCCTACCTGCGCGCAGCCGACGCGGCCGTGCTGCCGTCCCGGAACGAGGGCATGCCGGTGGCGCTCCTCGAGGCGATGAGCTGCGCGCTGCCGGTGGTCGCCACCGCGGTGGGTGGGTCGCTCGAGGTCGTCCGCGACGGCGCCACCGGCCGGCTCGTGCCGACCGAGGCGCCCGCTGCGCTCGGCGAGGCGCTCGCCGAGGCGCTCCTCGACCCGGCCGCGAGAGCTCGCGGGGTGGCCGCCCGCGAGCACGTGCTCGCGCACTTCGCGATGGACCTGATCGCGGACCGGTTCCTCGCGCTCTACCAGACCCTGACCAGCCGCCGCGCCACCGCGCCGGGCGGCGGCCCTGGCACGAGGTGATCCACATGCCGAAGCCCGCCTCGAGTCCCGGTCGCGTGGGGTACCTCATGTCCTGGTATCCGGTCGTCACCGAGACCTTCATCCTCCACGAGATGCTGGAGCTGCGACGGCTCGGGGTCGACCTCGAGATCTTTCCGCTCTTCGGGGCAAGGCAGGACGTGAGGCACCCCGGCTCGGAGCTGCTCCAGCAGCGCGTCCACTACCACCGCGGCTTGTCGGCGGAGCTCGTCCTCTCGCAGCTGCACTGGCTCGTCCGTCGGCCGCGCGCCTACCTCCGCGCCTGGGCGAGCGCCCTGGCCGGAAACTCGGGCTCTCCCGGGAGCCTCGCCAAGGCTCTCGTCACGGTGCCGCGGGCGGCCGTCATCGCCCGGCGCATGCAGGCGCGCGGCATCCGACACGTCCACGCCCACTGGGCCACTCACCCGGCCCTGGCGGCGTTCGTGGTGCAGGAGCTGACCGGCATCGGCTACAGCTTCACCGCCCACGCACACGACCTCTACCTCGACAGGTCCATGCTGGGCGAGAAGATCGGCGCAGCCCGCTTCGTCGTCACCATCTCGCGCTTCAACCGCGCTCTCATCGAGCGGCTCTTCGGGCCGGCGGCGACCGCGAAGACCACGGTCATCCCGTGCGGCGTCGATCCGCGCCTGTTCCGCGAGCGCGCCCCCCGCGCGCCGGACGGCGTCTTCCGCATCGCCTCGGTCGCTGGGCTACGCGACTACAAGGGCCACCGGTGGCTCATCGAGGCCTGCGCCCTCTTGAAGCAGCGGGGGGTGCCCGTCCATTGCGTCCTCGTCGGCGATGGGCCGGAGCGCGGCGCGGTGGAGCAGCAGATCGCGGCCGCCGGGCTGTCGGGCGACGTCGAGCTGCTCGGGAACCGCCCCCAGGACCAGATCCGCCAGCTCCTCGACCGCTCCGACGTGATGGTGCTGCCGAGCGTCGTCACCGCCGAGGGCATGATGGACGGCATCCCGGTCGCGCTGATGGAGGCGATGGTGACGGGGCTGCCGGTCGTCTCGACGCGCGTCTCGGGCATCCCGGAGCTGGTGCAGGACGGGAAGACGGGGCTCCTCTCTCCGCAGCAGGACGCCCGCTCCATGGCCGACGCCCTCCAGCGGCTCCAGCGCGACCCAGCGCTGGCGCGCCGCCTGGCGGCTCAGGGGCGGGCACACGTGCTGGAGCACTACAACCTGCTCGAGAACGTGGCCCGCCTGCGCGACCACCTGGCCGCCGCGATGGAGGGACGGCCGCAGCCGGAGGGCGCGCCGGCCCCGCAGGCGGCGCGCGCGTGCGGCGAGCAGCGGCCCGCCGCGGTGTAGGCGCCTCACCCCGCCAGCTTGACGGATGGCTTCCGCTGCGAGCGGTGCTCGTACGCGTGGGCGTAGCCGCCCCCCAGCGCGCGCGCGCCGTTGAGGATCGCGCCATGCACGCTCAGGCCGCCCTGGGCGAAGCGCTCCAGCGCGAGCTCGATCTCGCACAGAGGGTGCGCGCGGGAGCGCAGCACGAGGAGGTTCACGTCCGCGCAGCGAGCGACCAGGACCGCGTCGGTGACCGCCAGGATGGGCGGCGTGTCGAGGAGGACCAGGTCGTAGCGCCTCGCGACCGCGGCCAGCACCTCCTGCAACCGCGGGCTCGCCAGGAGCTCCGCCGGGTGCTCGGGCAGGTGGCCGCAGGCGAGGAAGTCGAGGTTGGCGGTGGAGGTGTTCTGGACGGCGGCGTCGACCAGCACCTGCCCTGCCACCGCGTCCGCCAGCCCGGGGCGGGTCTTCCCGTCGAAGTAGCGGTGCAGCTCGCCCCGGCGCAGGTCGGCGTCGACGAGCAGCACGCGCTTGCCGGCGGCGGCGAAGAGGTGCGCCAGGTTCACGGCCACGAACGACTTGCCCACGGCGGAGGACGGGGAGCTGATGGCGACCACGTTCCCGCGTGCCTTGAGGATGAACCCGAGCGCGGTGCGCAGGGTGCGCAGGTGCTCGGCGGCGGGATCGTCTGGCGCCGCGGCCGCCAAGGTGGCCCGGCCGCGCGAGCTTCGCCGGGAGAGGCGTGCCTGCTCCTGGCTGTGCGGCACGCTGGCAAAGACCGACAGCCCGAGCGAGGCCTCGATCACCCGGCCGTCCTCCACCCCCTCGTGCATGGTCCGACGCGCGATGGCGAGCGCCACCCCGGCCGCCAGCCCGACCATGGCCCCCATGAGCAGGACCAGACCGGGTTTCGGACTCACCGGGCGGTGCGGCACGATCGCCGCGTCGACGACGCGCGCGTGGCCGGTGGCGGCGGTCTTCAGCATCCGCAGCGCCTGCGCCTTGTTGAGGAGGAGTACGTACAGCTCGGCCTTCGAGTTGACCTCGCGCACCAGGCGGGCGTTGCCCAGCTCGACCTGCGGCGTCGCCTGGATGCGCGGCTCGAGTCCGGCCCGCGCCGCCCGGGCCGCCTCCAGACGGCGATCGAGGTCGACGAGGGTCGGGTGCCGATCGCCGTAGCGCTGACCGAGCTGCGCGCGTTCGGCGACGAGGTCGGAGACCGCCTTGTCGAGCTCGGCGATGCGCTCCACGGTCGTCTTCGTCTGGGCGGGGAGGTCGATCGTGCTCTTCTTCGTCCGGAACACGCTCAGGGCGGCTTCGGACGCATCGAGGCTCGCCTTCACCGCCGGCAGCTGCGATTCGAGGAACTCCAGCGAGCGGGCGGCCTCGGCCGAGTGGTGTTCGACGTTCTGCCGGAGGTAGCCCCGGGTCAGCCCGGAGACCACCGCCGCCGCCTGGACCGGGTCGCGCATCTGCAGCTCGATCTCGACGACGCCGCTCTTCTTCACCTTCTCGTCGATGCGGAGCTTCTCCTGGAGACTGTCGATGGCCTCCTCGCGGCGGCGGCGCTCGATCCGGAACTCCGTCCCCGGCCGGGCCACGAGCTCACCGACGAGCAGGTCGACGCTCCGGACGCCCTGCCCGGTGGTGGCGGCGGCGGTGCCGACTCGACCTTCCAGCAGCACCTCGCCGGCCGGATCGGCCAGCCGGTAGCGGCCGTCCCCGAGCGCGGTCAGCACGAGCTGCTCGTCGAGCAGGTCGTCCGACACCGCGAGCTTCTTCACCGCGATGCGCTCGCCGCCCCAGCCGAAGCGGGACAACCCGAAGAGCGGCGGTGCCGGCGTGGAAGGCCTGGCCCGGCGTGCGATGGCGTCGCCGAGGAGCGGGAGGCGGCGTGGCCCGGCCTCCACGTCGAGGCCGAGCTCGTCGACGATCGGGCCGAGCAGCGAGCGGGAGCGCATGATCTCCATCTCGCCATCGACCGGGACCTTCTGCTCGACGAGGAGCGCGGCGACCGTGTCGGCCGCCACGGGCGGCGTCGCCTGCTCCTCCACCTGGACCAGCGTCGTCGAGCGGTACACGGGGGGGGCGAAGAAGAGGTACGCCCCCGCGCCGGCCAGGCCGATCGCCAGCGCACCCGCGATCCACCAGCCGCCCTCGACCATCGCGCGCAAGAGGTCGCGCAGGGTCGGCTCCTCCACCGCGGGGCGGCGGCGCGCGCTCCCCGTCTCTCCGCCCGTCACCCGCCCCGGCGCTGCGCCAGCCCTGTCGATCTCGTTCGCCATGCGTTCACTCCGAGTACATCACGGGAGTTGCGGCCCCCTGCGGCCGTGGCACCCCCTGGCTTCCGTTGCGGCGTGCGGCCGGGCGTCCGGCCAGGGCGGCGGGCAACACCGCCGCCTCGACCACGTTGCGCGAGGGCTGGTAGGTCGGCACCAGCGCACGCAGGACGGCCAGGATGGTGTTTCGGTCGCCCGCGTCGGCCAGGCGCCGCAGCTCGTCCAACCAGGCGTCGAGGTCGGGCGGAGGCGGCGGGCTCTCGGCCACGTGGATGCGGTTGCGCACGCGGCGCGTGCGCTCCTCGTCCTCGGTGAGCAGCTCCTCGTGCAGCTTCTCGCCCGGCCGCAGCCCGGTGTACTCGACCTCCACCTCGCCCGAGCGGCCGGCGAGCGTGATCAGGTAGCGGGCCAGGTCTGCGATGCGGATGGGCTCGCCCATGTCGAGGACGCACAGGTCGCCATACCCGGCCAGCCCGGCCAGCAGCGTCAGCCCGACCGCCTCCCGGATGGTCATGAAGTAGCGGGTGCAGTCGGCGTGCGTGACGGTGACCGGTCCGCCGCGCGCGATCTGCTCCTTGAAGATGGGGACGACGCTGCCGGACGAACCGAGCACGTTTCCGAAGCGCACCGCCGTCATGCGCGTCGCCGAGCGCTGCCCGAGCTCCCGCACCACGAGCTCCGCCACCCGCTTCGTAGCGCCCATGACCGAGCTCGGCTTCACCGCCTTGTCGGTCGAGATGACCACGAAGCGCTCGGCGCCGCATTCATCCGCCATGCGCGCCACGTGCAGGGTGCCAAAGACGTTGTTCTTCACCGCCTCGTCCGGCGCCAGCTCCATGAGCGGCACGTGCTTGTGGGCGGCGGCGTGGAAGACGTCCTGCGGGCGGTAGCGTTCGCCCATCCGCGCCACCGAGCCCTCTTCGCGGATGTCCACCACCTCGCAGTGAATCTCCAACGCCGGGTGGAGCGCCTGCAGCCGTCGGCTGCCCAGGTAGAGCTCGTTCTCGTTCATGTCGACCATGACGAGCTGGCGCACGCCGAAGCCGGCGAGCTGTCGGCACAGCTCGGAGCCGATCGAGCCCCCGGCCCCGGTGACGAGGGCGCGCCGGCCGGCCACCAGCCGCCGGAGGGCGGCCTCGTCGAACGCCACGCTGTCGCGCGGCAGGAGATCCTCGGGCGAAACGTCGGCCATCATGGCGGCCGAGAGCTTCTCGGAATGATCATAGGAGGCCGGAACGATCTTGAAGCGCACGCGCGAGGCGGCACAGGTCTCGATGATGCTCCGCACCCGCTCGCCCGAGCTGCACCGCTCGGCGAGCAGCACCGTCCCGATCCGGTGACGGTGGATGAGCTCGGGCAGGTCGGCCACCCCGCCCAGCACCGGCAGGCCCGCGATGCGGTAGCCCTTGGCGTGGCGCTCGCTCGCGACGATGCCGACCGGCAGATGGTGGTGGTCCGGCCCGCGTTCGAGATCGCGCCCGAGCAGCTCCGCCGCGCCACCGTCACCGACGATGAGGGTGCGCTCGGCGTCCGGGTGGCGCTCGAGCCGCCGCGCCCAGCGCAGGGCAATCCGCGGTCCGAAGCGCAAGCCGCCCAGGAGCGAGGCGGAGAGGAAGAACTCGAAGATCACGACCGAGCGGGGGACGCCGCCCGGCACGACCGAAGGCGAGATGGCCGCGAAGCAGACGCTCCCCACCAGCGCGGCGGCGGCGACGCGCAGGGCATCGGAGAGTCCGGCCAGGCGGAACGACCACCGATCGAGCGACGCGGCCGCGCTGGCGGCGAAGCGGCAGGCGGCCACGAGCGCGACGGCACTCGGCAGTGCGGCGAGGTAGTCGGCGGAGACCTCGCCGTCGAAGCGCAGCCAGTACGCCATGCGCAGGGCGCACGCCGCCAAGCCCGCGTCGAGGACGAGCAGGAGCCCCCGCCGAATCGTCCTCGACACCACAGGGTTCCACCGCATGCGCGCCCCCGCCCAGTGACCCAATGAGTCGATCGTCTGCGGCACGGAGTCATCCCTCCGCTTGGAGTCCACGCTTGGCGCGGTGCGCTCGCCCGGGTGTGCGGAGAGGGCCGCTTCGGAGAGCTGGTCGACGGGAGGGCTGCGCCAGAGGGGGCCTCACGCTCGGTAGATCGGGAAGAATCCAGGGCGTGGGGACCATGGGTCACCGGCCGCGGCGGCGAAGCGCGCGCGCTGCGCGGTGAGGTCGCGGCACCCGTCCTCGTCGTGGACGAGGGCCGCCACGCGGAATGGGACCTCTCCCTGCCGGGCGTACGCTCGCTTGTAGCGGAAGAGCCCGTCGCCCGCCGCGTAGCCCCCGCCCAGCACGTAGCGCTTCTTCCCCTGCGCGAGCGCCCACGAGGCAATGCGGTGTTTGAGGAGGTAGTTCGGCCCGAGCGGGAACGCGTCGGCGTGCGTGCCGCCGAGGAAGTAGTAGACGTGCTCGGTGGAGCAGAGGAGGAGATCGCTCGAGACCACCTCGCCGCGCGCCAGCGCGTGGAAGAAGACGTACTGCCCGGGCAGACGCTCGACGATGCCGGTGAAGAACGCGCGAGGGAACGAGTACCAGGCGTCGGCGCGGTTCCGCTCCATGGTGTGCGCGTAGATGCGCTGGAAGTCCGCCAGGCGCGCGCCGGTGAGATCCACCTCGACGGTGAGCCCGGCGCGCTCCGCCACTCCGACCCACCGCCGAATCTTTCCCTCGTAGCCCTTCCAGAGCGCCTCGGGCGTGGTGAGCGGCACGACGATGTTCTGGAGCCTCCCCTCCACGCCGGCGGGGAGCGCCGCGAGCTGCTGCGGGAAGAGCGACAGCCGGAGGAACGTGGCAACGACTCGCTCGTCCCGGCACCACGCCTCGTAGGCGCTCCAGAAGGCGCGATCGTCGCGTGGGCCGGCCCCCCATGCGAACGGTCCGCCGTAGCCGTAGGGGCTCGTCGCATCGAGCCGCGGCTCACTCGTGGCGGCCCACGGCTCGGCGGAGATGGGCCGCAGGATGAGCGGCATCAGGATCTCCCCGCCGGCGTCCTCCCCGGCGGCGCACACCACCCGATCCCCCGGGCGCGCGAACAGCCGCGCGTACTCGGGGTGTGCCCACGGCTCGCGCGCCGGCCAGCGGTTCCACGACGCGATCCAGCGCGCGTGATCACGGTCGGAGCCCGCATCGAGTACGGCGAAGTGCATCGGGCCAACGGTAGACGCTCGCAGGGCGTCCGACGCCCGCCTCGTTGGGCTCACGCCCCGACGGCGCCCGGCTCGACCGAGCACCAGGCGAGCGAAGCGTCCACTCTCTGCTCACCCGGCCCCCGCCCGCCTGGCCCCTCCAGGGTACCCAAGGTGACCCCTCGCACGCTCGCCCGACCAATCGCACGTTTGGCGTGAGCATACCGAGCGCCGGGAGATCAATGAGCGAGCAATACCCCCACCCTGAGCCAGCCGGCACCGACGCACCACGCCGGCGAGCTGGCCTCATCCTGCCAAGGCACGAGCGGCTCTTCGAGCCGCACGGCCTCATGGACGCTGAGTGAATACTCCGGCGCAGCTGCGCCTCGTCCACGTGACGACGGTGCCCGAGTCGCTGCTCTTCCTGGGCGGGCAGCCGCGCTACCTGCGCGAGCGCGGCTTCGAGGTCGTCACCGTCTCCTCCCCGGGTGCAGCGCTGGAGCGGTTCCAGCGCGCCGAGGAGGTGACGTGCCACACCGTCGCGATGGCGCGCGCCATCACGCCTTGGCAGGACCTCGTCGCGCTGGGGCGGCTCACCCTGCTGCTGCGGCGGCTGCGGCCCGACATCGTGGACACGCACACGCCCAAGGGCGGGGTGCTCGGGATGATGGCCGCCGCGCTGACCGGGGTGCCGGTCCGCATCTACCACCTGCACGGCCTGCGCTTCCTCACCGCCGAGGGGATGCAGCGGCGCTTCCTGCGCCTCACCGATCGGATCGCGGCCGCGCTCGCCACGCGCGTCCTGTGCGTGAGCCGATCGGTGGCCGAAGTTGCGGAGGCCGAGGGCGTCGCCCCGCACGGCAAGCTGGCGGTGCTGCTCGGCGGGAGCATCAACGGCGTCGACGCGACGGGACGCTTCCGCCGCCCCACGGCCGGCGAGGTGGATGCGACGCGTGCCGCGCTGGGCCTCCCGGCCGGCGCTCGCGTGATCGGGTTCGTCGGCCGGCTCGTGCGCGAGAAGGGCGTGGTCGAGCTCGCCCGCGCCTGGAGCCGCCTGCGCGAGGCGATGCCCGACCTGTGGCTGGCGCTGGTCGGGCCGCTCGAGGATCAGGATCCCGTCCCGGCGGAGGTGGTGGCGGCGCTGCGCGCCGACCCGCGTGTCCTCATGGCGGGTCAGGACTGGGATACGCCGCGATGGTACAGCGCCATGGACGTGGTCGCCCTCCCCTCCTATCGCGAGGGCTTCCCGGTCGTGCCGCTGGAGGCAGCGGCCATGGCGCTCCCCGTCGTCAGCACGACCGTCCCAGGCTGCGTCGACGCCGTGGTCGACGGCGTCACCGGCACGCTCGTGCCGCCGCGCGACGACCGCGCGCTCGAGGCCGCGCTGCGCGCCTACCTCGACGATCCCGCCCTGCGCCTCCGCCACGGGACGGCCGCGCGCGAGCGGGTACTGCGCGACTTCGACCAGCCCCGTATCTGGAGCGCGCTGCGCCAGGCTTACCTGGCGGAGGCGTCGCGGGCGGGGCGCCTGCCGCTCGCCCTGACCGGCCCCGGCCCCATCTGAACTTCGTCTGCGAGGAGCTTCGAGCATGGCGCGCATCCACCTCTCGGTGCCTCACATGGGCGGGCGCGAGGAGCGCTACGTGCGGGAGGCCTTCGCGTCCAACTGGCTCTCCAGCGTGGGGCCCCAGCTCGACGCCTTCGAGCGCGAGTTCTCGGCGAGGCTGGGCCGCCCGGCGGTGGCTCTCGGAAGCGGCACCGCCGCCCTGCATCTGGGGCTCAGGCTCCTCGGCGTCGGCCCCGGCGACGAGGTCCTCGTCTCGGACTTCACCTTCGTGGCGAGCGTGAACCCGATCCGCTACCTCGGCGGCGAGCCGGTGTTCGTCGACAGCGATCCCGACACCTGGCTGATGTCGCCGCGGCTCCTCTCCAAGGCGCTCGCCGACCGCGCCCGGCGGCGGCGGGCGCCCAAGGCGGTGGTGGTGGTGCACCTCTACGGTCAGTGCGCGGACATGGACCCCATCGTCGCCGCTTGCGCCGAGCACGGGGTGGCCATCCTGGAGGACGCCGCCGAGGCGCTCGGGGCGACCTACTGCGGACGCCCAGCCGGATCGTTCGGCACGCTCGCCGCCTTCTCCTTCAACGGCAACAAGATCATCACCACCACCGGCGGCGGGATGCTGGCGGCGGCGAAGCCGGAGTGGGTGGAGCGGGCGCGATACTGGTCCACCCAGGCGCGCGAGCCCGGCGCCGCCTACCACCATCGGGAGCTGGGCTACAACTACCGGCTCTCGAACGTGCTGGCCGCCATCGGCCGCGGGCAGCTCGAGGTGCTGGAGGAGCGGGTCCGTCAGCGGCGGGCGGTGGAAGCCTGCTACCGCGCCGCGCTGGCGGACGTTCCCGGGCTCGCCTTCATGCCCGAGGCGGACTACGGGCTCCACACCCACTGGCTCTCCTGCCTCACCGTCGATCCGGACCGCTTCGGCGCCACCCGTGACGAGGTCCTGGCGGCGCTGGCGGCGGAGGACATCGAGGCACGGCCGCTGTGGAAGCCCATGCACCTGCAGCCGCTCTATGCCGGCTGCGACCGATACGGCGGGGAGGTGGCGGCCGGTCTGTTCGCGAATGGGCTGTGCCTGCCGAGCTCGAGCAGCCTCGCGCAGGCCGATCAGGAGCGCGTCATCGAGGTGGTGCACCGCGTGGCCCGGCCGGCCTTCGCGACACGGCGCAGCTCAGAAGGCGTCGTCCTTGCACCCCACCGGTCCCTCGATCCTCCCGAGCTCCCGCAGGGTCCGTGAGGCCTCCTCGTCGACGTACACCTCGTCCCAGTAGCGGAGCGCCCAGCCGCGCCGGACCGCCGGCGCCTCCACCTGCTCGCCGAGGACGAGATCGCGCAGGCACAGCTCGGCCTCGTTGAAGCCGAAGTGGGCCCGCATCACCGCCGAGCTGGAGAAGCGCAGGTTGATCTCGAAGACGCGCACGCCCTGGGCGGTCTTCCTGAGCTGGAGGTTCACCGGGCCGAAGAGCGGAAACGCCTCCACCACCCTCCGGCAGGCGGCGGAGATCGCGTCGTCGAGCACGACCTCGGCCTTGTAGGTGAGCCCGGCGGCGAGGCTGCGCCGGAAGGCGATCTGCCCCAGGTAACCCGTGCGCGGACTCTGGTAGCAGCCCACGGTGTACTCCTCGTCGTCGGGCGCGAGGTACTCCTGCACCACCGGCTCCGGGACCCGCCGCAGCAGGTCGTCCAGCTCGCCGGCCGTCCGGACGAGGTGCAGGTCGCGCGAGCCGGAGCCGTGGCGGGGCTTCAGGACGAGGGGGAAGCCCCAGCGCTCGACGAGGGCGCGGACGGCAGCCGCGTCCTCGCCGAGGGCGGTGTCGGGCACGGGCAACCCCTTCTCCCGCAGCGCGCTGGCCATGCCCCATTTGTCCATGAAGGTCTCGACGAGCGGAGCGTCGTTCACCACCAGCCGCGCGCCGGTGCGCTCCTCGAGCTCGCGCCGGTGCGGCGCGACCCGGCGCATCTCGATCTCGGAGCCGAAGCAGACGAGGTCGACCCGCTCCCGCCGGCACAGCGCCACGAGCGCCGCGAGGTAGCCCGGCTCGTCCTTCGTGATGCGAGGCAGGACGCAGCCCACGTCGGCCCGGAACAAGCCGACCGAGATCGGATCGGCGTCGGTGGCCACGATGCGCGGGCGAAGCGCCGATTGGCGCAGCGCCTTGAAGATGCTCACCCCGGGGGGCGCTCCGACCCCGGTGACGAGGGTGGTCAGTTCGCGTCGCGCTTCTTCTCGGACCATGGCGCCTCCCCGATGCTCTTCGGGAGCTCCGTGCCGTCGCGGGCGAGGACCACGGCGACGGTGCGCGCCGCGACCACCGCATCGCGCCACAACGACCAGCCCTCGACGTACTGGAGATCGAGCTCGATTCGGGCGTCCCAGGGGATGCCGTTCCGACCGTTCACCTGCGCCCAGCCGGTGATGCCGGGCCGCATGGCGAGCCGGCCGCGCTGACGCTCGCCGTAGCGGGCGACGTGGTGGGGCAGGTCCGGCCGCGGCCCGACGAAGCTCATGTCGCCCACGAGCACGTTCACGAGCTGCGGCAGCTCGTCGAGGCTGGTGCGGCGGAGGAGCTTGCCGACCCTGGTGATGCGCGGATCATCGCGGTAGCAGTAGGTCCCCAGCGGCGAGCGCTCCGCGTCCCGCACCATGGTGCGGAACTTGTAGATGGTGAAGAGCCGCCCGCTCCGACCGGCGCGCTTCTGCCGGAAGATGGCCAAGCCCGCCGAGTCGGTCTTCACCGCCACCGCGATGAGGAGCATGAGCGGCGCGAGAGCGGTGAGCAGCCCGGCCGCGCCGGCAACGTCCAGGGCGCGCTTGATCACGAGCTGAGCGCGGAGCACCGTACTATGCGTGGAGCGCATGGCGTGCCTCCTCGTCGAGCCCGAGCTGGTACTGCAGCTCGGGCGCCGCCCGGCCGCGTGCCGTGTCGTCGCGCCGCAACGTGCGTCGCGCCAGCCGATAACCGTCGCGCACGAAGGCGGGTAGCGCGGCCGCGTGCCGGTGGTAGAGCTCCATCGCGCGCCGCTTCAGCGGGTGCTCGTGCCGCTCGCGCTGGGTGGGGAAGTAGATGCGGCGCGCACCGCGCCCGTGGCAGATGCTGGCGTTCGGGTACTCGACGAAGACCGAGCCGACGTCGGCCGCCCGGTGCGCGTCGCTGCTCGCCACCGCCGCGAGCCCGCGCTCCTCGGCGAAGCGACGGCTGCGCGCGTTGTTCTCGAAGGTATCGCGTCCGTTGAAGCACTCGACGGCGTCGGCCCGGCGGAGCACCTCCCCCACGAACGACGCGGAGCGGCCGAGCTCGTCGCGGAAGATGCCGCTCCCGCGCCGGAAGAGGTGCGGCAGGAGCACCGTCCCAGCCTGCGCGCGGACGAGCTCCATGAGCGGCAGGATGCGGCGCTCGCGGATCATCTCCCGCAGCCCGAGCCCCACCAGGTGTGACCCGTCCTCGCAGGTGAACTCGCAGCCGATGACGACGTCCAGAGTGTCGCCGGCCAGCTCCCGCAGCCGGAGCGCACCTTCGATGGTGTCATGGTCGGTCACGCACAGCGTGCCGAGCCCAGCCCGCCGGGCTGCGGCGAGGATCTCCTCCAGCCCTGCGCGCCCGTCATACGAGTAGGAGGTGTGGAAGTGGTAGTCGATCCGCCTCACCGGCCCATCCCCGTCCGGAAGCGCCCTCGCGGCCTGCGAGCGTCCGCGGCCCGGGCAGACGCCCTGGCGCTCCACCACGACCATGCGCACGCCATGGCGTGCTGGCCGCCGCTCACGACGGGGCGGACCGGACGGGGACCGCAAACGCGGCCTTCAACCGCGATCCCCTCACCCCCCTCGGTGCCCTATGGTCGTTGCCCGCCGCGTTGCTCCTGCTCGATTCGGCGAGCGTACTCCTCGGCCCCTTGGCGCACCTGTTCCTGGGACAGGTTGCGCGTACGCGTGGAGATCGTCCAGGTGTGACCGAACGGGTCGACCACGACCCCCATCCGGTCTCCCCAGAACATCTCCTCGACGGGCATGGCGGCCTGTGCACCCTCGGTGGTGGCGCGCCAGAAGTATCCGTCGGCATCGTCGACATAGAGCTGGATGGAAGTCGTCGCCGGATGCTCCGGTGTCGGCGCGTGCGTGGTCCCGTTCGGCATCTCGTCGCTGACGTAGAACACCGAATCGCCGATGCGGAGCTCGGCGTGCCATACGCCCTTGCCGTCCGGAGTTGGCATCCGCATCACCTCCACCGCTCCGAACGCGTTCTTGTAGAACTCGATGGCCCTCGAGGCCTCCTTGCAGACGAGGTTGGGTGTGATCGTATGCATACCCTTGGGAATCGGGTGAATCTGGGCCATGACAACCTCCTGCGGACGGCGGGGGACAGTGAACATTCCTAACCGGGGACGAGGGACCCGCCCGCTCAACATGGGGGCCGCGGGCTGCGCAGCTGCATTTGAAGCGGTCGGGAGCCCTTCTTATGATCTAGCCCTGCGGTCGGATTGTTCACCTCCAGGCGCCGAGCCCTCCCCACATGTCGGGTGAGCGAGAGCCACCCCGCGAAGCGCGCTGCGACGACGTTCGTCTGCGCGGGTTCGCGAGCCGGGTTTCGCTGGAGCGGGCCGTGGCCTGGGTGGAGGGTCACGCCGCGGCGCTTCCGGTCGAGGCGATCCCCGTGGCGGAGGCGAGCGGCCGCGTGGCAGCGGTTCCGGTGAAAGCGCCGGTCGACCTGCCGCCCGCAGACTGTGCCGGAGAGGATGGGTATGCCCTCCGATCGCGGGAGACGCTGGGTGCGGGAGCGTACAACCCGATGATCTTGGCGATCGGGGCCGCCGGCGCGGCCCTCGGCCCGTCGTCCGCGATGCTGGTCGTCTCCGGTGAAGCGCTGCCACCCGGCGCGGACGCCGTCCTGTCTTTCGGCGCCGCCGAACGGGTCGGAGCTTGCCTGGAGGTCTTCGGGGCCGTGGCCGAAGGCGTCGGCGTGGAGCTCCGCGGGCGCGAGGTGCGAGCGGGAACGGCGCTGGTGGACGAGGCCCGGGTGCTGCGTCCCCAGGACGCGGCGCTGCTCGCGCGCTTGGGCGTGGAGCGGGTGCAGGTCGTGGAGCGTCCCAGGGTCCGGCTGGTGGTGGTGGGCCCCAAGCGGCTGGACGGGCTCCACCTCGCCGGGGACGCCATGGGTCCGATGCTGAATGCCCTGGTGGCACGGGACGGCGGCATCGTCGATGCTGCGGTCCTGGCTGCGGAAGGGCGCAGCGCGTTGGGCCAGGCCATCGCAGCGCCGGGCGATCACGACGTGACCCTGGTGGTAGGCCGAGTCGGGACCGGGCCCGACGACGTGGCGCCGCTGGCGCTTGCGGATGTCGGCGAGCTCGTCCTTCACGGCGTGGCGCTGCGGCCCGGGGGCTCCGCCGGGTTGGGATGGGCGGGTGGCGTGCCGGTGGTGCTCCTCCCTGGAGCGGCGCTGGCGTGCCTGTGCGCGTATGAGCTTCTCGCGGGGAGGCTCATCCGGCTGCAAGGGGGCCGCGACGCCGCGCTCCCTCATCTGACCAGTGAGGCCGAGGTCGGGCGCAAGATCGTCTCGGCGGTGGGGCTGGTGGAGGTGTGCCAGGTGCGCTGGGCCGCGGGACGGGCCGAGCCGGTGGGATCGCCCGAGGACGGCGGCCTCGCGACGGCCTGTCGGGCCGATGGCTTCGTCGTGATTCCCGCTTCGCTCGAGGGGTACGCCCCAGGCAGCCGTGTCACCGTGCATCTGTACGAAGCGTCGGGGGCGTCCCAGGCCCGGGCATCCGGCACCGTGCCCGGCACCGTGCCGTGACGCCGGGGCTCCGTGCGGGCGCGGGACCTCGAGCGAGGAGATGTCCGATGGATTCCGAAGATCCCAGGGCCGCGCTGATCATCGCCGCGCGGCAGCGGCAGTTCCTCGAGGTCGTCGACCGCGACGAGGCCGAAGCGCGGTTCCGCCGGCATCTCACGCTGGCACCCCTGGGGCCTGAGACTGTCCCGCTCGCCCGAGCGCTGGGACGGGTGCTGGCGGCCGACGTGGTCGCGTCCGTCGACGTCCCCGGCTTCGACCGCTCGGGGGTCGACGGCTTCGCCGTCCAAGCAGCCGACACGGCGGGCGCGTCCGCGGAAGCGCCCCGCGCGCTGCGCCTCAACCCGGAGATCCTGACCCCCGCCGTCGAGCCGCGGGTGACCGTGGTCGAGGGAACCGCCACGACCATCGCCACCGGCGGGATGGTGCCACGCGGCGCCGACGCGGTGATCATGGTGGAGCAGACCGAGACGCGGGACCAAGGCGGGATCGCCCTGCTGGATGTGCGCCGGCCGGTGGCGCCCGGGGAGCACGTCGCCTCGGCGGGCGGGGACATCGCCCGGGGCGAAACCGTGCTCCGCCGCGGCCAGGTGCTGACCTCGCGCGAGGTCGGTT
>WNGL01004255.1_pt1 | contig 18102 bp, 17 predicted proteins | sample 5400591 | NCBI WGS metagenome assembly WNGL01 (sample SAMN13153377, study PRJNA577476) | soil metagenome | isolation source: 80 cm soil or saprolite under Garry oak tree replicate 1 | place: USA:California | collected 2016-06-15 | reverse complement strand
AGCCGGCCATCACGGCGTTGATCGCGATCTTCTCGATTGTCGCCGGCGCCCATTTGGGTGGAATGACCCCAATTACCTCCTCTGGATCGCGCCTGGTTCCGTCGAGCATCCTACCAACGCGCTCCGGCGTCGGCGGCACGATCGGCAAGCCATCGCTCAGTTTTTCTCTGCAGAACCAATCGTTGGCAGCTTCTAAACTATCGTCGACTTCGATGATGTTGGAGGTTAGATTCTTCATACTTCTTAGTCTCTCCGAAAGGTAAGGGATCAAATCGCTTCGGGGCACCAGCGATTGTTACTATGCGCCTGTGTCCTCAATCTCCTTCGCCCCCGTTTCGGGGGAGAATCAAAGAGGGGGAGTGTTTAATGCTTGCCAGATAGACTCTTTGACATCATCGATTTGTGTTAGCACCTCATGATCCCAAAACCTAAGAACCCTAAACCCTTTTGCTCGCAACCAAGTATCCCGCTTCCCATCATAAGAATTTCTCCGGCTGTGTTGTCCGCCGTCCACTTCGATCACCACTTTCTTTTCCAAACACACAAAGTCAATGATATAGGGTCCGATGGGTCGCTGCCGGCGAAATTTGTGGCCGTGAATCTGGCGCAACCGCAGGTGCCGCCAGAGAGTTCGCTCAGCATTCGTTGGATTACTTCTCAGCTCTCGGGCTCTCGTAATCGCTGTCGTCACTTCCCCTATCCTGACCTTCCCCCGAGGCGGGGGAAGGGACTCGCGCCGAAAAAAACTAATTGAGACTATCTCTCCAGACCTATCATCCCAGATACGGCCGTGTATTCTTCCCTGCTGCGGCACCCAGCGTCAGCTTCCCATTTACCTTATCCAACGCGCCCTCAGTCCCCCGGCCGGGCGCCGCCGCTCGGATGGTGGGGAATTTCGACCAGCGGGAGGTTGACCATGCCAAAAAACTTCGCCTCGGTTCTGCCCAGCTCCATAAATATTGATTGACAGAGCGTCACGGTCGGCTTGCCGCGTTTTTGAAGTTCGATTGCGTCGTGGACACTCCACGATGTGCACGACCCTCAGGCGCCCAAACCGGTGATCACGGCATCACACCGGCTGATGAATTCCTCCATGATCGCTTTGGGCGCGGCCTGCATGTGGGTCGGCTTGGTTTTGAAGAGCACTTCGGCGGGACGGTATTTTTCCTGCAGGAGCTTCGCCAATTCTTGAAACATCGGCGTCGAATTGGCCTGGCCGTTATCGATGATCCCAATGACTCTTGCTTCCAGGGTATCCAAGCCCGGCACCAGCGGCCGGTCTTCGGTATTCAACGACGCTCTTGGATCGAGCATCTTGAGGATTGCCATGGTTTAATTCCTCCTCGCGAAATAAATAATTCCTCCGCGTGCATAGCTCATACAGGGCGCTAATTTTTTCTAGAGTCCGTACAGCCTCCGTGGATTGTCCGACAAGATCTTCTCCACCAATCGTGGCGACAGATCTTTTCTTCCTTTGAATTCTCCGACCATATCCTCCTGACGTGAAGGATCGCCGTGCGGATAGTCCGAGCCCACAACCAAAGAGTCCTCTCCAATCAGATCGATGACAGTATTGATGTTCTCGTCTCCCTCGCAGGCGACAAAGACTCGACCGGCTTTGCAGTATTCAACCGGATCTTTGACGTTTTTTCGCCGCGCGTTGTCCGTCCTCACTTGGCGAATTAGAAACGGTACCCACTCGCAGCCCGCCTCCAAAAAACCGAATCGTAGCTTTGGAAAGGCTTCCAATGCGCTCGAAGTCATGACGCTGTGGAAACCCATCAATACTGGCAGAGTCGCACTGTAAAAGTTCGTAGAGGCATCAAAGACTTCGGTTATGGCTGGGCAACCCCAACCGAGATGAATGCAGACGGGTAGATTCAAGCTAGCGGCTTCCTCGTAGAATGGGAAAAGGCTCTCGTCATCCAAACGCTTATCCCAGGCCATGCCGTGAAGCATGACCGCGGCCGCCCCGAGCTTCGTCGCCCGCTTCAGCTCTTTAATGGATTCACCGACGCTGCGGATCGGCACCAACGCGGCAAACCGGATTCTGCCCTTGGACGCGGCGCAGCGATCGCCCAGGAAACTGTTGTAAGCGCGGAGCAGCGCCGCTTCGAGCTTCAGATCGTCCGCGGTCGTGGTCAAGAAAAGAGTTGGGAAAACGATCTGCGTGTCGATCCCCATCCGGTCCATGTCCTTGACTCTGGCATCGACATCGGTCATTTCCTGCGCGCCGATCGTCTCGCGCTTCAATTTGGCCGAGTCCATGAGGGTTGGCGTGCGAAAAATCGTCCCGCCTTTGCCGACTAACTTAGGATAGGTCTCGCCTTCTATGAGCCAGACGGCATTGTAATTGCCATAAGCGGTGTCGTTATCCAATCCCACCGGCAACGGCCGGCGCTGGTAAAATTCTTTGTCCAAAAAGCTGAACATCGCCGGCGACTCTTCGACATGCGAATCGGCATCGATCACCATGATTAGCTCCTCCTATGGATTAGCCGTCACCGCTAATTTCCGTAGAGCTTTTTAACGAAGCCGCTGTCATCGATTTCTTTCAAGATCGATGGATCGATGAAGTCGGCAGGGTTGAGATTTTTCATTTGCGGCCGGGTCTTGGCGAGTTGATCTATGATGGTCTGAATGCCTTCGCGGTCCGGGTAGGGAACTCTACGGATCAGTCTCTGCGACATCTCGTCATAAGCCACTTGTACCAGGGACAGATCGTCGAGCCGCGTATATTTTTTTAAGACGTTCAACGCAACGTTTTTTTTCGTTTTGAAGACATAGATACCCTCGAGATAGGCCTTCATGAATCGGATGACGACGTCCCGATTAGCCTGAATGAAGCTTTTTCGTGCGCCGAAGCCATGCATGGTGTAAGGCACACCGAGCTGGCTTAAATCAGCAAGCACAGAAGCCCCCGCCCGCGTGGCAACGGTTGCAAACGGTTCCGATAGAATCACTGCATCCACGGCCTTGTTTTGGAGCGCCATAACCTCTTCCGGCTCGCCGCCGACTTGGATAATGGCAACGTCTTTGTCGGGAACCAGGCCCCAGTGAGTTAGCGCATAGCGAATGGAAAAATCGCTGGCGCCCCCGAGACGAGAAATTCCTACCTTCTTGCCTTTTAACTGCTCCGGCTTTTTCAGCTCGGGGCTCGCCAGGATTTTGAACACAAAGGTGTTGAGCGTCGCCGTCAAGCCGACGAAGTCGGCGCCATTCACATTCGCGTTGATATTCGCCACGCCTCCGCTGGTGATAAATTGAATCTCGCCTGCTAACGCCGCCTGAATGGCTCGCGAGCTTACCGGAACAAAAAGAATTTCGGCATCCACGCCGTATTTACGCGGCAGGTCGAGCTCCTTCATGATGTAAACCGGATCAAACTGGATCCCGATTGAGGTATAGGCAACGCGGATCTTCGGTAGGCTTTGGGCGTGCGCAACGCCGGTGAGTGTCACTGCAGTTAATCCAACAATCGTAAACAGTCTAAGTCTCAACATCGCTCTCCCTACAAAAATTCCTGGATTCCGGCTCGCCCCCGGCTTTCGCCGGGGTTGGCCGGAATGACGACTGGTCGCTTTTTGGCGCCTGATACTTAACTCGGACTTACGTTCACGGTCAGAACGTACCTAGAGACTAATTGACCGGCCAACTAAGTCCGGATCGCTTTGGTCACCGAACGGGTCGAACCGCCTTCCGGCGTGCTCTGTCCCCAGACGTGAATGTACTGTGATTGGGAGCCGTCGCCGCCGGCGACGATCACGAGAATGTCTTCGGGATTATCCGTAATGGGTATCACACTGTCGCGCGTCAGCTTTAAATCCGGCCGGCGTTTTACTCTTTGCTCAAAGGTCTCCTCCGGCAGGTCCTTCATCCGATAGACCGCTCTTTCCCAAACAAACTTCTTCACGTCCTGTTTGCTGAAGCCATCGCCGGCAATAATCCTCGCGTGCTCCGGGCAAATCACCATGATCGCTTCCGGCCCTGAAGGTCCTTCCATCCGGTGCGCGAAATTAGACAGCACGCCTTCAGCTGTCGTGCTGTCCAGATCCGAAGCTCGAACCGAGCTATCGGCGCTGATCGCCGTAACCGTGCTCTGATCGCGGGCAAAGCCGCGCTCGACGTGGAAGGGTTCCCATGGACTCGCTTCTTCATTTTCTGCAATGCAAAGTGTGTATTTTCCCGGCCATCCCAGCGTCGCCTTGCAAGTCGTTCCTGGATACGAGCCCCCGATGTTCCGCTGGATCAGGCGAATACAACGTCCGATCGTCGCGTTGGCGCGCCAGCCTTCCCCTAACGCATTGGAGCCGCCGTTGATGTTGAGTTGCTTTCGGATAGGACCGTTAACGATGAGCATGATCGCCGGTCCGCCCGTGGTCGCTTGCAGCGCGTACAGATTCAATTTGGGATCAGTCAAAGCCTCCACCGCTGCAATGACGACCGGCATATATTGCGGCAGACAGCCGGCCATTACCGCATTAATGGCGATCTTCTCAATACTCGCCGGTGCCCAACGAGGCGGAACAACCCCGATGACATCTTGCGGGTTCCGCTTAACCGCTGCGATCGTCTGCCCAACCCGCTCTTCCGTTGGAGGAATAATGGGCAACCCATCGGTCCAGCCCTTTTCTTCGAAAAAGGCGTTCACTGCCCAAAGATCATCTTCGACTTCAAAGCGTTCGGCTTGCAGTACTTGTTGTTCCATTTTGTTTCCTGTAAAAAGATTGCCCTTCGACAGGCTCAGGGTGAACGGTGAATGAGCTCAAATCGGCTTTCGATTTTCCGTTCGTGCTGAGCTCGTCGAAGCATGCTCCTCGTTTTCAACAATCCGGTCTCACGAGCGATGCTAACCCGCGGAAGCCGCTTGCCGTTTCTGCGGCTCAACCAAGATCTCGCTGAGTTTATCGAAAGCCGCGTCCGCGCGCTTGTTCACTTCGTCCAATTTGACCGTGCCAATGGGATGCTGCACGATTAATATGGGATGATCCGGCGCGCCAAACGCTTCGCGTTCCGATTTCGCCAATGCTTCAAACGCATGGGTGATCAACGTGACCGCAAACCTGCCGCGCTTCTGCAACTCTATGGAGTCGTGGATACTCCACGACGTGCACGACCCTCAATCTCCGAGACCGCTGAGAATGAAATCGGCTTGCGCGGCGAGCTCATCGAGATAAGGCTTCGGCGCGCCCTGCTGAGCCGTGATCTTGCGCCGCCTGACGACGCCGGCAACGCCGAATCTTTCTCTCAGCAGTTGCTCGAAGCGTTCTTCCAGCTTATCCGCGTTCGGTTTGCTGTTGTCCAGCAATCCCACAACTTTACCACGCAGATCGGCGAATCGCGGCAAACTGGCAACCCGCGCCGCTGAGGTCTGCGCTTTTCCTTCCGGACTAAGCACGATCATTTAATCACCCCTCCTTTCTCATCTCTTCAAGGCGACTATAGTTTAGCCATCACATGACTGTCAAAGGCGACGACAGTAAATTGATTGTCAAACCTCGGGTGGTTCATTTGCGCAACGATACGTGAGATGCTTCGCTGCGCTCAGCATGACATTCAACGAAACTGTCCTGCATTTGAAACGTCGGGTTCACTCCCTCGTCTGTCATCCTGAGTGAAACGAAGGATCTGGTTTTCCGGAGAAAGAGTTTTCACGAAAAGTTACATGACTTAAGCCCAGTTTGCGAGGAGCATGTTCCGTAGACCTGTTGCCGGTAACAGCAGCCGGCGATATTGTGTTCAAGACGTGCCATAATTTCTTTCAGATATTTGCCTTTATCAGATTGAGACTTTCTTACGTCGATTTACATGAATGATAGGTTTTCCATCGCCGCTGCGCTGCGGGAGATCGGGCGACTCCTGCAGGTTAAAGGCGACAATCCGTTTAAGTCCCGGGCTTACGAACGCGCCGCTGCAGCCCTGGAGGCATTCGACGGCGACCTCGACGTGCTCGTGCAAAATCGGCGCCTCACGGAAATCAGCGCGGTCGGCGCCGGTCTTACTGCTGCCATCGAAGAGCTTCACCGCACCGGCCGGAGCGCCGTGCTGGAGCAACTGCGCCAGGAGTTGCCGCCCGGCGTTGTCGAACTCAGTGTTGTTCCGGGCCTCAGCTTGAAAAAAATAACCACTCTCCATAGCGCCTTGCGAATCGAAAATGTCGCGGATCTCAAGACGGCCTGTGAAAAAGGTCTGGTGAGAAACGTCAAGGGCTTCGGCGAAAAAGCCGAAACCAAGATCCTCGAAACGATTGCGAAGTTGGAAAAACGTGAAGAGTGGACACTACTGAATCACGCCCTCGAAGAAGGCGAGCGGCTGCTACAGCACCTTCAAACCCTGCCCGCAGTTTTGCAAGCGGACATCGCCGGCTCCCTGCGGCGCCGGAAGGAGACGATCCGCCGCATCCAAATCGTCGTTGCCAGCAAAGAGCCTGAAGCCGTTCTGGATCATCTCAGTCGCTGTCCGGCTGTCCTGCAGTCTCTGGAACGAAGCGGGAGATACTGTAAGGCCCGTCTGGCCAGAGGTCTCGATGCCGAGATCACCGTCGTGTCGCCGGACGATTACGTCGCCGCGCTTCACAACTTGACCGGATCTACAAAGCACATCGCTAAACTGGGAGAGCTTGCGCGCTCGAAGAATATTTCGTTCGGTGCCGACAGCCTGCGCAAAAATTCGCCGAAGGTCAGAGTAAAAGACGAAGAGGAAATTTACCGGCGCCTGGGAATGCAATACATTCCGCCGGAGCTGCGCGAGGACGAAGGCGAGATCGAGGCCGCTTTGTCCGGGGCGCTTCCGATTCTAGTCACACCCGAAGACGTTCAGGGAATGACACACTGTCATACGGTCTACTCTGACGGAAAAAACACCATAGAAGAGATGGCCCTGGCGGCCGAGGCCATCGGCATGAAGTATCTCACCATCACCGATCACTCGCCCAGCGCCTTTTATGCAAGGGGCGTGAAAACGGACCGGTTGAAGTTACAGTGGGAGGAAATAGCCAGGGTGCAAGAAAAGGTGAGCATCCGGCTTCTCAAAGGGACCGAATCCGACATTCTCCAAGACGGCTCGTTGGACTACCCCGATCCGATTCTCGAACAGTTTGACATCATCATCGCGAGCATTCACGTGAGGGCGAAGATGGATATCGATCAGATGACCCGCCGTATTCTGGGAGCGATGAAGTCGCCGTTCTTCAAAATCTGGGGCCATCCCCTCGGAAGGCTGATCCTGTCGCGGCCTCCGCTCGAATGCCACATGGAAGAAATTTTGGACGCCGTCGCCGAATCGGCTGCGGCCATCGAAGTCAATGGCGATCCGCGGCGGCTCGACCTGGAACCGCGCTGGATTCGGGCGGCGCGGCAACGCCGTATCAAGTTCATCATTTCCACCGACGCCCATTCCACTAAAAACCTGGCTAACTTGCGCTATGGCGTTTTTATGGCGCGGCGCGGTTGGCTTTCGCGCGGTGAGGTCTTGAATACCCGAAACGCGGATGATTTTATGAAAGCGGTCCACCCATGAACCGCGTCTTTCTTCTTTCACCGGCGAATTGCAACGGCGTGCGAGCACAGTGGGTTCTCAAGAAAAGCGCACGATCGGATCTCGCCTTGCGCCTCCGAGGCGCCGAAGGAGTTCCGTTAGGAGAAGTCTTTAGTTTTTTTAGCGCGCTTTATTTTCGCGGCAAGCTCGCCTACGCGCGAGCCTTCGCCCGTCCTCCGGCCAACGGACACGGAGTGCTGATCATCACGCCCACGGCAGGACTGCTTCCGCATGATACAGCGGTCCGGCTCTCAAGGCTCCGGGGATTTGCGCGGGTGCCGATCCACAAAAAACACCAGCTCTATCGGCGTTCGCTTCTGAGAACGGCGCGAGCACTAGCCGCCGATGTCGGTCCCGACTGTGAAATCATCCTTTTGGGCAGCATTGCGAGCGGCAAATACCTGGAGATCCTGACCCATGTTCTCGGCGACCGGCTGCGAGTTCCCGCCGATTTCATCGGCCTTGGCGATATGAGTCGGGGCGGACTGTTGCTACGCTGCGTGCGCGAACAACGCGAGCTCGAGTACATATCCGCCGTGGGCGTCTTCTCCTCGAGAACCAAAGCCGTGAAGCGTACGGTCCTAGCGAGACCTGTGATCGTCGCGACCTGAGTTGGCGTAGCCCCGACGACTACACTAGGCCCAATTTCTCTTTCTATTTCGTTGCTACCGCGAAGGCCGTAGAAACGGATGGGTTGACCGATGGCTTGCGTCCCGGTCACGGGACATAATGAAAGCCTTCGACTCCCTTGTGTGTGGAACAGCCAGCTGAGTAAACTATTTGTGCCGTATGTACGTCAAAAGGACGAGAATCCGAAATTTTCTTAGTTTCTTTGACAATTTATGCATATACCCCGCAGTCGGCGAGCCTGAGCCTGATCCGGAGATCCTCGATGATCCGTCCCATTGAAAACAATACGCCAACCCTAATAAGACGCGTTCCAATCCTGCTATTTATTTTGATTTTGATATTAAGCGCGTCCGCACCAAACGGGTACGCAGCCGCGATTCCATCTGACCTAAGAGCAATCCACGTCCTCAACCGTTTAGCTTTCGGTCCAAGCCCCGGCGACCTTGAACACGTCAAATCCGTCGGTGTCGACAAATACATAGAGGAGCAGCTCTCGCCGAACTCCATTTCTCTCCCAGCAACACTGATTAATGAGCTCGACACCCTTTCGACGCTGCGCCTTAGCGCTCCCGAACTGTTCGTTGAATATGGCCCTCCATCCTACCACGGAGAACGTGGAGACAAAGAGGCTATTCAGCGAGCGCGTCAAAGAGCCCGCGTGATCGTAGAGCAAGCTACGGAGGCGCGCCTCGTTAGAGCCATAGAAAGTCCACGGCAACTCGAAGAAGTGATGGTGAATTTTTGGTTCAATCACTTCAATGTTTTTGCGCAAAAGGGATTAGATCACCTTTGGATAGGTTCCTACGAAAGAGCGGCCATCAGGCCTTACGCCCTCGGTCGTTTTCGTGACCTTCTCGCCGCCACGGCCAAACATCCCGCGATGCTCTTTTATCTGGACAACTGGCAGAACACGGCGCCGGATAGCCCGGGCGCGCGCGGCAACTTCAAAGGCTTAAATGAGAACTATGCCCGCGAGCTGATGGAACTCCACACGTTAGGAGTCGATGGCGGTTACACGCAAGAGGACGTAATCACGCTGGCTCGCATTCTGACCGGCTGGGGCTTTCGGCGGCCTGGACAAACGCTTCAAGCGCGCGCTGCTGGTTTCGTACAAACACAACGAGCCGAGAACTTTTCCAACAATAACGGCTTTTATTTCGATCCAAACCGCCACGATTTCAGCACCAAAGTTTTCCTCGGCCGCACCATCAGAGGCTCGGGTATTCAAGAGGGAGAAGAGGCGTTCGATATCCTGGCGCAGCACCCTTCAACCGCCCGTCATCTAAGCTATGAGCTGGCGCAGTATTTTGTCAGCGACGACCCGCCCAAATCGCTGGTAGACCGATTGGCTAAGGAATATTTGGAAACCCGCGGCAATATCCGCTCCGTGCTGAATACCTTGTTTCATAGCCCGGAATTCTGGGATGAGCAGTATTTCAGTAAGAAGTTCAAGACACCTTACGAGTACGTGATCTCCGCCGTGCGCGCCGCGGGAACTCCCGTGACGAACACCAGACCGCTTTTGGGGATGATGGCCCAACTCGGAATGCCGCTCTATCACTGCCAGACACCCGATGGATACAAAAATACCCAAGAGGCGTGGCTCAATCCGAACGCTATGACACAGCGCATCAACTTCGCGACGGCCCTGGCCGCCGGTCGCCTGCCGCTCGACCAACCGCCGGTCGGCGCTATGGAACAGATGAGTGAAGCGAAGAGAACAACAGCAGATAACCAGCTTGCTCGCAACGGGCCTGTGGATCCCACAGCTCTCATCAAACTGGTCGGCGGTACGCTCTCCACGGAGACTAAAGCAGCGATCGAAAATTCACGCCCGGCGTTTCGCGCGCCGCTGATTCTTGGCAGTCCTGAGTTCATGCAACGGTAAGCAAACGGAAGGAGAAGAAAAGGTGAAGCGAAGAGAGTTTTTGCAATTAACTTTGCTCTCGACATCCGGTTTGTTGCTCCTGGGCGAGAATGGCTGGGCCGCTAAAGCAATTGGTGATGACAAAAACCCGAAGCGGCTTGTCGTAGTATTCCTGCGCGGCGCCGTGGATGGGTTGAACGTGGTGGTGCCGTACAGCGAGAGCTCCTACTATACGTCACGCCCGACCATCGCAATTCAGCGGCCCGCCCAGAACGGCGGCGCGTTAAAGTTAGACCAGCATTTCGGCTTACACCCGGCGCTTTCTTCTCTTATGCCGTTCTGGGAAAAAGGAACGTTGGCGTTTGTTCATGCTTCCGGCTCTTCGGACTCAAGCCGGTCCCACTTTGATGCGCAGGACTACATGGAAACTGCCACACCTGGGCTAAAGTCCACGCCCGACGGATGGCTGAATCGTTTACTCGACGTTCTGCCGGGTACGCGAAGCGCAACGGAAGCGATCAGCGTGGGACCCACGCTACCCCGGATTCTTTCAGGTCGGGCGGCAGCCACGAACCTGCCTCTGGGCAAAGCAGCGACCCGACCGATGCCGCTTGACCGGCCGGAGATTCAAGAGGCCTTCGATCGGCTCTACAAAGGCAGTGATCCGCTAAGCGTCGCCTACCGAGAAGGCCAAACTTCGCGCAAACAGCTCCTCTCTGAACTGACCGAAGAAATGACCATGGCTGACAATGGAGCGCCTTCTGCTGTTGGTTTCGCCGATCAGGCGCAGAAATTAGGGTGGCTGATTCAGCGTGACTCGACGATCAAAGTAGCATTCTTTGCCCTGGGCGGATGGGACACTCATATCAATCAAGGATCGGTTGCGGGGCAACTCCCAAATCGTTTAAAGGGTTTGGGCGAGACACTTTCAACCTTGGCGCAGGCGTTAGGCCCGCTATACTCAGACACCGTGATTCTGGTGATGTCTGAATTTGGTCGAACGGTCCATGAGAACGGCAACACAGGTACCGATCACGGACACGGCAACGTGATGTGGATAATGGGAGGGAACGTCAGGGGTGGAAAAGTCTACGGGCAATGGCCAGGACTATCAGGGAATGAGCTCTACGAAGGACGAGACCTGGCTGTCACTACCGATTTCCGGGAGATTGTCTCGGCAGTGTTGGAATCTCAGTTTGGCCTCAGCAGCACTCAACTGGGCAAAGTCATCCCGAAGGGACCGAAGCCGAGCCGGGACATTAGAGAAGTAGTGCGTATTTAAAACCGCGAGCGGAAGGAAAGTAATGAATACGGCAAAGTCCGCAGCAGTAATGTTGGCAATAGTAATCGCAGTGCTCGGATTCACAACCGGAGGCGGCCACGCGGCGAGTCCGACCCCGACAAGCATCGAGCACAGAAAAGCAGTTGTCTTGAAAAGAATCGATGAGCGGATCGCACATCTTCAGGATGAAAAAGCCTGTTTTCAAGCTGCAACATCTCAGGATGAGCTAAAGTCTTGTCGCGATAAATTCATCGCTGAAAACCGACGGGGTGACCAGAAACCGGGACGGCCCCGACTCAATCCAGTAACCCCATAATGAAAAGTAAACTTTCGTCTCACGAAGGTCGCTTAAGGCCTTGGAAACGACCGGAGGGTCTTCCAAAATAATTGGCTGACCCTCCGACCATGATGGAAGGTTATCGGGCATCAATCGCGTTCGTGATGTTCGTCCTCGTGACGTTTAGGATCGTCTCGCCTTAGCTCTCTTTTATCCTTACGTATGTCGTTTTCGAGTCTACGGATTCGTTGATTGTACGGACGGGCTTCGCCCTATCCCCCTCGCGAACCTCCTCGCTACATTGTCACTGTATGGCCAGAAGGAATATTCCAAACACGTGGTTTACGTCCCAGTTACGGGACCGAAATGTTTTTAGTCGCTATCGAGGAACAACCGCGATCCCTCCCATGCCACAGGCCCGGCGCGCGTGAAGTTGACATGATGTAAACAAGAGATTATTGACGGTGTTACGAATCGAACGAACTACAATGGATGACGGAGGATTTAAAATGTCGGCTGCAAACGAGACCAAGCTGAATGACTCAGACCTCTGCCACATCGGCCCCGACACTCCGGCAGGAGAAATGTTTCGCCGTTATTGGCTGGCGATCTCGCGGGCCGAGGATCTTAAGGAGATACCTCAGGCGATCAAGGTCCTAGGTGAAGAGCTGGTGCTCTTCAGGGATGGACAGGGCCGGCTTGGGCTCGTCGGGCTGCACTGTTCTCATCGCGGCAGCTCGTTGGAATACGGCGACATCGAAGAAAAGGGAATACGGTGCCTCTATCATGGTTGGCTTTATGACGTCGAGGGAAATTGTTTGGAGCAACCCCTCGAGCCAGCGGGAAGTACTTTTTGCCAGAAAGTTAAACACCTGTCGTATCCGGTACGGGAGTTGGGCGGGCTGCTCTTTACGTACCTGGGGCCGGCTAAAACCAATCCGCCTCCGTTGCCCCGCTACTCGGCACTCGTGAGAGAAGACGGCACGCGGTTGGTTTTGCCCCCGCGATTTTGGGACTATAGCTGGTTTAATTTTTGGGAGAATGTTGTCGACTCGCTGCATGCGTATGTCCTTCACCGAGACAGCCGGTCGGAGAGATCATGGGAAAATGCCTTCTGGCGCCATCGCGGCGATCATCACCTGGATGCTTTGCCCACGGAATATGGTTTGAAAGCCATCGTCCGGTGGCCCGGTCCCGAACCCGAGACCGAATACGTGCGGTTGACGACCGTTGCGCTGCCCACGGTTTTTTCTCTGGGAGGCCGCGGCGAAGAAGACCTGGGTTTCGAGCGGCTGCTTTTCGTCACGCCGGCCGATGATAATAATTTCATGGTGTACACCAGTGACTTCATCCCTAAGGACGCTGCGAATCCTGTCGATGAAAGAGAAAAGGCGCGACGCGCGAGCCCGAGCGCGGCGAACGTGAAAGAATATGATAAACGCAAATACGTCCCTTTTAAGGGACAAGTTTGGAAGGAGGATTACGTTTGCCAGTCGACGCAGGGCAACGTCGGCTATCGCCGCGAAAATTTGGCGACGTCGGACCGTGCCATTATCTTGCTGAGAAAGCAACTTCTTGAAGCCATGGAAACCGTCCGGAACGGCGGCACGCCGAAGGGAATCATTCCCGAAGCAAAAGCAAACGAGATGATTTTCCTCGAGGCGTATCGAGCCGTGTTAACCAAGTCCCAGGTCGCACAACTGCTGAACGGCCGCTCGTGAAAGAAATAGCGCGCGTGAGAAAGCTCGCAAAAATTAGCATCGTCGATGTCGCCCACGTCGGTTTCGGCACAGCGGCGGGAGACTGGTTTCGTCGTTACTGGCTGGTTGTCGGCACCACCAAGGAGCTCCGCGACATTCCGCTCGGCCTTAAAGTTCTGGGCGAAGAGCTGGTTCTGATCCGCGACTTGAACGGACAGATTGGGCTTATCGGCCTCCATTGTCCTCACCGCGGCACCTCTCTTGAATATGGCGACATCGAGGAGCGGGGCATTCGCTGTCCCTATCACGCGTGGCTCTTCGACGTAGCGGGCAATTGCCTGGAACAACCCGGGGAGCCGAGAGACAGCCAGTATTACAAAAAGGTAAAGCACCTTTCGTATCCCGTGCGGGAGCTGGGCGGGCTTATCTTCGCTTACATGGGCCCCGACCAAAAAAATCCTCCTCCGCTGCCAAGATATTCGCCCCTTATAGAAAACGGCGGCCAGAAATACATCGAGCTCACTCGATACTATGATTATAACTGGTTCAACTTCATTGAGAACGGCGTCGATCCGGTCCATTTCTCTGTGCTCCATCGCAGCGACCCCAGCGACGGAACGTGGAGGAGCTGGTTCTTCAACCGCCATGACATTCCTCATTTCGATGCCGTTGAGACGGCTTATGGAGTGAAGGTGATCTCGCGCAAGCCCGGTCCGACTGCGGAAACGGAATATGTGGACGAGAAAAGCGTCGCGCTCCCGAGTATCATTCAAATCGGCGATCTCGAGTTCACGCACTTTCACAAGCCTCGTTCAGCGCTGGCGGAAGGCAGCCATATCGAACACATCATGTTCGTCACACCCAACGACGACGATCATTTCATGCTTTTCACCGCCGACTCCTATACCGGGCTCGAGTCGGACTTCTTTCCTAAACTGGCGGACACCCGCCCCACTCCTCTTAAAGAAGAGAAGAAAGAATATGACCATCGCAAGCACATGCCGTTTCGCGGGAGCGTCCGGCATGAAGATATTGTTACCCAGGGAACTCAGGGCCGGATTGATGAGCGGAATGAACGCCTCGCCGCTTCGGATCGCGGCGTTATCCTGCTGCGCAAAAGAATCTTGAACGCCATGAAGGCGGTGCAAAAAGGCGCACTGCCCCAGGGCGTGCTAACCAAAGAACGCGCTCAAAAGATCGTAAAGATCGACTCTTTCACCGGTATCCGCGCCAAAGGAGTTTTTTAAAACGGACAATGCATCTGCGGTGTTTGTTCTTGTACACCACATTCGGGCTGTTTCTGCTCTGTGTCGGCAACGCTCAGGCGGCTCCTGTCCGCGTCGCCTATAGCGCCATCAGCGGCGCGATGTCACCGCTTTGGACCACTCAAGAAGGCGGCTATTTCCACCGCGAAGGCCTGGACATCGAGCTTCCTTATATCGGCGGCGGCACCTTGCTGATCCAGTCCATGCTTGGCGGCGACGTGCAATTCGCCTATGGCCCCTCGGTTCCGGTGGTCAACGCGGCGCTTAGAGGCTCGGATCTCGTGTTCATCGCCAACACCGGCGACACGCTGATCTATTCGGTTATGACCAAGCCGGAGATCAAGGAGCCGATGGACTTGAGAGGCAAAAAGGTCGGCGTGACGCGCATTGGCGGTTCAGCCGACCTCGCGCTCGACTACGCCTTGAAGAAATGGGGACTTCAAAGGGGTCGCGACGTTATCGTGGTGCAGACCGGCGGGCTTCCGGAAAGTCTTGCCGCTCTCCGCTCCGGCGTCGTGAACGGCGCGGTGTTGTCACCGCCCAACAATTTGCTCGCCAAAAAAGCTGGCCTCAGAGAGATGGTCGACATCGGTCAGCTCGGAATCATTTTTCCCAACACCGCGCTCTCCACGACCCGCTCTTATTTGAAATCAAACCGGGAGGTCGTGATCCGCCTATTACGGGCATTTGGCGAGGGCCAGCACCGCTTGCGTAGCGACAAAGAGTTCAGCATGCGGGTGCTCTCGAAATACACCAAGACCACCGATCCGGAAGTTCTTGCCGAGCTCTACCAGATCTACGGCGTGCGTTACACCGGTCAACAGATCCCCTACGTGCGGCTGGAAGGCGTCGAGGAAATCCTCAAGGGGATGGATTCCAAAGAAACCCGTCCGGCAAAGCCGGCGGATTTCGTCGACAACAGCCTGCTCAAGGAAGTAGAGCAAAGCGGTTTTTTCCGAAAGCTCTACCGCTGAAAATTTACCGGCGACTTAGATGAAAATCGTTGTTACGGGAGGAGCGGGGAGACTTGGGCAATCCCTCATTAAGGAATGCGCGAACCAAGGGCACGAAGTTTTGTGCCTCGATACCGCCCAACCCGCCGATAGAGTCTGTTCCTGGCTGCCTGTTGATTTGCGCGATACGAAGCAGCTAATCACCGCGCTTGAAGGCGCCGTCGCCGTCGTTCACCTGGCGCGCATCCGTTTTCCCTACACATCGAAAGGCTTCGATCCGATCAGCGGACTCTGGAAAACCCCTGACGTCTTCGAAGATGCGGAGCGATTCAACCACAACGTGACCATCACCTATAACGTCTTGGCCGCCTCGCTCGAGGCGGGAGCAAAAAAAATCGTTTGCGGCTCCAGCCTCGCCATCTACGGGCTCTATTATCCGCTTCGCTCGGACTCGCCCGACTATTTGCCCGTCGATGAGGATCACCCCCTCAGGCCTCAGGATCCTTACGGGATATCGAAGCTGCTCGGCGAAAATCTTTGCGCAGCGCTTGCCCGAAGAGCGAACGTTCAGATTGCCAGCCTGCGATTTGCCGGGATCGCATCCGACGCTCAATACCCGACTTTACTGAAAAGACAACAGGAACCCCTCTGTAGAGGAACCGGAGCCTTGTGGAGCTATATCGATGTGAGAGACGCCGCGGTGGCCTGCCGATTGGCACTTGAGACGGATTTTTCCGGGCACATGACGTTCAACATATGCGCGCAGAAAACGATCATGAAGGAAGACACCCACGACCTCGTCAAGCGTTATCTTCCCCAGGTCAAGATCGCTAAGCAAGGGCTCGAAAGTAACTGGAGCGGTTACGATATAAGCCGAGCAGAGTCGATGTTAGGCTTTCGGCCGGCGCATCTACTGGAAGACTATCCGCACTGAAAAGAGAGCGTCGTTCACTATGTTCTAAGGCTCGCGTCACACCGCCTTATAAGCGAGCCGCTTCATTTTCTGCGTGTTCTTGCCCTCGATGCGAATGAGCCCGGTCGTCGCGACGCGCTTCGGTGAGTGCACGTCGCCCTCGTTGTAAATGTGCGCCATCCCCGGTTTCAGCGAATAGACTCGCGCGCGCCGGACTTTTCCCGGCTTGTCTTCACTGGCCGGCTCGATGATTTCCCAATCGCTCATCTCCGTTTCGCCGAACGCCTGGCCATAGATCGCCCAGGAAGTCCCGTGATCGTGCGGATTCGCTTCTCTGGCGTCCCGGTTCAGGTGGGCGCAGATGCAAAAACCCAGTTCCGGATCTTCGTAAATCACCTGACGGTCCGGCGTGTTCTCGTTGAGATACGTCGCGAGGAACTTTTCATCCTTGAGAACCTCCTGCACCAGCTCGCGAACCTTACCCCGTCCTGCGGGACCAGGGTCGGCTTTGAGAATCCGACGACACTCCGATGCGAATTGATCGAGCGTAAAATCCATGGTCGACCCTCCTCTCATGAACTCTCTTTAACAAAACATCGAAACAACCGTCAACCTACGGGAAATTGTCCAAGGGAAACAATGACGTGATTCACGGAACCCGGCTGCTCTGGCGCGGCGTCTTGAGCGCGTCCGAGTTCACGACGTTCGTCGGGCTCCCGTTAAGATAAGCCAGGATGTTATCCGTCACCAGACGCGCGGAGCGCTTGTAAGATTCTACGGTTTGCCAGGCAACATGCGGAGTGAGAACGGTGTTCGGCGCGTCGAGTATCGGGTCGTTCATCTCTACAGGGTCGGTGCCGCACAAATCCAAAGCGGCGCCCGCAAGCTTGCCGTCGCGAAGCGCCGCTGCGACGGCGTGATGGTCCACGATGCCCTCCCAGGAAATATCGATGAGAAAGGCGGTGGGTTTCATCCAAGCCAAGCGCTCGGCGTTGACAAATCCCTTGGAGAGATCGGAGCGGCGCAGATGGACGGAGAGAATGTCGGAGGCATGGAAAAGCTCTTCTTCGCTCACCATTCTGGCTCCCGAAGCCGCGGCCCGTTCGGGACTCAAAGTGGGACCCCAGGCGATGACCCGAAGTCCAAAGGCGGGGGCGCGCCTGGCGACTGCGCTTCCGGTTCTTCCCAGCCCAAGAATTCCGAGAGTTTTTCCTTCCAGTTCGATGCCGGCCGAAGTCTCCCAGCGTCTCTCGCGCAAGGCATGATCCGACCGAGGAATGCGGCGCGCAAGCGCGAGAATCATTCCAAACACGTGCTCCGCGACGGAGGCGGTCGAGGTACCGGGCGCGCCTGCGACAACGATGCCCAGTTCGGTGGCGGCGCGAATGTCGATCCGGTGCGGGCCGGTGGAAGCGATCAGGCGGAGCTGCGGGAGCGAAGCCAGAATTTGCCGGTCGAGCACCGTCCGGTCGCGGATAGCGACCGCCACAGTTGCGCCCTTCAGCCGCTCGAGCAGCTCGTCGTGATTCGACGCAACTTGGGAGTGGATGGCAACTTGCGCCGAAGTCTCGAGGCGAGAAAGCTCGCCGGATTTTTGAAAGGCACCGTCGACGTCGTCGCATACAATAATCTTAATCACCATCTCTTCCAGCCTCTCGTTAAGTCTTCACTTCCGGCTC
>WNGL01003837.1_pt1 | contig 18105 bp, 11 predicted proteins | sample 5400591 | NCBI WGS metagenome assembly WNGL01 (sample SAMN13153377, study PRJNA577476) | soil metagenome | isolation source: 80 cm soil or saprolite under Garry oak tree replicate 1 | place: USA:California | collected 2016-06-15 | reverse complement strand
TCCCCCCAGCCCTCCCGCTGAAGCGGCGAGGGTGTAGCCGCTGGCCGCCCTGGCGATGCTCAGGTCGGAGAAGGTCGCGACGCCGTTGACCGCGTTACGGCTCAGCGTCCCCGCAAGCGCCCCCCCGCCCGGGTTGGTCCCGATTGCCACCGTGATCAGGGTTGTGGCGCCGGCGACCGTGTTGCCGAACGCGTCCTGGACCGCGACTTGGACGGCCGGGCTGATCGCGGCACCGGCCGCCGTTGGGCTCGGTTGCGCGGTGAATAGGAGCTGAACGGGTGGGCCGGGCGTGATCGTGAACCCCGCGCTCGTGGCGCCCGCGAGCCCGCTCGCCGCGGCCGTGAGGGTGTAGCCCGTGCCGACCTTGTCGAGGCTCAGGTCCGCGAAGGTGGCGACCCCGTTCACCGCGCCCTGCCGCGTCGTGCCCGCGAGGGTCGCGCCGCCCGAGTTCGTCCCGATAGCGATGGTGATCACGTTCGTGGCGCTCGTGATCACGTTGCCCGATGCGTCCTGGACCGTGACCTGGACTGCAGGCGTCAGGGCGCTGCCCGCAGCCGTCGTCGCGGGCTGCACGGTGAAGACGAGCCTCGCCGTCGCGGCTGTGACATTGAACGCGGTGCTCGTCGTACTGGCAAGCCCGCTGGCCGCGGCGGTGAGGGTATAGCCCGTCCCTGGCTGGTCGAGGCTCAGGTCGAAGAACGAAGCGATACCGTTCACCGCGTTCTTGCTCACCGTTCCCGCGAGCGTGCCGCCGCTGGGGTTCGCGCCGATGGCTACCGTAACGAGCGTCGTAGCGCTGGTGACCCTGTTGCCGGACGCGTCCTGGACCGTTACCTGCAGGGCCGGCGTGAGCGTGCTCCCGGCCGTCGCCCCGCTGGGCTGCACGGTGAAAGCGAGCTTCGCGGGGGTCCCCGCCGTCACGTCGAATCCGGCGCTTGCGGTTCCGGCGAGGCCGGGACTCCCGGCGGCTAGCGCGTAGCCCGAGCCCGTCTTGTCCACGCTCAAGTCGGAGAACAGGGCCACCCCGCCCACCGCCGCCACCGTCGTCGTCCCCGAGAGCGTCGCCCCGGCCGTCCCCGTCCCCGTTGCCAGGCCCACGGTCACGCTCCCCGCAAAACTCGCCACCGTGTTCCCCAAGGCATCCTGCGCCGTCACCCGCACGGCGGGCGTCAGCGTAGCGCCGGCGGCTGCCGTCCCCGGTTGCACGGCGAAGGCGAGCCGGACCGCCGCGCCCGGCGTGATAGCGAAGCCACTGCTCACCGTGCCCGTGAGCCCGCTCGCGGTGGCAGTGAACGTGTAGCCCGAGCCCGCCTTGTCGATACTCAAGTCGGCGAACGTGGCCACGCCCTTCGCCGCCGTCGCCGTCAGCGTTCCGCTGAGCGTGGCCCCGACCGTCCCCGTCCCGCTCGTGATCGCCAGCGTCACGGTCCCCGCAAATGTGGTGTCGGGGTTGCCGAGGCCGTCCTGCACGGCCACCTGGACGGAGGGGCTCATGATGCTGCCCGCCGCGGTTGCGCTCGGCTCCACGGTGAAGGCCAGCTTGTTGGGCGCTCCGACCGTGACCGCAAACACAGCGCTCACCGCCCCAGTGAGGCCGCCTGCCGCCGCCGTCAACGCGTAGCCGGTCCCAGCCCGATCGACGCTCAAGCCCGACAACACGGCGATGCCTCCGACCGCTGCCACGGTCGTGGTCCCGCTGAGCGTCGCGCCCGGCGTGCCGGTGCCGCTCGCAATCGCTACGGTGACGCTCGCCGCCGAGCCCGTTACCGTGTTCCCAAGGGCGTCCTGGACCGCCACGCGCAGGGCCGGCGTGAGCGCGCTCCCCGCCTGCACAGTCGTTGGCTGGCCTGTGAAGGCCAGGCTCGCCGCCACCCCCGGCGTGATGCTGAAGCCCGTGCTGGTCGCGCCCACCAGACCGCTGGCGGTGGCCGTCAACGTGTAATCGGTTCCCGCCCTCGCGATGCTCAAATCCGAGAACACAGCCGCGCCTCCGACCGCCGACACCGTCCTGGTCCCGGCAAGGATGGCGCCCGCCGTGCCCGTGCCGCCGGTGATCGTCAGCGTGATGTTGGGCGTCACGCTCGTGACCACGTTGCCCATGGCATCCTGGACCGTGACTTGCACGGCCGGGGCAAGGGGCGAGCCGGCCTCCGCCGTGCGTGGCTGGGCGGTGAAAGTGAGCTTCGCCGCGATGCCGGGCGTGATGCTGAACGCTGCGCTCGTCGTCCCCACGAGCCCGCCTGCCGTAGCGGTGAGGCTGTAGCCGCTTGCCGCCTTGTCGATGCTCAGGTCTGAGAACGTGGCGACCCCGGCGGCCGCAAAGACGGTCCGCGTCCCGGCAAGCGTGGCGTTCGGACTCCCTGTGCCACCGGTGATCGCAACCGTGACAGCGCCCGTGTACCCCGTCACCGTGTTGCCGAAGCCGTCCAACACCGCGACCTGCACCGCGGGCGTGAGCGTGGCGCCGGCGGTCGTCGTCGCCGGCTGCCCGGTGAAAGCGAGCTTCAGCGCCGTGCTGGGCGTGATCACGAACGCCGCGCTGGTCGCCCCGGCGAGCCCGCTCGCCGCGGCCGTGAGGGTATAGCCGCTCGCCGCCTTGTCGATGCTCAACCCGGTGAACGTCGCGACGCCCGCCGACGCCGGAACTGTCGTAGCCCCGCCCAGGGTGGCGTTCGGGCTTCCCGTCCCGCTCGTGATGGCCACAGAGACGTTTCCTGTGAAGCCTGTGACCGTGTTGCCGAAGGCGTCCTGGACCACCACCCGGACGGCCGGGGAAATGCCCTGGCCGGCGGGAGTCGTGACGGGCTGCACGCTAAAGACGAGCTTGGCGGGGGCGCTCGCTGTGACGTCGAAGGTGCCACTTCCAGCGCTGGCCAGCCCGCTCGCAGTCGCGGTGAGGGTATAGCCGCTGCGCACACTGTCGATGCTCAGGTCGGAGAACGTCGCGATCCCGTTCACCGCGCTCTTCGTGGTCGTGCCGGAGAGCGTGACGCCGTTGGCGTTCGCCCCCATCGTAATCGTGATGACGGTGCTGGCGCCCGTGACGGTGCTGCCCGCAGCGTCCTGCACGGCCACCTGCACGCTGGGGGTCATCGCCTTTCCCGCCACGGTGAGGCTGGGCTGCACGGTGAAGGCGAGCTTCGTGGCGGCGGCGCTGACGTCGAACCCGGCGCTTGTGGCGCCTGTCAATCCCGTGGCGGTGGACCTGAGCGTGTAGCCGGTGCCCACCGTGTTGATGCTCAGGTCCCCAAAGGTGGCGACGCCGCCCACGGCGCTGCGGCTCAGCGTCCCCGACAGAGTGCCGCCGGCGGGGTTCGTGCCAAGGGCAATGGTGATCACGCTCGTCGCCGTGGTGACGGTGTTCCCGAGGGTGTCCTGCACCGCGACTTGCAGAGCGGGCTTGATTGCGGTGCCCACGACCGTAGGGCCCGGCTGCACGGTGAACGCCAGTCTCACGGCGGCACCGGCGGTGATGTCGAATGCGGTGCTCGTCGCCGCCGTGAGGCCGGTAGTCATGGCGGTCAGCGTGTAACCGCTCCCTGCCTTGGCGATGCTCAAGTTGGAGAACGTGGCGACCCCGCTCACCGCGCTGCTGCTCGTGGTCCCGGCGAGGCTGCCGCCGCCCGGATTGGTGCCGATGGCGAGCGTGATGAGGGGCGTGGCGCCGGTAATGGTGTTGCCGAATTGATCCTGGACCGCCACCTGCACGGCCGGGGCGATCGTCTTGCCGGCAACGGTGGCACCCGGCTGCACGGTGAACGCCAGCCGAGAGGCGAGCCCGACCGTGACGTTGAAGCCGCTGCTCGTGGCGCCGGCGAGGCCGCTCGCCGCAGCGGTGAGCGTGTAACCCGCGCCCCCTTTGTCGACGCTCAAGTCGGAGAACGTCGCGACCCCGTTGACTGCGGTCCGAGTCACGGCCCCAGTGAGGATTCCGCCGCCAGGGTTCGTCCCGATGGCGACGGTTACCGTCGGCGTAGCAGTGCCGACGGTGTTCCCGAAAGCGTCCTGCACCGTGACCTGCACGGCCGGCGTGATCGCGCTCCCCGCCACCGCCGCGCCGGGCTGCACCGTGAAGGCGACCTGACTGGCCGGCCCGACGCTCACGTCGAACGCAGCGCTCGTCGCTCCCGCGGGGCCGTTCGCCCCGGCGGTAAGGGTGTAACCGCTGCCCACCTTGTTCAGGCTTACGTCGGCGAACGTCGCGACGCCGTTCACCGCGGAGCGACTGAGGGTCCCGGCCAACGTTCCGCCACCCGGGTTCGCGCCGATCCCCACCGTGACGAGCGTCGCCGCGCCGGCGACGGTGTTGTTCAAGGAATCCTGAACCGCGACCTGCACGGCTGGGCCCATCGGGCTGCCCGCCGCCGTGGCGCTCGGCTGGACGGTGAAGGCGAGCTTCCCCGCGACCTGGCTCACGATCACCGGCACGGTGGCGGATGTCGAGTCCACGGTGGCCGTGATCGAGCCGACCCCGTTCGCTATGGCCGTGGCGACCCCCGAATCAGGCGTGATCGTGACCACGGCGCCGTCGCTCGACTTCCACGTCACCGCGGGCCGGGCGATCAAGCTGTCCTTGCTATCCCACGCCGTCACGCCGAGCTGGCGCGTGGCCTTGAGGGCGCCGAAACGCACCGTGTCCGGCGGCGTCACCGCCACCTTCACGGCCCGCTGCCGGACGCGGATCACGAACTTGATGCTGGACGTATCGACGGTCGCTCGAACGGTGTCTGCGCCGTTGGCCTTGGCGAGAATCCTCCCGGTGGTCGGATTGAGCTCCACCGCCTGCCCGGCCGAGAGCAGCTGGTAGCGCGGGGTTATGGCAGCCGAGTCCGCCGCGCTGAGGTGGGAGCCGACGGCGTCGAGATAGCCCGGCCGGAAGTCCAGGGTGTCTCCGAGCGCGAACAGCGTGTCGACGGGTCGGGAGAGCGTCATGCCGCCGATAATGACCCGCACCACGAACGTCGTCTCCGGCGGCGCCACGCCCGTGGCTCCGCTCGCCAGGACGGCGCGGATCGTCGTCGTGTCGCGCCGGCGTGCGGTGACCTCGCCAGACGGGTCGACGGTCGCGACCATCGAGTCCATGCTCTCGAGCCGCACGCGCGCCGCGGCTAGGGTGACCCCGTTCGCCTGGACCTTGACGGCCAGCGGCACGGTGGCGCCGATCGCCAGCAGCGTGTCCGCCGGCAGGACGAATACGATCTGTTGTCGAGTGGCAGGCTCGTTTGGGAGGATACACGTCGTGAGCAGGCCGAGCCCCGAAACGGCGAGCAGGGCGAGGACGGAAGGTATGCCACGCCGGGGCGCAGCGGCGAGATGCACGAGAACTGTCCTCTCGACCTAAGAGGTGTCGAAAAAAAAGCCGGCACCGCCCCCTGCGGGTGGTCTCGCAGGAGGGCAGAGCAGGGCGCTATTGTTTGCGACGGTGTACGATGTGGTGTGCGCGCCACAGGGGCCATGTGCACGCGCACGAGGCGGATGTGACGGCGGTCACAGGGCGGTCGAAAGCGCCGCCGCGTCTTTGCTAACCGCCTATCCTTCTATCCGCCTAGTAGCTAGGTGGCAGCTTCTTATACCGCTCGAACAGCTCCGTCTGCCGGCTCTTCAGCGGAATCTCCTTCCCTCGAATGAGCACGTGCTCGACACCGGTCGTGAATTCGAAGGGATCTCCCGACCAGACGACCACATTGGCGACCTTCCCCGGCTCGAGCGAGCCGTAGCGGTCCGCCACCCCGAACACTTCCGCTGCTGAGAGCGTCACGGCCCGCAGGGCCTGCTCCCACGTCATGCCGTAGGAGACCGCGTTGCCCGCCTGCTGGCGCAGGTTGCGCGCGTTGTGCGTGTCGGTCTCCATCAGGACGACCTTGACGCCGGCCTTCGCGAGCAGCGCGGCGTTCTCGTAGCGGATGCCGAGCGCATCGTACGTGGGGATGTTGTCCATCGGCTCGACGATCACCGGCACACCCGCCCGCGCGATCTCGTCGGCGATCTGCCAGCCCTCGGCCGCCCCCGCGAGAATCAGCTTCAGCTTGTACTCTCTTGTGATCCGCAGCGCGGTCTCGATGTCGCTCCGGCGGTTGGCAATCGCGATGAGCGGCAGCTCGCCGCGGAGCACGGGGAGGAGCGCGGCGAGATCCTCCGCCGCGGCCGAGAGCTGTTGCATCTGGGCTCGGGTGTAGTCGGCTCGGCGCCGCCCATAGTCCAGGGCGTCGTTGAAGACGCGGCGCAGCCGCTGCGCGATCCCGGCGCGCGAGCCCCCGGTTTCGTCCTTCACGTCCTCGTTCACGCGCGCCACGATCGCGACGGGCGACCGCACCAGCATTTGGTCGACGGTCGCACCGTCGAGGTCGATCAGCACGGCCTGACCGCTGATGAGATGGCCGTCCGGCGCCGCCAGGGCCGTCGTGATCCCCTCGATCCGCGTCACGGGGATCAGGGTGGAGCCGGGATTGAGGCCCTCCGTCACGTTGAACGCCGCGGCGATGGTGTCGCTCGCCAGCGTGCCTTCGCGCGTGCCCCGGACGGCGCCGATCTCCACGAGGCCCATCTGGCCGCCGCCGTCGATCAGCCCGGGCGTCACCCACTTTCCCCTGGCGTCGATGCGGGTGGCGTCACCGGGGACCGTGACGTTCGCCCCAACGCTCTTGATGCGCCCGTTTTGGATCAGCACCGTCGCGTTGGCGATCTTCGGACCGGAGACGGAATAGACCGTGCCACCCGTGATCGCGATGGTCTGGGCCAGGAGGACGGCGCTGATCATCGATCGCTCCCGGGCGCCGGGACCTGCCCCAGTTCGAAGTCGGTGCGCGGCTGGTGCGCCGGATCGTTCCGGTCATACACGAGCCAGCCGTCGTTGTAGACCTGCACGGCCTTGGCGTACACGGAGAACGGATCCGCCGACCACACGACGACGTCGGCCATCTTGCCCGGCTCGAGCGTGCCGACGATCGAGTCGAGCCCGAGCGTCCACGCGGGATTGGCCGTGATCCAGCGGAGCGCTTGGTCCCGGGTGACGGGAATGCCGGCCCGCTGCCCGTCGTACATCGCCTTCGCCGCCTCCTGATTGAGCCGCTGGATCCCGCTTGGGCTGTCGGAGTGAATCACCGGCCGTCCGCCCGCTTGCTGGTTGAGCGCGGCATTCTGCTCGATGCCGTCCATCGCTTCTTCCTTGAAGCCCCACCAGTCCGCCCACACCGACACCGACGTGCTGTCCCGCGCGAGCAGGTCGGCGATCTTGTAGGCTTCCACGGCGTGATGGAACGCGCGGATCTTGAATCCAAACTCGTGGGCGAGGTCCTCCATCTGCGCCATCTCGTCGGCGCGGTAGCAGTGGTTCTGGACGTAGATGTTGCCGCGCAGCACCTCGGCGAGCGTCTCGAGGCGCAGGTTCCGCTCCGGCGGATCGCCCTTGTGGTCCTTGTTCCAGCTGTCCCAACGGCGGCGGTAGGCCTCGGCCTGCGCGAATGCGCCGCGATAGCCCGCCATGTTCCCCATCCGCGTCGACGGCCCGCTGCGCCGCCCGTAGACGCGTTTGGGGTTCTCGCCGCACGCCATCTTCAAGCCGTAGCGCGCGCCGGGGAATTTCATCTCCTGGACCGTGCGGGCCGGGATCAGCTTGAGCACCGCGCTCCGCCCGCCGATCAGGTTCGCCGACCCGGGCAGCGCCTGGATCGTGGTGATGCCGCCCGCGATCGCCAGCGGAATCTGGGGATCCTGAGGCCAGAACGAATGCTCGGCCCACACCTCTGCGGTCACAGGGTTGGTCGCCTCGTTGCCGTCCGACTCGGCATCGGTGCCGGGCGCCGCGTACACTCCCAGGTGCGAGTGCGTGTCGATCACGCCGGGAGTCACGTACTTCCCCGTGCCATCCACGACGACCGCGCCGGCGGGGGGCGCATCGACCTTCGCGCCCACCGCAACGATGCGCCCATCCTGGAGCACGATGGCGCCGTTGGGAATCTCCTGCCCGGTCGCAGTCATGATGGTCGCATTGCGGATCACGACCGGCGGGTTGGGATGGCGCCGGTACGTGGACGGGTACTGCCGTCGCATCACGCTCGTGGTCTCGGCGGCCGCCGCCTGCGCGGGCGCGGGTGCCGACGCCTGCCGCGCGCCGGCCGTCGCGCACCCGATCGACAGCGCCAGCAACAGGTACAGAGATTGCCGCATGCTATTGCCTCCGCGTTTGGCTACTTCACGAGTTCGATGACGAACGGCTGACCGACGAATTCCTGTCTGACCAGGCGATGCGGGGTATCGACGCTCACGTACAAGACGAACGGGAACTTCGATCCGCTGGCGTCGACGTGGTATGCCTGAAAGGTGCCGGCGGGGACGGTTACGCTCTCGGCCGGACCAACCTTGAACGTGAGCACCTTGGTCGCGACCTCGCTCGCCGTGAAGACACGGAGGCTGAACGTCTTGCCGGGCGCGAGCGGCAGTGCCGAGGCGACGAACGGCGCGACGTTTTCGTCGATTGTCCCCGGGGGCAGAGCCGTGTCCACCGCGAACTGCTGCACGCTCCCGTCCGGCTGCGGTGCGAAGCCGTTGCCCCTCACACGCCCGCCGGCATAGACGAGGTGCGCCTCGACCGTCTTCCCTTCACGCGCCATCACCTGGTCCAGCCGCCGGGCCGAGCCGTCCGCGGCGGAAAAGGCGACGGTCGTCTGCTGGGCGAACGCCCCGCTGCCGAGGTTGGAGCGCTCCACGTACACGAGCGAGTCGCCCGAGCGGCGGATCTCCGCCACGGTGAACCCCACTGGCTTCCCCTGCAGCAGGACTTGCGAGCTGTCGGTGCGCGGTGCCAGCTGGGCGGAATCGAGCACCACCGCTCCCGCGGTGGGGTGCAGATCGGCCGCCGCGAGCGGTTTGCCATCGAGGTCCACGAGGCGAACCGGCGCGATTTCCTTCAGGCGGTCGTAGATCTTCGCGGCGTCGCCCACCACGACGACCGTGAGCGCGTCACGGCGGTACAGCCGGCTGGCGGCGGCCTTCGCCTGCGGCGCAGTGACCGCGCTCAGCCGCTCGCGATACAGCCGCAGATAGTCGTCGCCGAGACCGAGCAGCTTCGCGTTCGCAACCTGGGCCGCGATCTGACTCGGCGTTTCGATCGTGAGCGGGAACGAGCCCACGAGGAACCCCCGCACCGCGGCGAGCTCCGAGTCGGGGATCGTCTCGGTGCGGATGCGATCGACCTGATGGAGCGTCTCGCGGAGGGCACTGTCCGTCACCTCGGTGCGCACCTCGGCAGTCGCCTGCCAGTACCCGAGCCCGCGGTAGCGATGCAGCGACGCGTACGCGCCGTAGGTCCATCCCTTCTGCTCCCGCAAGATGAGGAACAGCCGCGAATCCGCGCCGCCTCCCAACACCTGCGTGGCGACTCGCCCGGCGTAATAGCCGGGGTCTGCGGGCGGGATGGTGGTGTTGCCGAGCACGATGTTCGACTGCGCCGATCCCGGCCGATGGATCAGGAGGATGTCGGTCGCGCGCTTCGGCGGCGGGGCGGGGAGGGCGCCGCCCGGAGGGGGCACGCCGCGCCAGGTCCCAAACGCTTTCTCGACCAGGGCGCGGACCTGAGCCTCGGTCACGTCTCCGGCCACGACGAGCAGCGCCCCGGCCGGCCGCAATCGCTGAGCCGCGAACGTCGCCACGTCCTCATGCGTGATCGCTCTGTAGCTCTCGCGCGTCGCGCTGCGGCCGTAGGGGTTGCGCCCATAGATCTCGCTCGCGAAGAAGCGACCGGCGACCGAGGAGGGCTGCGACAGCTCGAGGGCCAAGGCCGACAGGGCGCGCGTGCGCGCCAGCTCGAGCTCGCTTTCCGGAAACGCCGAGTGGAGGGTGACGTCGCCCAGGAGCTCGAACACCAGCTCCACCTGGTCGCTCAGCGCGTCCGCGGAGACCGTGAGGAAGTCGTCTCCCGAGGATGCCGATAGGGAGCCGCCCACGCCCTCGATGGTCGCCGCGATCTGCTCGGCGGTGCGGCTCTCCGTGCCTTTCGTCACGAGCTCCGCGACCAGACTCGAGAGCCCTTCCCGTCCGGCGGGATCGTAGATGCCTCCGGCGCGGAAGCTCAACGTCACCGACACGACGGGCTGCTCGTGCTGCTCGACGACGACGAGCTGCAAGCCGTTCGGCAGCGCCGCCTCATTGAACGGCGGGAAGCGCGCGGGGGAGAGCCGGGTGGGCTTGGGAGGCGTGGTGGGGAAGGCTTGGGCTGAAAGGCGACGGAAGGACGGAAGGACGGAAAGTAGGACCGCTGCCACCGCGAGCCGCCGGCACACCACAACGACTTTCCGTCGTTCCGTCATTCCGTCCTTCCGTCTCACTGGGCACCGTCCGTCTTGTCCGCCTTGCCACCCCCACCGCCCGGTCGCAGCATCACCACGACCGCGTTCGCCGGATCGAGGTATTTCTTGGCCACGCGCTGGACGTCGGCCGCGGAGACCGCCTCATAGCGATCGAGGTCGGTGTTGATGTCGGCGAGGCTGCCGTGGAACAGCCCGTAGTGCTGGAGTGCCTCGGCCCGCCCGAACGTGGTCTCGCGCTGGTGGATGAAGTCGGCGCGAAACTGGTGCTTGGCTCGACTGAGCTCGTCGGCGGTCGCGCCGGTCGCGCGCACGCTGTCGAGCTGCGCGCCGATGAGACCGTCCAGGCGCTGCACGTCCACGCCCTGGTTCGCGATCCCGTACGCGACGAGCACGCCGGGCCCGCGCCGTTCGTCGAGACCGAACAGTCCCGCCTGCAACGCCGCCTGCTCGTGCCGGACGACGCTCACGTTGAGACGGGCGCTTTCCCCCTGGCCGAGGATGGTGCTCAGCAGCTCGAGCGCCGGAGTGTCGGGGTCGTTGTAGGGCGGGAGACGGTAGAACCGGAACACCGCCGGCAGGTTGGCGTGCTCGTCCGTCACCTCGCGCCGCACGGTGCCCGGGGAGAGCTTGTAGGCACATTGCACGGGCGTCGGCGCCGGGTGGCTCGGAATGTCGGCGAAGTACTGGTTCACGAGCCGCCGCAACTCGACCACCGGGAAATCGCCCACGACCACCAGGGTCGCGTTGTTGGGAGCGTAGTACGTCGCGAAGAACGCCTGCACGTCGCCCAGCTGCGTGGCATTGAGGTCGTCCATCGAGCCGATCGTCGTGTGCGCGTACGCGAAGCAGGCGGCACTGTCGAACGGCCAGGTGATGCCGTCGCGAAACGTCGGCGCGTAGGGCTGGTTGTCCACGCGCAGCCGCTTCTCCTCCTTCACCGTCTCGCGCTGGTTGTCGAGGTTCTCCTGCGTGACCGCGAGGGAGCGCATGCGGTCGGCCTCGAGCCAGAGCGCCAGGTTGAGCCGGTTCGACGGGACGGTCTCGTAGTAGTTCGTGTAGTCCTCGTGAGTCGAGCCGTTGAGGGAGCCACCCGCGCGCTCGACGAGCTGAAAATGCTCGCTCTTCTTTACGTGCGCCGAGCCCTGGAACATCATGTGCTCGAACAGGTGCGCGAACCCGGAGCGGCCCGGCCGCTCGTTGCGGGCGCCCACGTAGTACCACACGTCCACCGTCACGATCGGGGTGGAGCGGTCCTGGGAGTAGACCACCCGGAGGCCGTTCGGGAGCGTGAAGGATTCGTAGGTGATGCGGCCGGATTGGCCGGCGAGAGACGGGGGCCGCGTGGCGCCGGCGAGCAGTAGCCCTCCGAGCAGCGACAGGGCCCGCATACGAGGTCTCCGCATACGACGTGGGCTCCCTTGGCGAGAAGTGCAGATGGCGGGCGTCACTCGGGTGACGGAACGACTGCTCCCGAGTGCACCAGCTCGAATGCGAATGCTCCGTCGAGGGTTTCGCCCTTCACGACGCGCCGCGGGGCAGCGCGCGTCACGAACAGCCGGAGCCCGCCCGTCCGCAGCGGCAAGACATCGAACCGGCCCGCCGGCACCTCGACCGTCGTCGGCGGCTCGGCGACGAAGCTGAGCGTCGTGAGCGAATCGCCGAACTCGCTGTACGCCGGCACCGCGAGCGAGTCTCCCGGCGCCGCGTTCGTCACGGCGGCCGCCAGCAGCGCGTAGCCGTCGCGCAGCACGGTGCCCGGCGGGAACGGCTTGCTCACCGGCGTGATCTTCACCTCGCCGCTCTTCGTGCCGGTGCGGCGCCGGCCCGCGATCTCCCCCCGCTTCACCTCGAGGTCGTGCTCCATCATCACCGTGTCGCTCGTCGGTGAGAAGAGGTCGACGCGGTGGAAGCTCGTGATCGGCTCGCCCGTGAGGCGGTTCAGCACGACGCGCAGCCGCTCCTCCTCGACGGGCTGGAACTCCGAGGCCGCGGTGTAGAGCACCTGCTGCGTCATCTCGAGCGGGCGGATCTCGTACTGCCACACCGCCCAGCCGCGCTCGGCACCCCGGAAGCGAAACACGAACGAGTCGCGCGTCACCGGGATCGCTGTGAGGTCGAAGCGGAGCGGCTTGGGACCGGGAGACTGGGCGGTGACGGGGCTGGTGGAGGCGGCCGCCAGACTAGCGAGCAGCGGGAAACAGAGCCAGCGCATTGGTCTCGAGAATGGCCTTCTTGTGCGAATCGTTGAGCGGGAGCTCGAGAAACCGATCGATGTTCAGCCGCATGTCCTTCACACCCGGGCTGGGCCAGTCCGTTCCCCACAGCACCCGGTCGGCCACCTCGGCCAGGCGGGGAAAGTACTCGAGCAGCCGGCCGGGCGGTATCCCGGAGACGTCGAGCCACATCTGGCGGTGGCGGCGCAACACGAAGAACGCCTCCTCCATATAGAGGGGACGTCCGCCGTGCGCCATCACGATCCGCAGGTCGGGGAAGTCGATCGCCACGTCGTCGAGCTCGATCGGATTGCCGTACTTGGAGCGCGCCCCGGGAAAGATGCTCGTGCCGGTATGGATCATCACGGGGAGACCGCGCTCCTCGCAGCGCCGATAGATCTTCCCGAGGGCCTCGAGGCCGTCCGTGTAGGCGTTCGCCGGGAATCCCTGGTGCGGCGGGTGGACCTTCAGCAAGCGGATTCCCAGGTCCACGAGCCGGTCCACGTCGCCCGCCGCGTCCCGCGTGAACCGCGCGTGCACTCCGCCGAACGGCAGTAACCGCTCCGGAGCGGCTGCCGCGTACTTCGCGGCGAAGGCGTTGGTGGTGTCCGTGAAGCCGATGATGTCCGGCGATGGGTAGTTCACGAGCCCCACGCGCCACACGCCCGCCTGGTCCATGACGTCGAGCAGCGCGCGAGGATCATCCATAACCCGCAAGAGGAGATCCCAGTCCGCCTCCTTCCCGCGGCGCATGGTCTCGAGGACGGCGGGCTTCACGTCCCGCCACGGCTGCACGTGGATGTGGACGTCGGTGATGTGGCTCAGTCGCTCCAGGTGTAGAACCCCTTTCCCGTTTTTTTCCCCAGCTCGCCCTTCGCCACCTTGTCGCGCAGGATCCTGGGCGGCTCGAACTGTGGCTCTTCGAGGGTGCGGTAGAGATAGTCGGCGATCGCAAGCCGGACGTCGAGCCCGACCAGATCGGTGACTTTGAGCGGCCCCAGCGGATGGCCATAGCCCAGTTCCATCGCCTTGTCGATGTCCTCGGCCGAGGCGACGCCTTGCTCGAGCATGCGCATCGCCTCGAGCCCGAGTACCACGCCCAGCCGGCTCGACGCGAACCCCGGCGAGTCCCGCACCACGATCGGCTCCTTCCCGAGCGCGCGCGCAAACGCGACCGCCCGCTCCACGGCGGCGGCCGCGGCGCGGGGGTGGGTCACCACCTCGACCAGCTTCATGGCGTGCACCGGATTGAAGAAGTGCATCCCGACCACGCGTCCCGGGTCACGCACGCCGGAGGCGATGGACGCCACCGACAGAGAGGAGGTGTTGGTCGCCAGCAGCGCGCCCGCGGGCGCTTCGTGCTCGAGCTCCGCGAACAGCCGCTGCTTCACGCCCAAGTCCTCGCTGACCGCCTCGATCACGACGTCCGCGTCGTGCACCGCTCGGACGAGGTCACGCTCCGCCCGTAGGCGCGCGGCGACCACGCTCAAGGCCGCCTCGCTCAGCTTCCCGCGCTGCACGCCGCCCTGGAGCAGATCCCCGATCCGCCGGATCGCTGCAGGAAGCGCGTCGCCGCGGCTGTCCGTGAGCGCGACGGTGAACCCCGCGAGCGCCGCGGCGTAGGCGATGCCATGACCCATCGTGCCCGCGCCGACGACGGCGACCCGGTCGTCGCTCATGCGGCGCGCGCGTCCACCGCCCGCCGGCCCACGTCGGGATGATTGGTGCACAACCCGTCCACGCCGAGCTCGAGGAGCCGATGCATCTCGCCGGGATCGTCCACCGTCCATGCGAGAAGCTGCATGCCCGCACCGTGGAGCACGTCCGCCAGGGCCCGATCAACCAGGGTGCGCTCCTGCCACAGCACCGTAGCGCCCGCGTCCTCGAGCGCCGCGAGCGGCTGCACGAGGTAGGACGAGCTCAGCACGCCGCGCGGCAGGGCGGGACGCTCGAGCCCGAGCCGCCGCACGATGCGGTGGTCGAAGCTGTGCACGGCGTACCCCGACGAGTTCGGGCCGTGGGCTAACGCGTCGAACAGCCGCTCGTCGAACTGGGGAGCGAGCGACTTCACCTCGACGAACACGGCGAGGCGTGGGCCCGCGGCGTCCAAGGCCTCAGGCAGCGTCGGCACCGGTTCGCCGTTTGCGAGCCGCAGCTCGCGGACCTGCCGCGCCGTGAGGTGGGGGATGTGGTATCGGCCCGCGATGGTTTCGTCGTGATGGACGACGAGGACGCCGTCCGCCGTGGCGTGGATGTCGAGCTCCACGGCGTCGGCCCCGAGGGGCCCCGCGGCGCGGAAGGCGGCGAGCGAGTTCTCGACTTCGCGCGCCGATGCGCCGCGGTGCGCGATGACGAGTGCCGTTCCAACGCTCGCCAGGGCTAGGATCTCCGTGTCGCCGAACGTTGGAACGGCACGAGTGCCCTCCCTTTTCTCACTTGAGGAGGCTGTCCGCCTTCTTCGGCTCGATCCAGCCGGGCTCCTTCTCGATCTCGTGCACCGTCTGGTAGTGCTCGGGCTGGGGCAACACGGTCTTCAGGTACGCCTGGTACTTTGCCGCATCGTCGATCGGCTCGCCCTCGATCGTGAACATCTTGTGCGCATACATGCCGATCTTGCGGTTGAACCGGACGTCGGGCAGGCGCAGCCAACGCTCGCGCTCCAGAATGAACATGTTCAGCCGCTCGACGAGCTTCGAGATCTCCTGGCGGTACAGCTCGCGGCTGTACTCGTTGAGCCGCGACTTGTCCGGCTCGATCTGATTGTCCCGCTCGTCGTACCGGCCCTTCAAGCCCCACACGTACGCCCAGTGGGCCGACGACGAGCCGTCCTGCCCGAACAGGTCGAAGGCGGTCGGGACCCACTTGTAGAAGAACCGCTGGATCACTTCGGGCGGCATCTTCCCGGCTTTGACGATGCGCAACAGGCCGTTGTTGCCGGTGCCGAGGTGGAACGATTCCTCCTTGAGCATCGGGTTCATTGAGCGCGACAGGGGATCGAACGCCGACACGGAGAGCATCGTCAGCTGAAACTTGCCGTCGCGGTCGATGAACTGCGTGTACGTGAAGAAGTCCAGCCAGTTGTCTACCAGCTCGTTGAAGGAGCCGAGCAGGCGCTCCCCCTCGTCGGCCCGACGCTCGAGGAGCTTCGCGGCCTCGCGCTTCCCCTCGTCGCCGAAGTAGGTACACAACAGGTAGGACATCTGCCAGCCGTGCCGCATCTCCTCGGTCATCACACGCATCAGCGACAGCAGGTCGTAGTCCGACGGCGCGTGCTTCAGCAGGTTGCGCTGCTGCTCCACCGACGCGAACTCCGTGTCCCCCTGGTAGACGATGAGGTTGAGCAGTGCGTCGCGGATGCGCTGGTCGGGGATGTGCATCACGGTCGGCCACTTGCGCTGACCTTTGTAATGGCCGAACTCGATGTGCGGCACCTCCTGCTCTCCGAATTTCGCGTCGAACTTGAAGCTGCGGATCTCGCCCTGGGGCAGCCCGATGGAATCCTGCCAGTACCGGAAGTAGTCGATCCATTCGTCGAAGTTGTGCAGCTTGCGGACCATCAGCGGCTCCTCTTCGCGAGTGAAGCCCCTCCCGCAATGCGCTCGCGCGCCTCGGGGGTGGCGAATAGTTCGTTTTGTCGGACGATCTCGAGGTCCAGCGTCGCCGCGAGCGAGCGGCCCTCGCTCTGGTACAGCGCTTCCTTGGCGCGCCGCACGGCCTCCCTCGGCTGTCCGGCCCACAGCTCGGCGAGGCGCCGGGCCTCGCCCGCGAGCTCGGCGTGTGGCACCACGCGGTCGAACAGCCCCAGCGCGAGCGCCTCGGCGGCGGGCACCATCCGCGCGCTCCACACCAGCTCCAACGCCTTGGACGTCCCAACCAGGCGCGGCAGGAAGAAGGTCCCGCCCCAGTCGGGCACCAGCCCCAGCTTGTGGAACACCTGCCCGATCGATGCCTGATCGGATGCGACACGGTAATCGCAGGCCAGCGCGAGGTTCGCGCCACCGCCCGCCGCGGCGCCGTTGACGGCCCCGAGCACCGGCTGGGGCGCGGCGCGGATCGAGAGCGCGACGTCCTTGCCCGCGGCGACCAGGGCCGGGCCGTCCGTCCCGAGCACGCCGAGGTCGGCGCCGGCGCAGAACGCCCGGCCCGCACCCGTGATCACGATCACCCGCACGGCGTCGCTGCGCGCCAGCATACCCAGGGCCTCGGTCAGCTCGCCGCACAGCGCGCGATCGAACGCGTTGAGCTTCTCCGGCCGGTTGAGGGTCAGCGTGCCGATCCGACTGGTGATCTCGACCAGCACGCGATCGTACCCCGCCATCACACGCGCTCCACGATCATGGCGATTCCCTGACCGACGCCGATGCACATGGTGCATAAACCGTAACGGGACTGCGTACGGTGTAAGGCGTGTACGAGAGTCGTCAAAAGCCTCGCACCCGTGGCGCCCAGGGGATGGCCGAGGGCGATCGCGCCGCCGTACACATTCACCTTCGCCGGGTCGAGCTTGAGCTCGCGGATGCACGCGATCGCCTGCGCGGCGAACGCTTCGTTCAACTCGACCAGCTCGATCTGATCGATCGTCAGGCCGGCGCGCTCGAGTACCTGCTGCGTGGCCGGGATCGGCCCGAGCCCCATGCAGCTCGGATCCACACCAGCGACCGCGGTGGCAACGACCCGAGCCAAGGGCGTCAACCTCCCCCGTCCTGCCCCGTCTTGCCCCGTCAGCAGTAACGCCGCCGCACCATCGTTGATTCCGCTGGATGTGGCGGCCGTGACCGTGCCGTCGGGCCGAAACGCCGGCTTCAGCTTCGCCACGATGTCGAGCGTCGTGCCAGGGCGGGGGTACTCGTCCTTCGCGAAGCTCGATCCGTCGGCGAGCGACACGGGCACGATCTCGTCCGTGAAGACGCATTCCTGGAGCGCCCGCTCGGCGCGCCGCTGGCTCTCCACCGCGAACGCATCCTGCTCGGCGCGGCTGATCTTGTAGCGCTCGGCCACCACCTCCGCGGTCTCGCCCAGCGAGATCGTCCATTCCTTCTTGAGGCGCGGGTTCGTGAACCGCCACCCCACCGTCGTGTCCGCCGTCGCCGGGGTCTTTCGACTCCATGGCTCGCCCGCCTTGAGCTGCACGTAGGGGGCGCGTGTCATGTTCTCGACCCCGCCGGCGACGAACACCTCCCCCTCGCCCGCCTTGATCGCCTGCGCCGCGCTCGCCGCGGCCTGCAACCCCGAGCCGCACAGCCGGTTCACCGTCTGGCCCGGCACCTCGACCGGCAGACCGGCGAGGAGCGACGCCATGCGGGCGACGTTGCGATTGTCCTCGCCTGCCTGGTTGGTGCAGCCGAGGATCACATCGTCGATCGAGCGGGGGTCGATGCCGGAGCGTTCCACCACGGCCTTGATCGGAATCGCGGCGAGATCATCCGCCCGTACCCCCGCCAGGCTTCCCCCATGCTTGCCGACGGGGGTGCGCAGCGCGGCACAGACGTACGCGTCGGTCACAGGCCGATCCACACGGTCTTCGTCTCGGTGTAGTTGTCGAGGGCCTCGCGGCCAAGATCCCGTCCGAATCCGGAAAACTTGTAGCC
>WNGL01010302.1_pt1 | contig 18108 bp, 20 predicted proteins | sample 5400591 | NCBI WGS metagenome assembly WNGL01 (sample SAMN13153377, study PRJNA577476) | soil metagenome | isolation source: 80 cm soil or saprolite under Garry oak tree replicate 1 | place: USA:California | collected 2016-06-15 | reverse complement strand
GGGGTTCGAGCCCCCTCATCTCCACCTACCAACTGTGTCTATACTATACCAAAAGTGCCTTGCAAATCGCAAACACTTATGGTATAGTATAGACACAGTTGCAGACAAAAGCGGTGAGCAGGAGTAGTAGGTCACCTTTCCTTCAGAGAGTAGCCGGTTGGTGCAAGGCTATACAACAACTGACCGAACTCGCCTGTGAGCAGCAAGTGTGAAGCTACAATGGTTGCAACACAAACGATAGTACCATTGGAAAAACTTAGCACTTGCCGGGACGCCCGTTACAGCGTACAATGAGTGTATATCAATCTACTCATTACCCAGGAATAACATGGGCCTGTAGCGCAGCTGGGAGAGCGCATCCATGGCATGGATGAGGTCAGGGGTTCGAGCCCCCTCAGGTCCACCAATTAATTTCGTCCTGGATAATTGATTGGTTGATGCGACAATCAGGGTGGTACCACGGAATGACCTTTCGTCCCTCGCGGATGAAAGGTTTTTTATTAGTCTATGTGTAGCTGTTGAGCAGGGGGTGCAGGGGGACGCAGTCCTCCTGCCGGGGTCTGGGGAACGCTGTCCGGGGGACAGTGTGAAGGGGCCCCAGCTCACTTCCCCTTCTCGCTCGCCGCCGCAGACGAAATACATCGGAGACCTGAAGAGTTATTCTCTATAAATTGAACGGGGAGAGGTAAATAGGTATGATTACTCGCATAAAGTACAATCCTAAAGAAATTGAAGGGAAATGGCAAAAGCTGTGGGAGGCTGAAGAGATGTATCATGCCCCCGATAACTCACCTAAACCCAAATTCTATAACCTGGTTATGTTACCGTATCCATCGGGCAACCTGCACATGGGCCACTGGTATAACTTTGCCCCGGCTGATGCCTATGGTCGCTTCATACGCATGCAGGGCTATAACGTTATGCAACCGATGGGCTTCGATGCCTTCGGACTGCCTGCCGAAAATGCCGCGATCTCACATGGCGTTCAGGCACGCACCTGGACACTGGCAAACATCAACACCATGCGTAAGCAGCTGCGCATGATGGGTGCTCAGTGGGATTGGCAGCGCGAAATCATTTCCTGCATGCCCGACTACTATAAATGGACGCAGTGGCTGTTCCTGCAATTCTACAAGCAGGGACTGGCCTATCGCACCAAAGCCCCGGCTAACTGGTGTCCAGGCTGCAACACGACGCTGGCCAACGAGCAAGTGCTGCCCAACGGTACTTGTGAACGCTGTGGCAGCGTGGTGATCCGTAAAGAGATCGATCAGTGGCTGCTGAAAATTACCGACTATGCTGAAGAACTGCTGAATTTCTCGAAGATCGACTGGCCTGAAAAGACCATGACCATGCAGCGCAACTGGATCGGGCGCAGCGAAGGGGCAGAGATTCGCTTCTTCGCCGAGATCGATGGCAGGCGTGAAGAGATCCCTGTCTTCACCACGCGGCCTGACACAATCTACGGCGTGACATTCTTTGTACTGGCCCCTGAACATCCATGGGTCGAGAAGATTACTACGCCTGAACACAAGGCCGAGGTCGAGGCCTACGTAGACCAGGCACGGCATATGACCGAGATCGAGCGCATGAGCACGGAAAAAGAGAAGACCGGTGTCTTCACCGGTGGCTACGTCACCAATCCTGTCAACGGCGAACAGGTTCCGGTCTGGATTGCCGACTATGTGCTGATGGGCTACGGCGCCGGGGCTATCATGGGTGTCCCGGGACATGACCAGCGCGACTTCGAGTTTGCACGCAAGTTTGGTATATCTATACGCGAGGTCATTCGCCCGGAGGATGAGGAGCCGAGCGATCCCGATACATGGACAGAGGCCAAAGAGCACCTGGGCGTCATGGTCAATTCTGGCCCATTCGATGGTACGCCTGCTGACGAGGCTATTGACAAAGTCACCAGGTACTTAGAGGAAAAGGGCATTGGCAAGTTCATGGTCACCTATCGCCTGCGCGACTGGTTGATCAGCCGGCAGCGCTACTGGGGTGCGCCAATTCCTATCGTCTACTGTCCCACGGATGGCACCGTTCCGGTACCGGAGGAGCAACTGCCGGTCTGGCTGCCTGAGCATGTTGAATTCAAGCCAACGGGTGAGTCACCGCTGCGCTACGAGCCAGAGTTCCTGAACACCACCTGCCCAATCTGTGGAGGTCCGGCGACACGCGAGACCGATACTATGGACACCTTCATGGACTCGTCCTGGTACTTCCTGCGCTATGCTGACCCACACAACGATAAGCAGCCCTGGAGCGCAGAGGCGATGAAACGCTGGCTGCCCGTTGATCAGTATATCGGAGGAGCAGAACACGCTGTCATGCACCTGCTGTACGCGCGCTTCTTTATCAAGGCGCTGCGCGACATGGGCCACCTGGAATTTGACGAGCCTTTCATCCGCCTGTACCACCAGGGAATTGTCCTGGGACCTGATGGGCAGAAGATGTCCAAGTCACGCGGCAACGTCGTGGCTCCCGACGAGTACGTTGAGAAGTACGGGGCAGACACGGTACGGGGCTACATGATGTTCATGGGACCATTTGACCAGGGCGGCGTTTTTAAGGCGGACAATTTAGAAGGTGTCTGGCGCTTCTTGAACCGCTTCTGGAGCGTAATCAACGATAACTGGGTTGAGGGCAAGGTAGACAGGACCGAAACCAGCGAAAGCAAGGCCATTGAGCGCCTGCGCAACAAGACCATTAAACGGGTGACCGAGGACCTGGGCAATTTCCACTTCAACACGGCCCTGGCTGCGTTGATGGAGTGCAATAACGCACTGATCAAGCAGCAAAACGAGCCTGTGGCTCGCAGCGCTGCGTTTCGCCAGACGCTGGAGACGATGATGCAACTGCTGGCTCCTATGGCGCCACACATCACTGAAGAACTGTGGCACCTGACGGGACATACAGGCAGCATCCACCTGACGGCATGGCCGAGCTATGACGAGGCTTTGACGCACGATGAGATCTTCACCCTGGTTGTGCAGGTGAATGGTAAAGTGCGCGAGCGCTTTGAAGTTCCTGCCGGTATCAGTGAGAACGAGGTTCGTAAGCTGGCGCTGTACAATCCCCGCGTCGCTTCGTTTATCGGTGATGCCACTGTGCAGAAAGTCATCTACATCCCAGGTCGCCTGGTAAATATCGTAGTGCGCAACGGCTAATCAAGTATCAATACAATCACAAAATCGAGACCGGGCGACGCGTCGCCCGGTCTCGATTTTGTGATTGTATTGATACTATTCTTTTCTTGTAACCTGCCGACGAAGATATATACAGAGAGAAGACATTACCCACTTTAGCAACCTCACACGTCTGAATAGACGTAGAGAAATCTGTGGTTATTTGATGGAACCGGCAGGGGCATCTGGACGTATATACTACAGACAACTAAACCAAGCAAGCGGCTTTAATCCAGGTGGAGAGCCTGGGAGGGAAGGGCAGAGCAGGTTTAGTGATGTATCTCACAAGTTATTTGTCATGTAGTAGATAGCTATTGCGCTCGTTTCCGTTTATGCTTTGTGTGTTAGGAATATGTAGAGGAGAGGATGATGTTGTTACAAGTGCTCGGAAAATTGGTATTTGAAAAAGTACCATGTCGAACGTCTATTAAAGTGTCATAGACAGTCTAACGGTCATTATCAACATTTAAAAAACGGAAAAAAGTAATAGACGGAGCCTGCTACAGGCGGAAGGACACCAATTATGAATCCGCAAATCCATTCTGAAGAACCTTTAATAACAATTACAAACGCTGAGACTACCACTGATGCGGATATGCTTGTCCAGGAGGGCTTTACATCCGACGAAATCCTCTCACTCCTCTGGCTCCGGCAGTGGTACCAGAATGGCGGCAGCGACCGCACCGAGGTCATCCGCCACCTGGAATTTCTCAAACTGCTTGTTCTCAACGGCAAAATGGAACCATAATATAAAACAAACCAAAATGGCCTGGATGAGTGCTACGGGTCAGCACTCATCCAGGCCATTTTGGTTTTTATGACTATCCCTGTTGTATACTCCTAACAAAGCGCTATCGTCTCTCCACTAGCAGAGTATATAACCGGGAAGGGGTTATTTACGTAGATACAGTTGACAGGCAAAAGCAACCCTAAAAGTAAAGGTCTACAGTAAGGATTATGATGCGTATTATTCTCTACCTTGGAAAAGGCGGCGTGGGGAAAACAACCATTGCCGCGGCCACCGCAGTTCGCTCAGCTAAGATGGGCAAACGTACACTCGTGGTGAGTACTGACCTGGCACACAGCCTCGCCGACTGTTTAAATACACCGCTCGCCTCATATCCAAAAGAACTGAGCCCCAACCTGTGGGCGCAAGAAGTCAATGTACTGGACGAGATGCGCCGGGGCTGGAGTAAAGTGCAGGACGCGATGAGCAAAGTGCTGCGTAAGCAAGGCCTGGATGAGGTGATGGCCGAAGAGCTGGCCCTCATCCCTGGCATGGATGAGATCGTTAGCCTCACCAACATCTATCGCAATGCGCGTGAAGGCAACTTCGAGGTAGTTATCATCGACGCAGCTCCAACCGGTGAAACGGTGCGGCTGCTCAGTATGCCAGATACCTTCCAGTGGTATGTAGGGCGTATCACCAGCAGCGCGGCCCTCAACCTCGCACGGCCATTAATTAAGGCTGTCATGCCTTCCGCCGAGATACTCGATGCCGTCCAGCTGCTGAGCGAGCGGGTCAAAACGCTGCGCGAGGTGCTGAGCAATCCCGATATCAGTTCCTACCGTCCGGTCGTCAATCCCGAACGCATGGTCATCAAAGAGACTCTGCGTGCCGAAACCTACCTGGCGCTCTTCGGCTACCCCATTGACGCCGTTATCTGTAACCGCGTCATCCCACCGGGCAATTATCAAGACACCTTCATGCAAGAACTCTACCAGAATCAGGAGAAGCTGCGCCACCAGATTCATCAAACCTTCGCGCCGCTCCCCATCTGGGAAGCTCCTTACTATTCCCACGAGATTCTGGGCGTATCCCAACTTGGCAAGTTAGCCGAGGTCATCTTTGGCGAACAAGACCCGACCCAGGTCTTCTACCGTGGTCAGATCCAGGAGGTCACACGCCAGGGCGACGTCTATGTCCTGCGCCTCCCCTTGCCGCATGTCGAGATGGACAAGGTACTCATGACCAAGAAGGGCGACGAGATGATTATCGAGATCGGCAACTTCAAGCGCGATATCACGCTGCCGTCTGTCTTAGCCAACCAGGAGGCCACGGTAGCACGCTTTGTAAATAAGGCGTTGGAGATTCATTTTACCGCGCCTGAGACAGCATCTGAAGTGGCTTAAAGGAGGAAAACTTCCATGGCCCCGGATGAAGCAGCACACAGCACGAGCAGTTCCTACCACTTTATCCATCTTGCGCCCGAAGAGATCGAACGCTTACCACCTGACGAGCTTCTGCAGGCCTGCCTGGAGTATCGCAATTTACTCCTTGCTATCATGGGAGTGCTCTATACCCCAGACGCGGACCTCGCGTCGCGCGTGGTTGCCATTGATCTGCTGTATACCCAGGCGCAGCGCATCTCACAAGAACAGGTGCCGGACGAGGCCCAACGTGTAGTGTATAACATCAAGCAAGTCAGCGACCGCTTAGGATTACGTCCCCCTGTGGTTCGCAAGGCCTATGAGCAGTTAGAGGAACGGGGCGCTCTTCACATCGATGCCAAAAGCTTCCCAACCAGACGAAAACAGCAATTGCCACTCCCCCTCGATTCAGAAACTATGGACAACAGTGGAAATGAGCGCTAGCTCATATGGACGGCAGAGGATTTCCCTTGACAAGATCTGCCTCCCGTGCTATTCTTTTCACAAGGAACTTACTGAATGTTTAGTAATTGCTCAGGAGCAGGGGTACCCGCGGAGCAGCCTATGAAGAAACAACTGGATGGCTCTTCTTCACACCTCGACCAGGAAACTTGGCGGCAAATCCTCCTAGCTGCTAAAGAACTCTTTTTGGCGAAAGGCTATAAAGGCGTCTCCATGAAAGAGATCGCCGACGTCGTTCAGGTTACGCCCGCAGCATTGTACTACCATTTCCCCAAGGGCAAGGAAGATCTGTTCACGAAGATGATCCAGACCTTGTTTGTTGAAGAAGGGATAGCAGGGATAGGCCAGGTTCTTGAAACCACTCATGATCTCCGGGAGCGTTTGAACCTGCTTACCGCCTCTCTGCTGAAGCTTCCCATCGATGAGCAATTTTCAATGATGCTCCGAGATGCAAAGGAGCACATCAAGGACCCGGAAAACCAGCAGATCATTTTGTCCCTGCGAGACAGGATCAAGCAGCAGGTCATGGGCATCTTTCAAGCGGCACAAGATGCCGGAGAGATTCGAACGGATATTCCGGTCAATGTGCTGGTCAGCCTCTACATGGGGACGTTGAGGGAGTCGAAGAGCATCCAGGGGTCACATCAGGCCTCGTCCCTGGTCACCGTGCTGCTTGACGGCATTGCGTCTTCAGCACAACGGAGCCAGCACTGACTCTTTTTTAAAGGAAATGCTTCACGTGATGAAAAGATGTATGTCATTCCTCCCATACAAGAGGCACGCCCACGGAGGTGATCATGACCCCCTCTCCTGACCCATCTCAACCTGAGCAGGCGGCGGATGACGCGCCGAGCAGCACCCTGGCGATCGAAACCCATGGCTTGAGTAAGCACTTCGGGCAACGCAAAGCAGTAGATGGCCTCACGATCAGCATCCCCAGCGAGACCATCGCTGGCTTTATCGGCCCCAATGGTGCTGGGAAGACGACCACCATTCGCCTGCTGCTGGGACTGGTGCGACCAAGTGAAGGCAGTGCCACGATTCTTGGCAAACCGCTGACCCATCCCCGCAGCTACCTTCCGCACGTTGGGGCGCTCATCGAAGCTCCTGCCTTCTATCCCAGCCTGAGCGGACGGACGAATCTGGAGGTGCTCGCTCACCTTGGCGGTCATCCCCGCTCCCGCGTTGGCCAGCTGCTCGAACTGGTCGATCTGAGCGACCGGGGATCAGACCCGGTGAGAAAGTATTCTCAAGGGATGAAGCAACGGCTCGGGGTGGCCATGGCGCTGCTCCCTGATCCAGATCTCCTGATCCTTGATGAACCGGCCAATGGCCTCGACCCACTTGGCATCATCCAGATGCGCGACCTGCTGCGGCGCCTGCGCGAGCAGGGCAAGACCATCTTCATCAGTAGCCACCTGCTGGGGGAGTTGGAGCGGGTCACGGATTGGTTGGTGATGCTCCATCAAGGGAAGGCCCTGTTCAGCGGTCCAGCCCGCGACCTCCTTGACCGTCGCGGTGAGCTGGTGGTCGAAGCCGAGGAGGCGACGCAGCTCGATCTGGTGGCCAGAATCGCGATCGCGGCGGGCTACACGTTCACGCTGGTGAACGGCTCCCTGCGGATTGCCTGTCCCCTGGACTGGGCCTCCGAACTGAACCGACGGGCCAGGGAGGCTGGTGCCACCCGCATTGCCATCCAAGCGCGGGAGGCCAGCCTCGAAGAGCGTTTCCTGGCGCTGTTGAAAGGAGAGCACTAATGGTGCGTGCGTTTCGCAGTGAGTTGCTCAAGCTCCGCCGCTGGAGCGTCCTGACTGGTGGGGGAGTGATGATCGTCGCCACCTCTTTTATCGCCTACTTGACCTTCCACCAGATCACGTCCGGCGCCACCGGACCGGAGCTCACCCCACTCATTCAGGCTTTCCCGACGACGCAGGGACTGATTACCGTCATTGGCCAGGCGCGGTCACTGATCATTGCGATCGCGCTCATCATGGTCACCTCGAACATCGCCGCGGAATGGTCCCAGGGAACTCTGCGGAACCTGCTGGTGCGCGAGCCGGGCCGACTGCGCCTGCTTTCAGGTAAGATGCTCGCCCTCTTGCTCTTCGTGGTTATCTCCCTTGCGCTGACCCTGCTCATCAGTGCCGCGCTCATCATCGCAATAGCTCAGTCTCAGGGGATCTCGACGGCTGCCTGGACCTCGTCTGAAGGGATGCGCACCGGTCTCCGCTTCTTCGGCAATGAGGTGCTCTGTCTCGTCGGCATGAGCCTCCTGGGAATGCTTATCGCCGTACTGACACGCTCAACCGGCGCCGCCGTAGGGATCGCTCTGGTATATGTCCTGGTCCCGGAGGGAGTGATTGCAATGGTGTGGCCGGAGGGGTCCAAGTGGTTCCCCGTCCGCGTCTTCAACTTCCTGCCGGGCTCGACCGTGCCCCCGGCTGTCGGTCCCACTCCTCCTCAGGGCTACACTGCTGCCTTGCTCGTGGCGCTGCTGTGGATGGTCGGCTTTGTCGTGGTGAGCGCGGTGGTGTTCCGGCGTCAGGATGTCAGTGCGTAGCCGATCTCATCGGCATGAATTGCTGAATGAGGAGGTCGAGTAGGAGGTAGAGCCATGAAATCGCTAGAGCCAGGTGATGACAGCCCCGTGCGCACATCAAGACAGACCCGCACGGATGTAGGGAACTTTGATGATCGGTCCGCGGTGGTCGGCAACGAACGGATGACCGCGCTGGCTGGCGCGGTGCTCCTCGTGCTGATCCTGGTAGAGATCGTGACCTCGGCGAGCCTGCGCACGCTGCTGTCCGCACACGTCTTCGTCGGGGTGCTCCTGGCCGGCCCGCTCGCCGTAAAGATCGGCAGCACCGGCTACCGCTTCCTCCGCTACTACACCAGATCGCCCGCCTTCGTGCGCAGAGGCCCGCCCCGTCTGGCGCTGCGGCTGCTGGCTCCGCTGCTCCTCGCCACTACTCTCGTGGTCATCGGCAGCGGGATCGGACTTGTGGTCACCGGCCCGCGTTATGCTGGCCTACTCCTCCCCCTGCATGGCTTTAGTGTCCTGGTCTGGTTCCCGCTGATCGTCGTCCATGTCTTCGCCTACATCTGGCGGGTCCCACGTCTCGTCGCGGACGACTGGAGCAAATCATCAACAGAGCATGCACCAGGACGTGAGCGGCGGCTCGGCATGAACCTCGGCGCGCTGATGTTCGGCGCTATCGCTGCCATTCTCTTACTCCCCGTCGCCGCCCCGTGGATCACCTGGAGCCAGACGAACGGGACGATCCCCGCTCCCATAATCGTTGGCATACTTGTCGCCATACTAGCGCTCCTTGCCACCAGACCGCTCAGGTGGAGGTAGATGGACGGTGACTAACGGGCGGGGTCTCCAACTATGCGGCAGGGTTCGTCACCTTTACGATTACTTGACAAGCTTTGTTTTGCCAGCTCAAGATGCTCTGGTAATTGTGCAAGCGTCTCCCGCCGCATTCGTACACGAAGAGCGGGAGCTTGTGCTCGACTGGCATTTTTTTAGCATGAGTTTCGAGATACTCACTAATTCGATCATATCTGAAACAATTATGCCTTTTATCCGTAATAGATAAGGAACCCCCGAGCTTGAACCAATCGTGAGAGACAAAGCTTACGCCGTATTTTCAAGCGAAAGAGGGAGATCACCGGTCAGATAAAGAAGGTTTGCTATGGCACAACGCATTCTGGTTATCGATGATACGCAAGAGATCCTGGACCTTCTCCGCACCATCCTTGAAAAGGATGGATATGAGGTTCACCTGGCCAGGTATGTCTTTGAGGATTTGCACGAGATCGAACAACTGCACCCCGACCTCATCATCCTGGACTTTATGATAGGGAAGCAAAATGAAGGCTGGCAGATGCTGCAAAAGCTGAAGACCTACCCACCCACGGCCACCATTCCCGTCATGATTACTTCTGTAGCAATGAGTCTCGTCAGCGAGCAGCAAAACTATTTCGATCAACGGGGCATCCCGCGACTGCCCAAGCCATTTGACGTTGACTACCTCTTACAAACTGTGCATCAGATGCTTCAACCACATGCGGGTTGAGGTCGTATGCCCTGTCCTGGCCTGATAGTGCTCTGGCTTATGTCTGTCGATAAAGGTCATCAATCTTCCAATCATTATTGCTGTCCCTGCTGAGAGTGACAACGTCGTTATTTATGCCCTTAGAGGCATGAACGAGTTTGAGGCCGGTTGTTGTGCTGCTCCCAGAGTCGTCGGTTGGGCCGTGAGTACATGCAATAACTTTGTCCTGAGAGAGGATCGTAGCAAACGTTGTTTCTGAGACTGTGCGCTGCAATTTTTTTGAGAACTGGTTGTAGGCAGACCGGTAATCTTCACCCTGCAAGGCATTGCAAAAGACATCAAGGGTCTTGCCTGGGGTGGGACGGTTGGCATATCTTATGACGAAGAGGCCGGTAATAGAGATGAGGAGCAGCGCGGCGATGACACTGGTGATAATCCAGAGTCCACGCCGGCCTTTCCTGCGCGCAGGTGTGCTGCCCGGGGCAGGCATCGATGGCGGCAGAAAGGGTGGAACAGGGGAAAGAAAGTGAGGCTCACCCGATTCCATAGGTGGTGGAGAGTCAGTATGCTGCGGAGGTGATGCATAGGGAACATAGGGAACTGGCTCTGGTAGCCCATATCCTTCTGATACCTCATCTCGTCGTTCTTCTGACATAATAACTCCTCAAACAGCATATAGTATGATACTATAATTTAGCATACAACAGTTTATCTAACGCATACAAGGAGAAGCTTTCTTGAGCTCCATCAAAACGTCCTGCCGCTTGATGCTCCTGTACATAGTACTGGTCATTGTCCTTTTTTTATCAGGATGTAATGAAGCGAGTTCAGAAGCTACCTCATCGATACCTTTAAACATTCCCAAACACCCTGTTATTCACACATTTGATCTCTCCGCCCGGCAGGGACTCAGAGATATAGCTGGCGATTTTTCTCCTCGCGCAAGTGGCGCAGATACTGATATTACGGTACTACCAGGTGAAAAAGTAGAGATTTTTGCCTCTGGCTCTGCCAGCGTACAACCTGGCCGGAAGCAGTCGGGACCTGGGGGTCTTTCTCCCTGTCCTCAATCGGCCATGCCGGAGCCTTCCCTGCCCTGTTATTCAGTCATCTATAGCGTTGGCATCTCTGGTCCCGCAGGCGAAGTGGGAACACATACCGGCTTCAATCCGGCAACTACAGGCAATCTTTTCCTGGGGGTGAATGCACCCAACGTAGCCATGAATGCTGGTTCGTTCCGCATGACCGTCTTAATCATCCCTTCGGGAACGCTTGCAGGGGTATGGGCTGCACCAGAAAACGGATTTACCATCCAGGGGAGATCTATGACTCTGTCTGCTTATGTCTTTGCTCAAAATGCCACCATCGACAGCGTGCAGTTTACGGCAGCAGTACCCGGACAGGCGCCAGTTCCCATCTGTGAAACTCTTGCCATCGGCAAAGATTTCTTTTCTTGCCCGTGGGATTTCACGCTGAATGGAACCTATTTTCACAACGGGCCGATCACTTTTGGCTTTACGCTCAATGGCAGCCTGTACAGTGGAAGTTCGCTCGAACCAACGGTAAATCCTGATGGCATACGCACAGGTGTAGTCAGATATGTGGTAACTCAGTCCACCAGCATCTACGCTGGCTATGCAGCGACGGACCTTGCCCAGCCTGCAGCATACCAGAAAGTCACCGGGCACTGGACGGTCCCGCAAGCGCATTGCTCTCCTGGAGAGACATCCCTTTCAGGGATCTGGGTGGGCATGACCAGTGACGCCTCAGACCAGAGCTTGCTGGCTCAACTCGGTACAGACAGTGACTGCCAATCTGGCCTCCCCCAGTATTCGATGTGGTGGGAATTGTTCCCTGCTCCATCCGTGCCACTTGACCTGCCCTTGCGGCCGGGTGATAGTGTGACAGCCACCGTCACGTTTCAGCAAGGCAAGTTTCATCTCATGATAGACAATCCCAAAGAGAGAGCCCATTTTTCAACGACGCGAGCAGGGCAAGTTTCTGATACAAGCGTGGCGGAGTGCATTGCCGAGGCGCCAACGATCATCGTCGATCCGGCCACAAACAGAGGTCACGTAGCCCAGTTGACAAATTTTGGTAAAGTGAGCATTCTCTGCCAGCTGAACAACAACCAGCCGCTAGCAGATGGGCCAGAGGATATTCTCTACCAGATGCAGACGGACACGGGCACTGCCAAAGCAACCACATCCGATCTTGATCAAGCGGGCAGCACATTTACCGTGCAGTGGCATCATGGATAGCTGATCACCACGTCCCCACTCGTCGAAACACTCCCGGGTAAATGAAAAGAAACAACACAAGAAAAACTCGCCATTTCAGGTTGCATTCCCTTTTTATGATGCTTGCCAGACCTGTACGGTCTTATCTTTGCCTGCGGAGGCAATGTACCTGCTACCAGGTGACCAGGCTACGGACCATGTTGGACCGGCGTGACCATAATAGGTGTAGATAGCGCTTCCCGAAGAGCTGTTCCATATCTGTACCGTGTGGTCGGTGCTTCCCGAGGCAATCTGCCTTCCATTGGGAGCCCATGCCACAGCTTCCACTGTACCGGAATGACCATTATAAGTCGTAGTTGTGCTGCCCGTTGCTGCGTTCCATACGTGCGCAGTCTTATCCTTGCTTCCTGAGGCAATATGGGTATTATCTGGCGACCAGGCTACCGCTGTCACTTGATCGGTGTGACCTGGGTAGGTGAAAGCCTTGTTTCCTCTAGGAGCATCCCATACCTGCACCGTTCCATCAAAAGAACCAGAGGCGATACGTAAACCATCGGGCGACCACGACACCGCATAGACGGTGTCTGTGTGGCCGGAATAGGTATAAATGGTGTTTCCAGAAGTAGCATCCCATACCTGTACCGTGCGATCACTGCTGGCTGAGGCGATGTGTTGCCCATCAGGCGACCATACTACAGCCCACACGACATCAGAGTGGTGACGGTACGTAGCGATGGTGTCCCCAGAGGTGGCATCCCACACCTGAACCGTGCGATCGTTACTTGCTGAGGCAAGATACTTCCCCTTGGGTGACCATGCTACCGCTTGCACCTGGTCGGAGTGTTCGCGGTACGTGAGAACGTAGCCGCCTGTGAGAGCGTCCCATACCTGCACGGTGTGATCACCGCTGGCAGAAGCAATCCGTTGTCCCCCTGGTGACCATGTCACGCTTCCCACGGAGTCTGTATGCCCATGATAGGTGAAGAGAAGCGCTCCTGGAGGTAGTGAGGAGGTAGAAGGTCCTCCAGGAAGAGGATGGGTCTGAGAGAGTGCCAGCCAGGTAATACCGCCACTCACGGCCACCAGCCCTGCCAACCCGAGCAGAACTGTACGTCGTGTCATACCCCGTCGATGCAGCTGAGACGCTTCAGATGGTCCCAATGGAGGCGATTGTCGCGCCACTTGGAGCGGTGGAATGGCATCAAAGGTCGACCTTGCTGCATGCCCCGGCAGTGTAGCCTCTACAGTTGGCTCAGATGATTGACCTGACAGACCAATTATCACGTGCGGTTGTGCTGGCTGGTCCCTTGGAGGAGTCACAAGGGGTGGAAGTTTTCCTTGATAGGCCTCTTCAAAGGCCATGGCAAAGTTCTGCACCCTCTTAAAGCGCTGCTGTGGATCTTTGGCCAGGGCTTTCTGTACCACTGTCTCAATTTCACGCGAGACCGCAGGAACCTTCTCAGATAAAGGCGGAGGCGGCACTAAAAGATGCTGGCTGTACATCTCACTAAAAGATCCGTGGAAAGGGCGATCTCCACTCACCCATTCGTAAACGACGATTCCCAACGCGTACTGGTCGCTGGCCGGGCGAGGTTTGCCTTGTAATTGTTCGGGAGCCATGTAGGGTACCGTCCCAGCTGTTTCCTGGGTGGTTTGATAGTCTGAGCTCTGGACAAAGAGCGCGATGCCAAAATCACTCAGCAAGATTTCGTTGACTGACTCAAGTAACATGTTCTCCGGCTTGATATCACGGTGGATCAATTTCCTATCATGAGCATACTGCAAGGCCGAAGCAACTTGCTTGACATAGGAAACAATGGTGGCTAGCGGTAAACGCGTGCCTGTAGGATAGCGCTGGCGCAAGGTTCCTAGAGGAGCATAATCCATGACGAGAAAGGGAGTGGTGCCTTCCACACCAAAGTCCAGGACACGCACGATATGCGGATGCTTTAAGCTAGCGATCGTACGGGCCTCGGTAAGGAAGCCCTGCATATCGTCGCCTGCCAGTCGTATTTGGAGAATCTTGATAGCAGCCTGGGTCTTGAGATAGATATGCTCACCGAGATAGACATCAGCGAAAGCACCCTGTCCGAGCAGGCGGATCAGACGATAGTTGCCAAGTTGCTGGCCCGAACGATTACCGGCCATCCTCGCACCTCCTCCTGGGAGCCTTTGCTCAGATTCATCGCGCAACCATTAGCAGACGAGTTTCCGACACAAAAACATCCCTATTATTGAAGGGTAGGTAACTCATACTTCTATTGGAGTACAATAGATCCATGATAGTCATTCGTAGGTTGATTTGGGACAGTTGGAATATCACACATATTGCCCGGCATGACGTTACACCTGATGAAGTTGAAGATGTCTGCCACGGTGAGTATATGGCCAGCCAAACCTACAAAGGACGTATCCGGGTTGTTGGACCAACATCCACAGGACGTATGCTTGCTATTATCCTTGCTCCACGGGAAAGAGGAGCATACTACGTCGTTACTGCACATAATGCCAACGCAGGAGAGCAGCAGCATTACTCTGAACTGAAAGGAAGGAAACAATGAGCGAGCAAAGCGAACCCCGCAAAAGCCGAATTCCAGAGTTCTCTAACATCGAAGAAGAAGCCGAATTCTGGGATACACATGATACGACCGAATTTGAAGACGAGTTTAAACCTGTACAAGTGCGCTTTGCAAAGAACTTGTCGGAAGGCTTTAAAGTGCGCTTCGACCCGGAAACAGCGAGGAAAATCAGAGAATACGCGCATGAGCAAGGCATTGGCCCAACTACGCTTATACGCATGTGGATACTCGAACACCTCCGTCAAGACGAGCAACGCCACGCCTCATAAGCACAGTAAAAAATACACATCCCCTGCTCGTCATAGCCGCATGGCTACCTGTGTTTTAAAGCTAATCACCACGCCCCTACTCGTCGAAACACTCCCGGGTAGTCAAGGACCAGCCCATCAGCATCAACAGGAAGGTCGGCCCGGAAGCCACTGGAGAGGCTCTCAAAGCGATAGAGACCACCTGTAGGAGACTTCTCCAGGCACGTATATCGCTGCTGTGCTGGCTCAATCGTTAGTTCGGGAACAGCCAGGTAGACCACGGCCAGAGTCAAGGACACTCCCGGTTTGAAGGTCGCTCGACGAATGGGGAGGGTATTGGTGAACGGGCTCTCTGAGATGTCAATATCCAGACAGCCATGCAGCGAGGCAAGCGTCTGGCCTGCAGCGCTGATCCAGTTCCCTTCTCCATCCGTGTGCAGAGTAAGTGCCTGCTTCTGCCCGCTCAAGAGCTGTACATGCACCGTGCGAACGCGCCACTGGAGATCACACGTGATCCTGGTCTTTCACACCAAGAATCAAGCCATCCGCGGCAATCTGCTCATGGTCCTCTCTCAGGTACAGGTGCTCCAATCCTGGTCCACTCCAGGGGGACCACATCACGTTTCGTTCCATACTAGCTCTTCTCCTGCTTCTGTCGCTGCTATGAAAACAAACAATAGGCTCCTCAAAGAGCAAACAATATGATACTATAATTTAGCATACAACAGCTTATCTCATGCATACAAGGACAAGCTTTCATGATCTCGATCAAGCGGGTAGCACATTTACGGAGCAGTGGCATCATGGATAGTTGACCCGAAAGTCGAAGCAGCTTATGGAGACAGTAATGGATTTTTCACAGTTTGATGTTCGTCAGTATCCAACAGTTTCGGTCCAGGAGGGATACCGCGAGTGGGCGCAGACCTACGAGGAGACGGTACTGGATGCCATGGATCTGCGCCTCCTCTCCCACATCCAATCGATCACCTGGGAGCAGATCCAACGGGCAGCCGATCTCGCCTGCGGAACCGGGCGTATTGGGACATGGCTCAAACATAGGGGCGTGTCTTGCCTGGATGGGGTCGATCTAACAGCCGAAATGGTGGAGGTCGCACGAGCCAGGGGCGTCTACCGCCAATTGCTCATCGGCAACATACTGGAGACATCGTTAGAACCGGCACACTATGACCTCGTAACCCTCGTCCTGGCAGATGAGCACCTGCCGGAGATGCACACGCTCTACACGGAAGTGGCACGTATAACGCAGCCGGGAGGCTACTTCGTTATCGTTGGCTATCATCCCTATTTCCTCATGAATGGCATTCCCACGCATTTTGACCGGTCTACTGGGGAATCGGTGACCATCCAGTGTTATGTCCATCTCTTCAGTGAACATGTCCAGGCCGCCCTGGCAGCAGGGTGGTCACTCCGCGAGATGCATGAGGGCCTCATCGATGAGGAATGGATTGCGCGCAAACCCCACTGGAGTCGTTACCTGAACCGACCGATCAGCTTCGCGATGGTATGGCAGAAGGAGAGATGAAATGAAACCGAGTATTGATAAAACCACCTTTGGCTCGATGACCATTGAAGGCAGCGTCTTCGAGCATGACGTCCTTATCAGGCTCAGCGGCCAGGTGAAAAAACGCAAGAAAAAATTGTCCAAGGCCATCTACGGCACATCTCACATACTTTCCCTGGACGAGGCTAAGCATGTCTATGAAGACGGGGCGCAACGGCTCATGATCGGCACGGGGCAATACGGCAATGTCAGGCTATCAAAGGAGGCGGCTGACTACTTCAAGCGCAAGCAGTGCCAGGTGGAACTGTTGCCGACACCCGAGGCCATCCGGGCCTGGAACGAGGCCGAGGGCACAGTGATCGGCCTGTTTCACGTCACCTGTTGAGAACACAGCGCAGCTGCGGCTGCGTTGTGGCTTTTGCAAAAAATTGACGTGCATACCATTATGTATGTGGATAGGCTTCATTTGACACCGGAGCAACGCCAATCTGCGCGAGCAGGCGGTCAATGCTCAGTTGCAGGCGCGCGGGATGCGGGCCGATCAGGCGACCAACGGGTTGGCCATTGGCGAAGAGGACCAGGGTGGGCATGCCCCGGACGCCCACTTGCATAGGCGTCTGCAGGTTCTCGTCGGTATCCATGCGGGCGAAACGCAGCTTGCCGGCGTAGGTCTGGCTCAGTTTCTCGAAGACGGGGGCCAGCGCCCGGCAGGGCGGGCACCAGGAGGCCGTAAAATCGACGATCACCGGCAGCGAAGCTCGCAGGACCTGCTCGGCAAAATCCTGGTCGGTGACGGTCAATACCGTATCATTTCCATTCATTGTTTGTATTCGTTCCTTTCTGTAGAACCGAACGGCTATTCCTCTGGCCGATACGCTTGTTACCGGCTACAATGGAAGTATACTTGTTCAAGTTGACTTTAAGTCAAGCGTTTCTCAGGGATGGTTTTATGGAAGAACTGACAATCAACGAAGTAGCAAAGCGTGCGGGCATTCGTGCCTCGGCTATTCGTTATTATGAGAGCGTCCAGCTCCTGCCACCGCCACGGCGCAGCGCTGGCCGGCGGCGCTACAATCCCGATGTCTTGCGCCGGCTCTCGTTTATTCAGGTCGCCCAGGCCGCAGGCCTGACGATTGCGGAAATTCAGACACTCATCAACGAGCTAGATGATGACACGCCGCTCTCTGAGCGCTGGCAGGCGCTCGCGCACCAGAAGCTGGCCGAGGTGGATGCATTGATGCGCAAGGTCCAGGGCATGAAGATGATTCTGGCGAATGGCCTGAATTGTCGCTGCACAAATCTAGAGGAATGCATCGATTGCATCATTCGCGCGGAAGCCTGCAGCTAAGGCATTTCCCACAGATATTCATCTTCTGACAAACAACAGCGGTCCGGCTGGAAGCGCGTATCGCAGCGTTACCCACAAAGCGAGCGTCCAGCAAAAACCGGGAACTGACCGGGGCCAGGCGGTAAGCTGTAAACTACCTGGATTGTTTGTCCGCTCCAGGTCGCAACTGGAACACAGGATGATGGCGCGCTTCGCGCTCGAACTCATCAAGTGAAGAAGTCGGCGTCGCTTCGAAGTTCTTGAGCAGAAAGCCTGGAATATCAACAAGAAGCTGTTTGAGGATGGGAGCTGCCTCCACAGGCGGTAACT
>WNGL01004457.1_pt1 | contig 18109 bp, 18 predicted proteins | sample 5400591 | NCBI WGS metagenome assembly WNGL01 (sample SAMN13153377, study PRJNA577476) | soil metagenome | isolation source: 80 cm soil or saprolite under Garry oak tree replicate 1 | place: USA:California | collected 2016-06-15 | reverse complement strand
GACGATTGTGCAGCAGACCACGCCCGCGTCAGATCCGGCCCTGCCGGAGGCGAAGGCGAACACGCCGACGAGTCAGATGATCAACACCCTGGCGATGCACTATGCCGGCCCGATCGGCGAGCATGTGGGCGTCTGGGATGAGCTGTACATCTATGGTGGGTCGCAGACGACGGGCGTGAATGCCGGGAACACCCACGGCTACGTCGGCCTGAACCACTACCTCGTGTCGTTCACGACCAACATCAACGGCAACATCTTCGGGTTGCAGACCGCGGCGTACAACGAAGGCTCGCACAGCTTCTTTGGCGTCGTCGGCGCGGCTGCGCCGAACAACCAGCTGCGCTTCGGCACGAACCTCGCCGGCTCGCATGCGCCGTACAACCTGTTCGATATTTACGCGTTTGTGGCCGATCGCGCGGGCCTGCTGGTGGGCGTGGAGCCGGGTGAGGACAACCTGGACTGGAAGCGGTTCAACTACCTCGCCTATCTGGGCGTGTTCGAGATGAACACGGATGCGGCGTGGATGATCACGGACCTGCGGTTTGTGGCCGGCAACGACTTTGTGCCGTTGGTCACGAGCCTCCAGGTGGCGAACGACGGCGCCCGCACCATCCAGCCGGCGGATGCCATCAAGGGTGTGTCGGCGACGCGGGCCAGTGGCCAGCCCTTCGCTTCCACGAACACGGGCGATGGCAAGCGGCTGCTGATCGACATGGCGGGCGGGTTCACGGATAAGGGTCCCCACAGCCTGGTGCTGAGCGTGGGTCAGTCCATCGAGAGCGAGACGTACAACGATGGGTTGAGCGGCGCGAAGATGCGGGCCTGGGGCGTGACGCTGCGTTACTACTACAATCGGACCTACGGTATCCTTCTCAACACCCAAGGCTATGAGAAGCGGTCGTACACCGATCCGACCGGCGTCGTGCACGACATTCCGACCGATGCCAACATCACCGCGACGTTTGTCTGGCGCATGTCGATGAACGTGAACTGGTACATTGCGTTCAACCCCGGCACCCAGACGGCGGTGTTGGACCAGAACTGGCGCAACGGCAGCAACTGGGATCTGAACTTCCAGTATCTGTGGTAGCGCGGGTGTAACGGACGTATTGTTGTAGCTCTAACACGCGACCCACAGTGGAGTTTCCACTGTGGGTTTCGTGTGTCTAGCCCCGGGGTACCGACCCCCGCCGCCCCAGCTGCGAGGCGCGCCACAAGTAGTAGACGGCTGGAATGACCCCGAGGGTGAGGGCCGTCGCCGTGACCATGCCGCCGACCATCGGCGCGGCGATGTCCGGCCGCTAAGCGTCGCCGATAGGCGTCGTCCAGGTAAATGAGCATCACGACTCCCGTCTCCGCCGCGACGCCGGCGAGCGCGATGAAGCCCACCCACACGGCCACGCTCGTATTGTAGCCGAGGGCCCAGATCGACCACACGCCGCCCACCAGGGCGAAGGGCACAGTCAACATGACGATCAGCGACTCGGGGATGCCCCGGAAATTGAGGTACAGCAACACGAAGATGATGCCGAGGGTGACGGGGACGACGAGTTTGAGCCGCGCGCGCACGCGCTCCATCGCTTCGAACTGACCGCTCCAGACCACTCGGTAGCCGGGAGGGAGGGTGAGGTGACTGGCCACGGCGCGCTGGGCGTCGCGCACGTAGCTCCCGACGTCGCGTCCGGCGATGTCCACGTAGACGGTCGTCACGGGAAAGGCGTCGTCCGTTTTCACCGCCATCGGTCCCTGCACCACCGCCACGCTCGCGACCTGGCTCAATGGGATCTGCGCGCCGGCCATGGCGGGAATCAGGATCTCGCGCAGCTTCTCCAGGTTGTCGCGCAGCTCGCGCGGGTACCGCACGTTCACCTCGTAGCGTTCCCGTCCTTCCACGGTGGTGGCCGCGGTCAATCCGCCCGCCGTGGCCATGATCGCGTCGTGCACGTCGCCCACGTTCAAGCCGAACCGGGCCGCCTTCAACCGGTCGATCTGGATGTCGACGTAGTAACCGGACACGTTGCGCTCCGCGAACGCGTTGCGGGTCCCGCGGACGTCCTGGACGATCCGCTCGATCTCCACGCCGAGTTGCTGCAGCGTGTCGAGGTTCGGGCCGTACACCTTGATGCCCACCGGGGTGCGGACGCCGGTCGAGAGCATTTCGATCCTGGCCTTGATCGGCATGGTCCAGGCGTTGGTCACGCCCGGGAGGCGCACGGCCTGGTCCATCTGGCTCACGAGCTTCGCGTACGTCATCCCAAAGGGCCACTGCGACTCGGGCTTGAGGACGACGGTGGTTTCATACATGTCGAGCGGCGCCGGATCGGTGGCGGTGTTCGCCCGCCCCGCCTTGCCGAACACGGAGGCGACCTCCGGAAACGACGCCAGCACGCTGTCCTGGTAGCGCATGATGGCGTGCGACTGGGCGATCGAGACGCCCGGGACGGTCGTGGGCATGAACAGCAGCGATCCCTCGTTCAAGGGCGGCATGAACTCGCTGCCGAGCCGGCTCCACGGCAGCACGGTCAAGGCGAGGAGCACCGCCGCCCCCGCGACGACGCGCCACGGGTACCGCAGCACCGCGGTGATCACCGGCCGGTAGGCACGCATCAAGGCGCGATTTACCGGGTTGGCCTCCTGCGGGCGGAGGTGGCCGCGCACCAGGTAGCCCATCAGCACGGGCACGAGCGTGATCGACAAGAAAGCCGCACCCGCCATCGCAAAGGTCTTCGTGAAGGCGAGGGGCTTGAAGAGGCGCCCCTCTTCCTGCTCGAGCGAGAAGACCGGGAGGAAGGACACCGTGATGATGAGGAGCGAGAAGAACAACGGTGGGCCGACCTGGCGCGCGCTCTCGAGCACGACATCCCAGATGGAGCGCGCGGCGGCGCCCGCGCGCTCCAGGTGCTTGTGCATGTTTTCAATCATCACGATGGCCGCGTCCACCATCGCGCCGATGGCGATCGCGATCCCGCCCAGGCTCATGATGTTGGCGTTCACGCCGATCCAGCGCATCACGATGAAGGAGATGAGGATGCCGAGCGGCAGGGTGGCGATGGCGACCAGTGCCGAGCGGAAGTGCAGCAGGAACAGGACGGCGACGCCGGCGACGATCACCGATTCCTCGATCAGCTTGCCCCTGAGGTTGGCGATTGCGCGGTGGATCAGGTCCGACCGGTCGTACACCGGCACCAGGCGCACGCCGTGGGGCAGGCTGCGCTGGATGTCGGCGATGCGCGCCTTGACCGCCTCGATGGTCTTCAGCGCGTCGCCGCCGAACCGCATGATGACGATCCCGGCGACGACATCACCTTTGCCGTTCAGGTCCGCGGTGCCGCGGCGCGGGGCCGGACCCACCTGGACCGTCGCCACATCGGCCACGCGGATGGGGGTGCCGTCCATGGTGGCGCCGACCGAAACATTGCCGATTTGCTGCACGGTGCGCAGGTAGCCGAGGCCGCGGATCATGTACTCGCGCCCGCCCATTTCGATGACGCGAGCGCCGATGTCGGCGTTGTGCGAGCCGAGCGCCTGCACCACGCGCATGACGGGGATCCGGAACGCGCGCAGCCGCTCGGGGTCCACTTCGACCTGATACTGCTTTACGAAGCCCCCGAGACTCGCCACCTCGGAGACGCCGGGAATGGCGGTGAGCTGATAGCGGATGTACCAGTCCTGGAGCGAGCGGAGCTGGGCGAGATCGAGAGAGTCACTCTCGAGGGTGTATTCGAACACCCAGCCGACGCCGGTCGCGTCCGGTCCGAGGGTCGGCTCGACACCCGTGGGGAGCCGTCCGCGGATGCCGTTCATGTACTCGAGCACGCGCGAGCGCGCCCAATAGAGGTCGGTGCCGTCCTCGAACAGCACGTACACGAGGGACAGCCCGAAGAACGAAAAACCCCGCACTACCCGCGCCCCCGGTACCTTGAGCATCTCGGAGGCGATCGGATAGGTCACCTGGTCCTCGACGATCTGCGGCGCCTGCTCGCTGAACTCGGTCTGGATGACGACCTGCACGTCCGACAGGTCGGGCAGCGCGTCGAGCGGTGTGGTGCCCATGGCCCAGATCCCTGCGCCGAGCACGCCCACGGTGGCGAGCGAAACCAGGAAGCGGTTGCGAATCGACCAGGCGATGACCTGGACGATCATGGCCGCTCCTTGGGTGCTTCCATGTTCATCCCGGGCATGTTTTGCACGCCCTTGCCCCCGCCCAGCCGGGACTCCGCGTCCACGAGGAAGTTGGCCGACGCGACGATGCGCTCGCCTTCCTTCGCGCCAGCGAGGATTTGGAAGCGATCGCCGGCGCGCACTCCCAACGTCACCTCACGCGGCTGGAGCGCGCCGTCCGGGCGGACGACAAACACGAGGTTGCGCTCGCCCGTCATGACGACGGCCTCGGCGGGGACGCTGAGGGCATCCGCCCCCAGCCGCGCATCGAAGAAGAGCGTGGCGAACATCCCCGGCCGGAGGGCGCCGCCGGGATTCGCCAGGACCACGCGTACGCGGCCGGTGCGGCTCTGCGGGTCGACCACGGGCAGCACAAAGCTCACCTGGCCCGCGAACGAGCGCCCCGGCAACCCCGCAACCTCGGCGCGCACCGACGCTCCCACGCGGATGAGGGCGAGATCCTGCTCGAACACATCGCCCTCGATCCACACGGAGGAGAGGTCGGCCAGCCGGTACAGCTTCATCCCCGTCATCACCGCCTGCCCCGCCACGACCATCTTCTCGAGCACGACCCCGTCGAACGGTGCGGTGAGCGTGAGCGTCTTCGTGACCTCGCCCGTGCGCTCGAGCCGGTCCACCTGTTCCGCCGAGATGTCCCAGTAGGCCAGTCGGTGGCGCGCCGCCTCGAGCAGCGCCCGGGCGTTGCGCCAGGCCTCGGTATCACTACTCGAATCCATGGATTTGGCGAGGCGTTGCGCAGTGAGCAGCTCCTCCTGTGCCGAGACGAGCATCGGGCTGTACAGCGTCAGCAGCGGCTCACCGCGGCGCACCGGGAGTCCCGTCGCGTCCACAAAGAGGTGTTCGACGAACCCGTCGATCTTAGACGTGACCTCGGCGATGCGGAATTCGGCCGGCACGATCTGCCCCACGGTGCGTACCGTGCGCTCCAGCGGGCCGCGCTGCACCACAGTGTAGGTGACGCCGATCGCCTGTACTTGCGCCGGTGTGAGGCGCACGGGCTCACGCTCCGCGCTGCCCCCGGTGTCGCCCCCCATGCCGGGCATGTCGGCCATCGAGTGCGGCTGCGTCTTGCTGCGACCACGGCAGCCGGCGAGCGCCAGCATGACGAATGCGAGCGCGACACAGGGTCGCCTCATGGCTGTGGCTCCAGGGGGCCACCCACCAGCGCCTCGAGATCGCCCACGGCCTGGTGGTAATCGGCCAGCAGGCGGTAGGTCTCGGTCTCGTACTGGTTCACGGTCATCTGGTTGTCGATCAGCTGCATGAAGCTCAAGCGGCCGACGCGGTAGCTCGCCAGCGAGGTCTGGACGGCCGCCCGCGCTTGCGGGACGATCCCCGTCTGGTACAACCGGGCGAGGTTGCGATCCTGCTCCGCCCGCGCGCGGGTCTCGATGATCCGCGCGACGGTCTCGTTGCGCAGGTTGAGGAGCTCGGCGCGCGCCATGTCCCGCATCGCCCTGGCTTCGCGCCGCATCGCGAACTGCTTCCAGGGCGCAAAAATCGGAATCGTGAACCAGAGCATCACGTCACTCGTCTTGCCGAGCTGGTAGCTCTGGTTCGCGGCGAGGCTCAGCATGAGGTCCGGAAACAGCTCGCGGCGTGCCACCGAGAGCGAGGCGTCGGCCGCCGCTACCCGCTCGACCCCCGCCCGGAGGGCCGGCCGAGCCGCCAGGGCCCGCGCGATGAGCGAGTCCGCCGGGGGAAGCTCCTTGGCCGGCTGGGGCAGCTCGAGCGCCCGGACCGGCACGGTCGCCTCGCGACCGAGGAGCGCGTCCAGCCGGGCCGCCATGGCGACCCGCTCCTGGGTCATGCGGGTGATCTCTTCCGTCATCCGCCCCACTTCGATCTGCGCGCGGAGCACGTCCTGTTGCACCGCTGAGCCCACGGCGTACATCGTGGTGCTGACAGTGAGAAAGTCGCGCAGCAGCCCGCGCGTCTGCCCCAGGACTTCGAGCGCCCGATCGGTGTAGGCGACGCTGAAATAGGCCATGCGGACCTGTGCCCCCAGCATCCGCGCGTGCTCATCGGCGTCGGCATCGGTCGCGGCCGCGGTATGTTCGGCCGCGTGGTGCGCGGCCCGCAGCTTCCAGGGCCAGGGGATCGTGAACATGATCTGCTCCTGGTTCTGCGTCATCACATTGCTCGTGTATCCCTGCACCGGGTCGCAGAGGATGCACCCGCGGTTCATCGTGTTGAACTGGAGCTGCGGGTCGGGGAGCGCCCCCGCCGGCCCCACGCGCTCGCTCGCCGCCACCGCCGCAGCGCGGGCCGCCTGCAGCATCGGATTGGCCTGCAGCGCCACCTGGACCGCCTCCGCGAGGCGCAGGGTGTCGCCGCGCGGCGCTTGCGCAGCCAGCTCCGGGGTCGCGACGCCCCGCAGCGCGACGACGATGGCGAGCCCGATACCCCTGTTGACTACCGTATTCATGTGATTGATCCTCCCAGTGTCAGGCGCGCCGCCCACGCCCGGTGAGTGCCCCGGGGCAAGCGGCGCGGCGGGTAAAGATACCGGCGCGTCAGGGGATGGGCGAGCAAGATCGCGAGGCGCGAGGAGCGGCGCAGGGAAGTCTGCGACGACGCGACGTGAAGCGCCGCAAGGGCGGAACGGTTGACAACGGGACTTGCGGGGGATATCCTCGGGACGAGGTAAGCCGTGTTCAATAATGCAACATGTCACGTGCATGCAGAGGAGAGGCCATGAGGTCCAGCGTCCTATCCGTCGTCGCCGTGGTGGGCTGCGTGGTCCTCGGGCTCAGTGCCTGTCACGGCCCCAGCGGCGCGCCCCCCTGTATCGAGGACATGCCGGGCATGATCATGTGTCCGCAAATCAACCTAGCCCCGGCGCAAGCACCTGCAGCGACGGCACTTCGCGCGGTCCCGCCAGGGGACGCAGCGGCGCACCCGCGTCCATGAGGTCCGGGATCCTAACCCTCGTCGCCGCCGTGGGCTGCGCGGTCCTGGTGCTCAGTGCCTGTCACGGCGGCAGCGGCCCTCCCCCCTGTATGGAGGAGATGGGCATGACCACGTGCCCCCAGATCAACCTGGCCCCGGCGCAGTCACCCACGGCGAACGCCCTGCGCGCGCACCCGCGTCCGTAAAGGAGTCGCGGCGCCGCGGCGCCGCGCTCCGCTAGTCCTTCCCTACAAGGTACTTCAGCAGCCGCTCGGTGAGCTGCGTCAGGCCGAGCCCGCCCTCCTGCGGTGAGCTCTGGATCTCGTACGCCGGCCTGTTACTCGCGCAGTCGTACAGCACGAGGCGGTTGTACGTGACGGTCAGCACCCCATCGACGGGATAATCGCTCCCGGGGGCGCAGAGCTCCGCTACGGCAGCGGCGATGCTGTCCCACCGCCCGCTCCGCCGCACCGCGTTCACGCCGGCCTTCTGCAGGCGCTCACGGACTTGCGCCGTCATGCGGATATCAGCCGGCACGCCGCTCCCGGCCACCGTGCCGATGGTCTTGAAGTGAGTGCCGGGGACCGTGGGATTCCAGTTTTCGAATTCCCTGTGTCGCGCGCAACGCCCGAATAGCAGCGCGGCGGCGAGACAGGCGGGTGCGATCGCTTGGCGTCGAGTCATGGGCGGTTAATGGGAAAGGCGAAGAGGACGGTGACGGTGATGTCGTGGTGCGTCAACGGCGACGTCTCGGTAGGCAACCCCTTGTCGAACTGGGCGCGGGACACGTAGTCGCTGAGTTCCAGCCGCATCACCACCCGGGGAGGGGGGTAAGGGCGACGCACCCGCAGTCCGTAGAGGGGCGTGCGCGTCCCTATGGTGGCGACGAACGCCGGCACCGTGACGCCACTGTTGTACCGCCACGCCGATCCGCCGCGGCTGACGACGCCGGCGCCCGCCCCGACGTACAAGGACCACAGGGACGTGATCGGGGTGACCGCGACGATGAGCCGGGCGTCCGCGAGGAAGGCCGAGCCGGTCAAGTCGGTGGTGCCGAAGGAGTCGGTGACCGCGGCCGGGCTCGGAGAGAAGGCGACGTTCGCCTCCAAGCTCAGCCGTTTCGCGGCCCGGAATCGTGCGGTGCCGCCGATCAGGATCGCCGCTCCTTGGTGCTTCTCGCTCGGGCTGGTGGGAGTGCTTTCCTGGACCAGTGATCCCACGGGGTTGAACATGCCGATCCGGGGAGCGACCTCCAGCTGCGCGGAGGCCGCCGCTGGCGCCAGCAAACCTGTAGCGACGACCCACCCAACGGCGGCGCCGCGTATCACTCGCATCGCAGTCGTGTCCCCTTCCTAGGGTCCTTCGGTGCGTTCGGTTGTCGGGCGGCGTACTATATGCGCGGCCTGGACCTCGAGCAAGGTGGCCCGGGCAGCTGCAAGCGCCCGGGGCCTTGAACCTATGGGTTGGTGGGCTCCTGCCTCACGCTCAGCACTCGTTGCCGTTCGGGTCCACGCCGCCGACGCATTCAGGAATGCCAGCCCCCGACCCGCCGGCCTTGGTGGCGATGATGACCGTCGCCGCGACCGCCAGCGTGACGCCTCCAACCAGGAGCCGGGTCTTACCTGGCGCCGAGATGCGCGCGCGCATCGAGTGCACGTCCGACAGGGGCATTTCCACGTAGTCCCCTTCGACGAAGCCGGCGAGGGTGTCGGTCCTGAGCTCCGGTGACTGGAGCAGCACAGTGCTGTTGTCGCCCTTCGTGACCCAGACCATAGAGGGCGTCTTGGCCTCGATCGCTTGGGGCGGTAGAGTGGCCACGGTGGTACACGCCGCGGCGAGGGGAATCAAGGACAACGCTGTCACTGCGATGCGGCGACGCAACATGACTTCCTCCTGGCAAAGCGTCTCTCAGGTACCACAACTCTTTCCGGTCTCGGGGTGACACAGCGTATCCCCCTGGGCCCGACCAACCCCCACCAGCGTTGCCGCCATCCCGGCGGCCACCACGAGCGATCCCAGCACGAGGAGCCGGGTCTTCCCCGGTGCGGGCTGGCGCGCGCGCACCGACTGCACGCTCGACAGGGGCACAGTGATGGGGTCCTGCCCCTCGGCGAGCCCGGCGAGGCTGTCGCCTCTGACGTGGGGCTGAGTGATCGGGACGACGGTGTTGTCGGTTGTGGTGACCCAGACGATTGGCGGGGTCTTCGTGCTGATGAATTCCGTGGGCGACTGTACCGTGGCCATAGCAGTGCACGCCGTGGCGAAGGGCACGAGCGGCAACAGGGTAGCCGCGGTCAAGCGACGCAGCATAGCTTCCTCCGGGAGAAAGTCTCGCAGGTTAACAGATACCGCCGCCCCTGGACTCGCACAAGGCCGCCCTTTTGACGTTTCATCGTGCAACTACACAAGTTGCCAAGTTGGGCGCGTGGCGGCTCGGGCCCGTCGCCGCAGCGGGGATCGCGGGGATCGCCCTGCCACAGCCCGCCGTCTCACAGCAGCGGGACAGCCTGCACGACACACTGCAGGTCTACACGCTCGCGCCCGTAACGGTGTCGGTCACGCGGTCCAATTCCCCGTTGAGCAAGGTCCCGCTCGCCGTGCAATCCGTCGAGCGAAGCGCCATCAGCCGCGCCAAGCCGACGTGGGGCCTCGATGAGGCGCTCGAGACGGTGCCGGGCGTGTACGCCGCCAACCGCTACAACTTCTCCCTCGATCAGCGTATCTCGATCCGCGGCTTCGGGGCGCGCTCGGCGTTCGCCGTGCGCGGGATCAAGATCCTGCTGGACGGCATCCCGCAAACCCTCCCCGACGGGCAGGGACAGCTCACCAACCTCGAGCTCGGCTCGGTGGAACGGATTGAGGTGCTGCGCGGCTCGTCGTCCGCCCTGTTCGGGAACGCGTCGGGCGGCGTCATCAGCATCTGGACCGACCGGCCGCCGCCCCACACCGTCACGCAAGAGGTGCGCGTGGAAGGGGGAGCGTTCGAGCCGCGCTTCGGCAGGACGTGGACCAAGTGGCAATCGAGCACGGCAGTTCCGGTGGGCGGGGGAGGGGGGGTCGCCGTCGCCGGCGTATCGCGGCTCTCCTACGATGGCGAGCGCGAGCACAGCCGGGCGGATCTCCGCACCTTGAACGTCCGCTTCAATCTCCCGCTCGATGATGCCTGGTCTCTGGCCGTGACGGGCGACGTGGGGTGGGATCCGCGGGCCGACAACCCGGGGTCTCTCACCGTGAGCCAGCTCGCCGCCAACCCGCGCCAGGCCGATCCGGCAAACGTGGCCGCGGGCGCCGGGAAGGCCGTAACGCAAGGGCAGGGCGGCGTGACGCTGCGGCGGCGCTTGGCGGGCGAAGGGGAGAGGGGGGGCGAAGCCGCGCTGTCGCTCTTCGGCTTCGCGCGCGACCTCAAGAACCCGACCTCCTTCGCCTACATCGACCTGGACCGCATCGACTACGGCGCCCGCTTTACGATGACACACTCCTTGCCTGTGGGCTCGCTGCCGCAACGCCTCACGGCCGGCTTCGACCTCCAACGCCAGCGCGACGCCCGGCGCAATTACGGCAACAACGGTGGCGTCGCCGATACGTCGGTGCGCACGCTCGATCAGCTCGAGCATGTCATCGAGCTCGGTCCGTTCCTCCAGAGCGCCATCGACGTGACGCCATGGACCACGCTCACGGGCGGCGTGCGCTGGGACCGCGTCGGCTTCTCGGTCGCGGATCACCTGGTGGACAGCACCCAGGCGAGGACGAACCCGGTCTACCTCGACGACTCGGGGCGTCGCGTCATGGAACAGATCAGCTGGTCGCTGGGGTTGAGCGCCCACCCCACGGATGCGCTCACGGCGTACGCAAGCGTCGGCACGTCGTTCGAGACGCCCACGACGACCGAGCTCGCCAACCGGCCGGACACGGCGGGCGGCTTCAACGACGCCTTGGAGCCGCAGACCGCGAGGAGCTACGAGATCGGGACGCGGGGGTCGGTCTTCGGGGGAGTCTCGTACTCGGTTGCGTTGTTCCAGGCGGACGTGACCCATGAGCTCGTGAGCTACGGTATCGCGAATTCGCGCCGTCGCTTCTTCCGGAACGCAGGCGCCGCGCGCCACCGCGGAGCGGAGGTGGGGATGCGGGCCAGGCTCGCCGCCGGCCTGGACCTGGTCGCGGCCTACACCCACGCCCGCTACCGCTACGTCACCTTCCGCCTCGTGAGCGTGAACGTCGCCGTGTCGCCGCCGGAGAGCACCGTGCACGTGCTGGACGGCCGGGCCCTGCCGGGGATCCCGGAGCACTGGCTCCACGTGGGCCTGGCGGCGCGGCCCGGCTGGGCGCGCGGGGCTTGGGCCGAGGTGGAGGAGACCTACTCGGGGGGCTATTTCGTGGACGACACGCTGGGGCTCCGCGCCGATCCTTGGTGGAAGACCGACCTCCGCCTCGGCTGGGACGGCCGAGTGGGAGCGACGACCGTGAGCCCGTTCGTGGCGTTCGACAACCTGTTCGATCGACGTTACGTTGGATCGGCGGTCGTCAACGATGCCGGGGGACGCTACTTCGAACCCGCGCCTGGTCGAAACATCTACCTCGGGCTCTCGCTGGGGACGGGGGAGGGACGGTGAGCGTTCCAGGCGCGATCTTCGTACGGGGGTTACTCACGTGAGGCGAGGGAAGATGACGATACAGAGCGTTGTGCGTGGGTCCGTTACGGTTGTGCTGTCAGGGCTCGGCGTCGGCGTAGCGGCCGCCCAACAGGTGGATCCCAATTGGCTCACGATCAATGCGTCCCAGAAGCGGGTCGCGGTCGAGCTGATCGCGGGTATTCAGGCGTCCGATAGCGGATTCGATTTCAACGGGTTCCGCAACGGCGGACTCACGCTGACCGTGCCGAGAGACTGGCGCGTGGTGCTGCACTTCAGGAACAACGACGCCAAGCAGGCGCATTCCGCGGAGGTCATTTGGGACGTGCAACCGGTGCCCGCAGGCCCGACTCGACCCGCCTTCACGCGCTCCTTCACGCCGCGGCTCGCCGTGGGCACCGCCCCTCAGGGGGCGGACAGCGCATCATTCGTGCCTGACGCGCGGGGCAACCTGATCATATACTGCCCGGTACAGGGCCACGGCACGCACGGCCAGTGGATCCGCATGGTGGTGGCCGATAAGAAGCAGGTGCCTGTCCCGACGCTGCGGGTGACGCCGTGAACAACAAAAAAATGCGTCGAAAAATGAAGAGCGTAGAAGGGAGAAGCGTCGAAGGAACAGCGTTGAGGGAAAACGTCGTCCCTCAACGGTTATGCTTCACGCCGTTTTTTCGACGCTCTTTCTCTACGTCCGGTCACTTGTATCTGTAGGTGATCCGTCCGCGCGTGAGATCGTACGGCGACAGGTCCACCGCCACACGGTCTCCCTGGAGAATGCGGATGTAGTTCTTGCGCATCTTGCCGCTGACGTACGCCAACACCTCGTGCCCGTTCTCGAGCTTCACGCGAAACGTGGTGTTGGGAAGGACCTCGCTCACGGTCCCCATCATCTGAATCGCGTCGCCGGCCACTGGCCTGGGGCGGTCTAGTGCGCCGGCACGGCGCGCTGGGGATCCATCGTGCTATCCCGCGGCGGCTCCGATCCCCGCTGGATGTAGGAGGCGTGGCGGCCGCAGGTCTGGCAGGTGAGGGTGATACGCTCGGACTGGGTGAGCACGATGCCCGCCCGGGCACCGCGTCGCCGCGGGACCCGCTGAATGGAGCGCGTGCCGCACGAAGGGCACACCAAGGGTGAGTGCTCCCGATCCGCTGCGATCAGCGCCAGGGCCTCCGGCGCCCGATACTCCTTAATTCCTCGTCGCCCCACGTCTTGCGTCGCACCTCCGACCCTCAATCTAGCCCTTCCCGGAAGCGGAGCCAACCCGCCTCGTCGCGCCGCTTGACACCCCCCGCTCGCGACGTATCTCTCACTAGGTCCGGAGGTTGCCATGGATCAGCCGGAGTATCAGCCGTTGGCCGAGATCGAGGTGGACGCGGTGAGGCCCGAGCGCCAGGGCTTCACCCTCACTGGCCAGGGGCCTGACCGCGCCGAATACCAGCTGGACCTGCACTTCGAGATGCCCCTCGATCCCCGCACCAAGAGCGTGTTGGGGGAGCTCTTCTCGCACTCCGGCCTGACGATTTCCCGCCGTGCCCCCGCCTCCGCCCCCACCGCCCTCCCGCGGCGGGGGACGCGGGATCGCGCTCAACGCCCCTAGAAGAGCCCCCGAGCGCCTGAATTCTTGACGGTGTGTAGGGTGGGCTGTAGCTTGGCGCCACCTTATCGCCGGAGCAGCGTGCTCGATGCCAGCCGAACTCGGCGGGTCGCAGATCTCCTCGCTGCTCGAAGCGCTCCCTGGGATCGCGAGCGTGCTGCGCAGCCCTGTCGCCGACGCGCTCGTGAAGGCGATCCGGGCCGCGGCCGGCGTGGGGGACTTCGCACTCGAGGACGCCCAGGAGCTGGTGCGCTACGCCGTGCGCCGGGGCCTGATTGGGCCCGATGAAGGGGACCGGGTGCTGGGCGACGTGGAGTCGGCGCTCAAGAGCAGGCGCAAGGCGACGCGCGCCGCCAAGGCCAAGGCGAAGAAGAAGCCGAAGAAGCGATCCCACCGGTAGCGTGACGTACGTCCTAGCAGGGGCGTGTACTTTGGGGGGGATGCGGCTGCCCCTGCGGCTTTTCGGTTTCCTCGCGGTTGCCTTGACGCTCAGTTGCTTGAGGGCAGCGAGACCGGGCGCGGTGTCGCCAGCCGACGTCGCGGCCCTCGAGGCGCAACAGGCCCGACATCCCGCTGATCCCCTCCAAAATCTCCGGCTCGCGCAGGCATACTATGCGGCGGGCCGCTTCGCCGACGCGCGGCGGACCGCCGCGAGGACTCTCGAGCTGCAGCCCGCGAACGACGAGGCGCGGGTCTACCTGGGCCTGAGCTACGAGGGGTTGGCGCAGTTCGATTCGGCCCGGGCCACCTACACGCGGCTCCTCACCGCGCGACCGAGCGAGGCCGTGCGACGCCTGCTCGTAGGCCGGCTCGCGATGATGACGCGCGCGGAGCTCGTGTGGGCCGCACGCCAGGCGATCGCGCGTGAGTCGCTCCTGGCGCAGACGCCACCCAGCCCCAATACCATCGCGGTGATGCCGTTTCAGTACGTCGGGAGCGACAGTGCGATCCGGCCCCTCGAGCGCGGTCTGGCGGCGCTGGTGGTGACCGACCTGTCCCGGGTTGGCCAGCTGCGGGTCGTGGAGCGCGCGCGCCTGCAAGCCCTGCTGGACGAGCTGGGGCTCGCGCACAGCGACCGCCTCGATCCGGCCACCGGCGCGCGCTCGGGTCGCCTGGTGCGGGCTGCGGAGGTGGTACAGGGGCAATTTTCCAGTGGCCCGGATTCGCGTCTGCGGATCGACGCGAGCGTGGTGCGCGCCGCCGACGCTGAAGTCGCCGCGACGGGCTCCAACGCGGACAAGCTGCAGGCACTGTTCGACATCGAGAAAGGAGTGGTCTTCCAGCTGCTCGATCGGCTGGGGATCACCCTGACGCCGGGTGAGCGCACCGCGATCTCCGAGCGGCCGACGCACGACGTAACGGCCTTCCTGCTGTACAGTCGCGGTCTGGAGGCCGCTGATCGCGGCGACTTCGCCGCCGCCGCGGCGTCTTTTTCCGCAGCCGCCGCGCGAGATCCGGGGTTCGCCGCCCCGTCGCAGCAAGCGGCCGCCAGCCAGGCGGCCCAGACCGCCGCCGCCACGCCCCCCGCCGAGATCGCAGCGGCTGCGGGCGCAGCCTCCGTCACGCCTGAAACCCCCGGCCTGGGGGGAGGGGGAGCGCTCGCCAGCGCGATCAACGGCGCCGTCCCGACGGGAGCGGCCATGCTGGACGCGGTCACGAGCTCGAGCGGGCTCGCCCTTCCAGAATCGGACCCGAACCGCATCTGCGAGGGGGCGACGTGTGACGGGCCCACACGCGCCGTTCTCATCGGCGGCATCATCATCATCTTCAAGCTGCCGTAATGCGTCGCAGCCGGTTCGGTGTCGGGACCGCGCTCGTCGGCGTGGCGATTGGCGGAGCCCTAGGCCGCCTTGGGGCCCAGGGCTCGGATGCCTTGTATGCCCGCTTCAATGCCGTCAGCGGGTGGGAGACCCGGGGGTTCGTGTTCGATCCGGGGGCGAGCACGAGATCCCTGTGGGAGTGGAGCATCCCCGTCGTCGTGGTGCTGCCCCTCGGCTCGAAGGCGTCGCTCGACGTCACCGCGCATTACGCTCACGGTCGTCTCGAGACGTCCACCGGCAGCGCCTACGCGTTTTCAGGGCTCACGGATACGCAACTGCGCCTGTTGTACACCGCGAGCCGGGACCGGCTCGTTGGCTCGGTCTCGTTCAACTTGCCCACCGGAGCGCACACCCTCTCCACCAGCCAATTCACGGTGGCTGGAGGCGTCGGCTCCAATTACCTGTCCTTTCCGGTATCGAACTTCGGCACGGCGTTCGGGGTGACGGGCGGGTTGGCGTATGCGCAGCACGCGGGCCCATGGAACCTGGGCGTGTCCGGGAGCGTGCGGTACCTCGGCACGTACGCACCGCTTGCGGCCGATAGCCTCTCGTACTCCCCCGGGATCGAGGGGCGCGTGCGGGCCGGGGTGGATCGACTCCTCGGCGCCAAGTCGCGCCTGCACCTCGGGCTGACGGCAAGCACCTTCTCTACGGACGTGTACACCGGCTCGAGCGCGCTCATCTCGGGCTCGTACTCGCCGGGGACCCGTCTCATCGGCGACTTGAGCCTGCTGCGGGTCGTCGGCCGGGCCACGGTGACCCTCGCCGCCTGGGACCTCTATCGGCTCGCGGGGGTGGGCATGACGGGCTCGAACCCCGAGACGAAGGAAAACGTGCTGAATGCCGAGTTGCGGCTCGGGTATCTCGTGGCTCGCCGACTCCAGGTCGAGCCGATGCTGGCGCTCCGGCAGTGGAATCCGTCCGACTATCTGGGGGGACGGTTGCGCTCGGGAGGCGTGACCGCGCGGGCCGGGCTCGCCGATCGTCTCTCGCTGGTCGTCGCCGGGCGCTATGACGCCGGCTGGATCTTCGATAGTGGTGCCAAGGAGAGGGTGAACCTGACGGGCTACGGGGCCTCACTGTTCCTGCGGTTCGAGCGGTAGTGGACGGGGTCGCGGGGCGTCGGATCGTCGCCAGCGGAGTCAGCTTGGGGCTGGCTCTCCTGGGTATCACGTGCGTCGAAAAGACGGTCACGGGGCCGCAACGGCCGGGGTCTGCGAGATTGAATTTCGCAGGCCTGGCGCCGGCCCCGGGCGCGGCCCCCGTGCCCGTGGAAAGCCTGGAGATCGCGCTCCAGCGCTCCGCCGACCAGTCCGTAGCGCTCGACACGACTCTGGCATTCCGCCCCGACACCGCGAGGGGCGACTCGGCCGTCGTTCGACTGAACGTGGAGCTGCGCCGGAGCCCGGAAGACTTCGTCGTGTCCGTGCGCGCATTCGGAGGCGGGCTCACCTGGTACACGGCCGCCGTGCCCGTACGCCTCTCCGCGGGAATCACCGCGTCCCCGGCGAGCCTCCCCGTGCAGTACGTCGGGCCCGGCGCGAATGCCGTCAGCGTCGTCATGGCACCCACCGACACCACGGCCGTGGGCGGTCTCGCGTTTCCACTCCACGCGGTTGTGTACGATGCCGGCGGGAAGCCGATCACGGGTGTGCCGGTGGGCTATCGGGTGAGCGACACATCGCGCGCCAGCGTCGCCTATCCGACTCCGTACACCGCCCTGCTCACCGGCAAGCCGACGGTCCGCGACAGTGTCTGGGTCGTGGCCGAGACACCGACCCACGTCAAGGACTCGACGCGCGTTCACATCGTGCCGCCGGCCACGGCGCTCCTAAAGAAAGCGGGCGACGTCCAAACGGGCATCGTCGGCGCGGCGCTGCCTGTCCCGCTGACGGTGCGCGTGCTGGACGTCCTGGGCGGCGGGTTCAAGGGCGACACGGTGCGCTGGACGTTGATGACGATCGGGTCCGCGACGCTCACGGCGCCATTCTCGATTTCGGACGACACCGGCTACGCCGTCATGACGGTGACGCCCAGCGTGATCGGGCCGCTCTCGGTGCAGGCGGCCGTCCCCGGGCTGCAGGGCTCCCCCGTGGCGTTCACGGAGACCGCCATCGACAGCGCGCAGCTTGTCCTCCAGTCGGGCGTGACGGTCCCGGTTGGCCTGACGACCCAGATGTACGTGTCGATTCCGTTCACCGCGACGAATGCGGTCACGGTCACCCTGACCACCTCCGATCCGGCGGTGCTGACGCTGCCGGCGAGCGCGACGATCCCGGCAGGCTATTCCAATGTCTACTTCGACGTGACTGGTGTGAGTGTGGGAACGGTGTTGGTCAACGCGACCGCGACCGGATTCCGAGCCGCCGCGCCGGTCGGTGTGACGGTCACACCCTAAACCCCTTCACCAGGCCGCGCAGCCGCTCGGCCGCCTGGAGCAGCTGGCCGGTGGCGGCCGCCATCTCCTCGGTCGACGCCCCTTGCTGCTCCGCGGCCGCCGCCACTTGCTGGGCGCTGGCGGCGTGCGCGACGGCCTGGCCTGTGGCCTGGTGCGCCCGCCCCTGGAGCCGCTCCGTGACCTCGCGGTTTTGCTGGGCCGCTTTCGCGACTCGCGCCGCCGCCCCCTCCACCTGCTCCACGGCGGCCGCAATGGCGGCGAGGCCGCGCGCCGCTCCTCCGGCAACGTCCTCGATCCCCCGGACCTTGGCCGTGCCTACGGCCATCGTCGCCGTGACGTCCTCGACCTGACCCCGGATGGCGTTCGTCGTGTGGGTCACGGCCTCAGCCGCCCGAGCGGACTCGTCAGCGAGCTGGCGCACCTCCTCCGCCACCACCGCGAACCCGCGACCGTGCTCACCGGCCCGCGCCGCCTCGATTGCGGCGTTGAGCGCGAGCAGGTTGGTCTGGGACGAGATGCGGCGGATCAGGTCGACGAAATCGTCGATCGCTCCGGCCTGTTGAGCCAGCTCGGCCACCTGCTTGGAGGTCGTCT
>WNGL01003834.1_pt1 | contig 18112 bp, 11 predicted proteins | sample 5400591 | NCBI WGS metagenome assembly WNGL01 (sample SAMN13153377, study PRJNA577476) | soil metagenome | isolation source: 80 cm soil or saprolite under Garry oak tree replicate 1 | place: USA:California | collected 2016-06-15 | reverse complement strand
TCACTTACGCGACAAAAGCGGCGGGAGTGGGCCAGATCACTTTGCTGAATTCAGGTTGGGGAACGCACTTTATCGATGCGGACAATGATGGGCTGCGCGATATTTTTGTGGCCCAGAGTCACGTGCTGGATACAATCGAAAAGTCGACAGGCTATCTGAAATACAAGCAGACGCCGCTCTTGATGCGAAATATGGGCAAAGGATTTGTCGACGTGTCGGCGACGGCTGGGCCCGCGTTCAACCTGCCGATCGTGGCGCGCGGCGCGGCCTTCGGAGATCTTAACAACGACGGACAGATGGACATTGTGCTTGGCGTGCTCAATGACTCGCCCGTTATCTTGCGCAATAATGGAACGAAGAACCATTGGCTGGGAATTCGATTGGTAGGTTCTAAGTCTAATCGCGACGGGATTGGAGCGCGTGTGACGATTACCGACAGTAGCGGTCGGAAGCAGATCTTCGATGTCTCGACGGCCGGGAGTTATCTCTCTGCTAATGATCCGCGCATCATTGCCGGACTGGGAACGGCGGCAGGAGTTCGCAATGTAGAAGTTCGCTGGCCGAGTGGACGCCTTCAGACGCAGTCAACCGTAGAGCCTGATCGTTACATGACCATCCGGGAGGATGCTGAAAAGATCCCTCCGTGAGAAATTTGAAAGATTTTTACAACGGAGAAACCTCAATTTCCGTGTAAGATCTGCGAAACAAGTATCCCCGCAAGATCCGGCATCCCTCAAAAGGAGTTTCTGCGATGCGCAAGCTTATTAGTCTTACGAGCGGCGTTGTAATCATCTCTGCGGTTGGGCTGTCTGGGATATTAACTGGAAGTGGCCGGTTCACTAACACGGTTGGCCCCGGGGAGAACCATTGCTCTTGCGTCGGCACCTGCAACGCCAGATAATCCTCCAGGAACTATTGACGGCTCGGTAACTCCGCAATTGATTCCTGATTCCACAGCCTACCAGCTGTTCTTCAACTTTTTCTCGAATCGTACTGCCAGCGAACGCGGCAAACTACAGGCTTATTGCAACAAGGCGACGCTTGCCAGTCTTAACCTGGATTCCATTCTCGCTGCGGCTGCTTATTATCAACAGTTGGTCGCTCCAGTTGACGCGCAAGCGCAGGCAATCAGAGACGGTAACCCACACGCAACTGCACAAGACGCCGCATTGGTTAACGCTCAATTCGCGCCCCTGCAAGCACAGAGAGAAGCCCTTGTCACGGCGGTGATAGCCAAACTTCCCGATTTCGTTGGGCCTGATGGTGCAGTTGCAATACGCCAGCACATTGATGGGCGTATAAAGCCCCGTACAAAAATCGTTCCAGGTCCGAACATGCCGATGAACGGGATAATGCCATGAATGCCAATTGTCCAGGAAGATTTGTCGTTTAAAGAAGGGGAGCAGATTACAATGTCAAGACTGATAAAAACCGGAACCGGAACCAGACTAAAAGATGACTCTTGGCTCACAATGATTCTGGTACAGTCAATCGCCGCAACAATGTTTATATTGATCTGCCAGGCTTCAGCGTTTGGTCAGATGGGATCCCTATCGGCCTATTCAGACTCATGGGCTAGCGACGACGGTACGATCTTTAGCTCCGGCGTAACCGCCGATTCCTATAATAGTTATGGCCATACGTATTGGACCGTCACGACGCTTACCAGTCCTTCGGGTCGCAACTCCTCCGCCACATCGTCCCAATCCAGTGGCTACGGCGCTTACACCAGAGCTGAGACTTCGCTAACCGGGGACTGGGACAACCTGGATCCTGGTGATTATCAGACTGAAAGTGACCATTGGATGTGTTGTCCTTACATGGGAGGGAATCCCTTCAGCCCTACGCAGCCGTCTCAGGGGTGTTTTCCATCATCAAGGACGTTTTTAACCGTAAATAAGGGAGCATCAGTTACGTGTCTTCCATTGCACTTTATCACTCTGGATGAGTGTATCTACGACAAGATGGATCCATGTGATGTAAAATGTCCGCGAGACAGAATAACAGTCGCTAGGATTGCCATTCCTGATACGCGTTGCCTTGGTTATGCTCAGGAGATAAGAATATGGGTGAAGGATCCAAGGACTGGAACCGTCATATGTCCTGGCAGTGGTCTGACTCGCTTCAGTGACACCATGTGCTTTCAATGTCAAGAGCTTGAAGTTGTACAGTAGGACCGATCATGTGGCGAAGTATTAAGAATAGTCCGTACCAAGCACGCTATGAATGGATCCACTCACCGAAAGTACCAAACGGGAACGTGCCAAAGGAAAGAGAGGTTGGTATTCGCTGTCGTGATTACGAGGGCCGAGAACGAATTGAGAAGCGAACTGATAGCGAATCGGATCGCTTTGAATCCGCCGAAATCTACGATCCCGTTAAGGAGTTGGAGTTTATCATGATTGGCGGTTCTCAGGCCATTGTGTTTTCTTCTGCTCCAGACGATTTCTCTGCCCATACATTCAGTTTGGATGATGGATCGGCTATCGTCCTACCGGACGCCGCCCGCCAAGAACGCATTGGACGATATCTTGGGGAAAACGAAATCGAAGAAATGATGTGTGTTGGGTATAGTGTTGTCGATGAGGGAAAGTACACGCTTGAGTATTGGATCTCAACTGAGTTGCAGGAGATCCTTCAAATTACGATCTTAACTGAAAGTAAAAGAAGCGAGTATCGAGTTTTTGACATTCGCAGAACCAACCCCGATAAAAGCATTTTTAGCTTGCCTGAAAGATCGCAAAGACACCTCATTTGTTTATGAAAGCCCACTGAATGGAAATTCCGTACCCGCGCTGGGCGGTACGCTTCGATCGCGGCTGCTCCGGCCCATGTGAAGCCGACATCCATGACTGAGACGAACAACATCACCGATTGGATCGTGGTCGGCAATCCCTCTTTGGCTTTTCCTTTTACCTTGCCGTTAGCAGTCATTCCTAAGCCACATGCGCTCCTAGAACTGCGCTGAAGTTCCGCCTGAGGGCTCCGTCCTAGAGATATCCAGACCCCTTTAACGCAGAGGTTTGATTCCTCGCTGTCTAATAGAATTCCCCAGGACTGACCAAGCTCACATAAGCGATCTTTCAGTTGCTGTTTGATCCAAGGGTTTGACAGTGCGAAAGTCTATCGGTATTTTCCTCGAGACGCCTTATGATCCCTAGACGAATCGACATTCAATATTTCGAAGATCGATTAATGCCAGTGAACTAAAATGACTAAGATCAAGTCTCGTCGAATTCGTCCTCTAGCTGTCCGGCTGTTTGTCGTTCTTTCTCTGTTCTCTTCTTTCATTCTTTTCGGACAGACGCCGCCGAAGAAGCCTGAGCCGCAACAACCCATGGGCGGAGTTTCAACGGGCGCGGCCCTGAATTACACCTCGCGACGAACGGCGGGCATCGTTGATCCGAAAGCGCCGATGGTTTTCGAAGACGCCACTGATAAGACGGCCATGGCGAATTTCAAACATCACGCCGGATCGCCGGCCAAGGATTACATTTTTGAAGTGCCTTCAGGCGGCGTGGCAATTTTTGATTACGACGGGGATGGGCTGCCGGATATTTACCTCCTCAACGGCTCTACAGTTCCGGCACTGCAGGGAAAGGAGAAGGCGCCGCGGGCGGCGCTTTATCACAATCTCGGCAATTGGAAGTTTGAAGATGTGACTGATAAAGCCGGGGTCGCCAACGAGCGTTGGGGCATGGGCGTGGCGGTTGGCGATTATGATAACGATGGCCGGCCCGACATGTTCGTTAGCAACTTCGGAGTTTCGCGGCTGTATCACAATAACGGCGACGGCACGTTTACAGACGTCGCTGAGAAGGTCGGCGTGGCGCGTAAGGGCTGGAGCACCGGCGCGTCCTGGGGCGATTATGATGGCGACGGACGGCTGGATCTTTTCGTTCCCGGTTACCTCGATATCGATTTGAATAATCTGCCTCCGAGTCCGAAAGATGCCAATAAACCCGGCGGCGCGGGACAGAACTTCTGCCAATTTCGCGGGACGCCCGTGATGTGTGGACCGCGAAGTCTGACGGGAGAGAGCGACACGCTTTATCATCAGAGACCCGATGGCACTTTTGAAGACACCAGCGTCAAAGCCGGCGTCAATGATCCGCAAAAGTATTACGGCTTCTCTTCCGCGTTCGTACATGCTAACGAAGACAACTGGCTGGATCTGATCGTCGTCAACGATTCAACTCCGAAACTGTTCTACATAAACAAGGGTGATGGAACTTTCGAAGAAGTCGGCTACCCGTCGGGGGTTGCTTTGAACGAGAATGGGCGAGAGCAAGCGGGAATGGGAATCGCGATCGGCGATTATGACAACTCTGGTCGCGTCAGCTTCCACATTACAAACTTTTCCGACGACTCGAACGTGCTCTATCACAACGACGGCGATGCTAATTTTACCGATGTAACTTTTCTGGCCGGCCTCGGCGAGATCACGCTTCCGTTTCTTGGTTGGGGCACCAGCTTTATCGATTTTGACAACGATGGTTGGTTGGATCTGATCGTTGCCGACGGCCATGTCTACCCGGCAGTTGACGAGCATCAATGGGGCACCAGTTATGCGCAGCAGGCTTTGCTGTTTCGAAACTTGCGCACCGGAAAATTTGAGCGCGTAGGCGCCGCACCGAACAGCGGGCTGGCCGCGGCGTGGTGCGGGCGAGGTTTGGCAGTCGGCGATCTCGATGGCGACGGCCGTCTTGATGTCGTCATCAATAACGCTGATTCAAAGCCGACCATATTGAAGAATGTCGCTGCACCAGTTGGCCACTGGCTCGCCCTTCGTTTGGTGGGGGATGTGGGCAAGAGGAGCCCCCGCGACGCTATCGGCGCCATCGTTTACGTCACGACCGGCAAAGTTCGTCAACGACAAGACGTCATTAGTGGCGGAAGCTACGCCTCACAAAATGATCTGACTTTGCATTTCGGTCTGGGCGCGGCCACGAGCGTAGATAAGGTCGAGGTCAAATGGCCCGATGGATCGTCAGAAACAGTAAACATTCCGGGAATAGATCGAAAACTTACGGTGATTGAAGGTAAGGGTGTAGTTAAATAGCGCGACGGCCCTTCCCTCGCTTCGCACCTTTTGATTACCTTCACTGCATTTCTGATAAGATAAACGTTGACACCCGGGCCCGTCTATACTATTTATAACGCCCGCATCTAAATACGGGATTCATAAGCTACACCTTCATACGGGCCTCCAATCCTTATTCTTTTTCTTTTAGGCAGCGGGAATAGCTCTTCCGCAAGAGGAGGGTAACGTGCGACGGCTCGATTTAAAGAAGGCTCAAACTGCGGGCTTGGCTACGATTCGCGATATCAATCGGCAGATCGTGTTGAACTATGTGCGCGAACGGGAACCAATCTCGCGCGCGGAAATCGCAAGAGAAACCGAATTACAAAGATCGACTGTCTCGGCAATTGTCGATTGTTTAATCGGAGAAGGTTTAGTCGAGGAGATTGGCGCGGGAGAATCCACAGGCGGGCGCCGTCCAACGCTGTTACGGCTGCGCACGGCTGGGGCAATCGCTATCGGCGTGGCCGTAACGCCGAGCTTTACAACGATCGCGACCAGCGATCTCGCCGGGCGTGTGCTCCGGCAGCAATCATTCCCAACCGATCCCGATCCTGATCGGATCTTTGGTCGAGTGGTTGATTGCATCCAGGTTTTCCTGGAACAGAAGGACGGCGCAATCGAAGGTATCGGAGTCAACCTGCCGGGTCTAATCGATCCCTCAACTGGCGTCGCAATATATATCCCGTATTTTAAGTGGCGCGATCTGCGAATCGCTGAAATGATCTCTTCGCGTATCGGCTTGCCCGTGTCGGTTGACAACGACGCAAATTCTGTTGCGCTCGCAGAGCTTTGGTTCGGCCGGCCGGAAGTTAGCAATGCACGCGATTTCATACTCGTGTTGGCGGCCGACGGTGTCGGCACCGGGATCGTCTTCGATGGCCAGATTTATCGTGGCGAACGCGGCGCAGCCGGAGAATTTGGACACATGATTATCGGCACACACGCGCCGGTACCTTGTTCGTGTGGCAACCGCGACTGTTGGGAGGCCTTTTCATCAGAACGCGCGACAATTGCCCGGTACTTAAAATTATCCGGCGAAACAAATGAAGCGCGTATTAATTTTAAGGAACTCGTAGATCGAGCATTGGCGGGCGAAGCTAACGCCGGAAAGGCGCTCGTAGACATGGCGCTGTGTCTGGGCATAGGCATATCGAATCTGATTGTCGGCTTTAGTCCCGAAGTGGTGGTCGTGAGCGGAGACATAACTAGGGCCTGGCACTTGATCGAAGATTCACTGAAGCAAACCATCGAACATAGTATTCGTCGAGGGCTTCCTTCGGCTCGAATTCTACCTTCGACGCTTGGGGAAGACCCGACCCTGATGGGTGCTTTGAGTTTAGTTCTGGCGAGCAAGTTCGCTTCGACAATGGCCGCGTGACCGGCGAACAAGTGGATTGATCGGCCTTCGAAATGAAAAGCGCTGTCCCAAGACTTCAAAATTAAATCCTGAAAAACTTTCATTAAGGCGAAAAAGTATTGACAGCCTCGCAAAACTGTATTAAATACTTAGTTGGTTGTGGCAACAAACTTTCGAGCAATTCAATCACAAGCTCGTTTTTCTTAAAAGGTTCTGTAACCAAAAGTGCTGGGGCAGAGCAATTTAGGGCCTTGGCAATCCCGCAGTAAGAACATGAAATTAGACTCGTTGCACCATCGGTGCGCGGGTGTATTCCTACATTGTCTAGTCGCATGCGAGGTAAAGCTATGTATTCGACACGAAATGCTGCCCACGTCCCGGTGAGCGTAACGATTCTCACTCTTCTACTTGGGATCTTTGCTCTGCCGACGCTGGCCCAAACTAACAAGGCTGACATCGTCGGAACAGTCACGGATAGCAATGGGGCCGCAGTGCAAGGCGCGACTATTACAATAACCAAAGTCGATACCAACAGTGTGCGCACGGTGACTAGCGGCGACTCCGGCCAGTACGAAGCGCCGCTGCTGGAGATCGGAACATACAAGGTCACGGCTACGAAGCAAGGTTTTCAAACCGTCACACAGGAGAAGGTCATTTTACAGACAAACGACAGGTTGAGAATCGATCTCACGCTTCCTCCCGGGAATGTCTCCGGAGTTGTGACCGTGACTGCGGGAGCGCCGTTGGTGGAAACCGAAACGAGTGATCGGGGAACTGTAGTTACCGGACGTGAAGTTACCGAGCTTCCGCTTTCGGGACGCAACTTCACTCAGTTGGCCACGCTGATGCCTGGCGTGGCCGCGTCAAGTAACACCGGCTTTGGCGGCACAGGGCCGGACGCGCGACAGTTCAACAACGGCGATCCCCGCGCTGGAGATGGCGGTCCCGGCAGCAGCAACTCGCAGGGCTCTACCGAGAATTCCCGTTTCGCTCGATCAGGTAGCGGAGCACTGACTGTGAACGGCCAACGGTCCACGAACAATAACTTCTCGCTCGACGGAGTGGATAACAATGAGCCTCAATTTGGTACCATCGGCGTGTTCCCCAATCCGGATGCCATCGCCGAGTTTAAAGTTACAACCAGCATTCCGCCCGCCGAGGTTGGCCGCGCAGCCGGCGCAGTGATCAATACTTCAATCAAATCAGGCACCAATGAATTTCATGGGTCCGGCTATTACTATGGACAGAACTCGGCGCTCAATGCCTATCACCCGAAATTGAAAACTGATCGCGCGGACGCGATCGCGCGTGGGGTCACGAATCTTGCGCCTTTTACGAAAGCCGTGCAGCAGATTCATGAATTTGGCTTCACGATCGGTGGTCCTCTGATTCTGCCACGTTTCGGTGAGGGCGGGAATTCTGTCTGGAAGGGCACGAATCGCACTTTCTTCTTTTTTGATTACCTGGGCCAACGCAACCACCTGCCGTTCCCGGCGAGTTCCACGGTGCCAACTGCCGGCTCGCGCAACGGTAATTTTACTGGATTCGGGAATCACGATTGTTTTGGAGATGGCAGTTCGGTAGGGCCGGTCTGCAATCCGTTTACGGGAAAGGCATTTGCCAATGCCACCATCCCCGCCAACTTAATCAGCCCGATTTCGCAGAAGCTGTTCAATCTCTTTCCGCAGCCGACGATCAATGTTTTCGATCCTAATCAGGGCAACAATAACTTTTTCACGCAGCGCAACAATCAAGAAAGAATCAACAACTACGAAATTAAGATCGATCACAAACTCAGCAGCAAGGACTCGTTAACCGCTCGCTACAGTACTCAAGATCTCAAAACCAATCGCGCGAATCTCTTGCCGGGCCTGCCGACTGCCGGTTTCGGAGCGGGTGATGAGGTTGGTAACACCCGGCAGGTTACAGTGAGCGACACACATACATTTAGTCCGACGTTGCTCAACGAATTCCGTTTCGGCCTTACTCAGATTGAAATCGGAATTTTCAACTGCGGCGTCGGTGGTGCGTGCGGGACGAGCGCGACGTTTGCCCGGGACATTGGCTATCCCAACGCAAACGACGGTTCGCTCGAGGCCTCCGGTGGCCCCGGACTGGGAAACTTTGGCAGCGGCTTCACTGAATATCTCGGCGACGGCGGTTTGTTCCGAGTAAAGAGCAAGAACCCGTATTTTGCGGACTCGTTAACGATTGTTCACGGAGCCCATGTTTCCAAAGTCGGCGGCGAACTTCGCCTTCGCTATCTGAATACGATTGATGGCGGCCGGTCGGGTTTTTTGAAGGGCAACATGCAGTATGCTGATGATGCTCCTGCTTTCAACCCGCTTACTCCCGGACAGGTTTGTCCGGCCGTCTCAATCAGGATCGTTAGTGGCGTGACCAATTGTTATGTCGACGCCAACGGCGTGCCGTATGGCGGCACGGCCAATGCTCAAGCAAACGAGTTGATGAGTTTGCCGGCATTTCAGGTAGACAGAGGCAAGGTGTTCGGTGGTCCATTCAACCTCCGCACGCAGGAGTACGGCTTGTTCGTACAGGACGATTGGAAAGCCAGCCCCAGGCTGACCTTGAACCTTGGCCTTCGCTACGATCTGTTTACTCCACCAACTGAGACATCTGGTAGAAGCAGTTACTACTTCGCAGACGTCAGCAAAGTTGTCGTTGCCAGCGGCAGCGGAGACCGGATCGTTTCCATGGATAAGAACAACTTCGGTCCGCGCGCCGGTCTTGCGTATGCGATTAACAAAGAAAAGACTATGGTGATTCGTGGTGGTTACGGCTTGCTCTATACGCTGGATGGCACGGATTACCCGCCGTCGATACGCAATCCTCCCTTCACGAACACAATTCACTTTTCGCAATTCAATGGCCAGCAGCCGACGAACGCGCGCACCTACTTCAGCGTCAATACCGGCCCGCCGGCAGTGACGACGCAAATCGATCCGGCAAATCTCCCAACTTCAGTGGCGTTGTTTAGCGTTGACCGCAAGCAGAAGATTGGTTATGTGCACGAGTTCCAGATCAGTTATCAATGGCAATTCTTGCGCGACTGGTCACTGGACATCGGATACGTGGGCAATCGTTCGCAAAATCTACTGACCACAATAAACATCGGCAATGGTGGCAAGGCCGCAGCGAAAAATGCTGCCGGCGCTTTTCTAGGAAATGTCCTGTTGTATAGCAATGCGGCGCGTTCCCATTACGACGGATTACAGACACAAGTGCAAAAGAGGCTTTCGCGAAACATCCAGGGACAGATCTCTTACACCTTTAGTCATACGAAAGACAATGGCGTGGGGTTGATTGGATCCTTGGGAGACAGTCGCAGTGGCGGTCGCGTCGGTTATGTCAATCCGTTTGATCTAAATGCCGACTATGGTACGTCATCGCTGGATGTCCGCCATCTGCTTTCGGCAGACGCCATCATCGACTTGCCTTTCGGTAAGGGACAGAAATATCTGAATAGCAGCGGCCCTTCAAATAAAATTGTGGGCGGCTGGCAATTGAATGTTATCCAGACCGCTCGCTCCGGATTCCCGTTCTCGGTCATTTGTAATTGTGCCCTGGGCCGGCCGTCCATTGTTGGCGATCCGTTCTCCGGCGTGGCCCCTGGTCGATTCTTGAATCCGGCTGCATTTTCGACGACCTCCGGGATCACAACGCTGCCTGCTAATGCCGCTGGCACCGTCATACGTTTTGGCAATGAACCTCGCAACGCCTTCCGGGGGCCATCAATCTGGAACACTGACCTTTCATTGTTCAAGAATACAACCTTGACCGAGAGATTGAGGATGCAGTTTGGAATTGAATTCTTCAATTTCTGGAACCACACGAAACGGACCGTGCCAAATACTGATTTGAGTAATCTTGGCAGCTTCGGCAGATTCGATGGGTTTTTTCCCGGCCGAGTGATTCAGTACCGGGCCAAGTTGATTTTCTAATTAGGGCTTCGCAAACATTTCTCTTGAAGCTGTGGCGGTTTTTCGTGTGGCCGCCTCAGTTCGACCAGCAACGACGACCGGGTGCTCGCGCGCGCGGTCGTCTTTTGTTAAAATTCCTTCCGTTTTCCCCAGTTGTCCTGCTGTAATTCGATGATTAAACGATCGATATTGACTGTGCTGTTGGCGGTACCTTTTGTCAGCGTGGTTTTGATGCCAGCCTTGGGGCAACAAGTTAAGGAGCGATCGCACGTCGATCGGTTCAGCACGCCGGAAGCGAAGGCCGAGCGCGAAGAGGCGGATGCCGCCAGGAAAATCTCCGTCAATCCTAATGACGATCAGGCACTCAACGCGCGGGCGATTGCCCGCATACGCCTCGGCCGCTATCCCGACGCCCTTGAAGACGCCCATCGCGCAGTCAGCCTCAAGCCTGCTGATTCAGATTATCAAGCCAACCTGGGATACGTTCTATGGAAATTGGGTCGTCCCGAAGAAGCAATCAATGCCGAACGAGCGGCACTTAAGCTCAATCCGAAAAATACCACCGCCCATTATCAGTTGGGTCGCTTTCTCCTTCGCATCGGCCAGCAAAAAGATCTAAACGAGGCTATCGGGGAATTACGGAAAGCGCTGGAATTAGATCCGCGACAATACGAAGTTCGCTTTGAACTAATCGTGGCTTATCGAGAACTCGGCAATCTGGCCGAGGCTGCGGCGCAGTTAGATGTCTTGCAGGACTCGCGGCCCACCGATCCGCGCGTATTCTATGTAACGGGTTTGCTGGACACGGACCGCAACGATCTGAATTCGGCAGTCAAGAATTTCAACGAAGCTATAACTCGCGATCCTACTATGTATGCGGCCTGGCAGGATCTTGGTCTTGCCTACATGAAAGCGAATCGCTGGACTGACGCGATGAATGCTTTCGCTGAGTTGGTACGCCGCCAGCCCAATTCTGTCGAGGCCGCGTATTTTCATGCGTTGGCTCTCTACAACTCAGACAAGACGAGTGAGGCCGAGTCGGAAGTGCGGCGGGCCCTGCGTCTCGATGCCGGCGCGGTCGAGGCGCACACTCTGCTGGGAATCATTTTAGCGTCGCGGGGCAATGCCAACAGCGAAGCGGCGGACGCCCTTTCGCAGGCGATTGCGTTGAATCCCAACAGCTTTGATGCCCAATTCTATTTAGGCCGCGTTCAGTATGCTTTGAAGGATTACGCGGGCGCGGCGAAAAGTTTTCGGACGGCTGTCAAACTGAACCCTGGTCACGCCGAGGCTAGATTTTTTCTGGGCACGGCGTTGGAACTCGAGGGCGACTCGAATGCGGCAATGTCGGAGTACCAAGAGTTATTAAAGAGCAATCCTGATTCAGTGATGGGCCAGCTTGGATTGGGAGCGTTGCTGGTAAAGCAAGGCAAAATCGATGAAGCGCTGGTGGCCTTACAACGCGCGGTCGCTCTCGATCCGAAAGAGTTCGAAGCACACTGGGCTCTGGGCCGAGCACTAGCATTGAAGGAACGTTATGCAGACGCGGTGCAATCGTTTCAAACGGCGGTGGCGCTGGTTCCTAATCGCTCCGACGCTCATTACCAATTGGGCCTCGCATTGAAGAGACTTGGCCGAACCGAAGAAGCAAATCGCGAGTTTGCGATCGTCGAGCGGCTCAATACCGAGTTCAGGACCAGCACCAGTCCGAAGCAGTAGATCAGGACGAACCGCGGCAGAAAGGTTGAGAAGACCTCGCGACGTTCAGAAGAATGAAGATGTAGGAACCGGCAGATTGTTCCTCCGTAGGAGGTGAATGTTTATAGTTGGCGCACAATCCGATCTCAAGAATAGCTCCGGAGGAGCGAAATGTTTCGTTGGCCACGGTTGTTACATTTCGCTCGTACGGAGCTGGCGTAGATCTTTTAATACGGGTTCTATAAACATTGCATCCCTACGGGATTGGATAATGATTGGCTCGGTTGCCTTGCTTTGTGTCGCACCCACAATGGCTCAACGAAAAACGGCGCGGCAAGCGAACATCGCGACCCAGACTGCCGGTGATGGCCTCACTTCAAGTGCGAAGACCTCGCTCGATGCGGCAGTCGCGGCCTTGCAATCGAATGCTCTGGCCGAAGCTGAGCGCCAAGCCAGGACTGCGGTGACGGCGTCGCCGCGTTCCGCCATCACCCATAATGTGCTCGGGGTCGTGCTGGATCGTTCAGGTCGAAGCGACGAGGCATTCAAAGAATTCACGGCTGCCATCCGCCTCGATCCAAACTTCATTAGCGCCCGAAATAATCTGGGGCACATGCTTGCCGAACACGGCAAACGAGCCGAGGCTATTGCCGAATTCGAGCGCATCTTGAAGACCGATTCAAATTACGTTCAAGCGCATTACAACCTCGGCGCGCTTTACTCTGATTCAGGCGACTTTGCGAAGGCCGCCGAACACTTCGCCAGCGCCCGTCAGACAGACCCAAACGATCCTCAACTCGCCCTGGCCTTTTTGAATGTTGCTTATCGCGCTAATCGTCTGCAAGAGGCCGACACCGCCGCGGATATTGTGGAACGCGCGGCCGGCACAGATGGAAAGTCGCTTTTCACACTAGCTACGGTGCTGGCTGAGACGAAGCAATATGAGCGGGCGGCTCGTCTGTTTGCCCGAGTGAATGAATTGACACCGCACACGTTCGAAGTGCTTTACGATCTGGGGATCGCGCTCTACAACCTCGATCGAAACCAGGAAGCCGAACGCTATCTCGCGGAAGCCGCAGACCTCAACCCGGGACCGCCCGAGACGCACTTTCGGTTGGCGCTCATTGCCAGCGCGCTGAACGATACGGCGAACTCAGTGCTCGAATTCAAGCACGCGATTGAACGCGATCCGAAGAATCCCAACTTTCATTTTATGCTGGCGCGCGAGTATTCGCGCATCGGGTATTGGGACGGCGCGATCGAAGAGAATACGAAGGCAATTGCAGTCAATCCCAAGGAAGCGGCCTACATTTACGCGCGCGCCAATGCCAATTATCGTAAAGGTGAATGGACGGCGGCAGCCGTGGATTTTGATCGGGCCGCGGAACTGGATCCGAAGATTGAAAATATCGAATACTTGCGTGGTTACGCGCACCGCGCGGCCGGCGATTTTGAGAAGGCCCGAGAGATTCTCGAACGATTTGTGGCCACTCATCCGGACCACATCGATGCTTTGTCCAGTCTTGGCTATGTGGCCATCGAGCAGGGCCGGCTGGACGACGCAGAGGCGCCGCTGAGACATGCTCTGCAGTTAGCGCCGGACGAGGTGCCGGTGCTTTATGACTATGCTAGACTCGCGCTGAAGCGACGCGATTACGCGGAAGCAATCGCGCGGCTGGAGAAGGTGATTGGTAAATTGCCGACGCTGACGCAGGCTCACTATCAATTGTTTCTCGCGTATTCCAGACTGAAGCAGACCGACAAGGCACAAGCTGAGCTGGCAGAATTCAAAAGACTAGAGGCTCTCGAGAAACAAGTTGAGCGGGAGCGCATACTTGACGAAAAACTGCGCACTCAGCAGTTGCTGGGCCAGTCGCCATAACCTTATGGATCTCGCGCGCTCCTGGAGTGCAAGAGAGCTGGAATGAAGAGAGCATCCTTACTGGCATCCGTGTTGCTATTGCAATGCTCCTTTTCGACTTCGTCGGCCCAGTCTAATGCCGGGCAACAGTCGAAACCGTTGCCGACGACGCAACCGTCGGCCACAACGCAGCAGGCACCTGCCGGTAATGAAGACGTCGTTCGCATCACTACGAACCTTGTTCAAATTGACGCCACCGTAACCGACAAGAGTGGAAGGCAAATCACTGATCTCCGAGCTGAAGATTTTCAGGTTCTTCAAGATGGCCGGCCGCAGAAGATCACCAGTCTCTCGTACATTGCGACACATCCGGTCTCGTCCCAGCCCGCCGTAAACTCGAGCACGTTCCCAGGGAACAACACGCCGCCCGCGCCAAATGTTCCCTTACGGCCTGAGCAGGTGCACCGCACGATTGCCCTGGTGGTCGATGACCTTGGATTGTCCTTCGTCAGCACGGCGTTCGTCCGCAAGACGCTTACTCGCTTCGTCAACGAGCAAATGCAGCCCGACGATCTAGTGGCGATCATTCGCAGCAGCGCTGGCGCTGGAGCGCTGCAACAATTCACCTCCGACAAACGTCAATTGCTGGCGGCGGTCGAGCAGATTCGCTGGTATCCCATAGGTCGCGGAACCGTCAGCGCGTTCGCGCCCATCGAGCCAAACCCCATAGAACAGGCGGCCAACGGACTCGGCGGCAGTTCCGGCGGCGATCGCGCGGCCGAGGATGCGCGCAATATGAACGCAGCCGCGGAGTCCGATCGCGAAGAGTTGGGCCAACTGCGCGAAGAGACTTTTGCCGTTGGCACACTCGGCGCAATCAACTATGTCTTGCGCGGACTTGAAAAGCTTCCCGGCCGCAAGTCGGTGATCTTAGTTTCCGATGGTTTCAAGCTTTTCACGCCCGTCCATAGTCTCAAACCGCAATCGAACGGCGATCAGCAGGGAATGAAAGAGACTAATGCGCCCGGCTCGACGCCGAACTCACGTATCCTCGAAGCTCTGAGGCGTTTGACTGACGCCGCAAATCGCGCCTCAGTGATCATTTACACGATGGATATGCGCGGATTGCAAACGCTGACGCTAACGGCCGAGGACAATGTTAGTGGTGCTTCGCCGGATCGATTGGAAGCTCAATTACTCGATCGCAAGCAGCAATTCATCGACACGCAAGCCGGGCTTGCTTATCTGGCCCGCTTGACGGGCGGGTTGGCAATCCAAAACGAGAATGACTTCAATAAGGGAATCCAACGAGTACTTGACGATCAGGCCGGCTATTATCTAATAGGGTATCGTCCCGATGAATCGACGTTTGATCCAACGACCGGCCGAGCGAATTTCCACAAAATCACCGTGAAAGTAGATCAGCCAGGTTTGAAGATCCGCTCGCGGAGCGGCTTTTTCGGAATCGCTGATTCAGAGACGCGCGAGCGGAAGGCGACGAACGATCTTGCCGATATGCTCGCCTCGCCTTTCGGCGCAACCGGCGTGCACTTGCGGTTGACTTCTCTTTTTGGGAATGACGATCAGGTCGGTTCACTGATGTCCTCGGCGCTGTACATCGATGGCCATGATCTTACATTCACAGAACAGCCGGACGGGTGGCACGAAGCCGAGATGGAGGTTGCCGCTTATACGTTTGGCGCATTTGGTGGGGTCGTAGATTCTATGTCGCGGACGCACAAAATTCGCGCGCGCGGTGACGTATACGACAGTATCTTGCGCAATGGTTTGCTTTACAACATCAGCGTCCCGATTAAGAAACCCGGGGCTTATCAATTGCGCATTGCGGTGCGTGACTCGGGCTCAAAGCGCGTGGGCATTGCCAGCCAGTTCATCGAGGTCCCGGATCTCTCGAAGGATCGTTTGGCGCTCTCGGGAATCTTTCTGAGCGGCCTGGATCCGCGCAAAATCAATCAGAAAGACGCACTCTCCACCCAGACGGAAGATGGTGATGACGCGCAAGCTATTCCTGCGCTTCGCCGCCTAAAAGCAGGGATGGAGATGCACTACGCTTACTACATATATAATGCCAAACTCGACGTGGCGAAGCACCCCCAGCTAGTCACGCAAGTCCGGCTTTTTCATGATGGCCAACTTGCCTATGAAGGAAAGGTCATGCCCTACGATGTTGGACCAGAACTCGACCTGAAGCGATTGCGAGCAGGCGGGCTAATTAAGCTGAGCGCGCAGGCGGCGCCGGGCGCATACATCTTGCAAATTATCGTGACCGACAAACTGTCGGGGGAGAAGCGGAACACGGCAACCGGGTGGATCGATTTCGAGATCGTGAAGTCAGTGTCGAGCGCCGTCACGATAAATCGGATTCAGCCGACTTTTCATTTATTGCTCAGCAGCAGACGGAACCTCCAGGAATCCGCCGGCTTCGATCACTGACTTAGAGGCGGGTGAGTCGACCAGTTTTGTGGATTGGAACTGAAACGGTCTCGATTGCCATCGAGGTATTGGTGCTATTATGATCTACGGGGGTTTAAGTGCAATTCTCGGTGCAGGTCAGACTTCTGACAGATTCACCGACATTAATGTCTGACGGCAGCCTGAGTCTAACGCAAACGCGGGCGGACAAACCGCAGCCGAAACCAAAAGCTAAGAAGGTTTTTTAATGAGAGGAAGTGTGCATCTACAAAGTATTGGGTTAGTTATTGGAATATTCACACTTTTATCGATAGGATTCGCTACCCAAGAACAGGCTGGGAAACCATTTACTCAATGGTCCAGAAGCGAGACGGAAGCGATATTGAACAATCCACCCTGGGCTATCCGAAACGAAGTACGAATAAAGTTCGATAAAGAGACGCAGGTTGCCGCCGGCTCATATTCCGGCGTCTCCAGCGCCGCTGCCGCCCAATCGCAGACTGAAGTGACAAGTCAGGTGCCCGTCGATTTCATTTTTACACTGCGACTGCGTTCAGCTTTACCAGTGCGTCAGGCTTTGGTCAGGCTCAGACAGCTAGAGAGCGATAAGAAGATGAGCGACCAGGAGCGCGCGTCCTACGATGCGCGGACCAAGGGAATGCTCGAGTGTCCCACCTGCGCGAACAATTACGTAATCACCTTGAGTTCTAAATCAACGAACAGTCCGGGCGCGGATGCGGTCTACACATTATTCAAAGGTGGCCGGCTGGCGGACCTGCAGCGTTATGTCTATATCGCGAATGAGCGCGGCGCGCGGCGGCAGTTAATCTATTTCATCCCGCCTAAGGCGTCTGGGGACGAAGCGACATTCTATTTTCCACGCTTGGATGACCGTGGGGCGCCCCTGCTGACCCCTGAGAACAAGCAACTCGTGATCAACTTGACGGACAATCAGATAAATCCGATTACTAACTTCAGGATAGATGTATCAAGATTGGTCCGAGACGGCAAAGTTGAATTTTAATGTCGCGGGCTACGGCGACTCGCCGTATGCGTGCTACTCGGTTTTTGCCGGTCCGACGCGCACACAGGCGCAGATTGATATTGAACACAACTTCTGCACGAAGTATCTAAATCCCTCAGGCGAAGAGATTCATTGGGATTTTATCCGCGCATTACTTGCTTCAGGTGCCGACACTGCGATCATTCCACTGCAGGACTTGCTCGGGCTCGGGACTGAAGGTCGCATGAATCTGCCCAACAGTACTGAGGGCAATTAGAGTTGGCGATTCGCGAAACCAGCTTTGACAGAACTTCGCCGCGAGCGACTGCGCGACTTAACCGATACGTACGGCCGCCCGCCGAAGCCTTAAGTTGATAGCATCAGATTGGATCAGGACAAAGAATGAAGCGACGCTTACATTTCTCGCTGCTCTTGTTTTTTGCCGGTATTGCCTTGTTGGCGAGCACGTCGTCAGTTCGCGCGCAAGCACCGGAAGTTCTAAAAGTCGAGCCCCCCGGTTGGTGGGCCGGACATTCGATCAATCCGGTGCGAGTTCTGATTCGCGGGCGAAATCTGAGCAATGCGCGCGTGGAAATCCGGGGCGAAGGGCTGCGAGCGGGGGCGGTCAAACTTAGCGCGGCGGGAACATACCTGTTCGTCGAGGTTGAGATTAGCCGGCTTGCCAAACCGGGCAATCGTCAATTGCGGATAACAACTGGAAGGGGATCGACAG
>WNGL01003833.1_pt1 | contig 18113 bp, 8 predicted proteins | sample 5400591 | NCBI WGS metagenome assembly WNGL01 (sample SAMN13153377, study PRJNA577476) | soil metagenome | isolation source: 80 cm soil or saprolite under Garry oak tree replicate 1 | place: USA:California | collected 2016-06-15 | reverse complement strand
TCTGCCGGGCGTAGTCCTTGTAGTTGAGATAGCGCACCTTGAGGGACGGGATCGCCTTGATGAGATCGTCGCGCATCACGATGGGATAGCTCGTGCCGTCGTTGTAGCACGACACGATCTGCTCGTCGAAGCCGTTGCGTGCGAAGTCCTTCACGTACATCGTCATCGGCTCGGTCGCGGTGGCGCGGAGGCGCGTGTTGAGCCCCAGGTTGCCGACGATGAAGTCGACCCGGCCGTGGCCGGTGAAGTCGCCGGCAATGATGCGATTCCACCATCCCTCGCTCTGCTCGAGCCCGGGCGTGTTCATGCGCACGAGCTTCCCGCCGCCCGCGTTGTGGAAGATCGTGATCGGCATCCACTCGCCCACGACCACCAAGTCCGGCCGGCCGTCGCCATCCACGTCCTGCCACACGGCGTCGGTCACCATGCCGACGTGCTCGAGCTCGGGCGCCAGCCGTGCCGTGACGTCACTGAACCGGCCGTGGCCGTCGTTCTGGAGCAGCATGCTGCGGGGATCTCGGCCGTAGTGCCAGGGCACGACGCGTCCACCGACGAACAGATCGACGTCGCCGTCGCCGTCGTAATCGGCCGCCGCCACGCGCGAGCCGCTGATGTACTCGGCCGGCAGGCTGCCGGTCGCCCTGTGGAAGCGGCCCTGCCCGTCGTTCAGGTAGAGCCGGTCCTGCAGCGCGGGCGACAGGTCCGAGAACTCGCTGCCGCCGCTCACGACGTAGAGGTCGGGGCGACCGTCGCCGTTTGCGTCGAAGAACACGGCGCCCAGGTCCTCCGACCCCCGATCCTGCTCGAACAGCTTCTCGTTGCTGCGCACGAACCTGCCGTCGCGCTGCTGGATCAGCAGCGCGCCCGGCTCACCCTTCGCCCCTCCGATGAACATGTCGTCCAGCCCGTCGCCGTTCACGTCGGCCACGGCCAGGAACGGCCCTTCGGTCGAAACCAGCTTCGGAATGAGGCGCTCCCGGTCGAAATCCACAAACTCGTTCTCGCGGTGCACGTAGGGGAGCGCGATCTGGTCGGTGACGTCCGTGAGGAGTGGCGTTGGACAGTCGGATAGTCGGATAGTCGGATGGCCTACGGCTCGACAGCCTGACGATCCGACTATCCGACTATCCGACTGCCTGATGGTGAGCCGCTGGTTGGCTGCGACGTGCGTCAGCAGGCTCACACGCCCCTCCTTATCCGGCCACTCCACCTTGACCGAATCGAGGGTGTCCCGGCTTCCGACCCCGAAGGTGAGCACATAGTCGACGCTCGACTGGAAGCCGCGCGTGGGCTCTTCCTCCTGGAAGAACTGCTGGCCGCCGCGCCACAACGTCACCTTCGCCCCGATCGCGAACCGATTGGCGCCCTCGCCCTCGAGCTTGACCTGGAGATAGTGGTTCTGCAGGAGCGTCCGGGCGTTGTTGCGATACACGAAGGCTTCCTGGTTGACGTTGTTCACCACCAGGTCGAGCGCCCCGTCGCCGTCCAGGTCCCCGTACGCCGCGCCGTTGGAGAAGCTCGGCGTGTTCAACCCCCAGGCGGCGCTCTCGTTCGAGAAGGTGAGATCACCCCTGTTGCGGAACGCGTAGTTCGGCAGGGGCGTGGAGCTCATCGCGTTGACGAGCCGCAGGAAGTCGACCCGCGTGCCGCTCGCGGCCTCGAGCATCGTCTCCTTGTTCGCTAAGAACGCGACGTAATCCTGTGACGTGACGTCCCGGGCCAGGCCATTCGCGACGTAGATGTCCTTGTAGCCGTCGAGGTCGAGATCCGCGATGAGCGCGCTCCAGGTCCAGTCGGTCCGGGCGACGCCCGCCATCTGGCCGATGTCCGAGAACGTGCCGTTGCCGTTGTTGAGCTGGAGCATGTTGCGCATCAACTGGTGGTGATAGCCCTCGCGCACCTTCGCCTGGTAGACGTCCCAGCCCTCGAAGGACGATGTCGTCTTGAGCCGGTATTCGTCCTCCGGCAGCATGTCGGTCGTGTAGATGTCCGGCCAACCGTCGTTGTTCACGTCCGCGATGTCGAGCCCCATCGAGAAGTAGCTCAGGTAGGGCATCGCCTGGTCGAGCACCTCTCGGAAGGTGCCGTCCCGATGGTTGATGTAGAGGTAGTCGCGCTCGAAGAAGTCGTTCGAGACGTAGATGTCGGGCCAGCCGTCGCGATTCACGTCGCTCACGACCACGCCCAGGCCGAACCCGATCTCGCTCCCGAAGATGCCGGCCTGCTCGCTCACGTCGACGAAGTGCCCGCCGTCGTTGCGGTACAGCCTGGCGCCGCCCAGCGGGTCGCGCACGTTCCGCATGTTGCGCATCCCGAAGCTCGAAACCGGCCGGGGAGAGTTGCGGATCAGGAACAGGTCCAGATCCCCGTCGCGGTCGTAGTCGAAGAACACCGCCTGGGTCGAATAGCCTGTATCGGCGATGCCATAGGCGGCGGCCTGCTCGACGAAGGTCGGAACCCCGTGCGCGTTCACCCCCTGGTTGATGTAGAGCTCGTTGGCCCGGAGCTTCCCCTCCACGTTGCCGGCGTGGCAGACGTAGATGTCGAGCCGTCCGTCGCCGTTCACGTCGGCGAGGGTGACGCCGGTGGTCCACCCCTTGCTGTGCAGGCCGGCCTCCTCGGTCACGTCCCGGAAGTGGAACTTCCCCTCGTTCAGGTAGAGGCGCGTGCCGCCCAGATTCGACGTGAGCACGATCTCCGGCAGCCCGTCCCCGGTGAGATCGCCCAACGCCACTCCGCCGCCGTTGTAGTAGTTGCGATAGGTGAAGACGTTGAGGTCGCGGGTATCGTGGAGGCGATTCTCGAAGCGGACGCCGGTGTAGCTCGAGGGGAGGAGCGTGAACAGCCGGCCGTCGGCGGCGGGCGGCTCGGACCCCTTCACACCGGCGCACCCCGCGATGAGACACAGCCCCGAAAACAGCAGGGGCACGGCATGCCGTGCCCCCGTGCGGTGCCCCGCCCCCATCAGTACCCGGGGTTCTGCACGAGCTGGGGGTTGGCGCTGATCTGCGGCTGCGGAATCGGCGCCAGGACGTACTTAGAGTCGTTGGGGCAGGGGTCCTTGAACTCCCAGCAGAAGAGAGTCGCTGGGCTGCCGGCGTACTTGCCGTGCCGGATCAGATCCTGGCGTCGCTTCGCTTCGCCGATCAGCTCGAACAGCCGCTCGTTCAGGATCATGTCGCGCGTGATGGGCCCGGCGAGGGCAGTGTCCACAGCCTCTCCCTTGCGGGCCCGAAGGCTGTTCAGCAGCGCAAGCGCCGCTCCGCTCCCGGGCGACTGCTCGTTCAGTGCCTCGGCCTTGATGAGATACATCTCGCCCAGGCGGAACCAGGCGAAGTCGTTGCCGTTGTTCTGGTTCACGTGATTGGGGTCGGCGGGCCACTTGTAGATGCGCGCACCTTCTCCTTCCGAGGCCTGCGTCACATTGGCGATCGTGGTCGTGAAGACCAGTGGAGCGCCGGTGCGGTCGTTGACGGGCGCACCGGTCAGCACGTTGAACTGCGGTCCAGCGAGGATGACGCGACGGCGCTTGTCGCTGGAATCGAAGGTGGCATACGTCGACGCCAGGGTCGCGAAGCCGTTCCATGGGGAGGGGGGGCTGTATTGGTTGTAATGCAGCGACCGCATCACGAAGTTCAGCCCCAAGCCGTCCGCTGCGATGAACTTGACGACGAAGATGTTCTCGGGCGACGAGCCATTGTCGGGGCGGAACGGCTGCGGGAAAGAGTCGGCCAACTTGTAGTAAGGGGACAGGATCAAGCTGTCCGCTCGATCGGCGGCCGCCTGGCAGGCGTCGAGGCCCCCGCTCACGCCCCCGCTCACCGTTATCCCCGAGCACGAGTTGTAACCCGTCGGATTGATATTGGTGGGCCCGGTCCCAGCGGTGTCCTTCGTGAACACGCCGGCGTTCAGGTACATGTTGGCGAGAATCGCGTCGACGACGCCTTTCGTGACGCGCCCGTTGTCGGCGGCGTCCCACTGGGCGGGCAAGACGGGGCGGACCGCCAGCAGCTCCGACTCGATGAACCTGAAGAGGGAGTCACGTGAGACGCGCTGCCGCGGCTTCAGCTCGGTCGTCGTCGCGAGCGGCACGCCACCAAACAGGTCCATCAGCTGATAGTAGTAGAAGGCTCGGAGCGTCCGGACCTCCGCCCGGATGACCGCCGAGTCCGGCAGCAGCGCCACGTTTGGAATCTGCTCGAGCAGCACATTGGCGCGCGCGACGGCGCCCATGGCCGTGTTCCAGGCGCCGTTGATGCAGCAGCCCGACAGCACCGCCGCGCTGGTCGGCGTCCAGGTCTGGCGGTGCAGATCGAGCCATTGGCCGCCGTCGTACCAGTCCGAGCCGCGCGTCGGCACGACCATCTCGTCCGTGCTGATCTCGCTCACGTCGTAGTAGGCGTCGAGCGAGCCCCGAAGCTGCGCATACACCCCCGCGAGCGCGGCTAACACCTCCCCCTCGTTCCGGAAGAAGTTCCCCGGTGAAACGGCGCTCGGAGGTACTTCGTCGAGGTTGGTGCATCCCAGGGGCAGGAGCAGCAGCCCCGCCGCCCCAATCGCTGTCGCGAGAAGTGATCTCTTCATAGTGCCAGGGCTCCTAGAACACGACACGGAGGCCCCCCGTGATGGTGCGGGCACGGGGATAGGTGAGATAATCGATGCCGCGCGCAGCCAGGCCGACGTCGCTCGAATTGGCCGAGTTCGCGCTCGACACTTCCGGGTCCAGGCCCGAATAGCCGGTGATCACGAACACGTTGTCAGCCGACACGTAGAGCTTGGCGCTTCGGGCCGATCGCGTCAACAGCGGGATGTCCAGATTGTATTCCACCGTGAGGTTCTGCAGGCGGAGGAACGACCCGCGCTCGATCCAACGGGACGAATACACGGCCGGCTCGTGCAGCCCGGTGGAATCGGTCAGGGCGGACTGCAGAAAATTCTTGTCCTGCAGCGCATTGCTCTTCGTGGAGTAGACGAGCGCGGTGTTGTTGAACACGTCCTGCCCGACGGACGCACGGAGCAGGAAGCTGAGGTTGAAGTTCCCCCAGGTCACCTGATTGTGCAAACCGAGGGTGAAATCCGGATTGGCGTTTCCGATCACCTCGTAATTGCTGGCTCGTGGCGTCGTCAAAGGCCCGTTGGCGCACACCTGAGTCCCGTTCGCCAGCGTGTCCGCGGGTCCGAGGGACGTACACTTGAACAGCTGCCGTCCTGCGGCGTCTACACCGACGAACACGGGCCCGTAGAACGTGCCGAGCGCATACCCGGGTATGATGCGCTCGGCAAACACGTTGGACTGACCCTGACCGCTCACGGTCCCCGACTCGATGAACGGGTAGGGGCCGAGATCGAGGACCTTGTTGCGCTCCGCCGCGAACACGAGCCCGGCGCGCCAGGTCAGACCCGGGCGCGAGACGATCACGCCGTCGAGGGAGAGCTCGAAGCCGCGATTGCGCAGCTTCCCGACGTTCTCGAACCGCGTGGGATTGACGGCCGGTTGCGCCACGTTGACCTCGAGCAGCAGGTCGGAGGTGTTCTTGACGTAATACTCGAGGCTCCCCGCGAGCCGGTTGTTGAAGAGTCCGAAATCCACCGCCCCGTTGTACTGCGTCGTCTGCTCCCACTTGAGGTTGGGATTGCCGTTGCGGGTGGCTATGACGCCGCTCTGCGGGGCATCGCCCCATGCATACGTCCCACCGGTGCCGCCTTCCAGGATCCGCAATGACTCATAGGGTGGGATGCCGGGGTTGCCTTGCCGGCCCCAGCCCACGCGCACGCGGAGGTCCGAGAACGGCGAACTGCGCATGAACTCCTCCTGGCTCAAGTGCCACGACCCGGACAGCCCGGGGAAGAGCGCCCACTTGTGCCCCTCGGCGAACTTGGTCGTTCCGTCGTAGCGCAGCACGCCCGTCACGAAATAGCGGTCCTTGTAACCGTAGTTGGCCCGGGAAAGGAAGGAGACGAGATTGTACCCTTCCGACCACGAGGAGTCATTCCGCGTCGTGGCGATGCTCAAGTTGTTGAAGCTCATCACGTCGGTGAAGAAGCCGGTACCCTGAGCCATGACCAAGTCGCTGGTGAACTTGGTGTACTCGTATCCACCCACCACATCGAAGCTGTGAACCTCGCCGAGCTGGCGCCGCAAGGTCAGCAGCGTCTGCAGCGTCCGCGTCGACTGGTCGAGCGCGTACTGCCGCGCGAGCCCACCAGACCGAGCTCCCCATGGATTCGCATTGGGGTAGTAGATGTCCCGCCCGCCCCCCGAATGGTCGAGCCCGACCGTCACCTGCCCCGTCAGGCCCGGCACCAGATCCAGCTCGGCGGTCGCGTTGCCCAGGGTGCGCGTCGTGCTGCCGATGTCGGTGATCTGCGTGGCCTCGGCCACAGGGTTGAAGGGCACCGATACTGCGCCGGTCTCGTAGTAGCGGGTCCCGGTGGCATCGGTCACCGTGATCGGCTGCGTCGGATTGAAGATGACGGAGTTCATGAAGATGCCGCCCTCGAAGCCTCCCCGGTTCTCGAACGTGAGATACTGATTGTTGACGCGCGACGTCGTCACGTTCACCCCGAGGCGCAGGCGGTTATCGAGCGCGCGGTGCGTGGCGGCGAGCCGCCCCTGGATCCGCTCGAGGCCGCTCGCGAGCACGACGCCCTGCTCTTTCGTGTAATTGAGCGAGGCCCGATAGCGTGTGTCCTCGGTTCCCCCGGAGAACGACAGGTCGTGATTGTGCGTGACGGAGGTGCGCGTGATGGCGCGCTGCCAGTCGGTACTAAGGTAGGTGGTATCGTTCCCGATGATCGTATCGATCCCCAGGGCCCCCAGGTGCGACGGCTTGAGGCCGGCAAAGGCACCCGACGAATCCGCGAAGTGTACTGTTGTGTCTGTCTGGCAGGTCGGATGTCTCACACAGAAGGCGGTTGAGTCAACGCGCCAAACGGCAACCTGGCCCTTCACGAACTGCGTGTATTGCGCGGCCGTCAGGACGTCCAGCCGTTTGGCCGGCGACGCTGCGGCCACGTAGCTGTCGTACTCGACGGTCGGCCCGCCCCCCGCGACTCCTTTCTTAGTCTCGATCAGGATCACGCCGTTCGCCGCGCGGCTGCCGTAGATCGCGGTCGCCGATGCGTCTTTCAGAATCGTGATCGAGCCGATGTCGGACGGGTTGAGCAGGTTCAGCGGGTTGCGCGGCAGCGGAGGGGTGTTGTTGCCGACGCCGTAGCTCGGGGGCTCGGTCGGGCGGTTGTCGATCGGCACCCCGTCGATCACGTACAGCGGATCGTTGGTGCTGCTGATGGAGCTGCCACCGCGGATCAGGATCTGCACCCCGGCGCCCGGCTCGCCGTTGTTTCGAACGATGTCGACGCCCGCCGCCCGGCCCTGGATCATCTGGTCGACGTTGGTGACTACCCCGACGTTCGCCGCGGAAGCGCTGACCGTCGAGACCGATCCCGTGATGGCCTCACGCCGCTGGGTGCCATAGCCGGTCACCACAACGGGCTCGAGAATCGCGGCCGCCGGCAGCATGCTGAACTGCACGGTGGTCGTGCCGCCGGCCGTGATGGTGACGTCCTGGATTTGCGAGCCGTACCCGATCCGGGTCGCCCGCAGGCGATAGGCGCCAGCGCGGATGCCGGTCAGCGAGTAGGCCCCGTCGCTCCTGGTGAGCTCGCGATGCGGTGTTCCGGCGATGGCGACTTCGACGTTGACGAGCGGCTGCTGGGTCGTGCCGTCGACGACCCGCCCCGAGACGGCGCCCGTGGAGTCTTGAGCGCCCAGTGGGACCGCCCACAACAGACCAGCGACCAGCGCGGCAACGACGTGACGGACCAATGGCATACGTCTGCCCTCTACTGGGTGGGAAGTGGAGTGTCAGCCTCGCAGTACGGGAATCTCACCATCGTTTCAGGGTTGAAAATTCCCGCGAACGGCGAGTTGTCAAGAAGGCCTCAGGTGGCGTCGAACCCGGCGTATTCCCCCCGCTGGTACACGTTGCCCTTGTATTCCTGGTCCACGTGGATGCCGATCTTGGACGTGTAGTACGCCCGCACGGTCCACCGCTTCAGCTCCTTGAAGAAGTGCTCGAGCGGCGTCTTCGGGTCCTGCTCGCCGGCTGCCATTTCGGTGAGGAGCGTAACCCGCTGGTCCGGCGTTGCTTGGAGCAACGGCTTCCCGTGGCGCTCGCGCGACATCCCGTCCACCGCATGCAGGCCTGCCCGCCACCGCTCCCGCACGTCGGGCTCCAACGATTCGGCCAGACGGCCGTCGATGTACGTGGCGACGCCCGCGGCGTGCGCACCGGGCGAGTGGTCGTCGGCGGGAATGATCAGCTCGGTGAGCTCGTCGAGCAGCGCGAGCTCGGCCGCCGTCAGAAAGCGGGGCGGGACGTCGCGCGCTGGGCTCGTCGCCACCGCCCTTACGTTCAGCAGCGGCGTGGCGAGCGCCGCTGCCGTGGCCGCGATCATGTCGCGCCGTGAGAGCGACTCGGGGGGAGTCCGCCCGTCGTCCTGATTGGTCCCGTCCGTCACAGGTTCCCCTTTCTGAATTCGTCCGCCAGGTACTCGCACGAGCGCCACGCCAGCGCCATGATCGTCCAGGTGGGATTCTGACACGACGCGCTCACGTGGCTCGAACCGTCCACCACGAACAGGTTCCGCACATCGTGGGACTGCTGAAACTGGTTCAGCACCGAGGTCTTGGGATCGCCGCCCATCCGCGCCGTCCCCAGCTCGTGGATGGACCACCCTTCCGTGAGGATCTCGCGTTCGACTCCCACGACTTCGATCCCCGCCTGCTCGAACGTCTCGCGCGCGGTCACGACCATGTCCTCGGCCATCTTGCGCTCGTTGTCGCTGAACTGGTAGTGGAAGCGCAGCACCGGGATCCCCCAGCGGTCCTTCGTCTCGGGATCGAGCTCGACGTAACTCTCGTAGCGGGGCAGCACCTCGCCGAACCCGCCCATCGTGATGAAGGCTCCCGCGTGATCGCGCACCGTTTTCTTGAACTGGGGGCCGAAGCCCGGCGTGTCCATGACATGCGCTGGAAACATGGAGTGACCGCTGTTCCCTTCGAAGCCATAGCCGCGGATGAAGCCGGGCTCGCGGTCCTTGAGGTTGCGGAATCGGGGGATGTAGAACCCGCCCGGCCGGCCGTCGTCGAGGGTGTGCGGCTTGCCCACCAGCTCCTTCACGAGACCCGTGATGCCGGGCCCCATCACGTGCTCGCAGAAGTTGTGGCCCACGTGGCCGCTCGAGTTCCCGACGCCGTTGGGGTGCTGCCGCGGGCGCGACAGCAGCATGAGACGCGCGGACTCGAGCGTGGAGGCGGCCAGGACGACGACCTTCGCCTTGGCCTCGTAGCTCTTGCGGCTCTCGCTGTCGAGGAAGGCGATGCCACGGGCCTGGCCGCTGTTCGGGTCGACCAGCACCTCGTATGCGATCGAGTTGGGGCGGATCGTGAGATTCCCGGTGTCCATCGCGGGGTAGATGAGCCCGGTGGGTGAGTCGAAGACGGCGTGGATGTCGCATCCGCCCGGCCGCCGGTGGCACGCCCCACGCCCGAAACATTTGCTCCGATACCGGTTGTGCTTGAGCCCATCGGTGGTGACGCCGGCGCGATAAGGCGTCAGGACCCTTCCCGCTTTTTTCAGGCGCTCCCGCAGCATGACCTCGGCGTAGTTGAGCTTGGTGGGGCGCTGGAACAGGCTGTCCGGCAGGTGCGGCAGGTTCTCCTTGATGCCGGCGATGCCGAGGTAGAGGTCGACCTTGTCGTAATAGGGCGCCAGATCGGCGTAGGAGATGGGCCAGTCGTCTCCATAGCCGTCGTGCGACTTGGCCTTGAAGTCGTAGTCGGAGAGGCGGAGGGCCAGCCGGCCCCAGATGTTCGTCTTGCCCCCGAGGCAGCGGGCCCGCACCCAGGCGTAGCGGGTTCCGGTGTAGGGGTGATCCTTCTCATCGACCAGGATGTTCTTGACGTAGTCCGAGCCCGACCATCCCCCGACGTAGGAATACACGTGCTTGAATGCGGTGCCCTGGGCGTAGGGAGGCTTTCTGATGGTGTACTCGTTGAACGAAAGGCCGTGCGATCCCGGCGGAGCGTCACCCCGGCGGGGGTGATCGTACGGCCATTGCATCGAGCGCAGCTCCTGCTCGATGGGCAGCTTCTTGCCCGCCTCGAGCAGCAGCACCTGCAGGCCCCGGGAGGTGAGGACGTGGGCGGCCATGCCGCCCGCCGCGCCGGAGCCCACGATCACGGCGTCGTAGGTCTTCGACAGGTCGACGTCCTGGTCGAGTGGTGGGGCAACCTTCACCAAGGTCATTGGGCCCGTCCTCCCTCTCCCCCGTGGCTGCGTTTCGGATCCCACACCGCTACCCCCACCCGCGAGTCAGCGGTTCCGTAATACAAGTACCAGCGTCCGTTGAAGGGCACCAGCCCCTCCACGAAGGTCGTACCGGCGACGTACTGTCCGGCCCGCTCGTACTCTTCCGTGGGCTTGATGAACGGCTGATCCGAGCGCGCAATCAGCTTGAGCGGATTACGCGCATCGTAGAGCGCCTGCCCGCCCGTGTAGACGCGGGCTGGAAGAGCCGCGTCGCCGTACGCTCCGCTGTTTCCCGCGTTGTACATCAAGAGAATGCCCCGCTCCGTCATGATGGCCGGCGGGCCGGCCTCCACCAGCCAGGAGTCGAAATAGCCCGGGCGAGGCGAGAGGACCTTCACCAGCATCCCATCGGTGTCTGCCAGCGGCGTCCAGTCAATCAGGTTGTCGGAGGTCGCGATCAGAACGTCGGGGACGTTGAAGTACATCCAGTACTTCCCGTTCACCTTGCTGGCGATGAGCCGGTTCCCCGCGACTCGGGCGAGGATCGCGCCGGACTTGGATTCCAGGTTCCGATACCGTCCGCTGTCGCTCTGTGCGAATGCCGGACCGTGCTTCGTCCAGTTGACGAGGTCTCGGGACGTCGCAATCGCGAGGCGGGGGATGGCGCGGTTCCACTGGGTGTAGGTGAGCACGTAGGCCCCGTCCTCCGTTTCGACGATGCGGGGATCCTCGACTCCCCCGGGCCACTCGTACTGCGCTTGCGCGTCCCGGTCGGGATACAGCACGGGGGCGCGGCGGGGGGGGCGCGTGAACCGCAGGCCGTCCCCGCTCTCCGCCAGCCCGATACGCGAAGTGTGACGGCCGATCTTGGCCTCGCCTGCGCCGTCTTCGGCGCGGTACAGCACGTACACCCTTCCGTCCTTCACTACGGCCGCCGGGTTGAAGGTGGCGTACTCCTCCCAACGAACGACGCTGTCGTTCATGGGAGAGAGGAACGTGGAGATCGGGCTCGGCGCGATCACCGGGTTCACTGCGGTGGGTCGTTCGAAAGGACCGAACATCCAGTCTCGTCCCTGCGCGGCCACCCGCTCCCCGATCACCGAGGCGAGGAGCGGCAACAGAATGACGTGCGGCGCGACGCGTCGTGCCGCCCTCCACAAGAGAAACACCGGCACCCCGAGCGCCAGGAGGCTCGTGCCCTTGGCCGCGTTCCCCGGATTGCTCCGCACCGAGCTCGCAACCACGTACAGCGCCGCCGTCACGAACAGAGCCGGGACCCACGGGTACCCGGGCACGCGGAACGTGCCAGGCGGTGGGCCCACTCCGCGGGGATCGCCCGCGCGCGTCCGGTACACGAACAGCGTCGCGACCGCCAGACCGAAGAAGATCCAGTCCCCGAACACGACCCAATCGAGCAGATCCGCGTACGTTCCCGAGAGGGTGAGCAGGACGGCCCACACGCCTTGAAACACGAGCGCGCCGGCCGGCGTGCGGTAGCGCGGGTGCAGCTGGGACGCCCAGCCGAAGAACAGCCCGTCCGCCGCCATCGCCTGATACACACGCGGCGAGACGAGGATGACCAAGTCCAGGAACCCGAACGTGGACACTGCGATCCCGGTGTCGATCAGCGTACCGCCCGCGGGGCCGGCCAGGCGGACCATCACGTCATGCGCCGGCGCGGTGCTGGCGGCGAGCCCCGCGACACCCAACACCCGCAAGTAGACGACGTTCGCGAGGAGATAGACGGCGACCACGACGGCGACGCCGAACGCCAGCGCCCGCGGCAAATTGCGCTCGGGCTCCACGATCTCCTCGGCAATGAAGTTCGTCTGCTGCCACCCCCCATACGTGAACAGGATGGGCACCAGGGCTGCGCCCAAAGCCACGATCACGTCCACCGCCCCGCCCCGGGCCGTAGAGGGCGGTAGAGGCGGGTAGAAGGGGGTAGACGCGGCGACGAAGAGTCCGGCCGCGATGAGGGCGGCGAGCGCGGCGAGCTTCAAGACCGTGAAGACGTTCTGGGTGACGGCGGCGGGTTTGACGCCCACATAGTTGATGCCGGTCAGGAACGCGATGGCGCCGACGGCGACTGGGATCGTGAGCCGGTCGGACAGACCGGCGAGCGCGAGGACGTAGTTCGCGAACGTCACCGCCACTGCGCCGATCGCCCCGGTCGCGATCACGAGCAGGAGCGCCCAGCCGTACAGGAACGCCGCCAAGGGCCCGAACGCGTCGCGCAGGTAGACGTAGCCGCCGCCGGCCTGCGGCTTACGCGCGCCCAGCTCGCCGAAGCACAGCCCCCCGGCGAGCGCGATCACGCCACCGAGCCCCCACGCCGCGAGCGTGAGGCCCGCCGTCCCGACCCGCTGCGCCACGACGGGCGGACTGCGAAAGATCCCGGCGCCGATGATGCCGCCGATGACCGCCATCGTGCCGGAGAAGAGCCCGAGGCGGCGGGCGTAGGTGGTCACGGCGCGGGAAACCTCACCCCCCTTCCCCCTCTCCGCAATGCGGAGAGGGGGAACGAAGGAGCGCACTCCGGGGCCTGACCGTTTCCGCGCGAGACGACGGCAGCGCCCCCCTTCCCTCTCGCGGGGCGCCTATGCACGTTGTTCACCATTCCCCTTGTTGAGGAAAGATCGTCATGCCCCCGATTTCCTTCACCGTCAACGGCAAACGCCAGACAGTCACCGTCGCGCCCGACACCCCGCTCCTCTGGGTGCTGCGCGACACGCTCGGGCTCACCGGCACGAAGTTCGGCTGCGGCATCGCGCAGTGCGGCGCCTGCACCGTGCACCTGGAGGGCGTCGCGACCCGCACCTGCGTGCTGCCGGTCGCCGCGGTCGCCGGCAAGCGCGTGACGACCATCGAGGGCCTCTCCCGGAACCGCGCGCATCCGGTGCAGCAGGCGTGGATCGCGGAAGACGTACCGCAATGCGGCTATTGCCAGTCGGGCCAGATCATGGCCGCGGCCGCGCTGCTCGCGAAGACCCCGCACCCGAGCGACGCCGACATCGACGCGGCGATGACCAACATCTGCCGCTGCGGCACGTATCAACGCATCCGGGCCGCCATCCATCGCGCGGCGCAGGGAGCGTAACATGACTGCCCGCACTCAAGTCACCCGGCGTGAGTTTCTCGAAACGGCCGGCGTCGTGGGCGCCGGTCTCGTGATCGGATTTCACCTCCCGGCGGGGGGCCGCTTCGCTGCCCTCGCTCTCCCTGCGGCCGACCCGTTCGCCCCCAACGCGTGGCTGCGCATCAATCCCGACGAGAGCGTGCTCGTCATCGTGGACCGCTCCGAAATGGGTCAGGGAGTGACGACCTCGCTGCCGATGCTCCTCGCCGAAGAGCTCGAGGCCGACTGGTCCAAGATCCGGCTCGAGTTTGCGCCGGCGGACAAGGCATACACCAATCCTATGTTCGGCATGCAGGGCACCGGCGGCAGCACCAGCGTCCGGGCGGCCTACACCCCGCTCCGCAAGGCGGGCGCGGCGGCGCGCGAGATGCTCGTCACCGCGGCGGCGGAAACCTGGGGTGTCAGCAAGTCCGAGTGTCGCGCCGAGAAGGGCGCCGTGATCCACACCGCCAGCAAGCGGCGCCTCACCTACGGCAAGCTCGCTGCGAAGGCTGCCACGGTGTCGTTGCCGCACGACGTGCCCCTCAAGGATCCCAAGGAGTGGACGATCCTCGGCACCCGTGTGCGGCGGCTCGATACCCCGCCCAAGGTGGACGGCAGCGCCGAGTTCGGCATCGACGTGAAGCGGCCCGGCCTGCTCGTCGCCGTGATCGCGCGCTGTCCCGTGTTCGGCGGCAAGGTGGCGAGCTTCGACGCGACCAAGGCGAAAGCCGTGCCCGGGGTGCGTCACGTCGCGCAGATCTCGTCCGGCGTGGCGGTCGTGGCCGATGGCTATTGGCCCGCCAAGAAGGGGCGGGACGCACTCGAGATCACGTGGGACGAAGGACCGACCGCGAGCGTCTCGAGTGCCACGATCTCGCAGCTGTTCGCCCAGCGCGCCGAGCAACCGGGAGCCGTGGCGCGCCACGACGGCGCGCCGGACGCCGCGCTCCCGACTGCCCCGACCAAGCTCGACGCGGTGTATGAGCTGCCGTTCCTCGCGCACGCCACCATGGAGCCGATGAACTGCACCGCTCATGTCCGCCCCACCGAAGTTCACATCTGGGCCCCCACGCAGTTCCAGACCGGGGCCCAGGGTCTGGGCGCCAAGATCGGCGGCGTCCCGCTCGAGAAAGTCAACGTGCACACCACGTATCTGGGCGGCGGCTTCGGCCGACGCTTCGAGCTGGACTTCCTCCAGGAGGCGCTCGAGACGTCCAAGGCTGTCGGCGCTCCCGTCAAAGTGATCTGGTCCCGGGAAGACGACATCCGCAACGCCCAGTACCGTCCCGCGTGCCGTCACGCGTTGCGGGCCGGCCTCGACGCGTCCGGCCAGCCGGTGGCGTGGACGCACCGCATCGTAGCGCCGTCGATCATGGCGCGCGTGTTCCCCGACACGGTGAAAAACGGGCTCGATGGGGAGGCCGTGGAAGGCGGCGTCGGCATGCCGTACACCATCCCCAACGTGCACGTGGACTACGTCCTGACCGACACCGGCATCCCCGTCGGCTTCTGGCGCTCGGTGAACAACTCGTTCAACGCGTTCGTGGTCGAGAGCTTCATCGACGAGCTGGCCCAGGCGGCGAAGCAGGACCCGTACGAATACCGCCGCGACCTGCTGGGCAAGGCGCCGCGCCACCTGGGTGTGCTGAACCTCGCCGCGAGCAAGGCAGGCTGGGGCACACCGCTCCCGACGGGGCGGGCCCGCGGCATCGCCGTGTACAAGTCATTCGAGACCTACGTCGCCGAGGTGGCCGAGGTCTCGGTCGACTCGGACGGCGCCCCGCACGTGCATCGCGTGGTGTGCGCTGTGGACTGCGGACCGGTGGTGAACCCGGACATCGTCGAGGCGCAGATGCAGAGCGCCATCGTGTACGGCCTGACGGCGGCGCTGTGGGGCGAGATCACGATCGAGAAGGGCCGCGTGCAGCAGAGCAACTTCCACGACTACCGGATGCTGCGACTCGCCGAGATGCCGCAGGTCGAGGTGCACATCGTGCCCAGCACCGATTCCCAGGGCGGCGTGGGGGAGCCGGGGACGCCGCCGATCGCGCCCGCGGTGTGCAACGCGGTTTTCGCGGCGACAGGAAAACGGATCAGGAAGTTGCCGATCGGGAAGGTGGTGTGACGTGATTGGGCGTGGGGGTCCCGCTACGCGACAAAAAGACGCAGTCGCTCCGCGGGACCCCCACGCCCAATCTCCGGATTCTCGAGGTCTGACATGAGGACGTCTGCGCAGATCAGCCGCCGCGAATTCGTCCAAACGAGCGCCGGTCTCCTTATCGCGTTCTACCTTCCCGCGCGCGCCGCGAGGCAGCCCGAGTCTGCGGACGCTCCGTTCGCCCCCAACGCGTGGCTTCGCGTGGGCACGGACGGCAGCGTCACCCTGACGATCGACAAGTCCGAGATGGGCCAGGGCCCGCACACCGCGCTCGCCATGATTCTCGCGGACGAGCTCGAGGCCGACTGGTCCAAGGTCCGGCTCGGGCCGGTGCCCGAGAACCCCGCGGCGTGGTCGCGTCCGATGTCCACAGGGGGCTCGCGCAGCGTGCGCACGTCGTGGGACACGCTGCGCAAGGCCGGTGCGACGGCGCGCGCGATGCTGGTGGCCGCGGCGGCGGAGACGTGGCGGGTCGACCCTTCCACGTGCCGCGCCGAGCAAGGCACGGTCGTGCATGAGGCCAGCGGGCGCCGGCTCGGCTACGGTGCCCTCGCCCGCAAGGCCGCCGCCCTCCCCGCTCCGGAGAACCCGCCGCTCAAGGACCCGAAAGACTTCCGGCTCATCGGCACCCGGGTGCGGCGGCTCGATACCCCGCCGAAGGTCGACGGCGGCGCCGTGTTCGTCATCGACGTGCAGGTCCCCGGCATGCTCGTCGCGACCATCGAGCGGTGCCCGGTCTTCGGCGGCCGGATCAAGCGTTTTGACGCCGGACGCGCGAAGGCGGTGCCGGGCGTCCGCCACGTCGTGCCGCTCGATGCGAGCCCGTGGACGGGCACGAACGGGGCGTGGGCCGCGGGATGCGCGGCGGGCGTCGCCGTGGTCGCGGACACCTACTGGCAGGCCGTCACCGGCCGGCGCGCGCTCGAGATCGAGTGGGACGAGGGCGACAATGCGTCGCTCGATTCGGACGCGATCCGGGCCCAGTTCGCGCGCCTCGCCGAGCAGCCCGGCGTCGAGGCCCGCAAGGACGGGGATGCCGCGCTCGCGCTGGCCAGGGCCGCGAAGCGCGTGGAGGCGGTGTACGAGGTGCCGTTCCTGCACCACGCCACGATGGAGCCGATGAATTGCACGGCCCAGGTCCGCCCCGACGGGTGCGACGTGTGGGCGCCGACCCAGAACCAGACGCGCGCCCAGGAAGTGGCAGCCGACCTCTCCGGGCTGCCCAAGGAGAAGGTTCGGATTCACACGACGTTCCTGGGCGGCGGGTTCGGCCGGCGCCTCGAGCCGGACTTCGTGTCGGAGGCAGTGCGCCTCTCGAAGGCGGTGGGTGCGCCGGTGAAGGTGATCTGGTCGCGCGAGGACGACGTGCGCCACGGCTTCTACCGCCCGGCAACCTACAACCGGTTCGCGGCCGGGCTCGACGCCGCCGGCAACCCGGTGGCGTGGACGCAGCGAATCGTCGCCCCGCCGATCCTCCTCAAGTTCGGGCCGCTCGACAAGGGCATCGACCGCACGCTCATCGACGGCGCGGCGAACCTGCCGTACGCGATCCCCAACGTTCTCGTGGACCAAGTGGCGGTGGATCTGCTGCCGATCCCGCGTGGCTTCTGGCGCTCGGTGGGGATCTCGCAGAACGCGTTCGTCACGGAATGCTTCTGCGACGAGGTCGCCGCCGCAGCCGGCAAGGACCCCTACGAGTTCCGCCGCGGGCTGCTCGGCGACAAGCCGCGCCACCGGCGCACGCTCGAGCTCGCCGCCGAGAAGGCCGGCTGGGGCTCGCCGCTCCCCGCGGGACGGGGCCGCGGCATCGCCCTCGCCGAATGGGCCCCCACCACGTGCGCCCAGGTGGCGGAAGTCTCCGTCGCTCCGGACGGCACGGTCCGCGTGCATCGCGTCGTGTGCGCCGTGGACTGCGGTCCCGTGGTGAATCCGGACACGATCGAAGCGCAGCTCCAGGGCGGCATCGTCTACGGGCTCACGGCGGCGCTGTACGGCGAGATCACGATTGAGCGGGGCCGGGTGAAGCAGGGGAATTTCGACGACTACCCGATGCTGCGGCTGGGCGAGATGCCCGTGGTCGAGGTGTACATCGTGCCGTCGAGCGATGCCCAGGGCGGGATCGGCGAGCCGTCGGTCGGCCCGATCGCCCCCGCGGTGTGCAACGCCATCTTCGCGGCGACGGGGAAGCGCATCAGGAAACTGCCGATCGGCAGGGCCCTATAGCTCTTTCAGTGCACCACCGTCACGACTCCATTGTTCATCTGGGCGTGAACGGTGCACACATATCTGTACGCGCCAACCTGAGTGAACGTAGTAGAAAAGGTCCCCGTGGCCTTTGTCGTTGAGCTCGCGGGCAGAGGTCCCGGCGCGGCAGTGTACGTCACGTTGTGCACAGTCGGATCATCTCCCCAGGTCCAGGTGACCGTACCGTTCACCTGAACCACCACGCGTGCGGGGCTGAACGCAATGTTGACGATGTCCACGGCCGCAGAGGTCGGCGGGGTGGTCGCCTGTGCCG
>WNGL01006580.1_pt1 | contig 18119 bp, 22 predicted proteins | sample 5400591 | NCBI WGS metagenome assembly WNGL01 (sample SAMN13153377, study PRJNA577476) | soil metagenome | isolation source: 80 cm soil or saprolite under Garry oak tree replicate 1 | place: USA:California | collected 2016-06-15 | reverse complement strand
CGCCTACGCCTCCGGGCCTGTCATCAAGAAGTACCTCGGGGTCCTAGCCGCTGCCGACGTCTACACGGCGAGCACGACGTTCGTCATCCTTGAGTCGGTCCGCCTGGACCTCGGCGTGGGCTCGCAGGTCCACGCCTGACCACATACAGCAAGCCGGACCGGGCCGGCCATTGCCGAAGCCGGACACCCCTCGCCTGCGTCCATCTACAATCACGCCCTGACGGTCGGCTCTCCCCGTGGGTTCGTTGTTGCCGCGGGGATCGCGCTGCTCGCCCTGCTTATCGGGATCGGTGCCAGCACACCACCGGCGGAAGAATTATCCCGTGCCCCGTATCTTCATCACCGGCTCCACCGACGAACTCGGCCGCGCCGCCGCCGGTGCCCTCACCAGTGAAGGCCATGACGTTGTCCTCCACGCCCGCACTCGCGATCGGGCGGCGGTGCTCAGCGACCTCGCCGCGGACGCCGCGGGAGTCGTCATCGGCGACCTCAGTAGCGCAGCCGAGACCCGGGACCTCGCCGGTCAGGTGAACCAGATCGGCCGGATGGACGCTGTTATCCACAATGCCGGCGTCTTCCTCGAGCCGTCTCGCGCCACAACCGCCGACGGTCACGCGAAGACTCTCGCGGTGAACGCCCTCGCGCCCTACATGCTCACTGCGCTGATCGGCCGCCCGGATCGGCTCATCTACCTCAGCAGCGGACTGCATCACGCAGCTGCGGGGTCCCTCCGGGATATCGACTGGACCAGCCGGTCCTGGAACGCCGCCCAGGCGTACTCCGAGAGCAAGCTGTACGTAACCGCGCTCGCGCTCACCCTCGCGCGCGTCTGGCCGGAGGTACTCAGCAACGCCGTCGATCCGGGCTGGGTCCCGACCAAGATGGGCGGCCCCGCGGCAACCGGCGATCTGCAGATGGGCTATCTCACCCAGACATGGCTCTCCGTCAGCAGTGACGCCGCCGCAACCGTGAGCGGCGGCTACTGGTACCACCGGCAGCGACAGGCGCCCGCAGCACAAGCCCGTGACCCGGCTTTCCAGGACCAGCTGATGGACCGGCTGGCCGCGCTCACCGGCGTCGCGCTCTTTTAGCGTCGCGGTTGCGTCAGCCAGATCCGAGGAGACCCCGGGGATCCCAGGCAAGACCGCCGCGATGCATAACACCTGTTTATGCACGGCCGCGACCGCAGCGAACTCACGCTCATGAGCCGCGCCGAACGGCGGATATCGTACCTCAGGCGATGCGCTGCGAAGCTACAGCGCGTGCCGGAGTGCCGTCACGCCGGCACGACGACGCTGTTGTTGTGTGCGTCTGCTTGAGGCAGCTGGCCGACGGGACCTGGGACCGGGGCTGGGGGTGGCCGTGCGGGGTCAGCCGCGCACGAGTTCCCAGATGAGGGCGCCTGGCAGGCCGACGTAGGCGGCCGCGGTGGCGTCGGGGATGAACTGTGTCGCGGGGCCTTGCATGGCCGCTTCGGCGGGCCCGATGCGTGGCTCAAGGCACTGCCGGATCACCAGCTGGGACTGGTGAAATGCGTTGAGGTAGTCGCCGTGGAGATGACCGTAGCCTTGGACGACGCCAGCACCACCAGCGGCGTCCTGGAAGTATGCGGCCCCTCCGAGTGCGGCGGCTGCGGGATGCAGTCCGGACAGGACCATGTGCCCGCCGGGGCGCAGCACCCGGCTCAGCTCGGCGATGGCCCTGCCGAGGTCGGCGACGTGGTCAAGCGCCAGCGCACACACCACCAGATCGACGCTGGCTGGCTCCAGCGGGAGCGCGCTGAGGTCCCCGTCACGGAAGGTGGCCTGGGGCAGCGCCGCCCTGGCCTTCTCCAGCATCGCCGGCGACGCGTCCACCCCGATGACGTGATGACCGAGTTCGGCCAGGCGGCGTGCGTGACGGCCGGTGCCGCACGCCGCGTCCAGGGCTGCACCCGGCGCGACGGCGTCGAGGATGGACCAGACGACGGGCTGCTCGAGGTGGATGAGGGGATTGCCGGGGTTGTCGTAGGTCTGCGACCAGCGGGCGTAGCCGCTGGCAACGTCCACGACCGGTACATCAGCACCCAGTTGGTAGACGGCCTCGCCGCCGCAGGCGATACGCCGGATCTCGGCAAGCCGTGTCGCCGCCTGCGCATCGTCGTCGAACAGATGACGCATGAGCGCGATCCCCTCGACTGCGAGCAGGAACTCGCCAAGACGCAGATGCCGGGCCACCCGCTAAGGATGCCCGATCCTCACCGGGCTCGCACGCCCGCCCTGCCCCCCTTGCTGCTGGCCGCTCGCGGGGCGTCAGGACCGGCCCGGCGCAAGCGGTCAGCGTGACAGCGGGCCCGTCGAAGGAAGACTGTGGCGGTGAGCGTGCCGGCAGGTTTGCGCGCGCGTCGGGGTCAGCGCTGAAGGCGCAACGGCCCGGGAGATCCGCATCCACGGCAGCGGGGGCGCGCTGATCCCTGAGGGCTGGCAGGTTGCCGGCGACGGCGGTCAGACTGCCTGGATCACCGACGCCGGAGCCATCGCCTTCTTCGACCAGCCGCTCTACCCGGGCGAGACGACGGAGGCCGGTCCGCTGTGGCCATCCGGTAACTTCGCCGCTGTCAAAGACATGGGCTCCTGTTCACCACCGTTCATGGCTGAGATCGCCAGGGCCCTCGGCGAGCGGCACGAGCCGCTTAAGCCCGACCTGCAAACGCGTAGGACCCGCGGGAGCGCTCACTTGCCACGGCCCTTTCACCGCCCGCACCAAGATCACCAAAAACCAAGCCCAGTCCGCGTCCCAGCGCCGGCTCGGCATGGCCGACCTGTGCACCAGCCACGCGGCTGCCGGCGCGCAGAGCGACCTGATCTGGGTGCATCGACTCGTGATCGCCGAGGTACCGCCAACCGTGCAAAACGGCGGATACTTGCGCACTGGGCCGGGCCAGCACCCGTCACTGAGTGTGATCCGATCTCAGGACCGGCGTGTTGCCTGCCGGCTATGCGTGCCGCAGGAGGTGTAGACCCGTGGCTACCGCAGCCAGTCCTTGCCATTCTCGTCCGCGTACTTGATCAACGGCAGGGTCGTCACCTGCTCGTGCTGGAGCAGGTCCGCCGTCTTGATCTGAACGGATTCGGTCTGGCTCCCTGCGGCAAAGACCACCGTTTCGTGATGGAGCACCTCCTGATCGACGTAGAGGGGTGCGCCTAGCAGCGAGCCAAGCGGCGGCAGGGCGCCCAGTTCGATGTCTGGAAAGTCCCGTAGCAGCTCCTCTTCGGTGGCAAGCCGGACATGGGGGTCGCCTACCGCTGCCTGGACGAGATGCATGTCGAGGCGACAGGTTGCCGGGACCGCCATCAGGGCATAGCCGCCCGCGACGCGCATCGCGACCGTCTTGAGAACCTCGCTGGCATCGATGCCGAGCGCCCTCGCCTCGCCGATCGAGGTGTAGGTCTGCTGGTGCACGATGGCCTCGAACGGGACGCCGTGAGTTTCGAGATGCTCCGTTACCTGCGTCATCACCCCGCCCCTCATCTCGCCGGGGAACCGATCATAACGCGGATACGCCCCCGCGGCCCATGGCAGTTACCGGCCCGCCGGGGCGGCTGGGGCCGCATGATCGCCGACAGCCTGCGGCCTTCACGACCAGGGCGTGACACAACGCCTCGGGGCCGTCTCACCTGCCCGGCGGTTAGGACGCCTGGCGTGATCGCGGCAATGACGAGCATGACCGCGCCACGACGGGGCAAGATCTGCTCATGCGGTACGTGGAACTGCGCCGGCACACTGATAACGAGGGTGACCGCCTGACACCACAGGGAGCGGCAGACGCCGAGATGATCGGCCGGGGCGGGCTGCACCCGCCTTATGTCGCGTTCGTGTCCACCGGCGCGGCCCGCGCCACCCAGATGCTGGAAATCTTGCGGCACGCGGCCGGCCAGGACGACACCCCGATCACCGCGGCGACGGGGCTGCGGTCCTCGGTGGAGAATCGCTGGCGCGACGCAGCCAAGGCAGCGGGCAAGCGAGCGGACCTGGAGGACATCCGGGCCATCGACCCGGACCTGGTCGAGCGCGAGTCTTGGCTGCTCGGCTCGGCGCTGCGGCAGGTGGTGGCGGGGCTGCCCGAGGGTGGCCGGGCGCTGGTGGTGGGCCACAGCCCCACCACCGAGGCCGTTGTGCTCGGGCTCGCCGGCCTGGTTGTCCCGCCACTGGGCAAGGGCAAAGGGGTTCTGCTGGTCGAGGACGGCGGGGACTACCAGGTGGAGCCGCTGGACTAAATGGCGGTGAGAGACGGCGGATCGGCGCGTAAGCCAGGAGCAGGGCTAATCACGGAAAGTGACGTTGAGCCTGGGCGGCCTGCGGCCGGATCGCCGATTCCGTATTCAGCTGAATATGCGGCTGGGCAGAAGGTAGCGAGCGCAGAACGCCCGGTTATTCGCCCGGATGGTTTCGGGCGGGCTGCATATGGAGTTGTCTCGTGGCTGACGGTAACCGGAGGCGGTTTACTAGGTAGGTCTGGAGAACATGGCATATCTCCTCCAGGGGAGGTAGCCGGCGCGGCAATAGAAGGATTCGCGGGTTGTCCAGCCAATGTGACAGTTGCGGGTGCCGGCGTCTCGCAAGATTTCGGAGGCGCGTGCGACCAGGGCGGTGCCAATCCCCTCCCCCTGCTTGGGCGCTGCTACGCCGACGCATCCGATATTTCCGGTGGCGGGGCCGAGCATGGGCGCGAACACGGTATCGGCGCCCGGACCGCGCAGCAGCAGGGTCCCGGCGATGTGCCCGGCATCATCGCGCGCGATCAGCATTCCGGCGGGGGCAGACACGGCGAACCAGCGGGACCAGCTGGGGAAGGTGGCCGCCTCGAATGCCAGGACACAGCCACCAGGACATCGGCGAGGCCTGCGCTGTCCGGTCGGGTTACGGTGATGCCTTTGGCTGCGGCATGCTCGTAGGCACCTGGGGGCGGGCGGTATCGCCTCAGGTCTGTTACCAGGTCAAGGGTGTCATGGCTGTGCTGCCAGCCGCGTGTGGCGAAGAACCGGACTGCGCCAGGGAGATCCCGGGGCACGCCTGGCCAGATGTAGAAGTGGCCCCCGCTGCCAGCCGTGACGCTGGTGGCATCGTCGGCGCGCTGGAAGTCGAGGGCAGCCGCAAGGAGGGCGGTGCCGATCCCCCGCCGTTGGTATGCGGGTGCGACCAGGATCAGCGGAGTGCTGCCGGCCAGATCGACGGCTATGAATCCCACGCCGAGCCGGGTGATACCGGCCGGCAGCAGCGGCCATGCTGGCGGCATCGCGGCGACCCAGAGCCTTTCCACAAACTCCCGGTCAGCCGCTGCCGTGAACGATCGGATCTGCCAACGCATATCAGCCATCCTCGCAGCGGCTCGCCGGCGAGCAGGAGGTCCATAAAATGCGTTGCAGCGCTGCGAATGCTGCGTACCGTCTTGTGCGTGGCCGTCCACATTCAGGCGAGGCTCAGTTCGCGGCATCGGCGATTTCTTCTCGGCCAGGGTTACCTCGTGGTGCGCTGCCAGCTGGACCCCGCCGTTCTCGCGCGGATCAGGGGCCGCCCGGAGGAACTGGTGCGGCAGACGGTGGCGGCGTGGGCCGCCGCGGGGGAGAGCTGACCCGGCTGACCTGCTGTCATGGATGATGCGGGCGGCGGTCGGCGCGGCACCCGGGCAGCGGTGTCCGCGAAGTTGTGGGAGGTGCTGGCCGCCCGGTGGGCGATCCCCCGCCAGCGCGAACGTGACCTCGGTGGCAGCGTGAACCTGAACTTGCTGGTCCACTGCGGGAATGACCAGCTGGTTGTGCGGGTGTACCGGCCCTCGCTCAGCCCGGCCCGCCTGAAGGACATCCAGGCCGTGCGGGGCCGGCTTGACGACGCTGGCGTGCCGTGCTCGGCGCTGGTTCCGGCCCGCGATGGCACCCGGTGGGCTCAAGTAGCCGGGCGGCTACTCGAAGTCGAGCAGTTCATCCCGCACAACGGCACGATGAACACCCCGCAACGGCTGGCCCGCGGGCTGCCGATCCTGGGGCGGATCCATGCCCTTCTCGCCGGCATGCAAGTCGCCCCAGCGGGCCGGATCGCCGAGTTTGCCAACCACATCGAACCCGGACGCGTGCTGCCTGGTACCCGCGCCGGCGCGGCCCGGATCAGGCAGTGGCAGCCGGCACCCTGGGAGCGGCAGATGGCCGGTGAGGCCGAGCGGCTCGCCGAGCTGGTCGCGGCAGGCGAGGCTGCTCTTGCGCCCGGGCTTCCGCGGCAGCTGGTGCACGGCGACTTCTGGGATGACAACGTCTTCTTCCAAGACGAGACCCCGGTGTTCATCGCTGACTTCAGCTTCATGGCCGAACGGGCCCGGATCGACGACTTGGCCCTGACCCTGTACTACGCCGACACCGAATTCGGCCTGGCCACCAGCCAGGACCGGATCGCGGCGCTGCAGCCTCTGGTGCGTGCCTACGCCAGCGGGCTTGACAACACGCTCACGGGTGCCGAGCGGGAGGTACTGCCCTGGGCCATCGCTCGCCAGCCGCTGTGGGGCATCGGCGGCTGGGTCGCAGTGCTAGACAACCAGGACACCGCCCGGGCCCACGCCCGTGCGACATTCCCCGCCATCAGGCGCGCCTTGCAGCTCGTCACCGACATCCACGTCTGGCACGCCGAGTTGTCCTCATAACGCGCCGAACGCCCAGCCATGAACGGCACAGACGCAGTTCCAATGGGTGCTAGTCAACGCTGGTGCCGCACGCGGCGGCGACCATCAGCGCCAGGAGAGCGGATGTGATCCTGATCGCGAGGGCGCGTGGCGTGCACGGTCATGCATGGAGCTCACGCGAGTCATCATCGCCGGCCCTTCGGGCCGGACTCCGTCGGCTCATGGCCGCCCCCAGCGGGTCATCGCCGGCGAGGAACCGACCAGCACCTCCAGTTCCGGTGGCAGCCGGTCGCGGGCCAGCATGAAGGCGGTTAGCCGGGCGTGGCCCTCCAGCACCACCAGGTCGCCGCCGGGCCCGGTGGTGACCAGGATCAGCGGCGGGAACCGGGCCCCGCGGGCGACCTCTTGCGCCATGCCCAGCGCCCAGTCGCTGGGTACGCCGAACGGGGCCACACCGGCACGGATGCGCGGGGCCGCGTCGGCCGCCAGGCGGGTGCCGCCCGACAGCTCGACCCAGTAGTCGTAATCGACATACCGGACCCGGGCGAGTTCGGCCGGGGTGATGGCCATCCACTGCCAGCGGGCATCGTCCGGGAAGCCCTCGAACAGCCCGGTACGGGTTCCGTATTCGCGATGCTCGGTCAGCAGCCGCAGCCGCGCCTGGTTCTCGGCGTCGTCGTCGAGGTCTGGGGCGGTGATGACGCGCTCGGGCAGGCCGTCGTGCTCCAGCAGCGCCTGGAGCTTGTCCCGGAAACGGGCGGCGGGCAGCTCGGTGCGCAAGAACAGCGCGACCATCTCCGCTTCGCTGCTTGGCCGTAGCCGCCGCATACTCACCACCTCGCGCCAGCGTCCGTAGCCGGGCCTCACTCTTATCCTGCCGCCGTAGCCCGCGCACCTCTGCCGAGATCACCGTCACGGCTGGGATTCCCCGGGGGTACTCTTCAGCGCCGTTTTGCGTGAGCTTCGTGTCCGGGCGACCGGCCGTCGAGGCAGGCCATTGGCTGATGCCAGGGTGTCTGCGGTGAGGCTGGCGGGCTTGGCGTGATCGAGGGTGGCGGCCCAGCGGTGGGTGATCAGTGCGATACGCCGCCCGAACAGCTCTCCGGTGCGGCGGTCACTTTCTGGCGGCGCCTGATCCGGGGCCCTGGTCGCTGTTGCTTTGCGCCATCAGGCCCAGGAAAGAGGCGAGCCGGTTCATGTCGGCTGCAGTTCCGTTGCTGGACTGCCAGCCGGGCAGCTGGCCGAGCGGGATCCAGATCATGCCGTGCTGGGCAGCGAAACCGGCGAGCTGCTGCAGGGTGCACAGCTTGTCGCCGCTCATCCCGGCGGAGTTGGTGAAACCGGCTGCGAGCTTGTCCTGCCAGCGCCGTTCCAGGAACTGGGGCCGAAGTGATTCCTCCATGAATGCTTGCATCCTGGCAGATGCGGAGCCCATGTAAGTGGGGCAGCCGAAGACGATGGAGTCAGCGGCGTCGAGCGCCTCCCAGTCCGGTTGCTGCTCTCCCAGGTGTATTTCTGTGACGTGAGTCCGCTCGACCAGCCGGGCGCCATTGGCCATGGCGGCGGCCAACGCCGCCGTGCGCCCGCGCAACGCCGGGTTTCCGCGGCTGCCGCTGTCGTAGACGACCACGACGAGGATCACCGGAGCGGACAACTCATCCGGTGCGTCCGGGGCGAAGCTGTTCTCCCGCGGGCGAGGCCCGGACTAGGACAGCCCGGCTGGCTCTGGCGTGGAAGGCGCAGACCGACGTGGGGTCGAAGTGGAACATCTGCGCGCGGGCGAGCTTCCCCTCACGCACGCGGTAAAGGCCGAGAACCTCGCTGTCGAGGCTCTCCCCAGCCGGCGTCAGGCCGCGCTGCTGCCACAGCACGACGACCTCCTGGCCGGCCGCCGCAATAACCCGCGGCTGGAGCCGCCGGAGATCGGCGGTGGGCTGCAGCCCGTCCCAGTACGCGGCCCAGCCTTCGCCGCGCCGGGCCAGTCCCCGGACGCTGCCGCCATAGGGAAGGGGCGGCGGCCAGCAGAACTCGACATCGGGCTGGCATACGCGGGCCAGAGCGTCGTCATCACGTTGCTCGACCGCGGTGAACACGGCCATGACAGTATCGACGCTCGGTGTACCTGTGGTCACCATCTGAGTCCTTCCGCTCGGCTGCACTTGCCCGGCCGCGGCCGCAGGCCCAGGCCCCGGCCCCTGGCAGATACGCTAGTTCGGTGCTGGTCTGGCTGACAGGACCAGCGACCCGTCGCTGTGGTGTACCAGTTGCGGCTACCCAGACACCGACTGAGTGGACCAGGACGCCGGCATGCAGGCGGGCCAGGACACCGAGCCCGGCGGCCCCCACGGTGATGGGCGCATAACCCGCAGCCCAGCGGCGGGCGCCGCCGCTGCCATGCTGTCAGCATGCGCACGGCCGTCCCGCTGCGGCCCGGTGGCGGCCCGCAGGCCGGTCAGCCGGGCGAGTAGACGGAATGGAGGAAATCGCCGAGCGCGGCGACCGCCGCGCGATAGCTTCGCCCGGCTGGGGTCCCGTAGCCGATGACCAGCGCAGGGCCCACCGGTTGTGCGGCGGCGTCTCCGACGCGGTAGCCGGTCAGCCCGTCGAGCGCGAGCCCGGCAAGCGCTGCCCTCGTGATGACCTCGTCCTCATCGGGCCCATCGGACAGCATGCGGACCAGGGCATGGCCGCCGGCGGCGATGCCGGCGAGCTGGAGCATCGGGGCGTGCCTGGCGAGCGTCGCAGCGAGCAGGTCGCGCCGCCTGCGGTAGATGGCGCGCATCTGGCGGATGTGCCGGTCGAACATCCCGCTTTCGATGAACCTGGCGAGCGCCAGCTGCTCTAGCGAGCACGGCCATGCGTTGATGACCCGGATCGTGTCGGCGACCGCGCCCGTCAGCTGCGCAGGCACCACCAGCCAGCCGACCCGCAGCGCGGCCGCCAGGGACTTGCTCGTGGTGCCGACGTAGATTACCCGGCCCGGGTCCAGGGCCTGCAGCGCGCCGATGGGCTGCCGGTCATATCGCAGCTCGCCGTCGTAGTCGTCCTCGATGAGGATCCCGCCGCTGCCGCTGGCCCAGGCGATCAGCTCGGCTCGGCGGCGCGGGCTCAGCGTGACCCCCAGCGGGTACTGGTGGGCGGGCGTGACCACCACTGCGTCCGCGCCGAGCCCGGCCAGCGCATCGGCTCGCGCGCCGAGATCGTCGCAGGGCAGCGCCCGCACGGCCAGGCCAGCCGCGGCGGCGATCTCGCGCATCCGGGGCGAGCTGGGGTCCTCTACCGCGACGCAGCGGGCGCCTTGCGCGGCGACTGCCCGGAACGCAATGGCCAGGCCATGCCCGGCACCGGCACATACCTGAACGGTCGTGGCTGTGGCGTGCACTGCCCTGGCCCGTCCGAGGTAACCGGCCAGCGCCGCCCGGAGTTCCGCCCGGCCGCGCGGGTCGGCGTACCCGAACACCTCGTCGGGCGCCTCGGCCAGAACCCGGCGCATCGCGGCGGCCCAGGCCTGGCGGGGGAAGCTGGACGGGTCGGCATGGCCGGGCCGCAGGTCATGGCGCGGCGCGGAGACGGCCGACGGCTCGGCCGGCGCCGGTGGCGCCGACGGCAGGTGCGCGACCCTTGTCGCCGCTCCTTGCCGGGCCATCAGCCACCCCTCCGCGATCAGCTGCTCGTACGCCTCGACAACGGTGCCCCGGGCAACGCCCAGATCGCTGGCCAGAGCCCGGGTGGAGGGCAGCGGGTGGCCCGGTTGCAGGCGCCCGGACCTGATTGCGTCCCGCAGCGCCTGCTGCAGGACGGCGCCGAACCCTCGCGCGTTGCGGTCCAGGCAGAGGAGGAAGTCCAGTCCGGAACTGGTCCAGGAAAGTTCAGCCTCTTTGGTGCTAGGCATTAGACCATTGTGACCTTTAGCGTCGGAGGCGCAACGGGGTGACCTGGTCGCGAGGGCTGCATCTTGTCAGCCGTAGCGGCAGGCAGTAACTTAACGTAGCCAAAGTAGCGGACCGTAACAGGATGTCTTGACAACCGCGCCGGAGGGATGGACAGGCGGGCGGTTTGCGCACGGCGTGATCCGGCAAGCCCTCGGTGTCACGGGACGGCGCGCGGCTTGGTCTTAGGGCCGACAGCACGCCGCGACCAAGGGAGCGGAATTTGAGTGTTCGTGATGGGCAGCAGCCGGAGCCGTCAGTCGGCGGCATCGCCGGAGAGTGGGAGATGCTCGGTGGAAGCGTCAGCGTGCCTTCCTTTCTTGAGGAAAGCCAACCTCCGCGTCTCTACGTGGGTCGCAAGGTACGAACGGTGAGGTGAGCGGCGGATGAGGATCAGGAACCGCCATGAGCGGATTGTCACGGCGCCGCCAGAACGGATCGCCGCACTCATCGCGGACGCTGACGATGACCACGGTTGTCAATTCGATTTTACGGTTCGCAGCGATGGCGCGTCTATCACCGACTAGGCAACCGACAGGAAGAACAAGACGTCCGAGCGCAACCAGGCTCAGATCATCTGTTGTAGCGCGAGAAACCCTTCCGAGCATGGATCCAGCTTCTATGGTCACAGCAACGGCTCTCGTAAGGCAACGGTCTGGTACGAGGCAACTTTGCATAACCTGATGCTCTGCTTGCCCGATACAATGGCTAACGCGTGCGGGCCGGTCATAGGGTTCTCATATCAGCGGCTCTAAGCTAAGCAGGCTCAGACGTAACCTGATCCGCGCGCAACGAGCATCTGGAAGAATAACAGCCCTATCCACTGTATGCTGTCGACGCCTTTAACGTCACTAAGAGCGGCTCTCGGGATCTGACCACGATTCATTCGTGCGTCAGTGACGTCTGCCCCATAAAGCACTGCATCCGCAAGGTCAGCGCCCTGCAGGTCAGCACCTCGTATGTCAGCCTTGTTTAGCCTGGCGCCCCTCAGGTTGGCGCCGGCTAGCGTGGCGTCCACTAGATTCATCTCCATTAGGTCGGCGCCGGCTAGATTAGAATGGCTCAAGTCAAGACCGGTCTTGCCAACTGATTTAACAAGATCGCGCAAAACGGTCAAAGCATTGCGGATATCCTGCTGCGGTGAGATGGAATCAAGTTGACCGGTCGCGGGTGACGGAATTTGCGAGGCTGGCGCCTTCGTCTCAGGCCATGGCACTCGGTTCCTGATATAAGCGGAGAGGACTTCGATGGCCGTGTTTCGATACTCAGGCGCATCCCTGGTCGTTTGGTAGAGCGCATAGATACCGCCAATCCGAATGTCAGAATTTTCGTTAGACAGCTGTTCGATCGCTTTAATGTAACGATCCGAGGTCTGCCCCTGGCGGGCGAGTCGGTAGGTTCGGATCGTGTATGCAAAGCCGCCGGCGGTCCCTAGTACCGCTAGCACTGACGCAACGCCCAGCCTGGCGTCACCTACGGCCTTCTGACGGTCGGCGCCGGTGAGGCTAGGGCGCATTGTCAGCCAAGATGGGACTACCCATAGGAAGAGAACAAGAAAACCGGCGACCGCGGAGGTCGCGACGAGCCACTGGAGAACTCGCCGCTGTCTGCGGTTCGGGCGATGGAAAGAGAATCTGTCCACTGGCGACTCCTAATGATGGGATTCCGAGAGGTCAGTTCTATCGTCAAGCGACCACCAGACGATATACTTACCTACTCCCGCACACGTTGACTGGCGACGGCTTGCACCTTGTCATGCCGACAGGAGGCGATGAGGCGAGAATGACCCATTTGAGTCGGTTTGGTAAGAAATGAGTCGGCAGCGCTGGACATGGTGCCCCGAGGCCGCAGCAGAGCTCTCGAGCTTGAAAAAGGCCGACAGCTTCCTGCAGCCAGAACTCGCCGCGAGGCTCATAGGCGCGACAACGAGAACGAGCCGCCGACCAGGCGAGCGGGCGGTTGGCCGCGTACGGCAGCTAGCCGTAATCACCAGTACTACCTACTGGGTCCTGTTGGTTGAGCGGCGGGACGGACGCGGGCTCGGAGGTCTTCTCTTGCATCGGTGCGAGGGAGGCGAGTGTTATCCGCCCGCAGGAGCTTATGAGGTGGCGGCCCATCGCTTGTCCGGTATGTCTGGATGGTGACTGCCGGGTAAGCATGGTTGCGCGCCGAGGTGTCCCATGAACGGACTACCGTATCGGTCATAACCGATATGCTAGCAACGTGAGGACGCTGCTAGCAAGCATGGCGAGGTCAGTAAGCACTGGAGGTTCCTGTCCGGCTCCAACGGTCCACGTCAGGGGCCTCGTCACGAGTTTGGTACGGTCGAAGGTCCAACGCCCTTGACATATCGGTTATAACCGATATCCTGAGAGGGAGCGTGAAGGAGCAAGCCGGTGAGCGACCAGGCACCTCGTCATACTGACGCCCGTGAGCGCGATGATCTTGATGAGATGCTGGACGAGATCGAGGCACATCCTGAAGCCCGCGCCGCGTATGAGGACGCCCTGCTCCGGGATGAACTCGTAGCAAGCCTCGTGAAGGCGCGTAAGAGGCGCTCTCAGAAGGCGGTTGCCGCGGCGATGGGCACAACCCAGTCCGCGATCTCGGATATCGAGAACGGCCGCGTTGACCCTCGGCTTTCGACGTTGCAGCGGTACGCGCGCGCCGCGGGAAAGCGACTTGCTGTGATGCTACGCGAGGGTAACGAAGTCCCAGGCGATATCGACAGGCCCGAACTTCTCACACTCGCTGTGGAGCTCGCCGAAGAAAAGCATCTCGGGCCAGTCCTGACTGAACTGGTCCGGAAGGGGGCGAAGACTGGCCCACGGTCACCCGCGGACCTGGCCAAGACGACGGGACTGCCCGAACCAACCGTCGGATACACCATGCACCGACTCTTCGAGACAGGCTGGCTGGAGCTTGTTCAGGCAAGGTCACGGGAATCACGATTCAGCCTGACCGACGACCGGGGATTGATGATCGGGATGAGCATAAGCCGTGACCACGTTGACGCGGTGCTAACAAGCCTCACCACCACGCAGGTCATTGCTCAGGCCGAGCAGCCTTTGCCGGATCCGACACCTCGCAGTGTTGTCCGAGCGGTTGTTGACTTGGTCCATGAGTTGGGAGACCAGACCCAGGAAGGACAGGAAATTGTCGGCCTCGGAGTAGTTCTGGCAGGCCGTATCCACCGGCCGTCCGGCACTGTCTACTTTGCGCCAGATCTGCAGACCGATAAAGAGCCATGGAAAGAGGTCACGCTCGAGGCCGAGCTAGAACAGGCCATGCACGGTGAGGCGTTCGGTCACGCCGGAAACCGTGTTGTAGTCGAAAACGACGCAAACGCACTTGCGATGTATGAATACTTGCTCGCGGGAGAAGACGTGAGTGTTGTCACCGTACTGATGAGTGAAAGCGAGAAAGGTATCGGTGGCGGTTTGATTGTAAATAGGGATATCGTGCGTGGTGTCAATGGGGTGGGTGGCGAGATCGGTCATGTCATTGTTGACCCCGCAGGAAAGCCTTGCCGTTGCGGCGCGCACGGCTGCCTTGAAACTGTAGCAAGCGCCGGTGCTATCGTAGAAACGATCAGTGCAGCAGAAGATATAGGCGCTGCCCCGCCAGGGAACCTGAGCGACGCGGCGGCTTTGGTGCAACGCGGCACGTCCTCTGCGGCCAATGCATTCGCCGCAGCCGGTGAAGCGCTAGGCCGGGTTTTGTCCAGTGTTGCGGCTGTCATAGGTGCACCTCGCTTGGTGATCTTCGGTCCGCCCCAACTGATACAGGAATCCATTTTTGCGTCAGCGCGAGAATTTTTGGACGGAGTCCGTCGCACATATGGCCATGCTATCCTTGGCGTTAGCCAAGACGTTTCGGCTAAACTCCTAGAGCGTTCCACTCTTCCCAAGGCGGCCGCCGCTACCGCAATCCATGAGTTTCTCTCAGAACCTCGCCAATGGATCCCCACCATCGGCCGGCCAACGATTTCCGATCGTGACCGGCAGCCGCAAATAGGCGCAGCTAAGTCGGCAGGAGCCCGATTTCGACCAAAAAGAAATTTGGTGACCGCTTATCTGCCTTCTCGGCGGGGGTTACCGACAGCGTTCGTTTGTTCACTTCATCCGAGTAGCGCAGGCTGCCACGGCGCTCGCGATCGCTACAGTAGCAGCCATCCTCGCCCGTCCGAGTAGACGCTGAAAGCCATTATCGCGCGAACCAGCCGGAAATGCGCAGCGGTCCGGACGGCAGTCGAGACGCGATCGGTCGCTCAATTGGGCGGATACGTGCGTGTTCTGGGGACTCCATATACCCTTGGCGCCGACACCGTATTGATAGTGTCAAACCTGCATGAATATACATCCGACTCGGCCGGGCAATGTCCGCTCATGCCGCCGACAGGGCGAGGCTGTCAGTCACCGTTAATTCCGGCGGACCTGCCGTTATACCAAGCCCGCCACCTGGCTGGACGCGCGTGACAGCGGGCTCCGGCATAGAGATCGGCTCACGCGAGCGAGGCCTATCCGTGGCGAAGGGGGAAGATGCCCTGTCCGCTGGTGCGGGGATCACCGCAGTACAGGCCGTCCTGCCAGCGGATTCCCGAAGCGGTGAAGTCGGGCATGGGGATGTCGCGGCCATCAGAGGTGGTGATCTGGATCTGCGCGAACCAGATGCGCAGGTCCAGGTGCCGGGCTGGGCGCTGCCGCCCTGCTGGAACAGGTCAATGACGTGGTCATCCACAGGCAAGCAGCTGCAAGATAGAGCGCGTGGTTGATAACGACCTGAGTGGGCCAGAACGGCTGGTCTGGAATGCGTTCCCGCGTGGCACCTGGGTGGATCTGCGAGTCCATGACTCAGCGGCCGATGACCTGCAGAGTGCCGGATCGTGGGACTCCTCGCGCACGATACGGGCCGAAGTGGTCGCCGCCCTGCTGCTCGGCGCGAGTGCTGACGAGCCGGGTCGCGCTCCGGCCATTCGTCTTCGCGGCGCACGGATTAGCGGTCGGCTGGACCTGATGGGGGCCACGCTGAGAAGCCCTTTGGTCCTCGAAGGCTGCTACTTCGACGACGAGCCTCGCTTTGTCGAGTCAACGACCAAGACAGTGTGGATCGCGGCTTCTCGGCTACCCGGTTTCAACGGCACCCGCATGCGCCTGGACGGGATCTTGAACCTGCGGGCCTCGACGGTTAGCTCGGCGATCAGGCTCGATCAGGCGCAGATCGCCGGTCAACTGTGCCTGCGTGACGTCGCTGCTGGCGCGGACGTCAACGAAGTCGTCATTGCGGCGGACAGGCTGAACGTGGACGGGAACGTTGATCTCGTCCACCTAACCGCCCGCGGAACCGTCTGGCTGGAAGGCGCGCATGTCAGCGGCATGATTGACCTTACTGGCGCAGAAGTATCTGGTACGCGAAAGGGAGCCGTCACGCTCAGTAACGCCCTGATCGATGGTCGGCTGCGCTGTGATGGCTTGTCAGTCGACGGCGGGATCCGGATGCGCAACACCCAGGTTGGAGCTAGCTTGGAGTTGTCCGGAGCAAGACTGTCGGCTCCGTCTGGAGTGGCACTCGATGCCGGCGGACTGACGGTCCGCGGCGGAGTGTTCTGTGTGGGCGGCTTCGCAGCTGAGGGGCGGCTGCGGCTCATCGGCGCGCGACTGGATGCCAATCTTTCGCTGGCGGGCGCAGTGATAAGCAGCCGAGGTGCGATTGCGCTAGACCTCAGCCGGGCCACAATAGGCGATTTCGACGCTTCCGGGATCACGTGTTCCGGGCAAGTCAGCTGTGTAGGTGCCCGTTTTAGTAGCGAGTTCAACCTGACAGACGCACGCCTCGACAGTGGCGATGACCGGCCTGCTCTGAACGCTGACGGCGCGACAGTAGAAGGTCCCTTGATGCTTGCCGGGCTGCAAGCCTGCGGAGAGGTAAGTTTCCGCACCAGTCACGTCCAGGACCGGGTCCTGCTGCACAGTGCTCACCTGGAGAACCCAGGCGGGATCGCCCTCCAATTCGCTCATGCGGAGATCGCCGCGGACCTTCTCTGCGAGAGCATTACGGTCACCGGGATGATAGGACTGGTCAGTGCCAAGATCGGCGGTTCGGTTACCTTCAAGCAGGCCAGGCTGGTCAATTCCCCTGATGTGACTCTTGATGCCCGCTATTTGCAGGCGGCCCAAATGCAACTTACGCCTGCCTGCCTCGTCCAGGGCATCGTGGATCTCAGCTATGCCCATATCGGGCTCCTATCCGACGACCCGGCGCACTGGCCTTCGGCGCTCAACCTCACCGGACTGACATACCAGGCACTAGAACCGCAACTACCAGCCCACGAACGGCTCCGCTGGCTCGCTCTTGCCTCAAACCGCCAACATCCGCAGCCATATGAGCAACTGGCCGCGAACTATAATGCGATAGGGCAGCCAGCGCAGGCGCGGCGGATCCTCTATGCACGTGAACGGCACCAGTCCATTAACAGAGGCCCACTCGGACGCACATGGAGCCTGCTGCAAGATCTCACAGTAGGATATGGTTACCGGCCCTGGAGGGCCGCCGTCTGGCTCACGCTATTGCTGGCCGCTGGGACAATTGTGTTCCGCGCCACCCCGCCGCCGCCACTACAGGGCGGTACCAATCCGCACTTCAACCCCGCGATTTATACTCTTGATCTCCTATTGCCCATCGTCAATCTTGGCCAGAAGGGCGCCTTCAGCCCGGTCGGCGCCGAGCAGTGGTTCTCCTACGCGCTCATGGCAGCAGGATGGGTACTCGTTACCACTATCGCCACCGGTGTTGCCCGCGTGCTCCGCCGTTCCTGAAGTCGACATTCTATTGGTCTGTAAAGTCACGATCCAGCGGCCCAGGTGCGATTCGAAGAGTAATGACCAGCGTGTACTCATCTGCCGCTGTGAGGTTATGGTCTAGCCGTTACCAGGACGTCAGTGGCGGGTTCAGGGTCGCCGAGGCTGGTTGCGGTTGTTCCGCGGCGGATGAATTCGCGTGGCGGCGGCCAGATGGCGACATGCTGGTCGCCGGTGGCGTCGTCGTAGCGGATGAAGGTCACCTGCTCGATATCCACGGCGAACAGGTGAAATCGCCCGGGCTCGGGAGCCCGGCCCAGCGCGGCCGCTACCGCGGCCGCATAGCGGCGCTGGATGGTGACGTCATGCTCAGCAAGGGCGCGGCCGCGGATCTTGAATTCCCCTTCTCCGCCGTCACGGCTGGTTATCACGCTGTGCACCAGGATTCGCGGATCACGCTGCAGGTCAGCGGCCTTGGCCGAGCCCCGGAGCATGGATAGCCGCAGCCCGCCGTCAAGGACGAACGGTTCCACCGGGCTGATCCTGGGGGTGCCGTCGGAACGGACCGTCGCCACCAGGACCACACCCCGGTCCAGCAGGCGCTCGCGGCCCAGCCCTGCCAGGCGGGGCTGCGCACCGGCCAGTTCCGACCAGTCCATGGCACTCCCATCGCCTGCCGCAGCCGCGTCCTCTTCCTATCTACCGCACGGCACGGCAATCCACCCAGCGTCCGAGAGGGCCCGAACG
>WNGL01003831.1_pt1 | contig 18119 bp, 16 predicted proteins | sample 5400591 | NCBI WGS metagenome assembly WNGL01 (sample SAMN13153377, study PRJNA577476) | soil metagenome | isolation source: 80 cm soil or saprolite under Garry oak tree replicate 1 | place: USA:California | collected 2016-06-15 | reverse complement strand
TGTCGAGGCTGCTCCCACCCTTCCTGGCGATCCCCAGGTTGGGCTACCTCCAGCTTTACTCTGCCGCTACGACGGCATTGAAATGGACGGTCTTCCACCTCCATCCGGAAATAACAGCAGCGCCTCGTGGCGCACACCAACCAGGTCCAGCGGTCGGCTGATTCCGGATCCCGGAGTTTCGGCACGGTCCAGCCCAATGAGCCTTTCCGCGTAACGTCCCGTGACTATGTGTAGTCGTGCTCGGCGACACGCCGAACCTGCTGCGGTACCAAGCTAAAGACGCGGAACCCCGGTATGAAGACGGTCCTTCCACAGATCAACTTCACCGAGGTTCCGCGCCCGATGAGTGTCACATACACCGCTACCCTGCCGATACGCGACCAGACCGTGCTGTACCTGTCCGGCCTGTTGCGCGACGAGCGTCTGCGGCGCGGCACCCGCGTCGACACCCGATCACTGAGCCCGTTCAACCAGGCCGTGCTGGTGTTGCGCTGGTTCCTGGATGGCACTCGGGTGGCGCAGTTGGCCGCCGACAACCAGATCAGCCGCTCCACCGCCTATGACTACCTACACGAGGGCTTCGATGTGCTCGCCGTCCGCGCCCCAACCTTGGAATCGGCGCTGCTGGCGGCAAAGATGGCCGGCCATTCCCACGTCAGCATCGATGGCACGCTGATCGAAACCGACCGCTGCCGCACCCCTGGCCCCACCCCACGGGTTGATCTCTGGTGGTCAGGCAAGCACGCCAACCACGGCGGGAACATCCAGGTCATCACCACACCCGACGGCTGGCCACTGTGGACCTCCGACGTCCGGCCCGGCCGGGAGCACGACACCACCGCCCTGCGCGCCCACGTCGAAATCCTGCCCGCATTGACTGCCTGGACCGGCACCGACCTACCAGTACTCGGCGATCTGGGTTACGAGGGCGAGGCCGACACCATCACCGTGGCGTTCAAGAAACCCAAGGGCGGCGAACTCACCGAGGACCAGAAGGCCCGCAACAAGGACCACAACGGCAAACGCGCAGTCGGTGAACGCGGCAACTCGCTGCTCAAGACCACATTCAAGGCACTGCGCAACATCAGCCTCTGCCCCTGGCGAATCGGCACGATCGTCGCTGCCGCCCTCGTGATCCTGCACATCGACCACAACCGAACAACTTGATCACCCACAGCAACGAACCGTTACGCGGAAAGGCTCAATGTCTGCTTGAACAGCCGAAACGTGTGCTCGATGTCGAAGCGACGGAGGAACGACTGCCAGCAGCGGTCAACGTCCGCTTCGGTAGCGTCCACTTTCGACCACCACAGCCAGACCGGTTTCGGGTCGCCACCGCTGGGTAGGTGATCGACTTGCAGGCGGATCACCGTGCCGGCGATGACCGGAAGTTCGTCCTGGTAGTCACTCCAGGCGGCCCGCCGGGTCAGCAGCGGATGCAGCCGATCCCACGCCTGGGCGGTCGCCCTGCCGTACAAGCGGGTATCTGTGGTCGTCACCGCCTGTTCGGCGCCCCAGGTGGCCGGGTCGCCGAAGGCGAACTCGCCACCATGTTTGGGTGGTCGCCCGGTGGTGCCGGGTACGGGTGTCGGGACTGGTCGGCGCAGGACGCGGTCGGAGCGCATTCGCCCGAGAATCTCAACAGGCAGGTCAGCCAGCAGGAAAGCGATGCGGGGTGCGTCGTAGCCGGCGTCCAGTACCACCAGAATGTCCGGGTCGCCGGTCTGCCATTGGCCGGCGGCGAGAAGTCGTTGGATGAGTTCGCGGATCTGCTCGGTGGTCACGGCGGCGACATCGGCGCCAGGCGCCAGCCGGACGGCGTCCAGTACCGCGGTCCAGGAGGTGCGGCCGGTCTCCAGCGCCGCCACGATCGAGTAGGGCCAGCCGGGCACCATGAGGTGCTGATCCTTACCGCGCCCGTAGGTGTGGCAGAACGATCGGTCTGGTGTGGTGTTGGCGTCGGGTCGTGGCCAGGGTGTCACGTCCACAGCAAGCCGGATGCGGCCGTCCGCTGCTCGGGGTAACTGTTGCACGGCAACAAGATTCCGAAGACGTGCGATGTCGATAGCACCATGGTTGATCCCGTCGTAGAGCGCGCCGTGGCCGCGCCGATGCTCCGGCGCCAACGATAAGCCGACCAGCGAGCGGACCGGGCCTTCGGTGCACAGCACCGCGTCGGTCAGCTCGAACAGCGCGTCCGCCCGTGCTGTCAGGCAGGCGTGGAACGCGTGGCGGAACCGGGACAGGTCCCCGAGCGCACCGGCCGTGCCGGTGTTGTGCACACTGATCATCGAAGCCCTTGGTTGTGGTCATCCTTCTGTGGCAAGAGGAATGATCAACCAAGAGCTTCGTTCATGATCAACCGGGGGTGGTGTACCCGGCGCTACCAGGTTAAACGTCAAGTTAAGTGCTCATCGTGGCGGTGCCGGGCACGCAGGCCCGTTCGGGGCCGTTGACCTGCGGTTCGGTGTCGTTGAGGTCCGTTCAGGTCGGTTGGAGGAGCTCATAGGTGTGAACCAAGGACGACATAGTGCGCCGACCTGCGGAAATGCAACTTCCGCAGGTCGGCGCGGTTCCGTTCGGGGTCGTTGAATGCCGTTCAGGTCCGTTCGGCGCATATGTTTGCTCCCCATTTGCTCCCCGTCGTGCTCCCCGACCATGCGGAAGGGACGGAGGAGTTCGTGTCCGGCAACGCGCGGAGGCGTCGTGGACGCGCGCTTCGCGGCTACTGAGCGGATGTTCGTGGAAGTGCGGACAACCTCATATCCGGGTGCGGTGAGTGCTGGGTGGGTAACGTTTGTGTGCGCGGGGTGATGGTGTTGGACCGATAGCAGGGGACGTGTTGGGCGGGGTTGCGCCGGTGGCAGTGCGAGAGTGGCCAGTGCTGGACGTGGTGTTTGCGCACGGGTTGGACGGGGATGCCGCAAGTCCTGGTTGGGGAAGGCCGCTGGGGTGTTCTGGCCGCGCAATCCAGATAAATCTGACCGTCCGGATACCGGTCGGCGATCTCATGTGCAAACGCTCCGGCGAGCGCACTCTTGCCGACCCATGATCGACCGTGGACAACAATCGCAACCGGTGCTGTTTCGACCCGCGAGCGGAGCTCCACGATCTCGGAATTCCTGCCGACAAGCGGGCAACGGACGGCAGTTGCTTCAGATGCGTGACGGACCGCCGGTTGCGCACTTCCACATGATCGATATGTCCCGCCTGCATAACGGGACCGAACCCGGCGCCTAAGAACTCGTTCCACATCTGGCGAACTACCTCCTGAACCGACAAGCGACGCCCCATCTCACCATACGTACGCCAGTACAATGTACTTCGGCGACGTCAGTCCGGTTTTCGATTCAGTTCGAGAAGGGTGACGCCCGACTCTGATCCCACGATGAGCCGTTCATTGAATGCGTGGCATGCCGTGATCTCGTCGCCGAAGTCGAGTCGGTGCAGCAGGGTCCTCGTCGCCAGATCCCAAAGCCCGATTGTGTGATTAGTGTTCCCTGTGATCAGAAGATCATGGCCGATGTCCGTGCGCATCGTCGTCAGCGCGGTCACCTTCCCACCTCCGCCCGACGGCGCACCAGTCCCTTTGATTGGCGGCGAGGACATCGGCCGCCCTTCCACGGCGCCCGTCACGGTGTTCCAGACTCTGAGCCTTACGCGGTCCTCCTGGGAGGCGACCGCGATGAGCGGGTCGCCGAGGTGGCCGGGCACCTGCAGCATCGCTGAGAACGGTGCTCGATTGTCAATGGGCGGCAAGTCCCCGCGGGTCGCTGTGACGGGGTTCCAGAACCGGATCGTCTGGTCGTGACCGCCGCTGGCGACGAGCAGGTCACCACGAGGACGCTGGACTGCTGTCAACGACGAAACATGCTTCTTATGTGCGGTGGGCTCGTAGCCGACCCGCAGAGCGCGGTTCAGATCCCAGAACTCGATTGCCCCGTCCCTCCCCCCGATCACCAGGTGTATGGTCCCGTCACCAGCGGAGATAAGGGCCAGTGCGGACACGGAGCCGAGACCGGTCGGGATCACCTTGAACAGGTGGGCGACACCGTCGGCGAAGTTCCATACCTTCACAACTCTGTCGCTGCCGCCAACAGCCAGAAGGTTGAGCTTCGCGGTGATCGCAAGGGTGCTCATTGCCCTGACCGCCACCGTGTTTCCCTGCAACGGAGGCTGTGCCGGTTCCCCGGTGTCGACGTCGAGCAACCGCACCGAGCCGTCGTCATGGCCGACCGCGACCACCGAACTCTCCTGCTCAGCCCGGATCTCCGCGAGCACCGTCACGGCTGTCGTATCACAGTGCGAGGACCGGATCCTGGCGGTCTCGGCGAGTTCCCACAGGCGGACGGACGAGTCGCGGCTGCTCGTCGCCAGAACGGCGGGTCCGTCAGGCAAGCTCAGTTGCGTGATGCCGAGGACTTGGGCTGTGTGGCCTGTGAGCGGTGGTCCCAGTTCGCGATGTCGATGTGGGTCCCACAGCCGTATCGTTCGGTCATCGCCTGCGGTGGCGATCGCGGGTGTGCCGCCGGGCATTCGCACGGTCACGACGGACCGTATGGCGTTCCTGTGGCCCCGCAATTCCGCCACAGGTTTCTCCATGGCCGGCTCCCATAGCCGGACCACAGCGTCATGCCCGGCGGACACCAGCAGGGTCCGCTTGGGGTCCAGCCGCACCGTGGCAAGTGCGTACCCGGCTTTGGGCCTGCGGGGGCCAGGCGTGAGCTCGCCGCTCTGCCGCCAAAGGCCCGCATGATGATCCCAAATACGGATCATGCCGTCCTCACCGTAGGTCGCGAGAACGCCCGGGTGCGGAGGATATAAGGCGACGATCGCGTTTACCGAACCGTCATGCGCCTGCGTATGGTGGCCTTGTCGGGCGCCGGTGACCGGATCCCATATGCCGATCGTGCCGTCGTCGGCGCCGGCGGCGAGCAGCGTCCGGCCGTCCGGCCACCGCACCGGGATGAGTGCCCGAAAACGCGTGCGACCCACCGAGGTGATCGTCATGACAAGGAGTCGCATAGCGGGATCCCAGATGTGGATCCCATCGTCCGTGGCGATAGCGAGGGCGACCCGTTCCGGTGAGTCTCTTTCAGATGTGAGCTGGATCGGGACGATCGCGGAGACAGCGCCGTCGCGACTCATGCCCTCGCCTGCCTGACCGCCGGTCAGCGGGTCCCAGAGCCGCGTGATCCCGGATGTCTGCCCGGTGGCTATGAGCCCTGCCCGCCGGGGAAGGTCGAGGGTCGTGATCGCTCGGATTGAGTCGGAGTGGTCCCGGCTGGGGCTGCGAGCGGTGGACCGTCCCGTCAGGATGATGTGGAACGGACGGGGAATAAGCCGTGCCCATCTGAGTCGCCACCGGCCGGACATTCCAGTGCCGTCCGTCGGTTCCGCGACCGAACCGGTGTGTCTGGCGACGGAGAGCCAGCGGAGTAAAGCACGGTCCTCTGACGGCGCGGACGCGAGGAGATGGGACGCGCCGACGATTCCGGTGATGGGGTGCGGCAGGACGAACCTCCCGAAGGCGGTCCTCATGACGGCGCCTGTAACGCCGGTGGGGTTCAGCTCGTCCAGGATCCCGGAGTGCGCGGCGAGATCCTGCCACGCGGGTTCGCCGCCTGCACCGGCGTGCGCCGGGAGATGGTGCACGAGGTACGGGTTGAGTTGGTCCGTGCCGAGGGCGATGAGTCGTTGTGTGATGGCTCTGTGTCGACGCTGGTTCTGGGCAGTGTCGGTGAAATGCTCGATGAACGCGCGGTGCGCAAGCCGGTAGACGGTCTGGCCGTGGTCCCGGTCGATGGCAAGGTAGGGGGCGGCGTGTTCGAGCAGTGTGCTGATGTCATCTTGGGACGCGGTTTCGGTACCGTCGCTGAGCGCGTTCGCCACGGCCGCCCACACCCCGTCGCGCAGTGGCAGCCCACGTCCCTGGGCGTACGCGAGGGCGGCGAGTAGCCAGTAATTGACGCGGCTCCTGCGGCGCAGGCGACTCACAGCGCGGGCGAACAGGCCGCGGTGCGTGGTGTGTGTCAGCTCGTCGAGGTCGTCCATTCGGCTGGGGTCGGGCAGGACGATCCCGGGGTCGGCGAGAATCTCGTGCACCGCCAGCCGGGCAAACAGGAAGTCCTCGGCAGCCTTGCCGAGAGTGGCGGCAACATGCTCGATCGTTGCGTCCGTCACGTCCTCGGCGCGCAGGCTCTCGTCCTTGGCGGCGGTGGCGAGTCGCCTGTAGATGTAGCGGCGGAAGGCGTGCGGGTCGCGGCCCACCGTCACGGTCTGGTTCGGTTGGACGTCCAGCGCGTCAAGCAGGTCCCTGTCGGGTGGCTCCTCATCGCCGGGGCTTTCGAAAGCCGAGCGGCGGGTGCCGATCAGCAGTCGGACATCGGGCAGCACTGAGAGAGGCCTCAGCACTGCCTGCGCGATGCCGAGAGGGTCGTCGGATTCGTCCAGCGCGTCGATCAGGATCGTGACGGGGATGGCGCGTTCCCGGATTCCCGCGATGAGGGTGTCGGTCTGCTTGGCGAGCGTCGCGCCAGCGTCGGGAGCGGGGAGCGCTAGGTCGTCGGCGATGCGGGCCAAGAGGTCGGCGGCGGTTAGTCCGGTGAGGTGGGCGGTGGCGGAGAACACGTCGTCGGGCGGCTGCTCGTTCTCCAGCAGAGGTTCGAGTAGTTCGGTGTCGATCATGGCTTGCCGCAGCTCGGGTCGGGAGTGGACGAGCAGGTTACCCAGCAGCGCGGACTTACCGCTGCCAGCACGGCCAGTAACGACGAGCACACCCTCGGCCGTCGTGCGCAGCCAGTCGACGATGGCTTGGCGCTCGTGGGAGCGTCCCTCGAAGTACCAGGCGAATTCCCGGAGTTCGCCGCCCTGGGCCTTGGGAACGTAGTGGTACCGTTCGTCATCACCAAGCCTCATCAACGCGGCTTGAATGGCCTGCGCCGTATCGAGGGTCGCTTGGGTTGGCAGCGCTATCCGGCGCCGCATCACCAGCCTGTGCACGTGTCGGGGTATCGGCGGGTTGTGGCTGGGCAGGCGTGCCAGCAGTTCCTTGCCAAGCTCCCAAAGATCAACATGTGGTTCGGCCGCGAAGGTGTCGCGCAGCGCGGTCCTCAGCGCATGGCTAAAGACGCCCAGATTGGTCGTGCCTTCACCGGACACGCCGATGAGCAGCAACCGGCGGGCACCCCGGAGTTTGTCCAGTTCCGCGTTGAGCCGCTCGACGAACTGGGCGGACCGGCAGGTGTCGACCACGATGATCGCCCAGGTGTCGCTGCCCTGATTGTGGCGCTCACGCTGGTATATCCATTCAGCGAGCTGAGCGGGGACGATGCCCTGCTTATCAGTGGGCGACTTGTCTGAGTGGGTGCACAGCAAGACGGCACGATCGTCTGTGGCCCAGCCGTGCCCGGCCCAGTAGAGGAAGGTGTTGCCAGTGAGGCTCTGTGCCCACTGGGCCATCCGCTCGTGGACGGGCTTCTCACCGCGTTCCTGCGTCCAGTCGCCCCATGGCACGAGGTTCCCGCCGTACTCCGCGAGCACTTGGGCGACGTCCTCGACCTCGGTTGCGACGTCGAGGTTGTCGTGGTGCAGGTAGGTGCCGACCGCGACCGGGAAGACCTCCAGCTGCGGTTCGGGGAGCGTGTCAGTCATTGTCTCCGAAGTTGTCGTCCGCCGGTTCGTCCCGGCTGGTCGCCAGTGTCATTCGTTTGAGGGGTGAGCCGCTGCCTCCGTCCACCACTATCTCGTAGAGGTGTTTGTCTGGGACGGTGACGGTGAACTGCCATTGGCCGTCGCGTTTTTCCAACTGTGGTCGAGCGACGTGCTTGCCGGTCTCGGCGTCAATCAACTGACAGGTGGCGTCCTCGGGACCGTCGACTCCGGTGACTATCACTGGCCATTCAGCACCGACGGATACAACGTCGGGGGCATCAATGCCCACCAGGCCACGCGGCGCGAGTGTGGACCCCTGTGGCTCGCCGGTGATGACAAACCGGACGGACGATATCGCCTCGTTGACATTGGCGAGACTGCCGTGCTGCTGCGCCCGAGGATCTATTGGAATACCCCGCATGATCGCCGAGTCGACCGGGACGGTGCCGTCACCGAGACTCGGGAAATGCGCCGGCACACCTCGCTGGTCATGGACGATCTTCCCCTCCCTCCCGTCCTTGCCTGACACCGGACGAAAGGTATGGCCGAGTCCCTCGACCGTTCCGCCACCCAGCCGCAGGCAGGCGACCGTAGGTTGCTCGACGCCGATCACCATCCGGTGCTCGATCAGCGACTGGGTGTCGAGCCGCGTCCTATCATCGAAGGCACGTTGCGCCTCGGCGGGATCCCCGCCGAACCCAGCGACGTCCTCGGCAGTCAGCAGCCGGACGTGATCGCCTTCGTCTACGCACTTGTACGACGGGAGAAGGTCATATATCCCGGGCAGTTTCCGCGCGAGCCGAATCATCCGCCGTCTCGGAGGCAGCAAACCGCGCCCGGTCGCCAGGATGCCCGCTGCCTTGGCGGCGCCCCTGAACGGCGTCCCTAGCGTAACCGTGGCCCGGATGTCCTCGGTCACCATGGGAATCTCACCGGCCTCGTCGTCGGTACCTTCGACCAGCGGCAGTGCCCGCGCCAGCAGACCACCCATGGAATGCGCCACTAGCACCAGGCGGGCCGGACTCGGGTCAGACTGAAGCACCCTAAGCCGCTCATGGTCGGGGTCGACACGCCACGTTGCCAGGTGCTCGTGCGCGGCCTGCGCGAGCAGACGGGCGTTGTGCAGCACCGGCAGTCGCCAGTCATAGGCGAACCCGTGCACAGCACGGGGGTGCACCATCTCCCCAATATGGCGGACAAGCCTGTCATAAGGCTCGAAATAGCCCAGTGGTGCCCAAGCCGGAAACCGCAACAGCCCGTGGGGCTTGATCCGACCAGGTTCCAGATCGGCCAGTTCACGCAGCGACAACCCAGTGGACCACGCCCGGCCGTACCAGCCCAGATGGTTCAGACCCCACCGTGTCTTGTTGGTAGCGGTATCCACCAGCGTACTGCCCATGATCCCTGGAATCACGACGACTGCGTCGTGGGAGTGATTCAGATAGAACTTTGGCCCCACGTGATCGGACCGGGGATGAACACCTGAGTCAAGGGTCACGTCGAGCACAATATCCGATGATTTGTCGATCATCTAACGGGTGTCTCACAACCCGGGGGATCTCGACCGCAGTCCTAGTTGATCATGGTTGGTGCAGGTAGGCGCACGGCCCGGTCATCACGTCCTCGCGTGCAGAAGCGACCACAACATCCCCTCATCGGCAATATGGGATGTTCAGCTGTTCCTCGCCGTGCTCGGTCCGCACGTCAAATCTGGAACACGTTCTCTCGGCGGATCGCCTGCTGTTGGTGGTCCCACGACTGGCAACGTGGTGGTCCTACGCCCTGGCAGGCGACACCGGCCATGGCACGAGTCTGGCCAGCCGCAAGACCGCACGCCACCGAAGTGCGACCACGTCATCATTGACCGCTCATCAGCCATGAGCGGACCACAAGCACGAGCCTCACCTGGCGTCGACTCGGCAAGATCTGCCGGCCGAGTCTCACGCGGGCCACGTCCACTGACATCCCCTGCCGACGCGCGTACGCAGGTACGCGCGCAACGTGGCGCGCGCACGCGGATACCCCGCCACAACCACCAAGTCAACCGGGCACGAGCCACCAGCCGGGCCGTCGACATCAGCCACTCGCCGCGGCCCCAACGCGAACACACCAGCCGCGAACGGCCGACCCACCACACCCACCCCTCGCGGCAAAAGGCCAGCCCCACAGGAATCCGACCGGCACCACTCGGCCGCGGCCGCACCGCAACCAACCGCCACACCTCACGGACGACACCACTGGACGCCATGCGCACACGGCCTGACGACAACCACACCGACCCGGGCGCCACACCCACTGCGCACCACGGTGGACACGCTGACCACCGCCGGACACCAACGCGACGACAGCCCCCGACATCTGGATCACCGGCGACAGCCACTACCCGTCGGGCACACCCTCTAACGACACTCCCCGGTCCAGGTGCGCGTGCCGCTGCGCTCAGACCGAGTACTGACCTTCCCGCGCCCACCGCGGCGACCCGCCAACTCGGGGGCCGCACGATGCCGGTTCGTGGTCACGAATCCGGCTACACAGGCCATCACCCGCACAGACCACCATCACCGAAACCACCCGCCGCCACCGCACCGCACACTCCCCCATCCTGGGATCGGTTGCGCCCCAAGCTCACCCGCACAGCGTCTGGCTGACAGGACGACCCGCTGCCGATCATCGAGGACACCGTGACCCGATTACCGGTGGACCAGTTGCCTCGCACTGGAACACCGAAATCCGTGGTGGCTGTGGCACTCCGCTACCCAGCAACGGGCGCCGGCGCAAACCCGCCGGTCTTCTCCCGACCCGCCATCGGATCGATCCCCATACCCACCGCCACTCCACACCAGGCAACAGTCCTATGAGGACGATCCCATCGGCACGTTCGCATCCTCAGCCAGTAGAGCCAGTCCTCGTGGTTGCGGTTTGTTGGTGGGCACGTACGTCGAAAGATCGTGAGATGAACTCGAATTCAATCTCCACTGAAGTTATCGTGCTTATTATCGCACGTTTTCGGCAGCATGAGGAGTCCCAGACAGGACCATCGCGTCGCGCTGCGGGTTTACCTCTCCACGCCATCGCGATCCGAACTCATGCCGCCGCGTCGTGTGTCGGCGGGCAGATGTTCATGAACGCCGATCGGCTGTGCTACCGTTGCCGCACCACACATCCCCGGCCCGGGGAAGCATCCCCGGCAAGCAGCACCTGTACTCCAGTCGACAGTGCACACACGGAAGGAGCAGTGAGATGACAACGTCTTCACGGTTCCTCTGCGGGTCACGTCGGGGAGATGTCCCGGCGTAGCGGGAAATATCCCGGAGGTGGGGGTTCAAGTCCCCCCTCGGACACACGCACTATTCACCCCCACGGCCGGTTCGATGATCACATCGGCGCAGCCGGTCTCGTGTTCATAGCGAATCCGCAGGCCAACGGCCGTGTAGAGGTCCGCCATCTGCCTCGTGTCACCGCCGGACAAGGCCGCGCCGACGTCCCCGAGCGAGTCGATCATGGCGTAGACCTCCGCGTCACTACGCAGGCTCGGCATCGGCGCGTTGACCAACTCCGCCCGCAACGCCGTCCGCTGCGCCTGCGCCTCGTTGATCGACTCGACCAGCGCGGCCGGATCAACCCCGGCCTCGATCGCCGCCTGCAATCGCCGCAACTTCGCCTCAGCGCCAGTCAGCTTCGCTTTCGCGGCTTCCCGCGCACCGGACTCGCCCTCACCCTGCGACGCAACCAGCGCGGCCACCGTCCGGTCCACGTTCTCCCGCGCGAACAGCCCACCCAGCCACGCATTCACCGCGTCCCGGACCGGGTCCTCCCGCAGATACACGGCCGGCGGATGCGCAGCCAGGGCAGGCGATCCCGGCGCCAACGTCCGCGCCGGACACCGGTAGTACATCCCATGCTTACGCGGACTAGCCTCCATCTTCCGCTCGCACACCGCACACCGAATCCGTCCCCGGAACAGATACGGCCGCACCGTCGGCCGACCCGACCGCTCCGACTTCCGCGCCGTCCGCAAACCACCGGCACCCTTCGAGCGCCGCAACAGTTGAGCCTGCGTGAAGACCTCCACCGTGACGACCGCCGGATGAGCCTGCGTGCGCGACCGCACCACCCGACTCGCTTCGGCCCGCCGGAATCGGATGACGTGCCCAGCCGCCACATCATCCGGGTTCAGTAGAACCTCTTCCTTGGTCCATCGACCGAACACGGCATAGCCGGTGTACCGCGGGTTCTCCAAAATGGAGCGCACCGTGCTCCCCTGCCAGCCATCGGCCAACCGATGCCGATTCTGCTCCGGCCGCAGCGCGGACGGGCAGAGAATCCCATCCCGGTTCAGGCCGTTGGCGATCGCCCGATCCCCCATCCCATCCAAATACTCGGCGAAGATCCGCCGAACCACCTCCGCCGCCGATTCATCGATTGCCAGCAGCCGCAACCGGAAGCCCTCGGCCGCCTTGCGCGGATTCGGATGCGGCCCACCATCGATCACCATGTACCCGCATGGTGCCCGGCCGCCCTGGTGCCGTCCCTCGTTGATGACCTGAGCGTCCATCGCCGCGCGCACCCGTGCCTGAACATGCTGACGCTCCGACTCGCTCATCCCGCCGAGCACGCTCATCAGCATCTTGTGCGACGGATTGGTCGGATCGAACTTGCCGCCCAACTCCGGCACCCACAGATCAACCCCGTATGCCGCGAACCGAGGCGCGGTCAACGAGAACTGATTGCCGAACCAACACCGCGTTCCCTCCCCCACCACCACGGCATTCCAGCCACGGTTCGGGTCCTTCAACACCGCCATCAACCGACTACTCTCCTCGCGCCGATCCCACGGCACCGACCGCGACTGCCCCACATCGAAGAACTCAGCAGCCACCGTCCCGCCGACCGGTTCAATGAACTTCCGAGCGTTGCCGAACTGCCACCCGCGCGACGTCGTCGGGTCCTGGTTGTCCTCGGTCGAGCAGCGCCCGTAAGCGGCGACCGGTCCGATGCCCTCGTCCGCCACGTCGATCACCTCGATACCGAGCAGGTCATCCAACGTCGCCCACGGGTCACGGCTGATTTCAGCAGTCACGCCCGCCTCCTTCCATCGGCCCGTCCAGGACCTCGACCTCGGTCAACTCGACCAGTATCGCAAGTAGTATGCGACTCGCGGCCCTGTTCAGCACCGGCAACTCCGCAGGAAGACGCACCGTGACCCGCTCCCCATCCGCATCGTTGCTAGTCATGGCCGATCCTCGGCCGAATCTGGGACTGCGCCGATTTCATCAGGAGCCTGGTCAATGGCAGCACGTAGCTCCGCAGTGAGGTAGCCGCGTACCCGCCGTACGGTCCCGTCCTCGCTCGATACGCGGTTGCGGGTCGGCCGGCAGCCCAAGTCGACCATCTGCCGAGCAAACGCGGTCGGTTCCACGTCCAACGCCTCGACCAGCTCGGCAGTCGGCACGAACTCCCGCTCGTCCAGGTCCTCGCCGAGGTAGTCGACCACCGACGCCAACGGCTCTGGCAGCTCGACCGCGCTTGCCTCCGGCTCAGCCGGGCGGCCAGCGCCAATCGCCTTGACCGCTGTGGCGTGGTCCACCACGGGCGTGGTGTCCTGCCCGGCCGCGTGCCCCGTCAGCCGGCCAGCACTTTCCCGCAGTTCCCTCCCCATCTGACAGACCGTGTGCCAGTCCTCATTGGGCATGTAGTACGTCCGCACCGTCAACGCCAGCACGTCAGAGCCGGCCTGCGCGTCTCCGTCCGGCCGCAGAATGCCCACGCCCTTGTGCGACGCGAGCAGCCGACTGCTGTCATACCCACGGGTGTTCATCTGCTCGCCAAGCACGATGTTGCTGTCGCGCCAGTCCATCACCCGCAACGCGAACCGCGACCCCAGCACCGCACGCAGTCCAGAAGGGATCGTCTTCGAGTCCGGCCGCTGCGTGGCCAACACCAACACGATCCCGGCCGCCGGTCCCTTCTTCGCCAGCCACGTCAACAACTCACCGACGTACTCCCCCGCCGTCAGCTTCTTACCCTCCACCCGCACGGGAGTCCGGTCCTCCAACGGGACCTGGACCTCGTCCAGGAACACGGCCGTGATCGGCATGTTCAACGCCAGGTCCCGCGACATCGCCGGCGTCACCTTCGACTCCGGACACGTCGCGTTGTCCAACTCCCGCATCCGCCGATACCGGCCCTGCACCTCACTGACCAACTCGACCAGCCAACCGATCAACGCCAGCACATGCTCGGCTTCGTCACCGGACATGAACCGGTGCGCCACCTCGGCCGCCCCGTCCCAGTCCTTCCCAGCCTTGAAATCCGCCACATACTCGGACGAGATCGAGGCTCTCAAGCACGTGATCGAGCTCTACAACGCGGAAGCCGTTGCGAAGAAGGCCGTCAAAAAGGCCCAGACAGAACTCAACTTTTGCCACACTCAAGATGTACGGCGAGTTGGCCGAGGAGGACGTCAAAGTCCTTGTCCTCGACGACAAATGGCAGGCGACGATCGCGGGTCGCGTTGCTCACGTGGTCGACTCGCTGACACTCGCCTTGGTCGATCGGACGAAAGAGCTCAGCGAACGCTATGCCCAGACGATTGACCAGTTGAATGCATCGCTCACGGACATTGAAACGAAGGTCGAGAAGCATCTCGCTGCGATGGGGGTTCGGCGATGAATGCCCAAGCAGCCGCCATTCCGTCGGACTGGCAAGTCAAGACGTTGGCTGAGCTCGGTGGCCAAGTAACCAGCGGATCACGAGGTTGGGCGAAGTATTACGCTGATCACGGCGACTTGTTCGTACGTATTACAAATCTCAAGCGCGATGACATTCACCTCGATCTGACGGATTCACGTTCCGTTCAAATTGACCCCAATGACGCCGAAGCCAGACGAACCCGACTCGCGACCGGCGATCTCCTCATCTCGATCACGGCCGATATCGGAATAATTGGATATGTCGACGAAAAGTACCCAAGCCTGCGTACATCCACCAGCACGTCGCGCGGGTGCGCTTGGACCCCAGACTGGCGGACAGCCGTTACGTAGCCTATTACCTCTCAAGCTGGGAGCCGCAGCGTCGTTTCGTTGGAACGACGGACACTGGTGCCAAGGCTGGGATGAACCTAGCTACCGTCGCGGCATTGTCGATCGTAATTCCACCGTTGGCGGAGCAATCACGAATTGCGGACGCCCTGGCGGATGCCGACGCGCATATCGCCACACTGGAGCGGATGATCGCCAAGAAACAGGCGATCAAGCACGGGATGATGCAGCAGCTCTTGACCGGCAATGTTGACTTCGCGGTTTCACCAGAATCTGGAAGCGAAGCAGCGCTTGGAGCAATTACCACCTGGCCGTCGGGTGACACACCCGACAGGAACAATCCTGCCTACTGGAGCGGACCGATCCCGTGGATAAGTGCTGCAACTCTCAGACGCTCCCGAGTGCACGATTCCGATCAGCACCTCACGGAGGCTGGGGTGCGCGCAGGTAGTAAGCTCGCTCCAACTGGTGCGACTCTGGTTCTCGTACGCGGTATGGCCTTGCATCGGGAGACCCGTATGGGGATGGCGACTCGGCCGGTCAGTTTCAATCAAGACGTTAAGGCGCTAATCCCTAAACCTGGCATTGTGCCCGAATATCTCGTGTACGCGCTTCAGGCTCAAAGCACCCGGATGCTTGACCTTGTCTCGTCGGCTGGGAGCGGAACTGGAGTACTTGACACGCAACTACTACAGCGACTGCCGATCTGGGTTCCAGACGAGACTACCCAACGCAGGATTGTCGCTGCGGTCGACGCATCTGATAGCAACGTTGAGGGCCTCAATCGTGCGATAGCCAAGATGCAAGCGATCAAGCAAGGCATGACACAGCAGCTCCTGACCGGCCGTACACGCCTTCCGACAAAGGAGACCGTTGCATGAGTGACGTCGGGCAGGTCGAGCGCAAGGCGCAGGAGCGTGTGGTCAAGCTTTTTCAGCAGCGGCTCGGTTACGAGTACCTGGGGAGTTGGGCGCACCGCGAAGGCAACTCGAACGTCGAGGTCGCACTCCTGACCCGGAACCTTCAGATGCGTGGCTACGACGACAACCTGATCAACAAGGCGATTGACCAACTGAAGAAGTCGGCCGCAGTTGGCGGTGGCCATGACCTGTACGAGGCCAACCGCGAGGTCTACGACCTGTTGCGGTACGGCGTGAAGGTCAAGCCCGGGGTGGGCGAGCACTACGAGACGGTGTGGCTGATCGATTGGAGCGACCCAGAGGCCAACCACTTCGTGGTGGTTGAGGAGGTGACGCTGTTCGGACAGCACACGAAGCGCCCCGACATTGTGCTCTACGTCAACGGTTTAGCCCTGGTCACGCTGGAACTCAAGCGGTCGTGGGTGGCGGTGACCGAGGGCATCCGTCAGACGATCGGGAACCAGCGGCCCGAGTTCATCCGTTCGTTCTTCTCCACCGTCCAGTTGGTGATGGCGGGGAACGATGTGGAAGGGTTGCACTATGGCGTGATCGACACGCCGGAGAAGTACTGGATGAACTGGCGGCCTGTCTCTGATATCGATCCGGTCACGCGCACCCACATCGAGCGGGACACTATTGGGGTCGAGGGGCCGCTTGACGAGGCGCTCGCACAGATGTGTGCGAAGCACCGGCTGCTGGAGATCATCCACGATTTCGTCGTCTTCGACGCTGGCGTCAAGAAGACCTGCCGACCGAATCAGTACTTCGGGGTCAAGGCCGCACAGGTGCGGATCGCCAGGCGCGAGGGTGGCATCATCTGGCACACCCAGGGTTCCGGCAAGTCGCTGACGATGGTGTGGCTGGCCAAGTGGATCCGGGAGTCTCAGGTCGGCACGGGTCCTCGAGTCTTGCTGATAACGGATCGTACCGAGTTGGACGAGCAGATCGAGAAGGTCTTCAACGGCGTCAATGAGCAGATCTATCGCACCAGCAGTGGCACTGACCTCGTGGCACGCTGAACACGTCCACCGAGTGGCTGATCTGCTCGCTGGTGCACAAGTTCCGCAGCTCGACCGAAGAGTCGGCGCGGGACAAGGCCAGCGAGGACTTCATCAGGGAACTCAACGCCACGATCCCGAAAGACTTCCACGCCAAGGGCAACCTGTTCGTGTTCGTCGACGAGGCGCACCGCACCCAGTCCGGCAAGATGCACAAGGCCATGAAACGGCTCCTGCCTCACGCGATGTTCATCGGCTTCACCGGCACCCCGCTACTCAAGGCCGACAAGGCTACCAGCATCGAGACCTTCGGCTCGTTCATCCACACCTACAAGTTCGATGAGGCGGTCCGGGACGGCGTGGTGGTCGACCTGCGCTACGAGGCGCGCAATATCGACCAGCACCTGACCTCGCCCCAGCAGGTGGACCGGTGGTTCGACGCCAAGACGAAGGGCATGACCGACCTGTCCAAGGCCGTGCTGAAGAAGCGCTGGGGGACGATGCAGAAGGTGGTGTCCTCGGAGCCCCGTGCCAAGCAAATCGTCCAAGACATCTTGATCGACATGGAGACCAAGCCCCGCCTGATGGACGGGCGTGGCAACACGCTGCTGGTGGGTGCCAGCATCTACCAGGCGTGCAAGTTTTACCTGTATCGACAAGAAGATGCGCGACCACGGCCTATTCCAGGCCATCTGCCGGGTCAACCGGCTCGACGGCGAGGACAAGGACTACGGCTATATCGTCGACTACCAGGACCTGTTCAACTCCCTGGAGTCGGCAATCACGGACTACACGTGCGGCGCCCTGGACGGCTACGAGCAGCGGGACGTTGAGGGCCTGCTGACCGACCGCATCGCCAAGGCCAAAGACGACCTCGACAACGCCTTGGAGCGCATCCGCGCGATCTGTGAGCCCGTCGCCCCTGAGGTTCCCCCCGGGGAGTGGACACCGAGATAGCAGGACTGCGGTCCTGCTGGAAGGATGTCCACCATGCCCCCTCGTAAGCGCCGGTCCTACACGGCCGAGTACAAAGTCGAGGCCGCACATCGCGTGATGGATACCGATCGCACGATCGCCGAGGTCGCCCGCGAACTGGGAATCGACCCGGGAATGTTGAGCACGTGGGTCAAAGACGAGCGGCGCAGGACCACCGCCGCCGAGGTCCACGGGGAGAAACCTCTGGAGGCGGCCGAGCGGGCCGAACTACAACGGTTGCGTAGGCACGTGGCCGATCTGGAGAAAGACAACGCTTTTTTGGTAAAAGCCTCGGCGCACTTTGCCGCGATGCAGAAGAACCGGCCCGGTTCGATCTGATGGTGAAGTACGCCGGCCCCGACCAGCCCGCCGAGGCCGCTAGGACTGCCGGCGGCATCTCATCGCAGGGCACGCGATTCTCGGTCCTGCGCATGGCGCGCCTGCTGGGTGTGTCGACGTCCGGGTATTACGCGTACGTGAAACGCGCCGCGGCGACGGTGTTGACGCCGCGGCAGCAGCGGCGCGCCGACCTG
>WNGL01004561.1_pt1 | contig 18125 bp, 19 predicted proteins | sample 5400591 | NCBI WGS metagenome assembly WNGL01 (sample SAMN13153377, study PRJNA577476) | soil metagenome | isolation source: 80 cm soil or saprolite under Garry oak tree replicate 1 | place: USA:California | collected 2016-06-15 | reverse complement strand
CCTCCCAGAAATCGGCCAACCCCGACGCGAGTGCCAGCTTGATTTCCGGTAGGACGCTTTCAACTTCGAACACGCTCCGCAGGTTGTCGACATCCGCGCCGAGAACCTGGAGCCATCTCCGCCGCTCCGGACCTGCAATCTTTTCGCGCGCCGCCTCGACGAGCTGGCCGAAGTAGGTGGCGTGTTTCTCTTGCAGCGTCTCCAGCTCCTCGTGCTCTGCGAGATGCGACCTGCCGTATTCACGGACGGTTTCGAGCATCGCGTAGCGCGTGCCTCCGTCCTCAGTCTCTTGCGGAGCAAGCAGAGATTTGTCGACGAGCTGCCCGACGAGTTCGAGCACGGATGCCACACCGTCGCCACTACAGACGGCCTCGGCTGCGTCGAGAGTGAACCCGCCCGTGAACACGGAGGCGCGGCGAAACAGGCGTTGCTCTTCCTCATTCAACAGCCAGTAGCTCCAGTCCATCGCGGCCCGGAGCGTTTCGTGTCGGGCGTCGGCGGACCGGCTCCCACCGGACAGCACGCCGAAGCTCTCCTGTAATCGTTTCAGGATCTCGGCGGGTGCCATCATTCGCGCCCGCCCGGCCGCCAGCTCGATCGCGAGGGGAATTCCCTCGACTCGGCGGCAGATCTCGGTCACGGATTTCGCGTTGTCGTCGGTGAGGCGAAAGGCCGGCTGCGCCGCACTCGAGCGGTCGGCGAACAGGACGACCGAATCCCGCTCGTCCAGGGGCCCCACCCTCATGATCGCCTCGCCGTTGACGCGCAGCGCCGCCCTGCTTGTGGCAAGCAGCCGAACCTGGCGGCATTCACGCAGGACGCGATCGGCGAGGCTGACCACCGCCGGGATGAGGTGCTCGCAGTTGTCGACGAGGAGCAGGAGATCCTTGTCCTTCAGCCAGTCGCAAAGGGTCTTCAAGATCGGCCGGCCGGCTTCCTCGCGGACGCCGATCGCTTCGGCAGCGGTCTGGGCGACAAGCTCGGGCTCGCTCAGCGACGCCAGCTCAACCAGCCACACACCATCCTTGAAGCCTTCGATCAGATCGGCGGCCGCTTGAAGCGCGAGCCGGGTCTTGCCCGTCCCGCCGGCGCCGATCAGGGTCAGCATTCGGTTCGCGGCGAGCCTCTCTTTGATGTCGGCGAGCTCGCGGTCGCGACCGATGAACGCGGTGGGGCTCACCGGGAGGTTGTGGCGCCGGGGATCCATCGACTTGATGGGTGGAAACTCCGCCCGCAGACCAGGGGCAATCACCTGGAAGACCCCCTCGGGCCGTTCGAGGTCGCGGAGCCGGTGCGCGCCCAGGTCGCGAAGGCCAACGCCTTCAGGCAGAGCGTCGATGGCAAGGTCACGCGTCGCCTGCGTCAGCAGCACCTGGTCGCCGTGCCCGGTGGCCAGTAGTCGCGCGCAGCGGTAAACAGCCGGCCCGTAGTAGTGGCCGTCGCGGACCTCCGCCTCCCCGCTGTGGATGGCGACCCGGATGTGCATGTCAGCGCCTTCGGGCCATTCGTGGGCGTCGACCCCTCGACGTCGGTGAGCAGGAAGGTGACGGTCCCTGTAGGAAGCGCGGGGGTTGAGGGCCTGCTCGGCGCCGCGGCCAGGCCGGCGTCCTGCTGGAGGATCCGCTTCAAGAGCACCTGCAGGTCCGGACCTGGCTCCATACCGAGCTCATCGACGAGCCTCTCCCGCGTTCGCTGGTAGAGGTCGGAAGCCTCGGCCTGGCGCCCGGATCGATAGAGGGCCAGCATGAGCTGTCCACACAAACGCTCACGGAGCGGGTGCTCGTCGACCAGCGCCTGGAGCTCGCCGATCAGCTGCCCGTGCCGGCCCAGCGCCAGCTCGTTTTCGATTCGCTCCTCTCGCGCGTGCAGGCGCAGCTCATTGAGGCGTGCCGACTCGCTGACCGCGAACGGCTCGCCCGAGAAATCGGCCAGCGCAGGCCCGCGCCACATGTCCAGCGCCCTGGTCAACAGCCCTTCGGCCTGCTCCGGCGGCGCCGACTTGGCCGCCTCCAGGAGGTGCTGGAACTCGGCAGCGTCAAGCTCGTCCGGCGAGAGCTGGAGCTGGTAACCCGAGGGCTTCCTGAGGAGCACGCGGTAGGGCGCTCCCGTGGGTTCCAGCGCGCGGCGGAGCTGGGACACGTACACCTCGATGATGTGGTCGGAGGTCGCCGGCGCTTCGTCGCGCCAGAGCAGCTCGGCGAGCCGCTCGAGCCCGACCACGTGGTTGGCCTCGATCAAAAGGATGGCCAGGAGGGCGCGCTGCTTGGCCCCGCCGAGGGCAAGCGTCTGGTCCCCACGCGTGACCTCCAACGGGCCGAGAACCCTGAATTTCATCGAGGCCGTGGCCATTGTGAGCCTGATTCGGGCGCTCTGAAAAGCGGGGGCGGGGGCGCGGCGAGGTTTGAGTGGTTCTTGGGTCGCCCTTGAGCGGCCTCGCCCAACCTGCGGGTGCGGTCGATCGGACCGACATCAACGCAGGAGGAACCTCGATGGCGAACGACGAACTTGACAAGTTGGCCGGCTGGAGTCTGAGCGCCGATTTTGGGGCGCCGACCGCTCGTGAGCTCGAGCTCGAGCTCGCCCTGGGCAGCGACAGCTGGCTGGCGCTGCTGAGCGTGGAGAAGCCTTCGCCTACGCCGCGGTCGGACCGCGTCCCGCGTCCCGCTGTAGATCAGCCAGCTCGTTCGCGCCAGCCGCGCCTGCGGATCGCGAGAGCTTGACGGCTGAAGCCCAAAGACTCCCCTACCCCTGGCCGGCGCTCCTGGAATTGGATCCGGGGGCGCCGGTCCATTTGTATGCGGGTTTGAGCAGCCCTTGTCTCGGGCTTGAGTGGTCGGCGGGAACCTGCGGACGCGGCCGACGCGACCGACTACGAAGCAGAAGGAGCACCCGAGATGAGCGAAAACTACCGGATGTACGTCCAGAAGATGGCAGAGCGACGCGACGCGCGTGAGGCAGATGGACCGCTGAGCAGCCAGCTCGAGGCGATGCTCGAGGTCGTGCGCGAATGCGAAGCCAGGTGGGCGCTGGAGGATCGTCTGGGTCGCGACCGCTGAAGCCCGAGAACTCACGGCTGACGCCAGACGTGCTAATCGCGGACCTTAGGGGCGTGGTCGGCGCGGGCGATCAAAGAAACCGCGGCTGCGGTCCACAGCACGGTATTGAGGCTCTCGCGGACCAGGAGCGCTCTGGCGCAGAATGGTCTGAAGGCGTGAGGGCACGGATCGAGCAGATACCCGCCAAGGAAGACGCCACGTGGGGTGCCGTCTTTGCTCTCCTTTCGCACACCCATCGGAAGGATTGGCAATTCCACTGGACCGGATATCGCCGTGGTGAACCCGACGCGTACTCGTTCATCGAGATCGAGGCTCCAGGTGACGAGGAGGTCGACGCAGCGAGGGCTGAGATCGTTGCCGCGGTCAACCATGTGAACGCGGTCGTGAAGCGAGATCCGCTCGACAAGATGGTTCCCATCGACGTGGGGCTTGTCGAGGTGCTGGTCGACTAGAACCCTCGATAGGAGGCGGTCGGCGGGCCGCCTCCATCCAACTGACCTGTCGGACGCCTAAGCCCCCTCTTGCACTTCGATCAGCTCATCTGCCACCAACCCGTGGGCCTCGCGATGGACTGCGTTCGCGTCTTCCCGGCTCGGCGCCTCGACCAGGCAAAAGGCCTTGCCGGAGCCCTCGTCGAACCAGTAGCGGCGGTACTTCACTCCGTGCTTTGCCTGGACCTTCAGGTCTTGCTCGTGAGCGCCTTTGATTGCCTCGGCAGTCAGGCCATCGATCTTGTGATGAATATCCATGTACAGCGGCATATCGAACCTCCTCAAATCTGGGGCAAAAGGATCATGTGCAGCGAGTCCCACACCGAGCCTACCCACCCAAAGCGCTGCGGGCATCAACTGTTCGGTCGATCTTTTACTGAGATTGAGATTCGATCAAATCATTCTCGAAGGCGAACAGTGTGGCCCCCGCCCGTGTGTTTACGCCCATCTTGCCGTAGAGGTTGATGACGTGCGTATGAACCGTCGCCGTGGAGACGTGCAGCTCGCGTGCGATCTGCTTGTTCGCCAGTCCTCGGGTGATCGCCCTCAGGACATCCACCTCACGGTCGGTGAGACCGGCCGGCCAGGTCCGGCTTGAGCGTCCCTTCAACCGAGGCTGACCCGCCGCCAGCAGCACTGCATCGACAGCTCGGGGGTCGAGCCGCCGCGCCGCGACCTCATCCCGCAATTGTCTGGTCGCGTCCGCAGGTGCGAGCGCGGGCCTCCACGCGCGATCCTCGCTCATCGACTGGTAGATCTCCACGGCCGCAAGGAGGCGTGCCGAGAACGGCAGTGCGTTTGCAGGCAGCCCGACGTGGTACCCCGACCCGTCAAGCCGCTCGTGATGGAGGCCCGCGATAGTTGCGGAGGCGCGCAGGGGCGTGGCGAGGCTGAGGATTCGCTGGGTGTGGTACGCGTGCAACCGAACACGCTCCCACTCCGATTGATTGAGCGGACCGCGTTTGATCCACACCCGATTGGGCACGCTCACCATGCCGAGGTCGTGAACCTGCGCCGCCCTGCGTACGGTGGCCGCGTCTTCGCCGCCCAGCCCAGCGTTCAACGCAGAAGCCTCAGCCAGCCGCGCAACGCGCGTTGAATGGCCGCGCGTGAAGGGCGAAGCCAGATCGACGAAATCGGCCAGGGCTCCGCTGATGTCGTCCAGGTGGGATGGGCCGACACGCCGATGGGGCTCCGGCTCGGCGCTCAACACTTGATCCCATACGGAATCCAAAGACAGCGTCCGCAAGAGATCGTGGCTGTTCTGCAGCCAAAGCCTCGCGAGCTCCGGGTCGAACTCGGACCCGCTGCGCTGCCGGACGACCGTATCCGCGACCTCATCGCCTCCGGCCTGGTGGTAGATCTGGGCCACGTGGACCAGGTGCACAAGGCGAGCGACCGCGGACAGGCCTTCAGCGCTCGGCAACGACGGAAACACTTTGCCGTCCCAGCGTCCATACGCGTGGCCTAGCGCCTCCGTGACGCGAGGGCTTGCGCCCAACCTATGCGAAAGCCGGGCCGCGACCTCGGCGATGTTTGCGAGGGCCTCCGGCATGTCCCGGCCGGCTGTGGCGAGCCCGGCCATGCCCTGCGCCCATCCGGACGGTCCCCATTGCCGCGCCAGCCTGGTGACGACGATGCTCATCAGCTCTCGACTGTCGGCATGGTCAGCCTCCGACATCCAGCGGCGCACGCTGATGTCGTCGCCGCCGCCTAGCCTGCTCTGGGCGGCAACCGCGCCCGTGCATCCCATGTGGTAGAGGAGCGCGAGGTAATAGACGTCTGACAGGTCGGCCCCACTCCAGCCCGCGAGGCGCGCGAGCTCGACGGCCAGCAATGCATCTCGAAGCGCACTCTCCGCGGGCACGTCGTGGGATAGGTCGGTGGCCAGCGAAACTGCTGCGAGGAGCTCGGCCAGGCGCAGGCTGTTTTCGGACCTCGGCTTGTCGACTACGGACCTACCGCCACCCGCGGTGCTGATAGTCCGCCCATTATCGAGCGCCGCGAGACGGGCCGGTGTCGACGGCGCACGACGTGACGGACTCTTCCTCTCGCTGAAAACCCGAGCAGAGCAGATCGATTTCGGAGATGCCTTCGGGTCCCACGGTCACGAATGCCACCTGCTCGATGAGCTCGCGCGACTGCCCGTCTCGGCTGAGCCGGAAACGCCAGCTGAGACGATTTCGAAGCCCGACCTGCGCGCGGTGGGAGTCCAGAACCTCGAAGTCCGAGGCGCGCGAGAACCAGCCTTCGAAACGCCGCGCGATCTCCTCGCGCCCAGAGCGCACCTCAGGCCCTCGGGGCAAGAGCATTCGCGCTTGTGCCTCCGGCGCCAGGGAATCGGCGAATCGTCCGAAGTCGCGCGACGAGAGAGCGGAAAGGAAGGAGTCCGGTGCGGATTGGTGATGCATGCGACCCAAGGTAGCCGCCGAACGTGCGGCCGAACATCGACCGTTCGGTCGATTTAAACGGTTTCGGCTAGGGGAAATGATCCGACGTGCCGTACGGTTGACTCGAGGTCGTCGAGCCGGGTCTCCGCCGTGGGCGCCATCCTTAGCTTCATGACACCCACAACAACGCGGCCGCGATTGCTGCTGGGACCGCCTGCACCACGACAATGCGTCTGCTGACCGTCACGCCGCCGTAAATACCGGCCACCACGATGCAGGCCAAGAAGAAGGTGAGAATCGCGCGGCCGCCGACGGCCCCATACCAGACCAGCGCCCACAGGAGACCCGCCGCCAGGAAGCCGTTGTAGAGGCCCTGGTTGGCAGCCAGCACCGCAGACGATTCAGCGACCTCCGCCGTGGTTCTGAACGTTCGACGCCCGAATGGTGTGCGCCAGAGGAACATTTCCAACACCAGGAAATAGATGTGCATGGCCGCGACCACCACGATGAGAACGGTGGCGGCCACTCGCACGGCGATAGGTTAAGTCACATCGAGTTGCCTCAAGCGTCGCGGCAAATGGGCGCGCGGGTGCGACCAAACGCATTCCGGTTTAGTGTGGGTCCCAATGACAATCGCTTCTCGGCCCACTCTATGGCCGGCGCTTCCTTACGAGGACTGGCGGGAGACAAAAGAGACGCTGCACATGTACACGCAGGTGATCGGCAAGCTGCGGCTGGCGCTCAGCCCGTCTGAGCCACAGTGGGGGCATGTTCCCCTCTACGTCACCGCACGCGGGCTGACGACTTCGCCGATCCCGGTCGGGTTGCGCGCCTTCGACGCGGAATTGGACCTACTCGCCCACGAATTGGCAATTCGCTGCAGTGACGGCAGAGTTGAGCGTTGTCCCCTCGGTGGCGACGTCGCTTCCTTCTATAGGGACGTCATGCGCATGCTGCAAGGAATGGACTTGGCGGTAGCGATCTCGGTTGTTCCGTCAGAGGTGAGCGACCCGATTCCCTTTCCGGAGGACCGCACGCACGACACGTATGTAGCCGAGCACGCGACCCGCTTCTTCCAGGTGCTCTCGATGGTGGACGTGTCGCTAAAGGCACATCGCGCGTCATTTCGAGGACGGACAACACCGGTGCAGTTCTTTTGGGGCACCTTCGACCTGGCGGTGACGCGCTACTCGGGGCGCGCGGTCGAGCCACCGTCAGATGCCGGGGTGATCAGGAGGCTCGGCGGCGACGCCGAGGTCATCTGCGCGGGTTGGTGGCCCGGCGATCAGCGGTTGCAATATCCCGCGTTTTTCGCCTACGGATATCCCGCGCCGGACGGAATCGATCGCGTGGCCGTGCAGCCTCGCGAAGCCTCGTGGAGCCCGATCGCGGGTGAATTTCTCCTGCCCTACGGCGCAGCGCGTTCAAGCAGCGATCCACGACGAGCAATCCATGACTTTCTGGAGAGCACCTACGAGAGGGCGGCCAATTTGATGGGTTGGGCCGGCGACCTCACCGATCCGGGCTAAGGCCTCATGCCGTTTCGCGTCTACTCCAATTGAGCCACTCAAAATCCGCCCAACGGTACGGTGACCGGAGGGTGGCTCCAAGGCGAGAGTAGACCTAGGGAAAAGCCCCGTCCGGGAGCGCACTAGCTAGGGGGAAGGAAATCGACAATGGCGGAAAACAACTCACTGACGGCCGGCCCCGGCACGTTCGCCAACAATTACCAGCCTGGAAACGAAGCGGACTTCGAGCGTCTGTACCAGGCGTCCTATGGCAAGATCCTGGGCACCCTTACCGCGCTGCTCGGTGACCGAGCAGCCGCCGAGGACTGCGCCCAGGACGCTTTCGAGCGCGCGTACAAGAAGTGGGCCACCTGGCAGCCAATCGCTCCCGCAGAGGCGTGGGTGCATCGCATCGCGGTCAACGCTGCTGTCTCGTACAAGCGCAAGATGCGCCTTCGCGAGGTCGGGGAGGTGATTCGACGCATCGGCCGCCCGGGCGTCGCTCCCGATCCTCAGGTGCTCGCGGAGAACAGCGACCTGGTGGCAGCGCTCGCCAAGCTGCCGCCAAAGCAGGCCGCGGTGATCGTGCTCCGGCACTACCACGGCTACACCAACCGCGCGATCGCCCAAGCGCTGGGCATCCCTGAGCGAACGGTCGCCTCTCGCCTGGCCGTGGCCAAAGAGCGAATGCGTCAGATGTTGAAGCACTCCTACGGTCCTGGGGCCGGGATCGAGGAAGGCGTCCGACAGCCGGTACTGCTCGCCTCCGGAATTATCGACAGCCGATGAGCGGAGTTGGATCGGTTGGCACACCCCCCACCTCGAGCTGTAGGTGGAGATGCGAGCCGACGGAAAGACCGGTGCTGCCGACCAGGCCAATCTTCTGGCCCTGCTGGATCGAATCGCCAACGTTGACCGCCACGCCTGACATGTGCGCGTATATCTCGACCAGGCCATAACTGTCGGTGATCGCGACCCGGAGGCCGAAGTAGTCCGCATAACCTGCGGCCGTCACCTTTCCACCCGCCGCGGCGAGGATCGGAGTCCCGTATTCAGCGAGCAGATCGACGCCGGAATGAAAGTGAAGGTAACCGCCAGACGCCGGTTCCAGGGCAAACGACGTCGGTCCGAACTTCTGGATGATCTTCGCCCCCTGGATCGAACAGAACAGTGCGCCGGGAGCCAATGGGTCGGCCGGCGCGCCAGTGCTCAGGTTAGGACCGGTTTGCGGGTCGACCGGAATGACGATCATCAAGCCGGGGATCAGCTCAGGAGCGTGAATGTGATTGAAGCCGAGGATGGTGGTCTCATCGACGCCGTAGAAGGCGGCCAGGCTCGCCGCCGAATCGCCGTTCTTGACTGAGACAACGACTCCTGGCACCGGCGGCAGCTTGAGCGTCTGGCCGGCTTTGAGCGGCAAGCGCAGGCCGGGATTCGACCACGTGATCTGTCTGAACGTGATGCCGTAGGCGCGCGCGATGCTGTCGAGCGTGTCTGCCTCCTGCACGGTATAGCGGATGGGCCTGTGATTGGGGAGCGGCGCAAGGGGAATCGATACTGGTTTGATGATCGTGCTGTCGCGGCCCAGCAGAACGTCGCCGAACTGACCTCCCTCGGCTGCCGCCCTGGCGTCGACAGCGCCCGCCCTCGCGGCCAGTGACGTGGTTAGATCGACGGCGCCATAGCCGGACATTGCGATCGCGATCAAGAGCACCGCGGCATGGCTCGCGTAGCGATAACGTCGCAACGGCTACCCCCAGGCTTGGCTTTCCGCGCGCCGGAGCGCGAGGAAGTCGGCGCCCACCGTAACAAAGCGGGCACGCGGCGTCAAACGCGCTCGTTTTACAGGCTGGATTCCCCACCGGCCATCAGCGACCTCGGCCGCGGCCCGGCTGCTGCTGCTCGAACATCTCGCGGATCTCGCGGACACTTGTGGCGTCTTCAGGCTTCTTGTCCCCGGTTCGTAACGAAACGATCCGCGGGAAGCGCAAAGCGAAACCCGGCCGGTCGCCGGTCATGCCGGCGGTGTGACGCGGGCTCGGCGTGATCTCATCGGCCAGCACCTCCACGACGATCTCCGGCTCGAGCCACGCGTCGGGAACGATGTTGGAGTTCACTCTCGCGGGCTTGTCGGGGACTTCGAGGTTGGCCAGCCGCTTGTGGATCGCACGCCAGCCCTCGTCGGAAAGACCGGTGCCCAACTTGGTGATGGTCACGAACTCGTCCTTATCGGTGTCGTAGACGCCGGCCAATAGAGCCCCCGCCCCGAACTCAGCCCGCTTGCCTTTGCCTCCGTAGTAACCGAGCAGGACGACATCAATGGTGTCGGTCAGCTGGCCGCTCGTGTTGCGCTTCAACTTCACCCAGTTGAAGTTGCGAGCACCCGCCTGGTAGGGCGAGTCGAGCCGTTTGGCCACAACTCCTTCCAGGCCGCGGCTGATGTTGTCTAACAACTCGCGTGTAAGCACCTCGGCCGAGTCGGTTTTCATCAGCGGCGCAGTCAGCAGCGTATCGGAGACCTTGATCAGCTCTCGCACGATCTCGAAGCGCTGCTCGTAGGGCATCGGGGTCAGGTCGGACCCGTCCCGGAACATCGCGTCGAAAACGAACGCTCGCATCGGCGCTCGGGCGGCAAACTCCAGGATGCCCTCCTTGCGCCTGCGCGCGGTGGTCTCCTGGAACGGCACGTACTCCTCCGACTCGGGGTTGTAAGCGATCGCCTCTCCATCGAGGATCGCGGTGTCGACCTCAAGGCTGGAGGCAGCCGCGACCAGTTCCGGGAACATCTCCGTCATCGACTCCAGGTTTCTGGAGAAGAGGCTGACCTGATTGCCGGCCTTGTGGATCTGAACCCTGAGGCCGTCGTACTTCGGCTGGACGCCCACCATCCCAAGCTTCTTGATCACCGCCTCCGGGTTGGGAAGGCGTTCCGCCAGCTGAGGTCTGAGGGGGTGGCCGGCCCTTACCTTCAGCGCGTCGAGCCCGGCCTCACCCACCTCCCACAGCGTCCGTGCGATGAGACCGAGATCGGACGTGCGGTTGTAGGCCGCTTCGAGGACCGGTCGCAGCGACCGGTCTCCCTTCTTGGCGAAGGACAGCGCGTCCAGCACGGTCGGGTCGCCGATTCCGAGCCGCATCTTGCCCAGGGTGATCCGCACGAGGTGCTTGGCCGAGGTGGAATCCAGATCCCGGAGCAGGCTGGTGAAGACATCCAGCTTCTGCTGCTGGCTGCCCGCGCCGCCAGCCGCCGCGATCCGAGACAGGCTCTGGTGTACCTCCACAATTGAATGCGAGTCACCGTGCGACGCCGGCGCCAGGCGCTGGGCAGTGACGCCGAGGTCGCCGGTCTGGCGGTTGAGCTTGACGACCTCATCTTTCGGAACGGTGTAGGCGACCGCGATCGCGGTCATGAGCAGCCTTTCGCCGAGACCGATTTCAACCGGCTCGAAGAACGGCGCGAGCCGGCCCTGGATCAGGTACGTGATCGGCTCGAGCTCTTCCGGAACCGAGGCCCGGTACACGTCGGAGAGGATGCGAACCAGCTCGTTCCGGCTCTTCGTAGCCTCCATCTGGTCCAGGCTCGCGGCCAGCTCAGCGAACTTCACGACTCGTCACGTTACAGCCCGATCCGCGGGAGACTAGTCGCGCATGTCACAACGGCGGGACACCAGCAGTCCGGGCCAGGCATTGGAGTTCGAGGTATGGTCGGACCTAATCAAGCAGTCCCGCGGGGCATTGCATGTATTTTTGCCGCTGCTCGACCGTGGCCTCGACGCGGTACTCCACCGCTTGACAGATGGAGGTTACGTCCCGATTCAGATCAAGGGCGGGGGCGAGTTAGTGAAAGGAATGGTTCACATCGTCGTGCGCGCGGACAGTCTGGTTGATGACAACGCCCTCCTGATTGGGTCGTTCATGCGAGAGCTCGACGACCGGCTGGCTCTGGTCGTCGAGGAGCACGTCTTCAAGAGGCTCGCCTCTCACGATGTGTCACAAAGACACGATGAATACTCAGCCTGGTTCAGCATGCACCCAAGCCACAGCCATTGGCGTCCCTATCTCTTACCGCGAGATCAGTTGGCGCAACACATTTTGGGCATGCCCGCCGCCGAAGCGCTGCAGCGATTTGACCCTGACCTGCTGCGACCGAGCGAGCGACACAACGTTTGGCTGGGATTCCTGGGCGAAGCGGAGGTTGTCCGGCGTCTAGCTGAGAGCAGCCGGCTTGATCTGTTCCGCCCGTTTCCTGACCTCGAGATGGTCGAGGTGCTCGCGCGAGACAACATCACCGGCCACTTTGCCGGGCTGCAGGTAAAGACAGCAACTGTGTCCGAACGTCGGGGGGAGGCGAGCATTCATGTGCGCAAGGCGACGCTGACCCATGCCGCAAATACGTTGCTGGTCGGCCTGGCGTGGCGTCAAGAAACTGCCAAGTTTGACCAGGAGTGCCTGCTCATCCCCGCGGCCGACATTCCCAAGGTCGGTATAGAGGATGGACCGAGCCTGGCAATCAACTTCCACCCAAGTGGTCCCGAGCGGACACGCTTGGATCCGTACCGTCGTCGGTTGCCTGGACTGGCCAGCCTCATCGTCGAGGCGTGCACATGAGGCGACGCATTTGCCTCATCACCGGAACGGTTCTGACCGTGCCGATTGTTGCGGTCGCGTTCTACGTGGCCCTTCGGCTCGCCCTCCGTACCAGCGCTCCCGCGCAAGGTTTCGCAAGCATTCATTTCGATTGGCCTCTTAGTGGTGTGGTAAGCGCTCTTTGGGGCCAGCCGATTCTTGCGGTACTAGGTGCAAGGTTTCATAGCTTCGGGTTATTCATATCCGTCAGCCACCCTGTCTGGACCGGTCCGAAACGCCGCCGTGGATTATGCCTTCACGCGTTCCCCTGAAGCGGCGGCCCTCTCGATCGTGGCGATGACCTCGTGGCGCCGAACGGCATCGGCGAAGTCCGGCACAGTGTGAGTCCCGTCATGGATGTCTGCTGCAAACGCGGCGTAGGCCCGCCCGACGTTGTAAGCAGGCCCACCTTCCAAGCTGTTGAGCTCGGGCCACCTGTGTCTTAGTGCTTCTGGAACGGCAAGCTCGACCGGTTCGTTTCCCCCACGTGCACCCGCTACGGTCAACGGATAGATTTCGGGGAGTGCCGCGTCAGCAGTGATCCGAAGCGTTCCGCTGGTTCCGTTGATTTCCCAGAGGAACCCGGTACCGCCGGCGACTGCCTCACGGATGTGGACGCTGGCGGTCGCCCCGGATGTGAGGGTGCCGATCACCGCGATTTGGTCGGCGGCGGTTTTCGCGATCTGCTGCCCGGTCTCTTCGATGGTGATCAGCGGCCTGCGAAGGTCCGACAATGCCGACAACTCGGCGAACTCGCCGAGTACGTAGTTGAGAAGGTCCAGGCTGTGGCCGACGGCGATCGTGAGAATGTTGGCGCCGTTTGTCTTGTCGAGCATGTATGCGTTGGGCTGGCCCACAACGTCGCCCACGACGGAGAGCCCGACCATGGTCGTCGACAGCACCTCGCCGACGTACCCGTCGCTGAGCAGTTCTTGCACGAACCCGATCGCAGGGGCCTGGCGGGCCTGCAACCCGACGATCGTGCGCACCCGCTTCTCATCGGCGAGCGCGGCCATCGCTCTCGCGTCGTCGAGGTCGCGGCCGAGTGGCCACTCGCAGTACACAGCCTTGCCGGCGGCAAGGGCGGCGGAGACGAGCTCCCGGTGGTGCCGGACCTTGACCGTAACAGCCACAACGTCGATGTCTGGTTGGGTCACCAGCTGCTCCGCGTCTGTGAACACCGCGCTGATCCCGAACACTTGGCTTGCTGCGCGCGCGGATTCCGCGCTGTGCGCACTGAGTGCGCGGATCTCGTAGTTCGGTAGCGCGCGCAGTGCGGGGATGTGGGCAGTAGCGGCCCAACCCCGGACTGGGCTGACTCCGACGATCCCGATACCCAGTAGCGATTCAGGCATTGCCAGGGCTCATGTGAGGTCAAACCTCCGGCGGCGCGCGGTCATTCTGGCGCGTGCTATAGAAAGCAGAGCTCAGTCGTGGGAATGGCGCTGGTCTAGATCTAGCCCGCCAGGCCGTCCGGACTGAAGAGGCGCTCGTCGGGCTCTTCATTCACGCCCAACTCCTCGACCTCAACAACTCGAAACGGTTGGCCGCCCCGCTCTGCTTGGCTCCTCAGCAAGACGCCGACCTCGGCGTCCACAACCAGCTCGTATCTATCCGCGCCGGGGCCGAGTGCGTGCAGGGCCGAAGGGGGACCGTTCCGGTCGGCAGGCGCGGGTTCAGCGGAGACGACGTATGCAGAGCGAGATATGAAGGTGGTCCGGCTGACGGCAAGCAGTCTCAGGAAGCTGAGGAGCCCCAACGTGTCGACAAGGACCTCTGCCGGCCCAATACCGTGGCTGGAGCTTGGGTCGCCTGCATTCGTCCTGAGGCCGGTGCTTCGACTCCAACTCCACCACTCGGGGCCAACCAGGGCAGCCTTGACAGTCTCTGCGCCCACCTGAAACTCGGTCCGGATCTTGTCGGGCTTGGCTAGCCACAGCCGCCACTTCACGACCGTCTCTTCGGATTCCTCTTCTTCGGCCACGGCCCTGAGCGACGCGAAATGCATGACCGAGACGCGATTTGAATCGCGCTGCATCGCTGCCACCCAACGCTCCCAGGCGTCCTGGTGCCTGGCGAGATGTCGCCAATCTCTGCCTACGAGTCGTAGTGAATCCCAACGCTCCGGACTCGTATGGAGCAACTCCAAAACGTCGCCCAGATCACGCATCTCGAGAGCCTAACTCGATCGGTGTTCAGGTCGGCTGGTCTTCGAGGAAGGCGAGGGTTACCGCAACGAACAGCGGCGAGCTGAAGATGTTGTAGTGGGTCAGGCCCGGCAAGATCGCGAGCGCGTGACCGCCCGATGGCCGGCCCTCGCCCATCCAGCCACCGTCCCAGAGTCCGCCACCGAGCAGCTTGAATACCTCGACGTAGTGGCTCGGCGGAGCCATGTCGGCGTCGGCGGCGACGATGAGCGTCGGGACCTGGAGACCGCGGACTTCCTCGGTGAAGTCGAAGTCCTTCGACATCGACTGGCCGATCTTGTCCAGCAGCCGCGGGAAGTCCTCGGGGCGCGGCGCGACCTTTTGGTAGAGCTGGTACATCGGTGTGTCTTTCATGAACTCGACGGCCGCCGCGCTCACCTGGCCTTGTTGCGCCCGCATCTCCGGGTAGATAGCGTCGGGCCGGATGTTGGCTGAGACTGCGACCAGCCGGCGGAACTTGGCCGGGTACTTCGCCGCCGTGTGGAGGGCGACGCCACCGCCGAGCGAGTAGCCGACCACGTCCGGCTTCTTCAGCCCAAGATGGTCGACAAGGGCGGCGATGTCGTCCGCCATCAGCCGAACGTCGATCGGTCGATCGATGTCAGCGGTACGGCCATGTCCTTGCAGGTCAACGGCGATGACCTGGTGGCGCTGCGCGAGTTGGGGTAACACCGGCCCGAACATCTCGCCCGACCCGAGTCCGCCATGCAGGAGGATCAGCGGCTGGCCGGCGCCGTGGGTCTCGTAGTAGAGGTTGATGCCGTTGACCTTGGCGTATTTGCCGATGCCCTTCGTGTCGGTGGTCCAGTCGGTGGTCATGGTCAGCCTCCTTGCGTGCATTGGGAATCGAATACCAAAGCTAAGACTCCGCCTGTACCGGAAATTCACCGGTGGGGATGAAGACGGTCTCAGGAGCGCGATTGTCGCTAGCAGTAACGAGCTGCACGGTCTACGATCCGCGCGTCGTGTTCACGGTTGAGCAACGGGACGCCCTACGCGAGCGCGTGTTGATCCTTGCCGAGAAGGACCAACGGATCGTTGCTGGAGCCGCGGTCGGCTCGCTGGCACTCGGGGGCGGCGATCGCTTCTCCGACCTAGACCTCACCTTCGCCGTCGCCGAGGATGTGCCCGTGGCAGAAGTTCTCGACGACTGGACTCACACGCTCAACGACGAGTTGGCCGCGGTGCATCTCGTCGACCTTGAGCGCGGGCCGACGATATACCGCGTGTTCCTGCTGCCAGACGCCCTCCAATTCGATCTGTCGCTGACGCCGGCGGCGCGGTTCGCCCCTGCCGGTCCCCGGTTTCGACTGCTGTTCGGCGAAACCGCTGAGGGCGAGCCGGCCGGTGGGCCCAAGCCGCCGGCCGCCGGAGACCTCTTCGGCTGGGGCGTCATCTACGGTGTGCACGCGCGCTCCTGCATCGAACGCGGGCGTGTTTGGCAGGCGGAGCACTACATCGGCGCGGTCCGGGACCACGCTCTCTCGCTCGCCTGCATCCGTCGGGAACTACCGGCGGTACAAGCACGCGGTTACGACGACCTCCCTGCCGAGACCCTCGCCAGCTTCAACGGAACCCACGTTGCCTCCCTTGAGCCCGAGCGGCTCCGCCGCGCTCTCTCGGCGGCTATGCGCGTGCTCCTGCACGAGGGCAAGGAGGCCGGCGTGCCGAGCGCGGACACGGTCGCGGAGCGGCTCGCTGAACTGTCGAGACCGGCCGGTCGCGCCGGCGGCAGATAGATCGATGTCTGGGGACTGTTGCCAGCTTCAAACCGCAGTCGAGGGCCGATGACGTGATGCAAGCCGCTAAGGATTACTAGATGAATCACTACACGGACTCACGTTCGACATCGTTGATGAAACCAATCAGACCTTCGAAGTAAGTCTGCTGGTCGTCGTACATCGCCATATGCGAGCCATTTGGGCAGAGGTGGAAGCGTCCCTTGGGGATGCGCCCGGCGATCATCTCCATGTGCTTCGGGTCCATCGTGTCATGAGTCGCACCAATCACCAGAGTCGGCACGCTGATCCGATGGAGATCGTCCGTGCGGTCCCAGCTGATCAGCTTGCCGGCTGCACCGAGCTCGCTCGGCCCCTGCATTAAAAGATAGACCGGGTAGTTGAGCTTTGCGAACGCTCGATTCACTGGATCGGGCCACATGTCCGCAGGCATTCGCAAGACGTGGTGCACATAGTGATGCTGCATCAGCAGTTCCATGTAGCGCGGTTGCGTGAACTCGCCAGACGCCTCGATCCGCTCGATCTCCGTCATTGGGCTCGGATCGATGCGCGGTTTGAGCACCTGGTTGGCGTAATCGTTGTAGGCGGGAATGCTAGCCATCATGTTGGAAATCACCAGGCCCTTTAGGTGCTGCTGAAAACGGAAGGCGTACTCCATTGCAAGGAGACCGCCCCATGAATGGCCCACGAGATAGAAGTTGTTGCGGTTCAGGCCCAGCGCGGTGCGCACCTGCTCAACCTCATCGACGAACCGGCCGATCTCCCAAAGGTCGGGATCATCGGGTTGGTCGCTGTAGGCCGAGCCCAGTTGGTCGTAGTAGTAGTACTCGATGCCGGCCGGTGGGAGATAGCTGTCACACGCTTCCCAGTACTCGTGAGTCGCGGCCGGCCCACCGTGCAGCAGTAGCACCTTGGTTTTCGGGTTGTTGCCGACACGCTTGGTCCAAACCTTAAAGTCGCCTTTGGGGGTCCGGATCCGGATCATCTTGACGCCGCCGCCGAGAATGTCGTCGCGGCCGGAGTAGTCCAGGTACCGAGCTTCAGCTTCTATCAATCGCGGCCCCCGTTCATTGGTCAATCGGCGCGACGTTAGCACGGCTCAACTGCCCAAGTCGCCCAGCGGCGTCCTCAAACCGATGGCCCGTTCGAGCCCTGGATGCTGGGCGGCCGATTCTGCCGTGGTTGACTACATTGAAGAGGAAAGCATCGTCCCCCTTTTGAAGAAAGGACTACCGATGAACCCAGATGACTTCCCCGCGCCGAAAGAAGGTTTCGTGGTTACGCACTTTCTGGTGGTATCAGACCAGGATCGATCACGCGACTTCTACCAGTCCGTGTTTGATGCCAAGGTGCTGTTTGAACGCGATCCGGTGATTTTGAAGGTCGCAAACACGTGGCTGATTCTCAACGTCGGCGGTGGACCTACCGATGACAAACCCACCGTGACTTTGACCACTCCGGCTGACCCAAACCGAACGAGCGCATTCCTGAACGTTCGAGTCGCCGACATTGCAAAGGCCTACAAGGAGTGGTCGGCGAAAGGAGCGCAATTTCTCACAGAGCCAAAAGACCATGGTCGAGAGATCCGCGCATACATCCGTGACCCTGACGGACATCTGATCGAGGTTGGCCAAACGAATCGCTGATCCCGGCCCACGGCCCCGACTTGCCGTGGAACGAATAGCAAGTCGGCTGTCCGGATCGTTTGACACACAAATTTGTTCCTAGCTGGTTCCGAGGGAGGTTGTTGACGGAGGGGGGGCTGAGCACACGACCGCTGATGTCGTAGCGTTGCGTCGTGAGCCGCGAAGTCGAGGACTTGAACCGGCGCCTACTGCGCGCCCGCGACGCCATGGACCGTGCCTACGCCGAGCCGCTCCACGTCCGGGCCGTGGCCGCGGTGGCCCATATCTCCGACGCGCACTTCATTCGCAGCTTCCGAGCCGTCTTCGGGGAGACGCCGCACCGTTACCTGCAGCGGCGGCGGGTGGAGCGCTCGATGTTCCTGCTGCGCGAGACCGACCGCAGCGTCACCGACATCTGCTTCGACGTCGGCTTCACCAGCCTTGGGACCTTCAGCCGCACGTTTCGGGAGATCATCGGCGAGA
>WNGL01004066.1_pt1 | contig 18126 bp, 9 predicted proteins | sample 5400591 | NCBI WGS metagenome assembly WNGL01 (sample SAMN13153377, study PRJNA577476) | soil metagenome | isolation source: 80 cm soil or saprolite under Garry oak tree replicate 1 | place: USA:California | collected 2016-06-15 | reverse complement strand
TAGGTGTCGATGTCAAAGTAATCGCTGAATGGCAAGGGCATAGAGACGGTGGCAAGCTCATTTTGGAAACCTATAGCCACGTTAATCCCGTTCACTCGCAGCGAATGGCGCAACTCCTAACTGACGGCGCGCCCGCAAACATGGTTTCGATTAAAGCGGGCGCGGCATGAGGAAGCCACGCAAATCCAGCGGTCAGTCTCCCGACAGCGAGCAAGCTCGCAGGCAACGCGAAGCCGCGAAGAAATTCGCGAAGGGTGAACTCGATTGGCAAAAGGCTGCGGAAAAGCCTGATGTAGAAAATCATACGGGAGAACCAGATTGGCATCCGGGAACCAAGCCGCAACAGCTACGCGAATTCCGTGCTTGGCCGATTAAACAGGTGATGGAGGTTGCGCGGCAAGCTCGACTCGGCAGCGTTCGCCAATACCGGCAGCGCGACGTTGTGATACCAACTCTCATCAGCCTTGGTGGTCCATGGGATGTGCTGCCTGCTGGTGTCCACGACGCTACGATGAAGGAAACGATTAGACACTCCCATCAACTACGGTAGTAAAGAGCAGTGCGTAAACGCTCTTCTAAAGTCTTGCTTCGCTGCAAAGCCTCATGGAAATGTTCTTTTGCCAAGGTAAAAGCTTCTACGCGATCACGAGCTATCACTGTTGCGTTGCGAGGCGCGCCCGTTAAAAGCGCAACTTCGCCGAAAAAATCGCCGGGACCGAGGGTAGTAGGAGCAACCTCAAAGTCCCCCGACGTCTTTTCACGCAATACCTCCACCGAGCCAGATTGAATGACGTAGAATTTGTCCCCGGCTTCGCCCTCGCGAATGATATCTTCGCCTGGATCAAAACTCTCACGCCTCATAAATGCGGCAAACTCCGTGAGCATGGCAATCGGTTGCTGCGCAAAGATTGAGCATCTCTGCAATGATGTGGCGATCAGTAGTGCTCTTTTTACCGAGGTGTCTGAGACAATTCGGCCATCTACGAGTTTGATGATTCGATCTGCTAAATCGAGAATGCGAGTGTCATGTGTGACGATCAGAACGCTTGACTGCTCCTCAAGCGCGAGAGTTTTCAGAATATCAACAACTTCACGGCCCGATAATTTATCCAAGGCCGCCGTTGGCTCGTCTGCAAGTATGAGTTTGGGCCGGTTAGCAAGGGCACGAGCAATAGCGACTCGCTGTCTTTCACCGCCCGAGAGACTATTCGGTTTGTACCCGATCCTGTCAGACAAGCCGAGTCTTGTAAGAATTGCCTCGCAGCGTCGGTCGCGCTCTCGCGCGTCGCAATTTGTGAGTTCGATCGCCATATTGACATTTTCTCGGGCAGTCAGTGACTCAAAGAGGTTATGCGCTTGAAAAATGAAGCCGATCTCGCGACGCAGCCGAACGAGCTGGGCCCTTGTAAGCTCTCGTAATCGACGTCCCAGCACCAGCGCTTCTCCCTCCTGAACTGAACGCAGCGCACCGATCAGAGTGAGTAGTGTGGTTTTCCCGGAGCCGGATGGACCAGTTAAGATAGCCACCTCCCCCGGCAGGAGGTCAAAAGTGATGCCATGTAATACTTTTTTAGGATTCTCTTTCCTACCGAAAGTGTAACTTAGGTTGCCAACACCCACGGTTACATCTGGGGCTGTTTCCGCACTCATTAAAAGAGCTCCGCTGGATCAAGGACGATCACCTTTCGGGCCGCGACGGCTCCTGCAGCGAAGCACATGCAGCACGTCAGTACAAAAACCACGCCAATCCTGAAAAGCGTCAGCCTGGTGATTATCCCGGTGGTTGCTGCTAATATCGAGTAAAGAACGGATGTAATTGCGATAGCCGGAATGAATGCGAGAAGTGTTAGCAGCGCTGCCTGCGCCAAGACCAACCACATTAGGTACCCATTTCCATTCCCGATCGCTTTCAGGGTCGCTAGCTGGGGAAGGTGGTCAGAGATCTCTATATAGAGAATCTGGTAGATTATAAATACCCCTATAATGAAACCCACGGCTACCCCCATCTCAAAGATGTAGCCTGCGGCGGTCGTCTTTTGCCAGATTGCTTTTTCGCGCGCGATCAGTTCGTCCTTCGTCACTACTTGAACGTCTGAGCCGATCCTATTGTTCACCTGGCGCATGGTCTCGGCCACCGAATAACCAGGATTTAATTGGATCAGACCCAGAAAAACGGCGTCGCGGTTCTGGTTAGGAAACAGCTGAAACAGCGTGTCTGCACTAAGCAAAACATTGCCGTCGTAACGGTAGTCTGATCCCAAATCAAACGTTCCGGCGACAATCACAGTGCGATCGGCAAGTTCTGTCTTAGTCCCGGTGCGGACTGGCCCAAACAAGCGACGTGATCTCCAATCGAAAAGGACAGTCAGCGGTTGGCGAAGATCGCTGCACAGCACGTTCATCTTGTCACTTTCAAAAATGTTATGACCCGGGGGGAATGCGATAATACGGATGTTATTTCGGGTCCCGGTTATCGAATTTCGAAAAAGGGAAAATCTATCTTCTATGTAGATCGGATACACTGCCCTGACCCCCTCGATGGCTTCCAGCTGTTCCAAACGCGAACGTGAAAACGTCTCGTGGCTGGTCAATGCATGCCAAGCGCGGCTAACCATGATCAAGTCGGCTCGAAAAAACGCGATTGCACCGGTCTGGCTGTCATACAGTCCGTTCATGAATCCGAGCTCCATGAACATGATTGATATTGCGAATGCAACCGCAGCGATAGAAATACTCGTTCTTTTCTTATCGTGGACGATGTTTCGCCATGACAGCAGGGTCCACTCGATCCATTTTCGAGATCGCAGTATTTTATTGATGACCGTCATCAGAAGAGGTCTGCCGGGTCAGACGCCTGCAATTTGCGCAGGCTCAGGAGTGTTGCGCAAAGACACATGATGACAGTGAGACCAACGACAGTTCCTACACGGCCAAGATCCATCCTAATAGGCACAAGCGCTACAACCCGCACGAAAAGATAGATAAGGAGGGAAAGGAAGAACGCGGGAACAAACGCTATCCAGGAGTAGATAAGCCCTTGCCGAACAACCACGCTATAGACAAAACGATCGTTGTATCCAAGAGCTTTAAGGGTTGAATATTCTTTCAGCCGAGCTTGCACCTCAGCAACGAGCACTTGATAAAGGACGACCGTACCCGCCACAACTGCGACGAACACTCCTGTGTGGAACATTATTCCGATAGGCTTAACACTTAACCAAAACGCCCGCTCATTTCTCAAAAACTCGGAGCGCGTTAAGGCAGTCGCGACCGGCGACATTTGCGCTGTTATTTCCGATGCAACCTTCCGAGGAGACGCGGTCATAGCAACCTTGACCAAGCCTAGGCTCAGCCGCTCGTGAGACGCCTCCTGAAAAGTGTCAAGAAATGTCTGTCGACCGGTTATGATTGCGGAGCCCGCGACAAAGCCCGCACCCATCGTGAATTGACCAACGATTCGAATGCGATGGTGCACCAATTCGGATCCAGCTCCCGCCGTTAAAATACCGTACTCCGATCGAGAGACCGAATCGCTCAATGCGCGATCGTGCATGGCTAACTCGGGAAGCTGATCGTTCAACGTGCTATCCCGAAAAGGTCGCTGACTTGGCTCGATGCCAATGGCCAGCATATCCCAGTCATCGCGCGTGTTGGAGTTGCGCCATCGGCCTACCTGAAGCCACAAAACAGACAGCGACTCCACCCCACTGAGTGAGCGAATTTGTTCGAAACGATGCCTGGGGAAATCACCTAGTTGTCCGAGGTACATGCACTCGGGCGACACCACCGCGACATCGAAATCCAGCATATCATAGAGGGATGTCGCATTCGTGCGCGCTGCTCCGTAAAACCCGAGCTGCATGAACATGAGCAGAATGGCAAACATGATTCCGCTAAGTGCCACCGCCGAACGCACTTTGTTGTGCCACGCGTTACGCCAGCTTAATGGCGTCTTCATCGCTCCGAGCGATCCGCCGCCGCTAATGAGCCCTTTACGTCAATCCGCACCGAAACTTCCAGATATGTGAGCGCTGCAACGGGCTGCGGCGTGTCCAACTTGATCCGCACCTCGACTATACGCGTGTCTCTGTCGGCCCGCGGGTCCAGGTTGAAAATATCATTCTTATAGATCAAGCGTCCGATTTCCTCGACAATTCCATGCAGCGGTTCATTCACCGCTTCGCTCGTGACCGTCGCGTGCTGGCCCACGCGAACAGCTGCGATGTCGTTTTCTTCCACCTCTGCGACCACGTACATTTTATTCGTGTCGCCCATTTTTAGAATTGGATCATTGCCAATCCGTTCCCCGGGATAGGTCAGGATTTTCAGAATCTCACCATCGATCGGCGCTCGAATTGTCGTAAGTTCAAGCTGGGCCTCAGCAACATTCAGGTTTGCCTGCGCTGAGGAGAGTCCCACCGTACTGCGGACACGAGCTAAGGCCGCTTGTGCTGACTGGAGTTCAGATTTCACCTTGCCCAGCTCAAGTTCGCGGCTTTTAGCGACGAATCTCTGAGTGTCCAAGCGCTGTTCTTCGACGGTTTTTTCCGAGGCCAGTTTCTCAAAACGATTTAATTCCTTACGTTCATGCTCAGCTGCCAGCTCAAGCATTTGCACGGCTTGTGAACTCTGATCGACAAGTGCATGCGCGTAGGCGGTTTCGGTTTCCTCACGCTCCCACGCTTGGTCAAACGCGGTTTTGGCGGCATCCCGTTCAGCCAATCTAAGCGAGTATGAGTCCAGATACGCAAGCACGTCGCCAGCTTTCACTTTTTGGCCTTCGACAACTTCTAATTTTGCGATTCGGCTACCGGTTTGCGCTGCGATCGCCAGAACGGACCGGCCGGGAGTGACACGCCCAAGAGCAGTTACTGCGAGACGTGCCTGTGTTTTCCGCTGCCGATCATTCGACGCGTCGTGTCTTGTACAACTTTCGCTGCTCAATAGTACGAACAAAAATAGTGAAATCAGTCTCAATGACGTTTTGAAACGAAGCGACATCAGATAGGTCACCAAGAGATCGCCTCAAATCTTACGGACTTAAGCCGTCGGCCCATTCGGCCATTTGGCCTGTGCCGATGACACGACCCACTACTGTCAGGGCGCGTCGAAGTGTGGAGGCCGGGTAAAACATCCCCGCGACGCTGCCGGGCAAGCCGCACCCGACCGGCGAACATCGATGACCGAATGTTTACAGGGAATCGCGGTTCCGTGCCGTCGTGTTGCCGAAAAACGTGTCGATAGTCAAGGAGATTGCGGGAGAGCGGTAAGTAAGCTCACGGTGCAGTTCCCTTCGCACGCTCTGCTCAGCGCACGGCGCGAGTTGTGAGCAATGTTCGACACAGAAGCAGCGTCATTAGGCAATAACGGATGATTGAGGTCAACTCATGCATTGGCATCATGCCTCATTTCCGCAGCCGCAAAGAATTGCCGAACAAAGTCGCAAATTCGGTAAAGACGTCCGTTCTGCTGTCGGAAACGTCGCATGTCGTGTCGGCTCGGATAGGAGAAGTAGCGACCGGCCGTCTGGTCCTGCGCTACGGCGCCAGCAGTGCCATTTTCGATCTCAGTAATGGCATCAATCGCCAGTCGCGCGCCAAGTCGAAGCAATCGGCAATCAAGCGATAGCACTGATTCGGCCGCATTGCGCTCCATCCGTGCAAGCTTAAGGATGGGGCCAGTATCGAGAGTCTCGGAATCGATATAATGCACGCTGGCGCCGACGTGCTTACAGCCTTCAATCACAGCCCAAATGTTGGGCACCGGACCCTTTATGTCGGGCAATATGCCGCTGTGGATGTTAATGATTCCCCAGCGCGGCAGCTCGATCAGCTTTTGCCGGATCACGTGATCAAAGTAGCAAGACACGATCAGGTCGGGATTGAACGATCGGATGCGCTCGACGATGGCCCGGCTGTTCGGCTCACGTGTAGAGATGACGGGAATATTGTACCTGCGAGCCAGGTGACGCAGCGGATAGGCGCATTTGCGCCGGCCGAGCAGGAGATTGATTCCATCCGCAAGAAAGCACATCGGGTAGAAAAGAAATAATTGGAGCGACACGTAGATTACAAACCTGAGGCCGGAGCGGGCGAAGGCCTTTTTCAGCTGCGCCCACCGAGTGCCGTATTTTCCACCGAATCGCAGCGATAGTACAATCGCAACAATTCGGCCCTGAAAATGTTCGGCCAAAACTGGAATCGCGGTCGCTGGCGGCAAGCTATCGAGGCTCAGCAGGACGATGCGATTGATCGAACGGGGCACTTGCACTGTTGGCATGTCTCAATCCTACAAGACATTGCACGCGCGAAACACCTTGAGGATTCGAGGAAAACTCGGAAGTGTGTTGAAGCAATAATAGGTCTGCTCGGCCGAGCCGCGGAATTGGCGCTTGTGCGCGGCGATCGAGTTGAATGGAAAAATCAACCGATTAAACAGCCAACTCCTGTAGGAGAAGCGGAAGCAACCATTGACCACCCGGTTCCTGTAGGGGGCGAAGTCGTGATCGTGAATGTCGGCGCAGGGAGAGAGTCCGAGAAACAACCATTTCTTTCCCTCTTTCTGGAACTCTTCGATGGCGACGCCCTTGATCGCATGCTGCACACGCAAATCCGCGTCGGGTCGATGCCGACTGTGTTGGCATGTGTAGCCCACCACGTGGCCCTTGTCGTAAACAGGATCAAATACGGAGAATGCGACTAGCTTTCCATCGCTCTCGGAGACAAACAGCGCGCGAACATCAGGCTCCTGCCCGATCACTAATGGCCTTGCCAGAAACGTCAGTTCGCGATTCGACACCGTTTGCAGGCGCCGCCACTTATCAGAAACGGCCTTTGCCTCATTCACGCCTATCTCGTCGAAGGACGATTCTCGGATCCTGTATCCGCGCCGGCGAGCGCGATTGAATGCATTGCGGATATCTTGCTTATCGCGGCCCGAAAAGTCGTAGTTGACCAGGTCGATCCGGTTTTCTGGGCCAAGTTCATTAATATAGAAGCCACGCTGCCCCAGAATGTCGGCCATCGGGCGCGAAACCTGCCAAAAGGCGGCGTCGTGATGGTCTTTCAGGAAGAGCTCAATTAGATCATGTTGATTCTCACGCGGCGCGATCGGATCCGAGAGCACAAGGGTGGTATCCCAGACTCGCTTGTAGGCGATGAACCCGCGTTCGTCGCCGAAGTGCTCAAGTCCGAGCTGGAATGTCGCCGAGTAGGCCTGAGGGAACGATCCATATTGCCGCAGCAGTTCAATCCGAATGTTGAGGGGAACGCCGGTCATGAAAGTCGAACTTGGCCTTCTGTTTCAGTGATGGTCATCCGTCCCCATCCGATAAATTGAACGGCTTAGCACGTAATAGACGCGAAACTACGGTTTTGTTAGAGCTTCGCTGCGACCTCCGGCCGAGTTAGGAAGCCCTGACCTTCCAAGTAGCCAAAACAGGCGTCCAACAAGCCGTCGTCTGCAGGAGGACAGGTCAGTGACAGTGACTCGAGCGTCTTCCAAGTTTTCTGGCAATCGAGATTCTGGCTAAGCAGCGTGGGCATTCGATCAGCACGCGTCCCATCTGGTGCGATTGGAAACATAGCCCTAAATGGAGCCAACTCATTTTCCTTTCCACTTACGGTGAAAGATTCAATTTCGCGGCGCCACTCATCATAGGTACTTTCACGAACCTGGTAGCCGCGAGCGCGGAGCCGTTCCACAACACGTTTTATCGGCAAAGCGTAGCGGCTACCGAGATGGTAGACCTTACTTTCCGATTCAGGCCGTAAGGCGAGCGAGCGAATAGCCCGGCTAGCAAAATCGACCGGTGTCAGGTTGATCGGCGCATTAAGGTCGGGAATGACGCCTAACTGAAGGCATCCTTTGATGAAGCGCCAAAAGATATCATTGCTGTTGCAAACGCCGCGGCGAGTATCCCCGCCAACTAAACCAAGACGGTAGATTGTGCAGGAAAAGCCGCGGCCGGCGGCATCCTGGACGAGCTTTTCGGCTATCCACTTTGTTTGGGCATAGCCGCCGTGGAGCAGGCCCATCGCGGCAAGTTCCCGATCCTCGGAAAGTGATTCCGAAGCGCCGTTCTCAGGAACGCCAAATACAAACATTGTTGAGATGTGGTGGACTGGAGCCGTGCGCCGGCTGGCTAAGCGCAAGATCTCCACTGTCCCGTCAACATTCGCTGGTTTGAGCTGCGGCAAAAGGTGGACCAAGCTGATCGACGCACCGGCGTGGAAGATGCAGTCAACAGTTTCGCCCAACGAGTCGAATCGGCTGGCTTCTAAGCCAAACCGAGGGCGTTCCAGGTAGCCGGCTATCGGCACGAGCCGATCGGAGAATTCGTCGGCCCAGAGTCCAAAGGATTTCAACTTTTCTTCCAGCCGCGCACGGGCGATCGCCTCATCTAGTCCGCGCACGAGGCAGTGTATCTTCGCGCGGGTATTCATTAGAAGCTCGCAGAGCAAGAACGGCCCAATGAAACCCGTCGCACCCGTTAGAAAAATCTGGGTGGGCGCCGGCGGCGCTTGGGATCGAGCCGAATTTCCTTGAATGCTCGGGTCAAGCTGGACCTCATTGGCGAGGTCCCTCGCCTGGATCGGAGAAGAGTAATCCCTGTCACCGCCTAACGAACTTAGAGAATCAAGTTGGTGCGTATCGTTCGGTGCCGTTACTCGAACTGACGAGTCCGAATCGTGATCGACCACGACTGATGAACCTTCAATGATCTTTACCAGCGCGACGGCCATGCCCGACAAATTCTGGCTGCCCATGAGCGTTCCGCTGGGAAGCGCAAGACCGAGTTCCCCTTCGATTCGATTGGATAGTTCCACAGCCATCAATGAGTCCAGCCCGAGCTCATGCAGTGGTTTTGAGACATCGAGGCTGGCCGGTGAGCTACGCATCACTTGAGCCGCCTGCCGACGCACGAAGGATTCCATCAGCTCCTGGCGGGCCGCACCGACGGCGGAAAGGATAGCCTCCCGCAAGACCTTTCCTTCCGCCACATCCTCGTTCGCATCGTCAATGCGGGAGATTAAGGATGAGCACCTTGCCGGCACCCGAACCGCACCGAGTGTTTTTGCCCAGTGATTCCAATCAAGATCAATCACACCCATTTCCGGACAGGGAGTTTGGAGCAAGCGACCCAACGCATCCAGAGCCGCATCCACGTCGATCGTCTTGAGTCCGGTATGCGCCAGGGCATCTTTCACGGCTTGGTGCCGCTCGACATAGCCTACCCCCCGAATCGCTCCCCAGTTCACGCTCAGGCCGGGCAAACCCTGTCTGCGCCTGTAATGAGCTAAACTGTCGAGAAAAGTGTTGGCGGCAGCGTAGTTTCCCTGGCCTGAAATGCCAATCACAGACGAGACCGAAGAGAACAGAACAAAAAAATCCAGCGGATCGTCTTGAGTCTGGCAATGGAGATTCCATGCACCGTCGATCTTCGGCGCTGTGACCTTGCGGAACCGTTCGGGATCGAGTTGGAGAACAATTCCATCGTCCAACACCATGGCAGCGTGAATCACGCCACGAAGCGGAGGCAGCGTACTGCGAACGTCATCGAGCACAGCGGCAAGTTCGATTTCGCTGGAAACGTCCGCCTTAGCGATGGTGACGTTGACCGATTTACGCCTCAGTTCTTCCACGGCTTGACGCGCGGTGTCGCTCGATGCGCCACTTCTGCCTACGAGAACGAGATGATGCGCCCCTCGTTGAGCCAACCACTGAGCGGTAGCCAGCCCAAACCCGCTCAATCCACCTGTAATCAAATAGGTCGCTTTGCTGTGAAAGCGCAGTTTCTTTGTGTCGGGCAAAGGTTCCATAACCGCTTCCTTGCCGGTAAGAGTAAGGATGATTTTCCCGATGTGCGTGCCTCGCATCATGTAACGAAATGCCGCAACCGCGTCCGTCATCGGAAACAGCCGTCTGGGCAACGGGTGGAGATTACCCTTTTTAATTTCGGACATAATCTCCCGCCATAAACGTCTGACCAAGGGCAGATCCTGCAAAACCAAGCGGTGGAAGTCAGGGGCACGCAGAGAAATGTCCTTGCGAAATGGCCGGAGACCGATCTTGGAGTTCCCGTAGATGTCACGTTTGCCGATTTCGATAAAACGTCCGCCATCTCGCAGAAGGGCAAGACTGCGCGTCAAGGCCTCGCCCGCCAGGGAGTTGAGCACGATGTCGACGCCTCCACCGCGGGTGATTTCCATCACTTCATCGGCAAAGGTAAGCGTGTGAGAGTCCATCACGTGGTGCGCGCCGAGCACGCGGAGCAATTCTCTTTTTTCAGCGTTCCCGGCAGTGGCGAAAACTTCGCAGCCACCCGCCAGTGCGATCTGCACTGCTGCTAACCCTACGCCGCCCGCGGCTGAATGAATAAGCACACGCTCACCGGCGGTCATCTGGCCAACCTGTCGGAGCGCGTAGGTGGCGGTGACGAATGCAACAGGCACTGTCACGGCGTCTTCTGCGCTAAGATTGCGATCGTAACGGACGACCATGCTAACGGGACAGGTAACGTGCGAGCTAAGAGCAGGCGTGACCAGACCGACCACTCGGTCTCCGACGCGAAAGTTCGTGACGCCCTTTCCGACTGCGACGACGCGACCGGCGGACTCGGAGCCGATCATGAAGTAATCATGCAAATCTCGCGGATACATCCCGAGAGCTTTCATTAAGTCTCGGAAGTTCAACGCTGCCGCCTCAATTTCGATTTCGACTTCACCGGGACCGGGATGGCGCCGCTTGATTGGCCGTAACACCAGGTCGTCCAAGACACCTGGCTTGGTGATCTCTAAACGAAATGGGCTGCCGTTAGGCAGCAGACAGATTCCGCGCCGCAGCGCTGAACTATGCGCCACGTGGAGTACGTAACGCGCCGAACCGCGCAGGGCTATTTCATCGTCTCCGGATTCGCCATACAATTCTTCAGCTACTGACTCGGCATCATTTTGCTCGCCCGGCATGCCCAGGTCTATCATCCGGCACCGAAGTCGTGGATGCTCGTTCATGATGACCCTGCCCAAACCCCACAACGAACTTTGCGCTACCGACATGCGGTGGTTTCGTCCGACGGGCTGGGTTCCGCGCGTGATGAGCCAGAGTTGCGGCGGATGATCCAGGTCCGCCAGTGCCTGTACGAGTGCGAGCACAGTGTGGCAACCACGCCGTTCCTCCTGATTAATTTCTTGAAGTGAAGGCTCTGGGGCTTCCGTTCCGTCAGCACCCCAAAGAAAAACTATGCGCGAAAGCGCACCGCTCCGTGCGGCGGCATCCACCACACGTCGCATGTCCTCTTTATTTACAGGCCGGATCTGGAAGTGGATATCCGATTTTTTTTGATAGGCCAGCCCGGCCGTGACGAGGTAACACTTATCCCCTCGAGCGGCGAAGCGAGCGGCAAGATCTCTCCCAAGGTCGTCCTCGCCTGCGAACAAAAGCCAGGTCCGGCGCGCCGCGGCAGGGGTACTTGGTATCAAATCGGCGCGTTGAACCGACGCGGGGCCTTGTGCCAGTAGGACCATGCCGTCGATTTCAGAGACAGCTGCTGAGTCAACGAATCCTTGTTCCTTCAACAGTCGCAGCCATTGGACGCGTTTCAGTAGCGGCGATCCCGAACGGAGATCCGCGTCCGTGAAGCTCCACCAACCTTTGGTTAAAGCGAAAACAAGTTCTACCCAGCGCGAGAGACGCTCAAACTCGACCACGACAAGAAAGCCGTTGCCGGCCAACAACTGCTTGATATGAGTGAGCGACCGTCGCAAATCCGAAGTGGCGTGGAGAACATGCGACGCCAGAACCAGGTCGAATGAATGCTCTGCAAATCCCTGTTCTGAGGGAGGCTTTTCCAAATCGAGCATCCGGAAACGCATAAAAGAGCGGTCCTGGAATCTTTGCTCTGCGTTCGAGAGAAAATGGCTCGATAAGTCCGTGAAGACATACTCAATCTGCTCCGGCCGCAACGCGGCCAGTTCCGGTAGAATGGCCGAGGTAAGTCCGCCTGTCCCTGAACCTAGCTCAAGCACGCGCAGCTTGCGGCCCTCGGGCAGATTTGCCACCACCTTCTCGATCGTTTGTTTAACGACTCCGAGGCAAGGCCGGATGCTAATGCTGTCACCGTAAACTTGTTCGATGAAAGAATTGTCGCGGAACAGAAGGTTCAATGGGTCTGCCTGCCCTTGCAGTACTTCGGCCAAGCGCAGTCCGCACAATCGAACGAGCCACAGCTCTGGAAGAAGTGCCGGAGCGCGAGTGAACATCGACCGCCAGAATTCTTCTCCGTCTGTTACCCTCGGCGTCTCGCTGACAAGCCAGCCTGACTTCGTTTTCCTGAGTACCCCGTCGTCTTCCAAAATTTGCAAATATCGCCCCAGCACCATCCGATGTTGCGGGGCAACCTGAGAGTAGGCCGACGCTGCACAGAGTTGCTTCCCTGCTTGTAATTTGCAGCCGAGCTGCCGCAAAGCCCTTATAATATAGTACGCGCACAGTTGGTCGGTGTCCTTTTCTAGCTGGCCAAGCCGGAGGCGCTGCCTGTGGTGGCTCGTCCGCCGAGAGGCTTGTTGCAAACGCTTGGCAAAGCCAGGCAGATTCGGCAACAGATCCGGCGGCGCCTGCGCTGCGTTGGCGGTCCGAGGCAGAAGTTGCCACTGAAATTCGTGCAGGGCGTTATCCAGATCCGAACTTCCAACATTGCGCGAGCCTTCGACTGCCTGGGCCTCGAACCCGTCGATCTCCAACAGGAGTTTTCCGTCCGGTCGCAGGATCCGGAAACGGCCCTCCACCATTCCGCCCGACTTTTTCATCACCCGCGCGTGGCACCAGAGTTTCTTGGGAAACCTGCTGTGCAACCGCAGCCGCTCGATCCGCAATGGAAGAAAAAGCTTGTCTCCAAAGCCGTCCTCCGACGCGGTCAGCATTGACTGGAAACAGCTATCCAGCAGCCACGGCGACACCTGATAAGTATCGTCGTCTTCTGGAACAGCCAGCTCAATCCAACTGAGCACCTCATCCTTGCCGCGCCAGATCCGGCTGATCCCTTGAAACTGCGGCCCATACTGAAGTCCTCGATCGGCAAATTGTCGATAGATATTTACTGTGGGGATTTCGTCCTGGCACAAGCCCTGGAGTTTGGCGAGATCTTCGGTTAGATGATCGGTGCCCGGCGCGTGTGCGAAACTGCCACAACAGTGAAGGACCCAAAACTCTTGTGAGTCTTTGGGTCGGCTGAGAATTTGGAATGTTTTCTCGGTTGGATTGTAACTGAACTGAAGACGCGGACCTTCCCCGGTTTCGGCAAGGAAGAGCGGCTTGCGAAGTTCGAGGTCTTCTACCATACAAGCGTCAGTGCCATGCAGCTGGCGACCGGCAGCTAAAGCCATTTCTACGTACGCGGCCGCCGGAATTACGATTTTGCCCTCGACGCGATGGTCCGCAAGGAGTCGACGCATCTCGCCCTCGATTTTGCCGGTCCAATAAGGATTCGCCGATCTGAACCTGCGACCGAGCAGCGGGTGGACAAAATCTGGGAGGCGCTCCGCGCGCGCAGAATCTGTTTCCTGCCAATAGCGTTGGTGCTTCCACGTGTATAGCGGAAGGTGCAAGCAACGTCCGCCTTGCGGGAACATGGCATCCCAGTTTACTGCGTAACCCCTTGAGTGAAGCGCGCCCAAGGCTGTAAACATTGTTCGCTGCTCCTCTTCCCCGCGCCGTAATGAAGGTGTAACCAAAGATTGAACAGAGCGCTCGCGCGCGCACTCCAGTAGGGCACTGGATAGAACTGGATGGGGGCTGATCTCCAGGAAGTCAGTACAACCGCCCTGCAGCATGCAATTTATCGCATTGGCAAAACGCACTGTTTCGCGGACATTGCGCCACCAGTAAACAGCATCGAGGCGCGCTCCATCGACTGCGCTACCCAACACGGACGAAAACAGAGAGAGTCGTGGTGACCGAACTTCGAGATCGATCAACGACTCAATAAGCTCAGGTTGCACCGGATCCATTTGTGCACTGTGAAAAGCGTATTGGACGCGGAGAAATCGACAGAAGACATCCCTCTCTTTTAAGGCTCCTTGCAAGGCCTCGAGCGACTCGGCATCGCCCGAAAACGTCACCGAGCGGGGACTATTCACCGCGGCGAGCGAAACACGGTCTTCTCGCTGTTGTTGTAAGAGACTGCGCGCCTCGGGTTCCGGCAAGGCTGCTGCCAACATTCGTCCCGTCGCAGGCGCTAATTCCATGCAGCGGCCACGATGAAAAATAGTACGCGCGGCCTCGTCAATCGACAGCACGCCCGCGATATGAGCTGCGGCGATTTCTCCGACGCTGTGTCCGACAACCATGTCCGGTTTAACGCCCCACGAATCCCACAATGCTACTAGTGCTACTTGCAGGGAAAAGATGGCCGGCTGCGCGATCGCGGTTTCGTGTAAACGCGAGTGCTGCTCGTCGGCTAATAATTCTTCCAGGAGCGACCACCTGCTCCATCGCCGTAGCAACGCATCGCATTCCTCAATCTTCTGTCGGAAACTCGGCTCCCGCGCCAGAAGCTGTCGGCCCATTCCCCACCACTGCGGGCCCTGACCGCTGAACACGAACCCGAGCTTGCGTTCCTGTTGGACGTGACCGGAGAACAAGCCCGGCCGCGATTCGCCTTTACCGAATGCCTCCAACTTTTCGGCGAATTCGGTGGCAGATGCTGCTACGACGGCCAAACGGTGCTCGTGATGACTACGGCGTAAGCTGGCAGTGTAACAAATGTCGCGGAGGCGGCTCTCCGACCGCCTGATGTCCTGGGTTAAGTATCCAGCATAACGACGCGCCAGTTCCGGCAAAACTTCAACACTCCGTGCTGAGAGAGGAAGTAGCGATGGTCCAACGGGCTCGGGTTCGTTGTTCCGAGATTTCAAATGCGAAATTCGGGATTCCGCGGGCGGGCTTTCAAGAATGGCATGTGCGTTAGCACCACCAAAGCCAAATGAATTCACGCCGGAAATCACGCGCCCCGTTGGCAGTGGCTCCAGGTGGCGAGGCACCCGCAGCTTAAGTTTCTCGAAATCAATGTTCGGATTGGGTGTAACAAGATTCAGATGCGGCGGGATCATCCGGTGCCGCAGCATGAGCGCGACCTTGATCACACCAGCGACGCCGGCTCCAGCTTCGAGGTGCCCGATATTTGTTTTTACGGAGCCGATCACGCAATGGCTGCCGTTCGCCCGTTCACAACATAACGCGCCGCTCAACGCGTGGGCCTCAATGGGATCGCCCACCGGCGTGCCGGTGCCGTGCGCTTCAACATAATAAACCTCGCTTGGCAGAATGCCTGCGGCTCGACACGCCTGGATCGCGAGCGCCTGCTGCGCGTTCCCATTTGGCACAGTTATGCCGATGCTACGGCCGTCTTGATTAGCCGCTGTCCCGCGAACCACAGCGTAAATCGGACTGCCGTCAATAAGTGCCCGCGACAAAGGCTTTAGCAAGACCATACCTGCGCCTTCACCGCGGACATACCCGTTCGCGGCAGCGTCGAACGTTTTGCAACGTCCGTCCGGAGAGAGCATCGACGCTGTACCCAACGCAATGAAAGCCATCGGCGAAAGCATCGCATTTGCGCCACCCGCGAGTGCCAGCGAGCATTGCCCATCCCACAGACTCTGGCATGCCAGGTGGACCGCGCTTAACGAAGAGGAACACGCCGTGTCGAGGGCTATGCTCGGCCCCAGGAGGTTCAAGCAGTAAGAAATACGATTGGCCGCGATGCTCGTCGCGTAACCCATGTTCGTATAAATATTGACGAATGCTCCTTCCTCGAAAGTCCCTTGAAGCCCCTGATAATCACAGTTCGAAATACCTACAAACACGCCTGTATTCGAGCCGCGGGCTACATCGAGGACCTCACCGCCGTCCTCGAGAGCTTCCCATGCGACCTCCAATAAGAGGCGTTGCTGCGGATCTATGCAGGGCGCCTCTCTCAGCGAGATGCCAAAGAATTCTGGGTCGAATTGGTCTATTCCCTCAATAAATCCGCCGTGCCGGACGTGCATCTTGCCTGGCGCTGACGGGTCTTGATCATAGAAAGCGCGCAGATTCCATCTGTCCTTGGGAACTTCGACGATAGCGTCGACCCCATCACGGAGCAGTTTCCAAAAAGAGACCGGATCGTTTGCTCCTCCAGGAAACCGGCAGCCAATTCCAGTGATGGCGATGGGCTCTTTCGGCATCTGGTCCAGGTTTCCGCTTCCCGCTGTAAATCGGCAACAGAAACTATGTCAGAGGATGAGCAACTCGGCTGTCGTTAGGCAAGGAGAAAACACGCCAATCCATTAATTTGATGCAAGACGGGATACTACATGCGCAAACACGATGTTGCACGATGTTTTTGATTGAAATAGCTCGGCCTAACGAAGGATTTTGTAATATAAAAGTCTCGAGCCCGAAAACCTCGGAGCCTACACGGCTCGAACCCTAACGCCCTCTGGATTCTGAAATCACCCCGGCGTTCTTTGTCCACCGATTTTGTCCACTGGTGACAATTTTTGGGCGTGCTTGAGACGTCGTCAGAATTTTCCAACCTGGCGAAACCAGCGCAGCGCGAGCTGCACTTGCGCCGAGTCAACTTCATGGCCGCCGGCAAATGTTTCGAGCCGAACACGCTTGAACCCGGTATTGACCAGCGACGCGCGCACACGTTCATGCGCGCCATAGGGTGCGCGCTGGTCGCTCATTCCACTGCTTAACCAGATGGGCGTGTTCAGAAAATCTGGCGGTGGTCGATACGTTTTGTAAGCCACGCTCAATCGATCGTCGTTAATTCCAGCAAGAAAAAATCCGCACGGTTTCACGGCGTTCGTGCTCGCCAGAATCGCGCCGATCACGCCGCTGAGTTTTGCGCCGCCGGACAAACCCGCGAAGGCGACCGGCCAGTGCGCCGATTGCGGCCATTCTTTGCGCAGGGCTTGGAGCGCGGCCGCAAGATGCGCCAGCCGCCAACTCGTCGAGTCTAGTCGGGTAGTAATCGTCGCGTCCGAAGCCAGCAATAGCCATCCTTCGGCGATTGCCGGTGCTTGATAGAATGGCGCGTCCTCGATGTTGGTGCGACCAGCATCGGCTGTCGCGAGCACAACCAGAATCGGCCACGCCCGGGCCGGATCAAATCCTTTTGGGAAACTCACCAGCGCGCGGCCTTGGGTTGGTCGCGGATTGCCACCTTCGGCTGCGACATCCTGAAATGCTTTGTCGATGGGAAACTGGATCTCCAACGTCCCGCCGGGCCGAACGATTCGTCCGGCCAACGTCGCGGTTTCTGCAGCGTGCGACGACACACACCAAATCAGTGCAACGATGAAGGCAATCCGAACGGACCCACGCACGCACAGCAATAAACGAAACAAATCGGCCAAAGCCACGACGAAAATGCATAGGGAGTCACCCTAACCTCGCAAGGGCGAGCGGCGAGCGGAACGATCTAACCAACCGATGAAGCCAACGGCCCCTCGGAGAAGCAATTTGAGCGTGTTTGCCACCGACCCCGCCCGTGGCTCGCGCCCAGAGCGCCGTGGCTACATTTGACATTTGGGCAGGACTGCCGCCACTGATTAACCCAATTCCGCTTTCCTTTGGGCGGCGGTCGGCAAGGGATCCTTTTTCGTCTCGATGGCACCCTGCCCCGATTCTTGCACCCGTCTGGCCTCAGTCGCGTTGAATTCAATGTCCGATTGAAACTCCGGCGGAACGTCTCCCCCGGCGTAGATGGCGTGCACCGGACATTTCAACACGCCGTCAACCGCCTCGCGCGTAAGGGGCACCGGAAATCACGAAAAAAGGAAGGCATGAGTCTCACTACAGATGAAGAAACGTTCGTGAAAGAATTGGTGCGCCCCCGACTCTTTCCATGCGCGCTCGAAGCAACCTGCTTACTGCCCCAAGGTTGAGGTCGATCGTCTACCATGTCCTGCTGTCCGGCGTAGCGATGCCGCGTCAGGGATTTAATGGTTTGCCGGTCCCAAAGTGACGCGAGACCTGCGCTCGGCCATTGACGAGCGTCGGCGCCGCTGCGGTCGTCAACGTCGCGCAGATGCCGGCATCTGGCGGCTCAGGTGGAACGGAACCGAGAAATTGCGGTTG
>WNGL01003828.1_pt1 | contig 18126 bp, 18 predicted proteins | sample 5400591 | NCBI WGS metagenome assembly WNGL01 (sample SAMN13153377, study PRJNA577476) | soil metagenome | isolation source: 80 cm soil or saprolite under Garry oak tree replicate 1 | place: USA:California | collected 2016-06-15 | reverse complement strand
GTGCACGTTGAAGTCCGTGTGCCGATCGAAACAGAGGATGGCAGGTACGCCTCGCGTGACCGCTCGGTGAGGACGCGACGCTTGCTCCGCAGCAGGTTCATCCGGTGGACCGCCGGTGTCCTTGGATGTCGGCTCCCGCTCGTCGCGCTGACAATGACGGCCGTGTATATGTGGCCCCAGGCAGTGACAGGTTGCAGCACGCCGAGTCGACTTCTCTTGACTTCGCGGGAGCCAATGCAGAGGCGTGGGAGGTGGCAAAGACAGACAATGATGGTCCGGCCGTGCTTCCGGAGTGCCGCAGCGAGCTACTGACCCGTGGCGCAGCAGTCTGGCAATGGTCTTCTGTCAACCGCGGAGGGCCGGCGTCGATACTTTGCCGTCCCTGCAACGGAAAGGTGTACGATGAACGCTCACCTCAACCGCCGTTCTCTCTCGGTCCGCCGCGTGCTGCTCGCCGTGGCGCTGCTCGCCCCCCTGGCTGGAATCGCCGTGGCCGCCCCGTCCTGGGCAGACACGGCGATCGTCTATGCCGCACTCGGCGACTCGTACGCCGCCGGTGTCGGGGCCGACGTGTACGATCCGGCAAGCGGTAGCTGCGCACGCAGTCCCCAGTCGGCCGCCGCGCTCTGGGCGGCCGGCCATCCCGGTACGTCGTTCACGTTCGTCGCCTGCAGCGGCGCGACAACGACCGACGTGCGCAACAACCAGCTCAGCGCGCTGAGCGGGGCCACCACCCAGGTCACGGTTACCGTCGGCGGTAACGACGTCGGGTTCGAATCCGTGCTCACAACATGCGTGACGGGTACCGACACGGCGTGCCTGCTAGCGATCGTGCAAGCCGAGCGGTACACGACCACGGTCCTGTCCGGCCAGCTCGACGCGACGTACGCCGCCATCCGGACGCGGGCGCCGCACGCCCGCCTGATCGTGCTCGGGTATCCGCGACTGTTCGAGCTGACCGCTTCTTGTGATCAGTCCGGGTTGGACTACCACAAGCGCGGGATGCTGAACCACGCGGCGGACGTCCTGGACCAGGTGACCAGCATTCGCACCGCCATAGCCGGGGCCACCTTCGTGGACGTACGGCCGGTCTTCTCCGGACACGGGATCTGCTCAACCATACCGTGGATCCAGGGGATCGCGTCGCCGTTCGCCTTCCACCCCAACACGACCGGATACAGTTCGGGCTACCTCGCCGCGCTGCTCAAGGTCACCGGCTGAACCCCGGGTGGCCTAGATCGAAGCGGAGTTGCTGCGGGTGTACGCCGACCCGGCGCTGGACGAGCCGGGTCGGCGTACACCCGGGTTCGAGAAGCTCTACCTCGAAAACCTCCAGAAGCTTTGTCCGAGAGGACTTTGGTGAGTTGTATCGTCGAATGGGCGGGTTGCAGACGTGGCACGCGCCGGCCATGACCACGAGCAGGCGTTGCAGCAGCCGCAAGACGGCGTAGACGGTCAGGCCGGAGCATCCGCTTTTGGGTCCAGGCGCAGCATGGTACAGAATGCCTGGGCGAGCACACGGTGAGGGTGACGTGGCGGTGCCAGCCGACGAACGAGCGGCCTTCGAGGTGGTCGATGCCCAGGCCGGTTTTGAGTTCGCGGTAGTCGTGTTCGATCCGCCAGCGGATCTTCGCCAGCCGGACCAGGGTCTTCAGAGACGTTCGTTTGTCCATGTTGGACAGCCAGTACTTGACCGGTCCGGGTTGGCTCGGTGGCCATTCGACGATCAACCATTCCTCAGGCAGGCTGCCGTCGTCGGCCCGGAGGATGTCTCGGTTGGCCAGGCGTACCCGCAGCGCCAGGAAATGCGAGCGCATCGCCGCTTGTCGGTTCGTGGTGGTCTTTCGGGTACCGCGCCGCCAGATCACCTGTCGGGCTGTTGCCCGCCCGGTACACAGCACGAGCTGTTTGATGCTGACCGGCGGATCGGGTCGGCCGGCTTGGGTGGGCGTCCGCGCCCGGTGTGGCCGAGGGCGACCGGCACCGCCTCGGCCGGCTGCGCGACGGCGCTTGGGTCGACCTCCACCACGTACGACAGGCCTCGCTCGGTCAGGCCCAACCGAAACAGCGTGCAGTCGCCGTAGCCGGAATCGGCGACCAACGGCCGCCGCGGCAACCGCCATTCGTGCCCGGGATCATCTGGGCCTGGCCCCTTGCCACGAGCGTAGGTGTGGCAGGACAACCGATCCGGTGACGTCGCAGCGTCCGGGCGCAGCCATGCACTGACATCCACGGCGAGCATGATCCGCCCGTACGTGTCGCGGGGCAGCGGTACCCGATCCACTGCTTGGCATAACCGGTCCCACTGCGACCTTCCCGCTGGCCAGCGTGTCGTACAGAGAGCCGTGCCCGCGCCGGTGCTCCGGCGCCAGCGACAACCCCCACCAGGATGGCCGCGAAGAAGAACTCGTGGGGCCTTGCCGAGCGTCTGGGGTTGGCGATCGCGCAGTCGTTGGAGCACCTGCTGGGCGGGGCCCGGTGGGACCGGACGTGCTGCATCACCAGGTGCGCCGCTACCTGCTGCAGGGTTTGGCGGGTCCCGCTGGTGCGTTCCGCAGCCGCCACACCGACCGCGGGTACTCCACATCCCGGCCGCGGTCGCGGGCGAATGCCAGGGTGTGCTCGGCCAACAACCGGTGACGCGGTCGACGTTGCATTGCTCGGCGGCGGCGGCCCGTTCGACCATGACCTCGACGAGCTCGCCGTGGCACCGGGTAGCCGCGATGTCGAGCGTCATACTCGAGGCGTCCGGTTCGTTGGCGATGAGGCAGTCCCACTCCGCCACGTGCGTTACGCCAGCCCTTCGGAGAAAAACTCGCCCAGCAGGTGTCCCATTCTGTCCCGCTTCGCGCGCAGATAGCGGACGTTTTCGGGGTTGGAAGGTATGAGCAGCGGGACACGGCCGAGCACCCTCAGGCCGTACTCCTCCAGACCGGTCCTTTTAGCCGGATTGTTGGTCAGCAGACGCATCGTCCTGATGCCGAGGTCGGCGAGGATCTGCGCGCCGGTGCCGTAGTCGCGGCCGTCAGCTGGCAGGCCGAGGTCGAGATTGGCGTCGACGGTGTCGCGACCACGGTCCTGCAACTCGTACGCGCGCAGCTTCTGCATCAGGCCGATACCCCGGCCCTCGTGGCCACGGATGTAGAGCACGACACCGCGACCCTCCTCGGCGACCCGCTTGAGCGCGGCCTGCAGCTGGGGGCCGCAGTCGCAGCGCAGCGAGCCGAATACGTCGCCGGTGAGGCACTCGGAGTGCACGCGGGTGAGCACGTCCTCGCCGTCGCCGATCTCGCCGTAGACCAGGGCGACGTTTTCGGCACCGTCGAAAGCCGCCTTGTAGCCGATGGCGGTGAACAGGCCGTACTCGGTGGGCATGCGCACCTCGGCGACGCGCATGACACGCGTCTCGGTGCGCCGACGGTAGTCGATCAGGTCGGCGATGCTCACCAGCGCCAGCCCGTGCGCGTCGGCGAAGCGGCGCAGCGCGGGCAGCCGCATCATGGTGCCGTCGTCGTTGACCAGCTCGCACAGCACGCCGGCAGGGCGCAGGCCAGCGAGCAGGGCCAGGTCGATGGCGGCTTCGGTGTGCCCGGCCCGGCACAGGACGCCGCCGGCACGCGCGCGCAGCGGCACGATGTGGCCCGGGCGCGACAGGTCGGCCGAGGTGGTCTCGGCGCAGGCGAGCAGGCGCAGTGTGCGCGCGCGGTCCATCGCGGAGATGCCGGTGGAGACGCCTTCGCGGGCGTCGACAGTGACCGTGTACGCGGTGCCGCGGCGGTCCTGGTTGACCCGGCACATGGGCGGCAGTTCGAGGCGCTCGGCTTCTGCTTCGGTGAGCGGTGCGCAGATGTAGCCGGACGTGTAGCGCACCATGAATGCCACCAGCTCTGGCGTTGCGTGCTCGGCGGCGAAGATTAGGTCACCCTCGTTCTCGCGATCCTCGTCGTCGATGACCACGACCGGGTGGCCCGCGGCGATTTCCTTGATCGCTCGTTCGATCGAATCCAACATCTCGCTCATCGCGCCACACCGTTCTCCAGTAGCTTTTCTACGTACTTCGCAATCACATCGACCTCCAGGTTGACTGTGTCGCCGAGATCCTTGACGCCCAGCGTCGTCACCGCGAGCGTGGTCGGGATCAGCCCGACCGCAAAGTCCTTGCCGGTCACGTCGACGACGGTGAGCGACACGCCGTCGATGGTGATCGAGCCTTTCTCCGCCACGTAGCCGGCCAGCTGCTCGGGCAGCGTAAAGCGCATCAGCTCCCAGGCCGCGCCGGGCTCGCGGCTGACCAGCGCGCCGACCCCGTCAACGTGGCCCTGCACCAGGTGCCCGCCCATCCGGCTGCCCAGAGTCGCGGCGCGTTCCAGGTTGACCGCATCGCCGGGACGCAACGCGCCCAGCGTCGAGCGGTCGAGCGACTCGCGCATGACGTCGCACGTGAACACGCCGTCGGTGGTGTCGACGACGGTCAGGCATACACCGTCGACACTGATCGAGTCCCCGTGCGCCGCGTCGGTCGTGACGAGTGGTCCGTGGATGGCCAGCCGGGCGGAGCCGCCCACGGGCACGACTTCGGCGACGGTGCCGATCTCCTCGATGATTCCGGTGAACACTGGGTGCTCCGCTTTGGATCGCGGCGACGCGACGAGCCCGACGTCCGGACCAACCATGGTCACGTCGGCCAGGTCGAAGCGCAGCGCGTCGCCGATGGTGGAAATTGCTACGTCGTCCAGGGCCGCTGGGCCGGCGCCGAGTGGCGCCGGCGCGCGGTAGGCGATGACCCGGTCGACCAGTCCGGCGCCCAGGAGGGCGCCAGCGAGCGTGGGGTCGCCCTCGACCAGCGCGTAGCGCACACCCCGGTCGTAGAGGCCTTTCATCAGCTCGTGCAGGTCGACGCGGCCGGTCGGCCCCGCCTCCACGATCCACGTCGGGGCGGCGCTGTCCGTCACTTTCGCATTTCTTGGTGTACCCCCGGCGCCTGCCAGCACCACGCGCAGGGGCTGCCGCGGCCGGAGTGACCCGTCAGGGTAGCGTGCTGTGAGCTGCTGGTCGTCGGCGCGCACCGTGCCGGCGCTGGCGATGACGGCGTCGACCTCGGCGAGCAGGTCGGGTACCTCGGCCCGGGCCGCCGCTGAGGTGATCCACTTGCTGGTGCCGTCGCGCGCCGCGATGCGGCCGTCGAGCGTCGTGGCAAATCTCCACACCACGAACGGCCGGCCCCGCGAGACTGAGGTCAACCAAGGCAGCATCGCCGCCCGGGCGTCGGGCTCGAGTACACCGGAAACCACCTCGACCCCGGCGGCGCGCAGCGTAGTGGCCCCGCCTGCGGCCACGGGATTCGGATCGGCCACGGCGTACACGACGCGCCGCACCCCGGACGCTAGCAGGGCGCCGGTACACGGCCCTGTGCGCCCAGTGTGGTCGCAGGGCTCGAGCGTGACGACGGCGGTCCCGCCTCTTGCCCGCTGTCCCGCCTGCGCGAGGGCGTTGACCTCGGCATGCGGCCCACCAACGGGTGCCGTGCGCCCTTGCCCGACGACCTCGCCCCGCTCGTCGAGGAGGACGCACCCGACGTTGGGGTTGGGGCTGGTCTCGCCGAGAGACAGCCGGGACAGCGCGACGGCCTGCCGCATGGCGCTGAGTTCGCCGTCGGATACCGATCCCAGCGCGGTGGGCGAGGTGGCGGGGTCTTCGGTTGACAACGCGACGCCGCCAGGCGCGATCGCGGTCGGCTCAGTGTTGTACATCAGACCTCCCCGTGGCGCGGTGGGGACGGCGACAGGGAGGACGTACATGTGCGGGCAGGCGCCGCGTCGGTGGGCAACGCGCGCAAGGTCTGCGCCGCCTCGCCGAGCCGCAACTCGACCCGATCGGCGACGCCCGCGGCGCGCCACGCGTCCTGCGCGATCGCCGTCCACTCCTCGGACACGTCGCAGGTGATCACGCGGCCGGTCGGTGGAAGCCCGAGCGCCATCGCCAGCGTCGAGTATACCGTATAGGTACCCACCTCCACGATGCGTTCGGCGTTGCTGAGGCGTACCAGCATCGTGAGCAGCACGGCTTGTTCGTGTGGGATCTGCATCTGCGCCGACTCGCCGAGCGCACGGGTACGCGCGATCAGCTCCGCCTGGATCGCGTTGGGCGGCTGCGCCTGCGCCAACATGTAGCCGTAGAGACGCTCGTTCATCACGACGTTCTTGAAGTCGGTCATCCGCAAGGCCTTTCGAGTGACAGGTGCAGGAAGTCACGCAGCACCGTATTGGCGGTGCGCTGCAGCTTGCCGATCAGGCCAGCGTGTACCGCCGGCAGATCCCAGGTCGTGGCGGATCCGTGCAGCGGTCGTTGGGCTACATCGCTGGCCACGAGGCTGGTCAGTGCGCGAAGCTGGGCGACGAAGGCCGCCCGGGACACGTGCATGCGTTTCACCAGGAAGAACTCGTCGAAGAGGTTCCGTTCCCGGTCGGTGACCCGCTGGTCGGCGCCGCGGTCGCTCTGGCGCAGCAGGGACGGACCGTCGTGGACCAGGCGCTTGCCCATTGCCATGTGCACGACCTGGTTCGTGCGAGCCGCCGCGAGCAACCCCGCCACAAGCTCGGCGGGGCGGGTACGCCGGATGGTGCGCAGGAGTACGGGGATGGCTTCGTAGTCCCGCGCCCAGCGGCCGCTGAAGGCCGGATCGGCGGCCACCATCGCCGGTCGGATCGTGCGTAGGTACACCTCGGGCGAACAACTGCCCGCGTAGAGCAGCAGCACCGAGTACACGTCATACATGGCGATGCTCGCGGCGACGCTCGGCGGCTGGGTCTGCTGATCATTCGCGATCGAGGCCAGGCGCTCAGACAACAACCGCCACACGCAGAAGGCGAGGTGGTGGCCGATCCACCAGCGGTACCGTGCGAGTTCGTCGGGATCATCGGGGGCGTTCCGCCATCCGATCGCGGGCATCGGGCCCTTGGTGTGAACGCGGAACGGGTCGTGAGGCTGGGGTATGCGCAGCTGCGCGCCGGCCAGGATGTGGCAACAGTCCTGCACCGGCGTCATGGCATCGCTCCGGGTTCGCTGGCGATCTCGTCGAGCAGGTCGGCCGCGCGTCGCACGTCGGCCTGCAACGGCCGGTCCGGGTCGACCGCCGCGACGGCATCGACCAGCCGGTCGAGTACCACCGCGCACGCGGGCGCTGTCGGTCGGCGCCCACCGACATGCACGGCCTGCCGAATCGCCACCGCAAGCGCCCCATGCAGCCAGTGCAGCGACCTGGCCTGCTCGAGCGCATTCAGCGCGGCCTGCGTACCGAACGGCACCACGTCTTGGTTGTGGAGGTTGGTCGGAAGGCTCTGCACCGATGCCGGAGCCGCAGCGCGGCGCATGGCCGCGACCGTCGCCGTGGCCACGAGTTGCGCGCCTTGCACGCCGTGCTGCTGGCCCGGTTTCGTTGCCAGCATCGGTGGCAGGCCACCGTTGCGGTGCGGGTCGATGATCAGATCGAGCTGACGCTCGGCGAGGTTGCCCAGCTGGACCGTCACCGCGGTGAGCTGGTCGGCCGCGAACGCGACGGGCTGGCCGAAGAAGTTCCCGCCGTGGACCACCTCGCCGAACCCGGGGAAGAACAGCGGGTTGTCACTGACCCCGTTGAGGTCTGCAGTCACCACCGCCGACACATGGTCGATCGCACCGGCGGCAGCGCCGAGCAGTTGCGGCACGCAGCGGATGCTGTAGGGCTCCTGCATACCGCGGTTACCCGACGGGGTCGCGCCGCCCAGTAACGCCCGCATGCGCTCGGCCACGCTGGCCGCGTGCCGATGCCCGTACACGGTAAGCAGGTCGGCCGAGAGGTAACCCAGCTCACACCCGAGCACGTCAGCCATCACCGCCGAGAGCACCTGCGCCACGACGAGCGACCGGCGAATCGAGGCAAGCGCGAGCCCCGCCACCGCCGCAGTCAGCGGCGTACCGTTGACCACCGCGAGCGCGTCACGGCCGTCCAGTTCCAGCCGAACCAGTCCAGCCCGGCGCAGCGCTTCACCCGCCGACATGCGCGTCTGGCCGACATATGCGAACCCGATACCCCGCAACGCCTGCGCGGCGTGGGCGAGGGGAACGAGGTCACCACTGGCGCCGACCGGGCCAACCGCCGGTACCGCAGGGGCGAACTCGGTCCGGAACATTGCGGCAAGCCCCTCGACGACCGGCACCGACACGCCGGAACGACCCCGCGCCAGGGACCACAACCGGGCCAGCAGCGCGGCGCGCACGATCGCCGGCTCCAACTCGACACCGTGGCCCGTGGTCAGATGCGCGAGCGTGTTGTCGCACTGATTAGCGGTCTGCTCCCGACCGGCGAACGAGACCAGCGGCCCGAAACCGGTAGTGGCACCGTAGATCGACCGCCCCGAAGCAATCGCCTCGAGCATTGGCGTCGGGTGACCGACCGGTACAGTGTCCTCGCGCAGCATAAATAACCTCCATAGATGCAGTTGATTTCAGCCCAGACACCTTCCGACGCAGGCGGAGGTACGGGCCTGTCGCAGGCGCGCCAAGACTCACCGTCCATATTGGACGCTCGCCACCAGGCAGGCCGCTCGGTGGCCACGGCTGCAAGCAATTCGATCGGGTTCTGTAGCACAGTGAGATCAGCAACCGGGCCCTACCGTGTGGCTCGACTTTGGCCGAAGGTCGTCCGGTCGATGTCCGGTGCGTTGTTACGGCGTACCGCTGCCCGCCCCAAGACGTCCCCGCGGTTGGTGTTGTCCCGTCGGCGTGGAATCGATGCCCGGGATCGGCGTTCGCCACCCCGTACGCCGTGGGCTGCAAGGCTTGCACGGGGTCCAACGGGGACCCCGGCGCGGAGAGACTAAGGGAATCGGTACACAGCAAGCCTCCTTCGTCAATCGTCGTATCGCCGGACCATCGGAATCCGCGGCTATGGCACCACCACAACCTTGCCGATTTGGTCACGCGAGAGCATGGTGGAATAGGCGACTGGGAGTTCGGCAAGCGGATACGCCGAGCCTCGAACAACACGTAGACCATGGCCAACGAAGGCGCCCAACACGGCACGGAAATCGGTGCGGCAATAGGCGCCCGCCCCAAGAATCCGAATGCCGCGGTGGTACAGTCTTGCCAGACTGAGCGTTACCCTGTCCCCGCCGACGTTTCCAAATGTGACTATGCGTCCACCGAGTCTCAAACAGTCCGAACCTATGTCCCAGGTTGTCGCGCCGGTACAGTCGAGGACGAGATCTGCGCCCCGCCCATTCGTCTGATCGCGAACCAGATCTGCGGCACTAGCGATTGCGCATGCCTTTTCCGCGCCGAGCGTCGTCGCGAGCGCCCGCTTACGCGGTGAACTAGCCAAGGCGATCACTCGAGCACCCGCATGGCTGGCCAGCTGGACCACCGCACTGCCCACCGCGCCGGCCGCGCCGGTGACAACTGTAAACTCTCCAGGCTGCACCGCGGCGACGCAACGGGTTACATGCCATGCGATGCTCCACGCAGTTGGCAAAGCGACAGCATCATCAAGGCTGAGGCCTTCAGGCGCCTTGTGCACTGCACTGGCCGGTACCGAAGTCAGCTGCGCAAAGCCGCCTGGCGCGTTTCCGCCGATAACCCGCAGGCGAACACAGTAGCCATCCATGCCATTGCGGCAATTCATGCAGGTACCGCAGCAGACGGCCGGGTCAACCACTACGCGATCACCCAACCTGACATGCGTTACGTTGCTGCCAACGGCAACGATCTCGCCGCCGATGTCCATACCCCCGATATGCGGCAAAGCAAAGCCGGGAATGATAGCCGGGCCAGCGAGTTGTAGCGCGTCGAGACGGTTGAGCGCGCAGGCAGTCACCTGGATGACGACATCATCACTAGCGGGTACAGGGTCGGGCAGTCGCGTCAGCGCGAGTGCTTCGGGACCACCGTATCCGGACTGAATCATGGCAAGCACCTTGACTGTCCTCTCCTTCCGGGCCACAGATGAATCACCCCGGCCAAAGCCGTCTCTCCAGATCGGCCTACTGATGTCGCCGCGTTGGCCGCAGACCTAAGCCAGATTGTTCGGAATTGCGCGACAGCAGGACGAACGCGCTCAAATAGTCAAGCCGCCCAGAGCCTGTTCGATAGTCGTCGGGCAACTCATGCGGCCACCGGATTGCTCGCGTGGCTGCTCCGTAGGATCTCAAAATTGATCCGGCACCAAGGACTCCGCCTGCCCGGCAGTAGTCTCATAATTCTTGCACTCCATGGTCATCGAGTTACTTGTCGAGGCAACGCTCTCGTTCGCACTAGGTCGAACGCATATGATCGAGACGATCGCGACAATGAGCCGCGGCCAACCTCACCATCACCCTTCCTCGCTTGATGAGAGGATGGGATGGCGACGTCATGGTCGATGCAGCGCCTTGGCAGCGGCGCATGCTGCGGTAGCCTAGGCGGCCGTGTCCACGGACCCGGCCGATCAAACCAAGGTCTCGCCGAAGATGACGCAAACCATGTAGCAGACGCGTCGCATGGCGGCACCGAGGTCGGGTGCGGTGGCCGCGAGCCGGTCGAAGGCTTCCTTAATGTAGCCTGGGCGGTGTAGGCCCGAGGGCGAGCCGGGCGGGCAGCCGAGTGTAGGTCGCTTCCATAGCACCACCCCTTTTCCGCTCCGGCACGACATGTGCGCGAACCCGGACCCAGCGATGGTAGGCATCCCACACTCGCGAAGGCGAACAACCGTTCCACGTGGTGGACCGCTGGTTGTGACCAGTGCCCCGGTCATGCGGCCTCGATCGGGTATTCGGGGCGGCGGATCTTGGAGTTCGGGGCGACGTTCGTCTTGGGTTGGGCGCGACGGTTGCGCCGGCGGATGTAGGCGCGCCCATCCCGGTAGCCTGCTCGGCGTCGGCTGCCGGCGGCAGGCCGTCTCGGTGTGCAGCCGCACCCGAAGAGTGTCGAGGCCGGGATCGGTGCCGGTAGTGCCGCCTTGATCGCCTCGATGAGCGGGATCGCCGGGCTTCGGCTGGCGGCGCGACCGGCGTGCAGCCGGACCGTGGCCAGCAGCATGAGCGTCGCCTCCGGCGCGGCGATTGTCACGGCCGGCGGCGGTCGTCGTGCGTGCGGCCGGTCAGCCGTTGCCCCACAGTTCGCGGATGGTGTCGTACACGCGTTGGTTGTGTGAGATCTCGACGACGTTGCCATCTGGATCATTGAGCGCGCAGATGTAGCCAACTGGGTCAGGCATATCCATTGGCTCCCAGTGAAGGCAACCTGCTTGGCGTGCCCGCTCGGCCACCCGGTCCACATCGGCTCGATCGGGTACCTCGATACCGAGATGAGCGAACGGCTGCAGCAGTCCCAGTTGCCGGCCGTGGTCCTTGTGGAACGCTACGAGGACGAGCACGAACGGCGAATGAAATTGTTTGTCGTTGGATAGCCATGCACTCTCGCCCTGGGCGTCTGAGAAACGCTTCGCCACCACGAGTGGGGTGAACGAGGTGTAGAACTCAATCGCCCGACCAAGGTCGCCTGTAGGTAGCGCAACGTGGGTCCATCGAGCCTCTCGTAGTCGGTCCACGTTTGGTCTCCTCTTCCGTGTGCCGACCCCTCCAGCGACCCGAGCATACGGCGCCCGTCAATTACGACACAAGGTACAACGCCCCTGTTGGAACCCGGATGGGTCGCTGCGATCTGCTGTTGGTTGGCCCCGCGCCTGAGCGGGTCGTGTTCGCATCAACCAGATGCCCAACAGAACGCCATGTCGCTTCGACCGGGCGGGCAGGCTACCCGGCGGCCGGTCTGGTCGATGAACCGGATGCGAGACCCCCGGCTGGTGGGGGAGGACCTCGCTGACAGCGCCGTTGGCGATGAGACCGTGTGATCGGCCTCAGGTCATCCAGATCCTGTTCAGCAAGGCGTTCCCCGGCAGGTTGAGGCAAGCGGTGGGGAAGCAGGTGGCGTCGAACCGGCGGCAAACCGCAGTTCTGCGCAAGCAGCGCGGACAAGCCCGCGCGCAGGCAGAACGTCGCCGCCGTCGGGGTCAGGGGTGCGGCCCTGCCGGCATATCGATGTCCACCGGTATTCGCTGCGGCGATGGCGGCGGCCAAGAATCCCTCGGCCACGACCGGGGGTCGGCCGGGCTCCTTCGGACGCGGGTCTGACAGCGGGACAGCGTTCGGCTCGACGCCTGGTCAGCTCACCCGCCCTGCTCGGCTCACCCGCGGACGCCGAGACGGTGGCCGGGTCCTCGCCGTAGCCGGCTTGACCGGGGGTGCGGACGACTTCGACATCAAGTTGGAGCAGGTGCTCAACGACCGGCTGCGACGGGCCGACGCGCGAGGGCTGAGGAGTTGCGGGAACGCCGCAACCGTAAGCAGCGCGCCCGGCTGATCACACTTCTCGCGGTCATCACCGCGGCAGGCAATTTCCGGCTCGCCCAGGTACTCCAGCAGGCCAGGTACTCCAGCAGGCTTGGACTGGAAGGGTGCGGCATCTGTAGCCTGTTCGGCGCGGTCGGCGTGGTCTGCGCGCCCATCGACCGATGGCCTCACCCTCCCCGGATCAGGGCAGCTGCCCCCGGGATGGCCGTCCACGATGGCGACCCGCGGGCTGGCGGCCGAGCCGGAGACCTGGCCAGCTCTGAGCCCGTCGTCGTCCCTGGTGACCACCAGGCGCTCGCCGAGCTACCCGTACGTCGCCGGCCCCGTCGATCTCGCGGGCATGGTGACGCCGTGCCGACCGGTTTGCACCAGGCACCGCCGCAGGAGAAGCCTTGAACTTTGTCTCTCAGTGGGCGTAGCGGCGGCAGGTGGTCGACCCGCGTACCAGGACCAGACGGCGGCTGGCGAACCGCGCGGGATCTGCTCGTCGCACGCGACTTGCGGGGGACCACCGAGCCTACCTGTCCTCGCTGATCCAGCTCGGTACGGCGGCCCGCAAGTCGTCAACGGCGACCGTCAGCTCCGCGACGACGTCGCCGTCGTTGTTCCCGGCGTGCTGCGCGGTGCTCGATGACCTGCTCGGCATGCATGGCGATCCACAGGCAGATCACGGCAAACGGCAGCTCGACTAGTGCGGCTAGCGCGACCGACAGACCGAGGCCGCTGCCCGGCGGCGTGGTCCCCACGTCGAACCAGGCGTCCACCGCGACCATGGTCGCTGTCGCCGTCGCCGCAAGCGCGACCGGTGGGCGCCCGCGCCACGCGAGGTGGCCGGTCAACGCGAGCATCGCGATCAGCCCGATGTCGAAACCCACCCAGACCCCGCGGTAGTGCGCGAAGGTGGCGTGCGGCGGCAGCGTGACGGCGAGAAACACGACCCACGGTACCGTGCCGAGGGCCAGCACCACGAAGCTCGGCGCGACCCACCACGGTACGATGCGCGTCCGCGTTCCCTCCCTGGCCGGCTCCACTGGCCCACTCACCAGCCGAACACTCCGCCGCCATTGACACCCAGGATCTGTCCGTCCACAGTGGACTGCGAATGCTCCACATCGGACGGTGCGCTCACGTTCGACCGCGGGCACTCCATCACCGACCACCCCGCTTTCTCACGGCGCCCCATCCTATGGCGAGGTTGATTCAGTCACTAGGGGTGAACCGAGTCCCGAAATCGTCGTCCGTGGACCCGCCCGGTAGCGCGTGCTTCGCCACGGAGCACCTCGGACAGAACCGGACCAGCCGCTTCGGCCTTGGCAGTGGTCCGCCGGGCCGCCTCGCTGCGCAACCGCAATACCGGAAGATAGGCGTCGCTGAGGGTCATTCGCGGTCCGGGGTCGAGGACTTCGACGGTGTAGTCGACGATGGTGCATGTTGGCTGAGCGGCGTGTTTCTTCGAGGGGTACAGGCTTGGTGATCGCTCGACGAAGCGAGGGCTGGCTCGGTCACGGGGTTCCTGCTGGTCCTCAGCGATCTGGTGACCCCGCGCGGTCGAGGCGGCAGGCGAGGAGTTGACCGGTGGCGGTGGCGCCGGTCCGGAATCGACTTACCACGCGCAGGCCGGTGGTGAACGACAGCCGGTCGGGGTCGAGGTCCGCGGCGACGGCGGTGTGGTGCATGAGCAGGCGTACGGCCTGGTAGGTGATCAGGTAGGCGTACGACTGCTGAGCCACACCGTCCGGCTCGGCGTATGTCAAGATCTTTGCGCGGGTTCTTCAGGATTCTTTGAGTTGGTGGGCCTGTTGATCCAGCAGGCGGTCATGTCGTGGCTGGTGACCGAGGTGCAGCGGCCCTGGGCGCGGCACGGTCCGCGGGCCGCCCTGGTCGGCCCGCTCGGCACGCCGCGACCGTGGCGTTCAGCCAGGACTACCGCGCCGGCCACGACACCGTGCGCCGAGTGTTGGCCGTCGGGAGGCCCGCGGCTGGGAGTTGAAGCGTGGCAGGCGCACTTCCTGTGCTCGGCGACGGCGACGCACTGCTTCGACTCGCTGGAGGACGGGATCGCGCAGGCGCAGCGGGCCTGCGAAGGCCTGGTGCACGGCGGTGACCCGCAGTTCGCGTGCGCGACCGTCCACACGTCGACGCCGGCGCTGCTGGACTGTGCGTCCACATTGGACGACCAGCCCACGGACGTCGAGATGGGCGTCGCGTTCGCTAACCGCACCGGCGACGTCTGGGTGCGCAGCAGCCCGTATTCCAGAGGCGGTGGCGGGGTCGTGGTCAACACAACTACGGCGGCTCGGTGCTCGCGGCGCTGCTTCTTCGTCAGCCGTAGACGGTCTGGGAGACGAGTACGCGCCGACTGAGGTGGGCGTCCAGCAGGAGGCGGAGTTCCGCGTTGATGATCCTGTGGTCGAGGCGGGTCAGCTATCAGTCCTGCGCCCGCGGCTCTGCCGCCACGCGCGGGTGGCGGCGCTGGCTGCGGTACCGGTCCCGCCGATGCCGGCCAGACACCCGAGCGCGGGACGAAGCAGCCAGAGCGCGATGCCGACCACGAGGAAGCACAACAGAAGCATGGTGACCAGTTACAGCGTCTGGCTCCACCCCCACCGGCGCGAGCCGATCCGGTCGAGCAGTCGGTCGGCCACGTCCAGGACGGTCCGCGGCTGGGCAACGGGATGGTCAACGGCGCGGGCACGCCGGCGGGCGTTGCTGTTCAGCATGTCCTGCAGCCTGGCGCTACCGGAGTCCGACTGGATGTGCACGCACGCTTCGTCCGAGCGGAGATCGCGGTCCGGACCCGCAGCTTGACTACCGGATCTTGTAGAGACTTTGGCTGGGCAGGCCGTGCTGTTTGCCGGCGGTCCGGGAGCGGGGCCGTAGAGTGCCCACCAGTTTGGGCCGGGTCTGGGTCTTCGGGCTCAAGTCTGCGATCGTCCGCGTCGTTAGCATCGGTGGCGTGCTCGATCTTTGTGCCCGGGAATCGGCGATGTCGCCCGTTCAGCGCGGCGCTGGTGGTTCGCCGACCCGGGCGGTCGTCGGATCGGGTGACCAGGCCGGCGCCGTGGCGCTTTGCCTGCGTTGTGCCGGTGTTGCTGCGCGCGGCGACCGGGCTCGGGCAGACGACGGCGAGCGACAGACGGCCGTACGAGGTGGCCACAGAGGACGGTGGCGTTGTTGCGGTCGGCCGGATACGCCGGTCCAGCCCGTCAGCGCTGCGCCGCCCGGTCCCCTCCACGCGCGTACACCAGTAGCGACGCGGGGATTCACGCCTGGTGTATCCAAGCCGGCGCGCTCGTCCAAGACGTGTCCGGCTCCGAGTCCGAGGCTGAGTCCCAGTCCGCGGCCGGATCCCTCCGCGACAGGCTTCACCCCGATCAGGGTGCTGCCGCAGGACACGGGACGACTCTCGGCGAACGACACGGCGGTTGTCGCGTGCCCGACCTGCGACGGCGGCGCCCGCGTGGGCTACCCCGCTGGGACGAGCCGGCTCGCCGTGCTCGTCGACGTCCCCAACGGCCAGCACCCGGACGGTCACGGTCGAGCACGAGTCCCACGGTATCCACATCAGGAACGCCGCCTCGGGCGCCGCGGCGCCGGTCGTTCAGCAGATGACTGGTGTCGGCTGCGAGACCCCCCAATGGTGCTGGGGTGCCGGCGCGGTCCTTCCGGCCGGGCGGGTCGACCTGAGGTTTTCAACGACCACGGGCCGGCACTGGACGTCAGCAAGCCGACGTTCAGCTGATCAGTTCATCCGTGCCGTCGCACGAGTGGCGGTCTACTCATAGGAGACTCGATGAGGCCCGGTTCCCCATCCCTGCGACGCCAGCCGCGGTCGCGGCTCCTCGTGCCGTCCGGAGTCGCGGTCGCCGTCATTGCCGCGCTCGTCTGGTACGTCACTGGCCCGCTGCACCTGGCCAGCGCCGATGAGGCCCCACTGTCCCAGGGCAAACCGGTGACGGCTTCGTCTTTTGAACAGCCTGCTTACCCGGCGGCGGCCGCGGTCGACGGCAACGCCGCATCCCGGTGGTCGAGTGCGTTTAGCGACCCACAGTGGCTACGGGTCGACCTCGGCGCCTCGGTGGCCATCGACCGGGTGGTGTTGAACTGGGAGCGGGCCTACGCTACCGCCTTCCAGATCCAGGTCTCGACCGACGGAACGACATGGACGCCGGTATATGGCACTACGACGAGTACCGGCGGTACGCAGACCCTCACTATCAGCGGTCAGGGGCGCTACGTCCGGATGTACGGCACCGCTCGGGCCACCCAGTACGGGTACTCGCTGCGGGAGTTCCAGGTGTTCGGGACGCCTTCGGGACCGGCCGCCGCAACGTCGAACGCAGCCACCGGCGCGTCACCGACCGCGGCTCCCGGTGCGTCAGGGACCGCGGTGCCCATGCCGAGTGAGACCAACGTATCCGGGTGGGTGATGGCCCCCAACCCGGTGACCAACGTCAAGCCGTCCCACAACATCCCGCCGAACAAGGGCGGCTTCCACGAGTTCCAGGCGAACTGCTCGGTCAGCCGGCCCAACGCCGGCGACGACCCGATCGTCTTCCCGAACTTGCCGGGGGCCTCGCACCTGCACACGTTCATGGGCAACACCACCACGAACGCGGCCTCGACCGTCGAGTCGCTGAGCAAGGGCCAGACCACCTGCAAGGCCAAGGGCGACCTGTCCGCGTACTGGCAGCCGACGCTGTTCAACGGCGACACCCCGGTCAACCCGGAGGGCCCGCAGGTCATCTACTACAAGACCGGCGTGACCGACTACGAGAGCGTCCGTCCGTTCCCGAAGGGCCTGCGGTTTGTCGTCGGCGACGCCAAGAACACCGACGCGGACAAGTTCCTCGCCGCCACCGAGGAAGGCTTCGAATGCGGGGACAGCTACAAGAACAAGAACATCCCGCTGACCTGCTCGTCCGAGCGCAGCGTCAAGCTCAATATCCGCTACCAGGCGCCGAGCTGCTGGGACGGCCTGCACCTGGACTCGCCCAACCACAAGAGCCACATGGCCTACCCGATCGACAGCCACACCGCGGCCGGCTGGGTCTGCCCCGACGATCACCCGGTCGCAGTGCCGAAGCTGGAGTTCAAGATGGCCTGGCCAGTGAACGGCGACATGTCGAGGGTGCATTTCTCCAGCGGCGCCGGCCCGACGTTCCACTATGACTTCTTCAACGACTGGGACGACCGGACGCTGGCCGCGATGGTGGCTGGGTGCATCGTCGCGGCCCGGCAGTGCGACGCCCAGGGGCACGACGGCCGGGATGATCAGCAGCCCGCGCCCTACGTCCTGAACTCGGACTACGTCCTGCCCTGAGGCAGCCGAGACGGGGGGTTGGGCGCCGCGGGGGCGCGCCGCCCCCCGTCCCCGCGGTGCCCGGATGGCCTTGAGCACCGCGACAACTGCGGGCTGTCGCCATGCTGCACGGCGGTCAGCATGATCGACAGCGGTTCGAGCGCGTGGGCGACCTGTGTGATCAGTCCCGCCGTGTACGGAGTCGCCCGCGGGTCACGGTTGGCGGCCTCGCCGGTGCTCGCAGCCCGTCGACCGGCCGCGGCGACGGAGCCTCGTCTACCTCCCTGACCAGCGCAGAGGTAGTGGGAGCGGGTCACCCGCGATGGTCGCCGGTTGGTTCGCGTTGTGGTGCCTCCGGCCCACCGATCGTGTCCGCCGCGCCGAAAGGGATTCAGCTAGGTGAAAGCGCAGCACCGACTCGCTCTGGCAGCCATGACCATGCCTCGTCGTTTCAGGATCTTG
>WNGL01006973.1_pt1 | contig 18132 bp, 20 predicted proteins | sample 5400591 | NCBI WGS metagenome assembly WNGL01 (sample SAMN13153377, study PRJNA577476) | soil metagenome | isolation source: 80 cm soil or saprolite under Garry oak tree replicate 1 | place: USA:California | collected 2016-06-15 | reverse complement strand
CCGGCGTCCACGTTTCTGGACCCGTTCGACCGTCCGGTGCCGGTTGCGACTCTGGCGGCGGCGCAGGAGGACGGGGGCCATGCCCGAGGCCCTCGGGAGCGTTCGCCGTTAGCGGCCGGCCGCTAAGTGACCGGCATTGGCGCTACACCCGCATCCGCTTCCGCTCCTCGCCGGAGAGGATCCGCCGGATGTTCTCGGCGTGGCGGACGAAGATGAGCACGCCCACCACGATCGCCGACCAGGTGAGCGGGCTCGCCGGCCCCACGAAGACGAGCATCCACACCACGCAGACGATCGTCCCGAGGAGCGAGCCGAGCGACGACATCCGCGTCACGAGGTAGGTGCCGGCCCAGGTCCCGACGCCGGCGAGCGCGGCCCACGGCGCGAGCACGAGGTAGACGCCGAATCCGGTCGCGACGCCCTTCCCGCCCTTGAACCCGAGCCACACCGGGAAGACGTGCCCGGCGAAGGCGGCGATGGCGACGCCCATCACCCAGTAGTCCGCGGCCGGGCCGACGAGCACCCGCCGCGCGACGAGGAGGGGGACCACCGCCTTCAGCGTGTCGAGCGCGATCGTCGCCGCGCCGAGCTTCTTGTTCACGCGCGCGACGTTCGTCCCGCCGATGTTGCCGGACCCGACCTTCCGCACGTCCACGCCGATGAAGAGCCGCGCGAGGAGGAGCCCGTAGGGCACCGAGCCGGAGAGGTAGCCGAGGACGACGAGCAGGGCTCCGAGGACGTCGGTGCTCACGATCTCACCTCCCGAACGACGAGCCACGCCCAGTTGGCGACGAGGGCCACGAGCCCGACCGCGGCCGCGGTCCGGGCGGCGCGCGCCGACGGGGCCGGCAGCGGCGCGCCCAGGGCTGCGCGGGCGAGGTCGAGCGCGGCGTAGGCCCACGCCGCCGCGGCGACGAGCGCGCCGAGCGGGCTCGCGTCGAGCGCGCGGGCGACCTCTCCGTGGGCGAGGTGCACGAACGCGTGGGTCATCCCGCAGGTCGCGCAGGGGATCCCCGCGAGCCCGCGCAGCGGGCAGACGAGCGGGAGCGAGAGCACGGGCGCGAACCGCGCGACGACGAAGGAGAGCAGCGCGATCGCCGCGAACACCTCGGCGTGGCCGAACCGCGCGGTCTTTCGCCAGGCGACGATCACAGTTGCGTGGTGGGGACGGACTTCGCGGCGTCGCCCACGCCCTTCAGGAGGGCGGGGACGGCGAGCCCCGCGGCGCCGCAGACGCAGAGGCACAAGAGCGCGAACGGGGCGAGCACCGCGGCCGCGGCCTTGCCCGTCCCGCAGCGCTGGATCGCGGCGAGCCCGACGATGAGCGCCACGGTCGCCCACACCATCGCGATGAGGCTCCCGCAGGCGGGCACCGCGAGGAGGAGGTTTAGCCCGGTCACGTAGCCGACCGCGGTGAGGGTGGCGTCGAAGCCGCGGCGGCCGCCTCGGAAGAGGAGCAGCAGCACGTGGACGAGGGCGGCGATGAGGTAGATGCCGATGAAGGTGAAGACCGGCGCGAGCACGATCTGGACGGCGAGGGCCGGACCGGTGAGCGCCTGCGAGTAGAGCTCGAAGAACTTCGCCTGCTCCTCCGGCAGCTTCTGCGCCATCTGCTGGAAGGCGACCATCGCCTGCTTCCCGGAGGCGAAGGTGTAGAGCGCGGCGAGGGCGTTGCCGACCGACGACGCGATGACGCCGAAGAGGATCGCGTGCCAGGGCTGGTCGCTCCGCACCCGCGCGAAGAACTGCTCCGGCTGGGTGGCGACGAGCTTCCAGGTCTCGAAGAACGCGGCGAGGAACCCGAGCCGCGCCCGGTCCGCGAACGGCGAGGGCTGCGCCGGCCCGGCGCCGGCAGGCGGCGGCGCGCCGTAGCCCGGGGGCGGACCCCAGCCCGGCGGACCGTACCCGGGCGGCGGGCCGAAGCCGCCCTGCGGCGGCGGCGCCCCCTCACCCCGGCCCTCTCCCCCGGCACCTGCCGGCGGAGAGGGGGTCCCCGGCGACGTGGGCGGAGCGGGCTGCTGCGCCTCGGGCTCCGCCGGAGTCCCGGGCGGCGCCGGAAGGATGAGCTCGGATCCGCAGTGCGGGCAGACGAGCCGCCCGTACCGATCCGTCGAGAAGGTTCCGTTGCAACGGGCGCAGCGCGCGAGCATGCGGCACCTTACCGCTTCCTGCGCCTGCGCGGCGGTTCCGCGTGCTACTCGCGGATCGCGCGGACCTCGTCCACGTTCACGTCGCCGCGGCTCCGGTAGATCGCGATGACGATGGCGAGGCCGACCGCGGCCTCCGCGGCCGCGACCGCGATGACGAAGAAGGCGATGGCGTGGCCGGAGACGTTGCCCGACTGGCGCGCGAACGCGAGGAAGGTGAGGTTCGCCGCGTTGAGCATGAGCTCGACGGACATCATCACGATGAGCGCGTTGCGCTTCAGGAGGACGCCGGCGAAGCCGATCGTGAAGAGGACGGCGGCGAGGTAGAGGTAGGCGGAGACCGGCATGGTCAGATCCTCTCCTTCGCGACGACGACCGCCCCGACGATGGCGACGAGGAGGAGGAGGCTGGTCGCCTCGAACGGCAGCAGGAACTCGGTGTAGAGCACCTGGCCGACTGCCTTCACCGTCCCGAAGCTCGGGGCGAGCGTCGCGCCGGGTGCGGCGAACCCGACCCGCGCGATCGCCGAGACGAGGACCGCGAGCAGCGCGAGCGCGCCGAGGGCGCCGAGGAGCTGCATCGCCGTCCGGCGCGCGGGCAGGAGGTGCTCGTCGCCGAGCGAGATGAGCATGATGACGAAGAGGAAGAGCACCATCACGGCGCCCGCGTAGACCAGGATCTGCATGAACGCGACGAGGTGGGCGGTGAGGAGGACGTAGATCCCGGCCAGGAAGAAGAACGCGGCGACGAGGTTCATCGCCGCGTAGACCGGGCTGCGCGAGAGCACGACGCCGAGCGCGGTGCCGACGAGCGGCACGGCGAACACGACGAACATCACGGTCTCTGCGTTGAGCGTCATCGTCGTCCCCTCGTACTTCACCACTAGTATTTCACAGCGCCGACGACCGCCGGGCGCGAGGACTGGTCGAGGCCCCAGCCGTGGTCGCCGTACGGGCAGCGGCGCTCCTCGACGTGGCGGATGAACTCGTCCTTGAACTTCTTCACGAAGGACTGCACCGGCATCGAGGCGGCGTCGCCGAGCGCGCAGATGGTGTTGCCGCCGATGCAGCCCGCGATTTGCTCGAGCTTCTCGACGTCGGCGAGGGTGCCGTGCCCGTGCTCGATCTTCTCGACGATCGCCTCCATCCAGGAGGTGCCCTCGCGGCAGGGCGTGCACTGGCCGCAGCTCTCCTCCGCGTAGAACTTGGCGATGCGGGCGAGCGCGCGGACCATGCAGGTCGAGTCGTCGAACACGATGATGCCGCCGGATCCGGACATCGACCCGGCCGCCTTCACCGCGTCCACCTCGAGCGAGATGTCGATCTCGTCGCCGCGGAGGACCGGGGAGGAGGAGCCGCCCGGGATGACCGCCTTCACCTTGCGGCCGCCAGGGATCCCGCCGCAGTCCTCCAGGATGAGCTTCTTGAGGTTGTACGCGGCGGGCTTCTCGTACACGCCGGGCCGGTTCACGTGGCCGGAGACGCCGAAGAGGCGCGTGCCGCCGGTCTTGCCGGTGCCGAGCGCGGCGAAGGCCTCGCCGCCGTTCGAGAGGATCCAGGGGATGTTCGCGATCGTCTCGACGTTGTTGATGATGGTCGGCTTGCCCCACAGGCCGACGATCGCCGGGAAGGGCGGCTTGAGCCGCGGGTAGCCCTTCTTGCCCTCGAGCGACTCGAGCAGCGCCGACTCCTCGCCGCAGATGTACGCCCCCGCGCCGCGGTGCACGTGGATGTCGAGGTCGAAGTCCTTCTTCCCGCCGAGGCGCTTGCCGAGGAGGCCGGCCGCGCGGGCCTCCTGGATCGCCTCGTCGAGGATCCGGGCCTGCTTCGGGAACTCACCGCGGATGTAGACGTAGGCGAGGTGGATGTCGAGCGCGTAGCAGGTGATCGCGATCCCTTCGATCAGCTGGTGTGGATCGTGCTCGATGATGTAGCGGTCCTTGAACGTCCCGGGCTCGGACTCGTCCGCGTTGATCGTGAGGTAGCGCGGGCGGACGTCCTTCGGGAGGAAGGTCCACTTGAGCCCGGTGGCGAAGCCGGCGCCGCCGCGGCCGCGGAGGTTCGACTTCTTCACCTCGTCGACGATCGCGCCGGGCTCGAGCCCGAGCGCCTTGTCGAGCGCGGCGTAGCCGCCGTCGGCCCGGTAGGTCTCGAGCTTGGCCGAGTTCGGCTTGCCCCAACGCTTCGTGAGGATGAGCGTCTCGCTCACTTGAGCCCCTCCAGGATCTGCTCGACCCGCTTGAGGTCGAGGCGCTCGTGCATCTCGACCTCGTCGATGAGCATCGCCGGCGCGGTCCCGCACGACCCGAGGCACTCGACCTCGCGCAGCGTGAACTTGCCGTCGGGCGTCGTCCCGCCGTTCTTCACGCCGAGCTTCTTCTTGAGCGCCTCGAAGATCCGCTCTCCGCCGTTGAGGCAGCAGGAGACGTTCGTGCAGATCTCGACGAGGTGGCGGCCGAGCGGGTGGGTGTGGAACATCACGTAGAACGTCGCCACCTCCTCCGCGCGGGACGGGGAGGTGCCCAGGCGATCGGCCGCCAGCTTCTGCACCGCGGGCGAGCAGTAGCCGAAGATCTCCTGGCCGAGCCGCAGCGCGGGGAGCATCGCGGCGGCCTTCCGATCGGGCGGATACCGCTGCACGATCGCTGTGAGCTCGCGATCGAAGCGCTCCACCTTGTCGCGAGGCAGTTCCTGGACTGCACCGACGGGCGCTGGATTCGTCATAAAGGTCCGAGAAGTGGGGCGAAAGCCCGGGCAGGCTAGGGAACGGGCATGGGATTGTCAAGGACGGCTGCGGCCCACTTTGTCGAGTTTTCCCGCGCTATACTCCCGGTCCACGCATGCCGCACGACCGAGACAAGCGGCGGGATCCACGGGTCCCGCTCGTCCTCAAGGTGGAGTACCCGGGCCTCGAGCCGGTCCGCGACGTCACCGAGAACCTCTCCGCCGGCGGGCTCTTCATCCGGACCACCCGCGAGCTCCCGGTCGGCGCGCGCTTGCCGCTGCAGATCGGGTTCCCCGGCCTCCTCCCGCCGATCGAGGTCGAGGTCGAGGTGGTGCGCCGCACCGCCAGCGCGGACGGGTCCGCGGGCGTCGCGGTGAAGATCCCCATCGACCGGGTGGACGACCGGCACAAGCTCGCGCGGCTCGTCGAGACCGCGCGCGGGCCCGCGCTGAAGGGGAAGCGCGGCTTCCGCATCCTCGTCGTCGAGGACAACCCCCACGTCGTCGAGATGTACGAGTACGCGCTCCGCAAGCTCGGCGGGCAGAACGACGGGATGTCCGTCACCGTCGAGTACGCCGGCAACGGCCACGACGCGCTCTCGCGGCTCGGGGAGCCGCCGAAGCTCGACCTCGTGATGGCGGACCTCTACATGCCGGTGATGGACGGGTTCACGCTCATCGAGCGGATGCGGGCGACGCCCGCGCTCTCCACGATCCCGATCCTCGTCATCAGCGCCGGCGCGGCGGACGCGAAGGCGCGCGCGCTCGACCTCGGCGTCGACTTCTACCTGCAGAAGCCGGTGAAGTTCGCCGACGTGATCGCGACCGTCGGCACGCTCCTGCGGATCGGCTGATTCACCAAAAGAAAACGCCCGCCGGGATCGCCGGCGAGCGTTCACGAAACGTCACGTCGAAGGGGCTACTTCTTGCCCTTCTTGTTGAACGTGTCCTTCAGGGCCTTCGCCGGGGTCAGCTTCACCACGGTCTTGGCCGGGATCTTGATCTGCTCGCCGGTCGCGGGATTGCGGCCGATGCGGGCCTTGCGATCGACGAGCTTCACGGCGCCAAGGCCACCCAGAGGGATCTTCCCCTCGCCCTTGAGCCGCTTCATCACCACGTCCTCGACCGCCGTGAACACCGCCCGCACCTGGACCTTCGAAAGCTGCGAGCTCTCGGCCACCGCCTGGAAGAACTGAGCCTGCGTCATGTGGGGAATCCCTCCTGTCGACCGCCGCCCGGCGGGCGAATTGCTGGGTTGATATCGCCTTCGGATCCTCGCGTCAACTTCGCAGACGCACGATCACCCTGATAATCGGGCCTCCCGTGCGTGTCGCACCCACCGTTCGCCCCGGCGGGTCACCTCCTCACCGCGGCGAGGAGCTCGGCGAGGATGAGGACGATGACGGCGATCTCGAGGAGCTCGGCCCGGTTCGTGTCGGCGGTGTCGCCGATGAGCTCGTTCACGTCGGCGACGAGCCGCTGCTTGCGAAGGACCGTCTCCTGCCAGGCCGGCAGGCGGAACCGCCGGACGGCCGCGAGGTAGAGCCGGGCGAGGTAGAAGTCCCCGACGATTTTGATCGCGTTTTCGAGCCTTTCGATCATTTCGGAGAGCTCGAGGAGGAGCGCCGCGGTCTGCCGCTGGAGGCGCCGGTAGCGGCGGGTGAAGAGGTCGGAGATCGGGCTCCCGCCCGCCTCGATCTCGTCGTAGATGCGGTGCAGCTCGCGGTCGAGCAGCGCGTCGTAATAGCGCAGCTCGAGGAGGTGGGCGGTCGCGAACTCGAGGAGGTCGGGGATGTCCTTCACCCCCGACGGCTCGACCACGAGGGCGCTGTTCCAGTGCAGGACCGCGAGGTCGTCCTCCAGGTAGGTGAAGTGGTGCGAGAGCACCTCCTGGCGCTCCGCCGGGGAGAGGGGGACCTCGCTCGTCTCCCCGAGGAGCAGCTCGGCCACGGGCGCCTGGGCGAGCACGTCGAGCGCCCGCACCGCGCCCTCCTCGAAGCGGCGGACGAAGAAGATCTGGTAGCTCTCGAGGCCGTCCCAGGAGTGGGGGCGCTCGAGCGCGGGCCCGAGCGCGCGCGCCACCTCGCTTGCCTCCCGGCGGGCGGCCTGGTCGATCGCCGGCGTGGGCTCGACGACGAGCTCCTCCGCGAGCGGCACGAGCTCCGCGAGCGTGGCGCCCGGCGGCACCGCGAGCTCGTAGAGGATCGAGATGACGCCGAAGTCGTAGACGTGGGCGCTCGCGCGGGCCTCGCGCGGTCCGCCGGCGAGCGGCACCTCGCGCGCGCCGAGGCCGAGGTGGAGCGGCGGCCGGGGGAACTCGAGCGCGGTGCCGGACTGCGCGCCCTCGAGGCGGAGGCGCGACTTCTCCCCGCCCACCGCCTGCTCGGCGGCCGCGAGGTCCACCGAGTCGGCCACGTCGAACAGGCGGTAGACGTGGATCGTGCCGTCCGCGATCCGGAACCGGGCTTCGCTCGCATTCACCGTGCGAGCATACCCGACCGCGCGTCAGGCGCCGACGACGCGGAGGGGGGTCGCGGCCGGCTTGTGCGGGGCCTGGATGAGGTACTCGCCCGTGAAGCAGGCGTCGCAGAAGCCGGAGCGGTCGCCGCCCACCGCCGCGTAGAGCCCGTCGCGCGAGAGGTAGCCGAGCGAGTCCGCCGTCACGTACTTCGCGATCTCCTCGACCGAGTGGCTCGAGGCGATGAGCTCCTGCCGGCGGGGGGTGTCGATGCCGTAGTAGCAGGGCCACGAGGTCGGCGGCGAGCTGATCCGGAGGTGGACCTCCTTCGCGCCCGCGTCGCGAATCATCTTCACGATCTTGCGGCTCGTCGTGCCGCGCACGATCGAGTCGTCGATGACGATCACGCGCTTGCCGCCGAGCACGCCCTTGAGCGCGTTCAGCTTGAGCTTCACCCCGAAGTTGCGGATCGACTGCTGCGGCTCGATGAAGGTCCGGCCGACGTAGTGGGAGCGGACGAGCCCCATCGTGAACGGGATGCCGCTCTCCTCGGAGAAGCCGATCGCGGCGGGCACCCCCGAGTCCGGGATGGGCATGACGAGGTCCGCGCTGATCGGGTGCTCCACCGCGAGCCGCTTCCCCATCGCGTGGCGCGCCTCGTAGACGGACTTCCCGAAGAGCACCGAATCCGGCCGCGCGAAGTAGATGTGCTCGAAGACGCAGCGGCCGAGCCGCGCCGGCGGGCGCTGCGCCGGGAAGAGCCGCTCGCTGCGCAGCCCGCTCCCGTCGATGATGACGACCTCGCCCGGCTCGATCTCGCGCACGTACTCGGCCTCGATGAGGTCGAGCGCGGTGGTCTCGGAGGCGAGGACCCAGCAGCCCTTCAGCTTCCCGAGCACGAGCGGGCGGAAGCCCATCGGGTCGCGGGCGCCGACCAGCGCCTTCGGGGTGAGGAAGAGGATCGAGTAGGCGCCGGCGACGCGCCCGAGCGCCTCGCGCACCGCGCCGAGGAGCTGCTCGGTCGAGCCCGGCGCGCCGGCGGCCCGGGCGCGCGCGATGAGGTGGACGATCACCTCGGTGTCGGTCGAGGCCTGGAAGATCGAGCCCTGGTTCTCGAGCTCCATCCGGAGCTGCTCGGCGTTGACGAGGTTGCCGTTGTGGCCGAGCGCGACCGCGCCGCCCGCGTACTGGACCGCGATGGGCTGGGCGTTCTTGAGCTGGGAGGCGCCGGCGGTCGAGTAGCGGACGTGGCCGATCGCGGCGTAGCCCTTCAGCCGCGCCAGGACGCTCGCCCCGAAGATGTCGGCGACGAGTCCCATCTCGCGGTGGACGTGGAGCGACTCGCCGTCCGTCGAGACGATCCCGGCCGACTCCTGCCCGCGGTGCTGCAGCGCGTGCAGGCCGAGGTAGGCGTAGTTCGCCGCTTCCTCGAGCTGGCCCTGCGCCCAGATCCCGAAGACCCCGCACTCCTCACGCTGCTTGTCCCACACCGCGTCGTACGCCATGAGCGCGGCGGAGTATAACGATCCCGGCTTGAAATTGCTCCCTGCCAGGACCGTCGCGCTCGCGCTCGCCCTCGTGCTCGGGATCTGCGCAGTCGCGCTCGGGATCGCCTCGCTCCCCTGGTCGCCCGCGCGGTCGGCGACGGCGCCGCGCGTCACCGCGACCGTGCGCGGTTCCGGGGGCTTGCGGGCGGGCGCCGCGGAGGTCCGGTTCGACCTGCCGCGCGGCGTGCCCATCGCCGGATTCCCCCGGTTCTGGTGGGGCAGCGAGGGGAACCACGGCCCGGTCGGGGCTCGGGCGCTCGTCCTGGAGGAGCCCGGCTGCCGGGTCGCCCTCGTGTCGGCGGAGCTGCTTCTCGTCCCCGAGTCGCTGCACGACGAGGTGGCGAGCAGGGTGGCCGATCTTCGACTCTCCGGGCTCCTCGTCGCGGCGACGCACACGCACGCCGGCCCGGGCGGCTACTGGGAGAGCTCGCTCGGCTCGCACGTCGCGACCGGTCCCTACGACCCGGCGGTCCGCGAGGCCGTGGTCGCGGCGATCGTCCAGGCGATCCGCGAGGCCGCGGAGTCGCTCGCGCCGGCCCGGCTCGCGACCGCGTGCTCGTCCGCAGACGATCTCGCCCGCAGCCGCTCCGGCGGGCTCGAGGACGCGCCGCTCACGGTGCTCCGGGTAGAGGCGGCGGACGAGAAGCCGCTCGCCGAGGTGACGATCTTCGCGGCGCACGCGACGCTGCTCGGGGCGCGGAACCGCGTCATCTCCGGCGACTGGCCGGGGCGGTTCCTGGCGGCCGGCGCACACGGGCTCCGCCTGTTCTTCCAGGGAGCGATCGGCGACCAGAGCACCGAGGGACCGTCCTCCGGGTCGGTGCGCGGGTTCGCGAACGTGCTCTCCTCGCGCGTCGCGGGGATCCCGTTCGGGAAGGCCGACCCGGCGCCGCCGCTCGCGTGGGCGCAGGCGGAGGTGGGGCTCCCGGACTCGGAGATCGCGGGCGCGCCGCTGCTGCTCCGGCGCGCGGCGCGGAACCTCGCGGCGCGCGGGTTCCCCGCCTCGGCGCGGGTCGAGGCGCTCCAGCTCGGGCCGGTGCTCCTCGCCGCGGTCCCGGCGGAGCCGGTCGCCGCGGTGGCGTCGGGATGGCGCGCGAGCTTGCCGCCGAAGACGGTCGTGGTCTCCCTCGCGAACGGGTACGTCGGCTACGTCGAGGCGCCGGAGCGGGTCGCCGCGGGAGAGGGCGAGGCGGACCGGACCTACTACGGCGCGACGCTCGCGGCGACGCTCGGCGCCGCGGTGAAGGCCGCCGCCGGAGCCCTCGGGCCGCCCCGCTGACTCACCGCTTGCGCGGCGGGAGCTCCGCGTAGTCCGCGGCCCTGGGCGCGAGCCCGAACGCCTTCGCGAGCCCGGCGGGCGGCGGCGCGAGGCGGCGGGTGCGCATGTCCATCCAGCCGCCCTCGAGCACGATCCGCCCGGCCTTCTTGCCGTTCGTCTTCGTGAACTCGTGCTTGAGCTTGAAGATCATCCCGTCCGCGGAGGTCCCGAGCTGCTCGAAGTCCACCTCGACCGACTCGCCGAGCTTCAGCTCGCGGAGGTAGTCGATCTCCTCGCGGAGGATGACGGGCCCGAAGCCGGACGAGACGAACTGGTCGAAGCCCCACCCGTGCTCGGCGAGGAAGGCGATCCGGACGTCGATCGTGAGCTCCGAGTAGGAGGTGTTTCGCATGTGGCCGTTCACATCGCAGTCGGCCCAGCGCACGATGAAGGTCTTGGCGTAGCGGTCCATCGAAGGATCTCCGGGTCCGAAGACCTACCGCATCTCCGGGACGGGCGCGCGTCCGAGGCGGGGTGCGCGGGCGACGTGCTCATTGTCAATCTGAGAACCAGAACCACATGCCATCGGCGTAGTACCCCTCCTCCTCTGGAAACTGGAAGGCAGGCAGGTTGAACGGGGCGGGCTGCATCTTTTTCGTCTTGGCCATTCGTCTTCCTCCTGGTGAGGGCCAGGAAGATACGACCGCAGATCGATATCGCCCGTGTTCGGCGTCCCACGGCGATTCGATCGCGGGGCCGTAGGTCGAAGTCGGACTCCGCTCGCCAGACGTCCATCACCGGGGGGTTACCGAGCAGGTACCTCGCTGCTTCGAGGTCACCACGCCGCGCAGCCTGCATGGCGAGCGACGCGCACGTCTCGACGAGCAGCGCCGCGGCGGCCCCGATGGACGCGGGCGCACTGCCCGCACGATCCGCACCGAGGCGTTACCGATCTTGCTGCGCCGGTGGTGCGCAGCGCCGCTCGCACAGCTCGCCGGGAATGCCGAGGAACCGGTGGGCTCGTGTTCTGCGTGCCATCGCTCCCCAAGATCGTCGCGAAGCGAGACCCGGAGGCTCATTGAAATATGGTACCTTTCGTACTAACTATGCGACATGGATTACGAGTCGCGCTCCACGCCTGCGCTAAAGGCGCTCTTCCCGACGAAGGCTCGTCGCGCCCTAGTCGAGCTGCTCTTCTCGGGCGCGGTGGGCGAAGCCTCGGTGAGTGAGCTCGCGCGGCGTGCCGGGCTCACGCCGAGGGCGGTGGCCGTGGAGGTCCAGCGACTCGAGGAAGCGGCCCTCATCGAGGTTCAGGCGCACGGGCCGGCGTACGTCGTCCGGCCGAACGCCCGCTCTGCAGTTGCCCAGGCGCTCGTAGCTCTCGTGGAGGCCGCGGCCGCGACGCCGGTCGCGGGCGCCGGTGAGCGGAACGTCCGCCGTTCTCTCGCCGCGTACGGCGCACCCTTGCTCGGCGAGGAACCACGGCCCGCGTTCTCGCTCTCCGAAACCCTCGTCCGCGGACTGAAAACCGCCCGGTCCGATGCGACCGTCCTCAGGGTGCTCCCGGTCGTTCTCGCAAAGCACGCAGGGGATCTCGACTGGGCGGACTTGATGGAGCGGGCGCGCCGCATGAACCTCAGGGCTGAGCTGGGCATGCTGCTCGACCTCACGGCGAAGGTCGCGAACCTCCCGGAGCTGCGTGCCCATGCCACCAAACTGAGCGACGCACGGCGCAAGCGGCCGCGCTACTTCCCGCACGTGGAAGGCGCGTTCGAGAAGCAGCTCGCCGCGAGGCGAAGCCCCGAAGCTGCGACCCGGTGGCACTTCGTCATGAACATGACGGAGGACTCGTTCCGCGAGATGGTCAGAAAGCATGTCCCCGCTCCGTAGCTTCCCGCCGGTCGAGTTCGAGAAGTTCTTCTTCGCGCTCGATCGGGAGCTGCGAAAGCGGGTGACCGTAACCGTGATCGGCGGTGCCGCGATCGGCCTGGGCTACGACCCGCGGCACTCCACGACCGACATCGACCTCGTCCCGGTCGGCGACCCGGAGTTCTGGAAGGCAGTGGAGCGCGCACGCGCGGCTCACCCGATCCCCGTCCAGACCGTCCCCTTCTTCACGCCGCCCTACGACTATGAGTCGCGGTGCACGAGACTCGGCCTGAAGGGGTTGAAGCGGCTCACGATCCTCGTCCCCGAGGTGCACGACCTCGCGATCATGAAGGCCGCACGCGCGCTGGCGCACGATCTCGACGCCATCGAGCACATCCACCGGCAGCATCCGCTCGACCTCGAGACGCTCGTGGCCCGCTACTACGAAGCTCGAACGCAGGTCACCGGCTCGCAAGCCGATTTCACGATCGGCTTCCTCGCGCTCATCGAGCGCCTCTTCGGCGCGGAGGCCGCGCGAGAGGCTCAGGACCGCCTCGAGAAGGGCGGGCCACCTCGATCGGGCGGGGTGTGAACGCCTGCGGCTCAGGAGTCGAGGCCTTCACCCATCGGACGCAGTTCCAGCAGCACTCGCGCGACGTACCCGTGACCGCATGCCAATCGGGCTGCACGGAGACTCGGCGAGCTTGAGCGCGACCTCGACGAGGTCCCGTGAGCAGGAGTGCGCCTCCGCGAGGTAGACGAAGTCTGTTATCGAGCCCAGCATCTGCCGGCTCGAAGTCCTCCCGATCCGGACCTCGTTCATCTCGTGAAGCTCGGACTCGACGCTCGCGGCGGGTGCGCTGATGCCCAGCAGCACGTCCGTGCGCTGCTTCCGACCCGCGCGCGCGAATCCTGCGCGAAATCCGCGGGATCGCGTCAAGCGAGGCGCTCAGAACGCGAGCGCGAGCGTGCCCGGCTCCTCGGCGGGGGCCCGAGACTTCCAGCCGAGCACGCCCGCGGTCGCGGCGAAGACGACGGCCACGCCGGCCGAGACGTAGGCGTTCCGGCGCCGAGGCGTCGCTCGAGGCCTGCCGCGCCACGAGCCCCTGCTGGATGGCGAGGCCGGTGAACACGGCGCCGAGGCCGATCGAGGCGTAGGCGGCCGGCCGCATCCAGCCGCGGCCCGAAGGCACCGTCGTGGAGACGTGCTCTGCTGCGACCGCGGGCGGCGGCTCGAACGAGCGCGGGGCGGCGGAGAGCGACGGCGCGGCCGGCTCCTTCCTCGGCGCGGGCGCGAGGGCCGCAGGCGTGGCGACGACGGTCGCGACCGCGGCGACGGGCGCGGCGGTCTTCCGCTCCGGCGCGGGCGCCCGCGCGAGCTCGGTCCGGTCCTTCACGTCGCGGGAGGACTGGCCGGTGAGGAGGAAGGTCGCGAGCGCGCCCAGGTTCGCGGCCGGCACGGTGCCGGCGATGGTGCGCACCGAGCCCTCCCGCAAGAGCGCGCCGTTCCGCACGTCGAAGATCGAGCCGAGCAGGAACACGGCGTCCCCTTCGGCGACGCGGCTCACCGCGATGACGCGGTCGATGCCGAGCCACGCGCCGGCGCGGACGATCCCCTCGCTCCGCCGGGCGGCGGGGAGCGCGAGGCCGGGCCCGCCGCCGACTCGGAGCGCCTCGGCGAGCGCGAAGTCGAGCACGATCGCGCCGTCGTCGTTCGCGAGGTCGATCCAGAAGCTCGGGACGTGGAGCGGGCCCGACGCGCCGCCCACGCGGTAGCGGCCCGCCGGCAGCGAGAGCGTGACCGGCGCCTGACCCATCGGCCGGCCGTTGAGGTAGACGGTGCCGCCCTTCCCCTCCGAGGTGATCTGGAGCCGGCGCACCGGGAGGGACCGGAGCTTCGCGCGGAGCGCGTCGTACCGGCGGCGGTAGGTGGGCGAGTACTGGTCCGGCTCCGGCTGCACGCCGGGGTCGGTGCGCGCGACCGCCTGCATCGCCTCGTCGGCCTCCCGCTCGCGGCCGATCGTCTGGGCGGCGTGGGCGAGCCGCAGCTGGGCGCGGATCCACTGCGCGTAGGACTCGTCCGTCTCGGGGAGGCTCTCGAGATCGTCCACGATCGCCTTGAGCGTGCGGATGGCGCTCTCGAACTCGCCGTTCTGGTAGACCGCGAGCGCGCCGCCGTAGGCGCGGTCGAGCTCGGTGACGGTCGCGTTCGAGCGCTGACCGAGGAGCCGCGCGCGCATGGTCGGCACGTCCTGCACGCCGCCGACCCGGTCGCGGCAGGCGGCGCGGAGCTGGTGGGCGAGCTCGGCGAGGTCCGCGTCCGGGCCGGCGGGCGGATCGTCGGAGGCGAGGACTGCGAGCGACTCGAACGCGGCCGCGGGCGAGGGGCGCTGCCGTCGAGCTTGCCGTCGACGATGACGGCGTGGAGCCAGCCGTCCGAGCCGGCGAAGTAGGCGAGCGAGAGCTCCTCGCCCGGCGTCGCGTCGTAGGTGAAGAGGTTCCCGGGCTGGAGCGCGGCGGTGCCGGTGCTGAGCTGGCCCGACCAGGCGATCGAACCGTTGGCGCGGAGCGCATGCACGGCGCCCTTCGCGGTCGGGACGACGAACGGGGCGGCCCCGGTCATGACGAGGGGCGTGCGCGCTGCGCCGCCGAGGTCCGGCTTCAGCCAGCCGGGGAACGCGTCGCCGGTGGAGGTCCAGCGAGAGAGCGTCTTCGTCTGCTCGGGGACGAGGATGCTGGAATCCGAGACGTACACCGGTCCCCCCGCCGGCGTTGATGTCGAGACCCCAAGTTCGGGATCGCCCCCAGGCGACACGCTTCTCAACAGACCTCCCCCCACCGTATTTGCAACAGAAACTAGTGCTGTCGTGCAGGCAATCGGGTCAAGGACAGTTCCTCCGAGCCCTACGGGTGATGTCCAGGTGGTGATGGGTATTCCGCCGGACAGGGACAAGCGATATGCGCTGCCACCGGCGACGGCGAAGATCGAATCGGAAGCGTCAATGATCGCACCCACCGTGAATCCGGAAAGCGGAGAGCTGTTCTTGGTGACGGCGGTGACTGCATAGACAACCCCGGCGTCCGACACCGCGATGACCGTGCCGTTCGACATAAGTGCGAGCGAGCCACGGAGCGCATCACCCGTGGATGCCTTCTGAACAGCAGTCCAACCAGAGCCGTTGTCGCTGAGCTCGTTGACGAAGCCAGCGTCATTCGCAACCCAGAACGACTGTCCGGATGCCAAAGCTGCCGCTGGCTGCTGCAGATTGCTCCCCGTCTGAACCGACGTGACGATCTCGCCGTCCCATGTCAGCAGGGAGGTCGTCCCATTGCTCGAAGGAACGGCGAGCATCCCGGCGGCATTCACGGCCAGCGGCGCGACACTGGACGTGAACTGGGTTTGCCACCTCAACCTCGTCACCGTGGTGACCCCGCTCGCGTCGAGGCTCGTCTCGTTCCTCGCCCCGTCCCGCGCAGTCACCGTCGCCACCACGCCATGGCTGAAGAAGTCGAACGGGAACGCCCGGAGCGGGAGCGTCGCGCTCCACGTCGACCCCGTCCTCGCGAGCGGCACCGGCGGCCCGCCCACGTCGAGGGTGACCCGCGCGTCGAGCACCTCCGCGTCGTCCGAGATCGTCGCCTGGACGTGAAGCGTCGAGTCGCGCAGGCAGGGCGCGGCGCAGGTGACCGTGACCCCGGAGACGACCGGCGCGACGGCGTCGGGCCAGCAGACGCTGCCGTCCGGCGTGTGGGCGCAGTACGCGCCCGCGGGGCAGTCGGTGGACGTGCCGCAGCTCCCGCGATCCTGCGGCGAGCCGCACGCGGCGAGGGCGGCGGCGAACAGGACGAGTAGGGTCGCGCGCATCTCGGCTCCTAGAAGGCGTACCGCCAGGTGAGCCCGCCGCCGACGCCGAGGGCGCCGACCGCGAGGAACACCGCGCTCGCGGTGCGGCGCGAGCTCCAGTCGGCGCGCGCGCTCGTGTAGTCGGCCGGGGTGGACGCGCCGTCGGCCGCCTGCGCCGCCGATCGGGCCGAGAGCGCGAACGCGGTGCCGACCGCGAGCGACGCGACGCCCACGCCGACCGTCACCCAGGGCAGGAGGTGCGGGTGGCGCGGCCCGGGCGGCGGCGGCAGCGTCCCGAGCAGCTCGTCGAGCGCGCCCCGGAGCGGCCCCGCCGCGTCGCGTCCCGGAGCGACCTCGACCGCCCGCCGCGCCCGCTCCGCCTCGGTCTCCGCGTCCGCGAGGACGAGGACGAACCGGCTCGACTCCGCGCTCCCCTCGGCGGTCGCGGCGACCGCGTGCGCGAGCCCGACGCGCCGCGCCGCCCGCGCCCCCTCGGCCGCGTCCTCGCACACGACCCCGTAATCGAGGAACCGGCCCGCGGACTTGCCGGCCTCGGCGAGCGCCTCGGCGCGGGCGAGGCGCGGCTCCCCCGCGACCTTCGCCCTGCAGAGGAGGACGCGCTCCGGCGCAGCGGCGGATGCGAGCGCGAGGACGAGGGTCATCGCTGCGGACACGGCCATGTCGAGTCGTCCCCTCTCTGCGAGTGCGGCAGGTACGTTCAGCACACCCTCCCTCCCCCTTGCAAGCACCGCGCGCGGCGGCGGCGCCCCGGAATTCGGCGGCTTCGGGCGGCGCGACCGCGCGCGATCGGTCGCGCGGCGAGCCCATGGTCCGCGGCGAGGACGGCCGCACGCCGGCGCGCAGCCTCAAGCGCGCGGGATCCCTCGACCTCGAGCGCGGAACGGGCCTGGCAATCGGGTCGGGGCGCGGCGCGTGCCGCCCGCCACCTCACCGGAGAACCCCTATGACCCGCCGCCTCGCCCCCCTCCTCCTCGCCGCCGCGCTCGCCGCGTGCGCGAAGACCGCCGCGCCCACCAACTGTCAGTCGAGCGCCCAGTGCCCGGAGGCGAGCCGCTGCGACAGCGGCGTCTGCACCGCCGACGGGAGGCCGATCGCCTCCTTCTCGCCGATCGGCGCGCCGGAAGCGTTCGCGCTCGTCGAGCTCGACGGGTCCTCGAGCCACGACCCCGACGCGGGCGACGCGATCGCCGAGTACCTCTGGACGATCCGGTCGGTCGACGCCCCCTGCGCGCCGCCCGAGATCGCCGGCCACGGCGCGCAGCCGCTCGTGCGCTTCGGCTGCGCGGGGCGGTACTCGGTCGAGCTCGTCGTCCGCGATGGGCTCGGCGTCGAGGGCGCGCCCGCGACGGCCGAGGTGCTCGTGAGCCCACCCACCGGCACGCCCCTCGTCCTCGCCGGCCCCGACCTCGCGACCGAGCACGTCTGCCGCGGCTCGCCCCTCGTCTGCCGGACGGAGAGCCGGATCGTCCTCGCCGCCGCGGCCGACCCGCGCCTCGCGCTCCGTTGGAGCGTCGTGCCTCCGGCGGACCGGCCGCTCGACCCGACCCGGCGCGTCCAGCTCGTGCCCAGCGCGAGCACGGCCGAGCCGGTCGCGATCATCGAGACCGACGGCACCGCGATCTCGGGCGACTGGATCTTCCGGGTCGAGGCCCTCGACGCGTACGGCGTCGTCGGCGTCGCCCACACCCGCGTCTCCGTCCGGAACCGCGCGCCCGTCATCGAGATCGCCGCGGCGGGCGCCTTCCCCCACGTCTTCGACCCGGGCCGCTCCGCGTTCCTCTCCGGCGGCGTGCTCGCCTGGACCATCGTCGATCCCGACGGCGATCCATTCGAGGTCACCGGGATCTGGCGTCACGTCGGCGACGGCGACGGCGGCACCTTCGACGGGGACTTCGACGGGTCCGTCGTGACGTTCGCGGTCGAGGTTCCCTACGCCGCGCCGGAGGACGCCCTCCACCTCATCGGCGGCGTGGACCTGTCGCGGACGATCGAGCTGTACGCGCTCGACGCGAACCGCACCCAGGGCTACGGCATTGCGGAGGTCCGGATCGGCAACCGGCCGCCGGTCCCCACGGGCGGCGCCGTGGACACGGTCGTGCCCCACCGGTTCGACGCGGCCGGGTCCCGCTACCTCGCGGCGGCGCGCGCGGGCTCCTTCGTGGATCCGGACGGCGACCCGATGTTCGGCGCGCCGAGCGACGGGCCGTGCGGGAACGTCCTCGTCGAAGGGAACGACGCGGTGGTCGTCTGCGCGGTGCCGTTCCT
>WNGL01005973.1_pt1 | contig 18136 bp, 19 predicted proteins | sample 5400591 | NCBI WGS metagenome assembly WNGL01 (sample SAMN13153377, study PRJNA577476) | soil metagenome | isolation source: 80 cm soil or saprolite under Garry oak tree replicate 1 | place: USA:California | collected 2016-06-15 | reverse complement strand
CCAGGTCAGGCTCAGGCAGGCAGCCGCGGGATCCGCCGGGCTGGCCAGGGAAGTGCTCTCCGGCGCGCTGGACCTCGCCGTCCTCTCGCTTCCCGGCCCGCCGCCCGCCGGGCTGACCACCTGGCCGGTCACCGAGGAGTCGCTGCTCGTCGTCTGCCCGCCCGGCCACCCGCTCGCATCGCGGCATCCGGTGACGCTGGGGCGCCTTGCCGAGGAGCCGTTCATCGACTTTCCCCCCGGCTGGGGCAACCGCGCTGTGGCGGACAGCGCCTTCGCTGCAGCCGGCCTCGATCGACAGGTCCCCTTCGAGGTCGCCGGATTCGGCGCCGCAGCGGACCTGGTGCGCAACGGCCTCGGCATCGCGTTCCTGCCGGCCCCGGAGGCGCGGATGAGCGACCTGGCCGCCGTCGAGCTCAACTCGCCAGCGCTGACCTGGCGGGTCTCGGTCGCGGCCCCGGCGCACCGCCGGACGCCAGCCGCGGCACGGGCGTTCCTCGACGAACTACTCCGTGCCGCGCCCTAGCGCAGATGCCCGCGTCATCCGGCCGGAGCCACACCTGCGCCGCGCCCACCGGCTGCTCAGCGCAGTAGCCCGGAGCAGCGAGACGAGCGGTGACGATGCTTCCTGCTCAGCCGACCGGGCCGGTGGCGAGTGCCACGCTGGCGGTGTGGTAGTGGCCTGACGGGTCGAGCCAGCTGATGCTGATCTTGTCGCCTGGTGGTGGCTCTGCAGCGCGGTTTTGGATGTCTGATAATGAGGCGACCGGGTGACCCACGACCGACACGATCTGGTCGCCGGCTGCCAGGCGGGCGCTGGCGGCGGGTGAAGGAAAGGGAAGTAACGATGCGACGGATCGTGGTCGTACTCATCTCGGCATTCGCCGGCATCCTGCTGACAGCGCGCCGGCCCTGGCCTCGGCGGGGGGCAGCCCGCACTTCCAGTTCGCGGACGACAATGGCGGCACCGGGGCGCTGACCACCTCGTTCAAGGAGCTGGGCCTGGGACCGGCGTCAGCAGCGTGGTGATCAGCCCCAACGCCGACGCGACGGCGCTGTACCAGTGCTTCAACAACGGCGGCAATCACCCCAAGGCCGGGAACAAGGAAACCGTTCAGACCCACCTGCAGACCTCGGGCACCTTCCCGGTGAGCAACGGGAACACCGCCGGCAGCCTGTCCGCGGGCCTGTCGGTCGCCGCGCCTGTCCCTTGACCTTCCCCCGCAGCCGGGCCGTCCCGGCGACCTGGCCGATCACGTCCGGCACGCCGGCCAGGACGTCCAGCCTCTCCTCCGCCACCCCCAGGCGGGCGTGATCCGCCAGATGCCCCCGAGCCTGGACCCGCCCGGCCAGGGCAAGCCAGGCGGCGTGCGCCGTGAACTTCGCCGAGGGCAGGTGGGCCGACGGGCTGCTGGCCAGGTCCGCGAAGGCATGCTCGATCTCGGCGTGGTCGCGGTGCTGTTCTTCTGCCTGGTTATCGGGGAGTTGGTGAACAGCGGGTTGTAACGCCAGGCCGGGAACATCTCGCCCTGGCCTTCGGCGGCGCGGGGTTCAGGTCCTTCACCCGGCGGACGACCGGCCGGGCGCTGAACGCCTGCCGCGCCTTCGAGGTGAACGCGGCGTAGCCGGTCTCGGCGACCTCGACGTCGGATACCCAACAGCCGAGCCGGCCGTCCCAGACCGCCTGCAGGTACCTGATGGGCACCCACGCGTCCTCGGGATCGCGGCGATCACCGCCGTCGCGTGAGCGCGATTACGGGACCCAGGCAAGAAGCGCCCCCTCGACCTTCAGGTACTTCGGCGGGAAGTCCAGGCATTCCCTGGTGGCCTGGCACGCGGGCCGTGGGGTGGGCAGGAACGTCATTTGAGCGCCGTCCCGGAGCGCCATCACATTCCCTGCGGGGCTGAAGGTGGCCCCGTCCATGCCGTACGGTACAGGCTGGGCCAGCCGGTCACTGTGAATGCTCCCCGCATATGCCTTCCAGCTTCGCGGACCATCGCCGGCGCCGGTCTGGATCAGGAACAGGCCGCGGGGTCCCCATTTGAACTCAAATTGCTGCGGGGTGACGGGGGCGTAGGTGAGCACGCGGCCCGCGCCGAGCAGCACTACCTCCGCGGGCTGCCGTCCCACGAACGGCCCGGCCGCGCCGAGTTCGACCGCGAAGGCCGCGGAGGACCCGCTGCCGCTAAAGCCCCCGGCATTCATGACGGCGGGGCGGCCAGCGCCGGGCTGGGCGCGCTCGTAGGCGCGGATCAGGAGCCGATCGTTGAGCGGCGTCAGATAGACAGATCTGCGGCCCGTCTCGGCGTTGATCAGCAGCAGCGAGTTGCCGTCCGCCGAGGTAGCCAGGATCGTGGTGTTGTCTCGCCACATCGCCGAGGAAAACCGGCCCAGCTCGACGCGGCGCCCGGTCGCCAGATCGGCCACCCACAGCGTGTCACCGGTCACGACCGGATCTGTCCCCACGTCGTAGGCGAGCAGGGATCCGTCCCGTGACAGCCCGTCAACCCCGATGACGCCGTTCCGCTTGCCAGGCCTGAAAGGCAGGACGAGGTGGCGCCGGGAACCGTCGAGGTTCATCACGTAGGCCCCGGTCTTGTCCCATGCGACCAGCCTGCCCGCCGCGACCTGCGCGTCGCTGAAGCCGCGAGCGATCCGGACAGTCTTGCCGTCCGGGTAGAGCCACTTCAGCCCGTGCCGGTCAGCGAACAGCAGACGCCCCCCGCCCGGGAACACCGGAACCGCCGGTTTGGCCGTCTTCGACGCGGCCGGCGGCGCAGAGCCGCCCGGCCCGATGCGCGGCGCGGCCAGAAGGACGGCAGCGGCCACGGCAGCCGCCACCATAACCGCGCTGGCGGCCGTTGCCCGCAGCAGCCGCCAGCGATGCCGGAGCCGTACTGCCGCCATCACGTCGAACTTTGGCTCAGCATCGGCGACCGACGCATCGATAGCGTCCCGCAACCGCTCTTCAAGATCACTCATCACGTTCACCGGCTTCCGAATACTTCGACGGCGATGGAGTCCCGGTCAGCTGACGCAGGCGGGCAAGCGCACGCGACGCCTGGCTCCTGACCGTCCCGGCGCTGCAGTTCAGGGCGGCGGCGATCTGGGCATCGGTGAGATCTTCCCAGTACCGCATCACCAGCACCGCGCGCTGCCTTGGCGGCAGGCCTTTCAGCGCGCGCACCAGCAGATCGCGGTCTGCCACCTGCGCGGTGCGATCCTCGACAATCAAGTCCGCCGCATGCGCGGCAAGCGGCTGCTCGCCTCTCCGGCGCAGCCCGCGCCGCCAGTCAATCGCGGCATTGACCAGCATGCGCCGCACGTACGGCTCGGCGGCGGCATCCCGGAACAGTTGCCGCCGCCGGCGATAGGCGCGTTCCAGCGCGATCTGAAGCAGGTCCTGGGCCGCAGCTTCACTCCAGCCGCTGAGCGCAAGAGCCAGCCTGAACAAGTGCGCCGACCGGCCGCGCACGAACTCCTCGAAGGCGTCCCGTGTGTCCATGCCCGACACCGGCTCCTCAGGCCCGCCCACACTACATCCACGACCGGAACCCGTAGAACGTTGCACGCGACGTCAAGATTGCGCGCCGCGCGCTCTCCGACCACCGGTGCGGCCGGTGCTGCGCAGCAACCAGGCACCGGGTCTCCGAGCACCTGCCAGCCGCTCCCGCGAGTGTCCGATGCTGCCCGCCGAGGAGGCTGGCCCACAGCTGGTGGAGCGGGCTAAGCCGGAGGGATTGTGCCTGATGGGCCGCCTGGTGAGCCAAGCACGACCTGGGCGGGCGGCGACGCCGGGTTCTCCCGCGACGCCACCCGGCCACGACGGTGGGCTCCTGATGACTGATTCTGCACCTGGTCGCCGTTACGCCTCCCGGCCCTGCCTATGACAGCACCGCTCCGACCGTCGACAACAAGCGCAGCGCGGAGCTGATCCAAAACCACCTCACCAGCACCACGGCCACACAACGATCGCCCCGCAGCACGGCGCTCTGGTCCTGAGAACTCACGCCGGGTGTGCCGCGTAGCGGCGCGTCAATCATGAAAAGTGCTCCTGACCTGGGAGGATAGGATACCGAAGCCTTTGTCCGGTCCAGATCGAGGAGCACTTGTCTAAGTGACCACCACCATCGTGGGCCCCCGCGATGCTCTGCCGACCGAGGTGTTCCCTGACCTGCTGACGGGCTGAGGACCCGGCCGGCCAGCCGCCCGGAGGATGCTGGGCTGCCGCTGGGCGAGCCGGGGCAGGTACGGGGTGAGATCTGGCTGGGTGCGACCAGTCCGGTTCCCCGGCGGGCGGCGGTGTTCAGCGCTGCCTCGTGGCAGAAGCTGCTCGGCTCGCGCCGTGGAACCAGCGCGAAGATCAGCACTAACTCATACCGGCCGGGTCTTGGCGGACGCCCGTGGAGGCTCTCAGCGGGCTCGGCAAACGGCCTGGCAGGTTGCGTCAGCGGCTGACAGCGGCATGTTACAGGCCGAGCTGTCCCAGCGCGGCGAGGTAGGCCTCGCTGTAGGTGGGGAACTGGGCGACCTGGTCCAGCAGCACGCTGATGGGGATCTGGGCCCGGATCGCGAGGGCGGCCTGATGGATCCACTCGCTGGCCAGCGGGGCGACGGCCCAGGCGCCGGCCAGCACGCCCCGGTCGCGGTCGGCGAGCAGCCCGAGGGCGCCGCGCGGGTCGCGCTCGTAGGTCCACGGCCGGGCGATCGCGTCGGCGAGGCTGATCTCGGCGGATGCGGTGCTGATGCCGTGGGCGGCGGCCTGGGCGGCGGTGAGCCCGGCGGCGGCGATCTCGGGGTCGGCGAACACCACCCGCGGGATCCCCTGGTAGGCGGCGGGCCGGTCGCGGCCGAGGATGTTGCCGGCGACGACGCGGCCCTGGTACATGGCGACGTGGGTGAACAGGGCGACGCCGGTGACATCGCCGAGCGCCCACAGGCCCGGCCCGGCCTGGCACCGGTCGTCGACGGCGATGGCGCCGCGGCCGGTGAGCTGCACCCCGGCGGCGTCCAGGCCGAGCCCGCTGGTGGCCGGGCGGCGCCCGGCGCCGAGGATCACCACGTCGGTGTCCACCTGGCTGTCGTCGTCCAGGGTGACCACCGTGCCGCTGCTCGCGCGGCGGGCGCGGGTGGGAGTGCGGCCGGTGCGTACTGTGACACCATCGGCCGCGAGCGCCTGGGCGGCCAGCTCGCCGACGCGGGGGTCCTCCCGGTCGATCAGCCGGCCGGCCCGCTGGACGATGGTGACCTGGGCGCCCATCCGGGCGTAGAACTGGCCAAGCTCGACCCCGACCGCGCTGCCCCCGACCATCAGCACCCGGCCGGGGATGTCACGCATGGTGGTGGCCTCCCGGTTCGTCCACACCGTGGCCCCGTCCAGGCCGTCAATGGCCGGGCGGAGCGGCTCCGATCCGGTGGCGATCACGATGTGGCCGGCTTCCAGCAGCTGGCCGCCGACCTCGACCCGGCCGGGCCCGGCGAGCCGGGCGGCGCCCTTGATGACGGTCGCGCCGGCCTGCTCATAGCCCTGGACCTGGGCGGTGTCGTCGAGGTGGCGGACCATGTAGTCCCGGTAGTCCCGCAGCCCCGCCCAGTCCAGGGCGGGGGTGGCCACCCCGGCCACCCGGCGGGCTTCCGCCCGGGCCTCCGGGCCGCGCAGCAGCGTCTTGGACGGGATGCACGCCCAGTAGGCGCACTCCCCGCCGATCAGCTCGCGCTCGACCACCGCCACCCGCCGCCCGGCCTCCAGCAGCCGCCCCGCGGCGGCCTCCCCGCCCGGGCCCATCCCGATGACGATCACATCGAACCTGTCCACCTGCCACCTCCGGTTCATACGGGACGGGATGACACCCGCTCGCGGCTACACGATGGCCGCAAGCGCCGTCGGGCCGGGCATGTCACCCGGCCACCTCGCCGGTCACCGCCAGCCCGGCCGGGCTGGCCGTGGCGGCACCCGGCGGCGTTCTCCTGGTGGCCATCGCGCCGGAGCCCGGGACTGCCGGCTCGGACTTCTCAATCTCCTGGCTCATGCCGCCCACCGCGCAGGCGCGCCGGCGACGCCAGATGACCAGCATGGCACCCGTCGCCACCGCGGTGAGCGCCAGCCCGAGCTCAGGCCAGGGCCCCGGCGGCCGCCAGGCCCGCGGCCAGCAGCGGCCCGCCGCAGCAGGCCAGCGGGGGGAGCAGCAGCCACAGGCCGCCGGGCTCGGGGCGCTGCCCGCTGCGCTTGGTCATGCCAGTGCGGCGCCGAAGGCCCGCGCGGTGTGGCGGCGGGCCAGCTCGGCGGCGTCGCCGAGGCTGATCACGAACGTGCCGGGGTGGTCGGCGGTCCACCGCTGCGCGGTGGCCCCGCCGGTGAAGTGCAGCACGTAGTGACAGAAGGCGGTCATCACGTCGTCGTCCCAGGGCGGTCGGGGCGCAGGAAGGACAGCGCCGAGTCCGGGTGGGAGGCGCCGGTGATGGCGCCGTCTTCGCCGATGTGGTAGGTGATGGCCTCGCCGGTGACCGGGTCGGCGGTGGCGACGTCCAGGTCGCCGATGACCCGGCCAGGAACAGCGGGTCAAAGGCGCACCAGGCGTACACATTGGTCCCGGCGCGGCGGATGCGGTGCGGCATCTCATCCAGGGCCAGGCCCCAGAACCCGATCACCAGGCCGTAGTCGTCCCAGAACACCGCGGGCCAGGACCGCAGCAGCTGCCCGGCCGTTGATTCGGGTATCCCGGCTGCGGTGGCCGCGGCTGTGACGCTGACCGGCTCGCCAGCCGACAGGAGCCGGAGGACCGCGGCGGCCAGGTGCTGCCCGTCCTCCTGCATGCTGCCCGCGGCTGTGGCGAGCGCGTCATCGATCGCGTCCACGGAGATGGCGGTGGTCTCTGCAGTCATGAATGTGCGCTCCTCTTCACAGGCGGCCCGGCCGGGGTCACCGGCCGCGGCTTTCTGGCGGGCCGATCCGCCTGCTACGCTAAACCTTCCAGCTTGCGGGAATGTCAAGGGAGCATGGCATGAAGATCAGCGAGATCGCCGGCCGGGCCGGGGTGCCGGCCAAGACGATCCGGTTCTGGGAGGACCGCCACCTGCTCCCGCCGCCTGCCCGCACCCCGGCCGGCTACCGCGACTACGACCCGGTGATCCTCGAGCGGCTGGCCTTTATCCGGCACGCCCAGGCCGCCGGGCTCACCCTCGAGCACATCCGCCAGATCCTGGACATCCGCGACGGCGGCCAGCCGCCGTGCGTCCACGTCACCGGGCTGATCAGCCAGCGGCTTGCTGAGGTCGAGGCCCGGCTGGCAGAGCTCTCCCGCGCCCGCGACCAGCTCGTCATGCTCGCCGGGCGGGCGGCGGCGCAGGACCCGGCGGACTGCCGGGGTTACTGCTCGATCATCGCGGGCTGCGGTAGCATCGCCGGCCCTTGACCCTCCAGCATAGGGGAAGGTCTAGGGTGGCGGGATAGCCAGGACGAGGAGCTGATTTCATGGAGCTGACCCTGCTGACGGTGCCGGCCTGCCCGAACGCCGCCGCGTTCGAGGAACGGCTGGCGGCCGCGCTGCCCGGCCATCCCGGCGCTGTGGTGCACCGCCGCGAGGTGGCCGATGAGCGGGAGGCGGCGGAGGCGGGAATGCACGGGTCGCCGACGCTGCTGATCGGCGGCGTGGACCCGTTCGCCGGGCCCGGCATGCCGCCCAGCCTGTCGTGCCGACTGTACCGGGACGAAGCCGGGCGCACCGGCGGGGCGCCATCAGTGATGGCGCTTCGGCAGGCGCTGGCAGCGGGCGGCCATGACTGACCCGGACGCCAGGACGGGCGCGGAAGCTCCCGGCTTCCTGACCCCCGGCAGCGGCGGGAAACGCGCCGGCCTGGCAGCCGGCCCGCACGCGGTATACCAAGCGGTGCTGCGGGGCTTCGCGAGCACCGGCCGCCCACCCGAGCCGGCGGAGCTGGAGGGCGCAGCCCGGCGTCACGGCATCACCGCCGGCCAGGCCCTGGCCGACCTATCCGCCGCCGACGTTCTCGGCCTCGACCGCCAGGGCCGGATCCGGATGGCCTACCCGTTCTCCGCCGCCCCGACCCCGCACGTGGTCGCGATCGCCGGCGGCCCCCGCGTCTACTCAATGTGCGCCATCGACGCCCTGGGCATCCCGGCCATGCTCCGCACCGACGCAGTGATCACCTCATCCGACCCGCTCACCGGCGAGCCGGTCACCGTGACCATCCGCGGCGCCCGCGCAAACTGGGAACCGCCCGGCGCGGTAGTGTTCGACGGCACCACCGGCTGCGACGGCCCGTCCGAGCAGGTCTGCTGCGGCTACCTGAACTTCTTCGCCAGAGCCGCCGCCGCCCGGCAATGGGCCAGCCAGCACCCCGAGGTCACCGGCAGCGTGCTGGACCAGGCCCGCGCCCAGGCGCTGGGCGCGCAGGCATTCGGATCGCTGCTCACCGACGGCACCTGACGGCAGCCACAGATCCCAGCGTCGTCTGCCCGGCGCTCGCCTGACCGGGCAGCCGCAGGGCCGGCCGGGCTATTGTCCGGCGGCGGCAGTACAAACCCTGCAGCCCGCAGCACTCACCCCGATCCAGCGATCCTGGGCACCGACCGGTACCGGTCGTCGGCGCGACAGAATAAGAGTTCGGGTCAGGCACCGATGGCAGTCCAGCACACCAGGACGTGCGAACAGATCGGCGGGGATGGGCGCCTTGCCGGGGGATTTGGTTACGCAACGTGAGCTGGATGCGGAGTTCCCTCGCTCCCGGTCAGGTCGTCGCCGTCACGGCCTTGATGATGGCGTAGAGGTCGTGCCAGGCGATCGACTTGAAGCCTGCGGCGCGGAGCAGCTCGCTGGCTCGTCTGCGGGTTCGCGCCTTTCCGCGACGGCCGCCGATGAGCGTCGGGATGAGCCAGGGCGAGAATAGATCGACGAGCACAAGACGGCCTCGGCGATCAGCACTCTGGCGCATTCGCGCGGGCCTGTCTGCTGGTCTGACCAGTGGTCGAACGATGTCGTGCTGACGACGAGGTCAAAGGAACTGTCGGGTAGGGCAGCCGTTCGGCGGCACCGATTGAGAACCGCGGTCGCTGGCCGCGGGCCGACCCCGCAGCAGCCTCGATCATGGATGGCGCGGGATCAATGCCCGCGAGCTCGCTTGCCTGGGGCCACTGCCTGGCTAGCAGCCTCAGGTTATCTGCGCTTGGCTTTCTGCCGGGCGTGGCCGCCTGCGCTTCCAGCAATGCCAGCCAACCGCGGATGGGCAGAGGCCAGCTCGCGTGCCAGACTGCTGCTGTGCCACCGCACCGCGATGTCGCAGCCTTCGAGGAGAGCCGCCGGGTTACGAGGAGGGCTGGCGCGGCCGCCTGCACCACGACATCGCCGACCGCACGGCGGCGCTCGCCCTTTCGGCGAGCACCGCTCCCCGGCGAGTGCTCGATATCGGCTGCGGCACCGGATTCCGCGCACTGCAGTGGTGCTCACCATATGGGAGCCAGTGGCGCTGTGGGCGCCATATGACCCAGCGACGATTCTCACTGCCCCCGGTGTCAAAGCGAGTTTCGAAGGAACTGGGCCTCGATGAGATCGCCAGCCAGGTAGCCCGTGAGACGTCAGATCGGGGGGTAGCCCTCGCGTGTCGTCGGCCGTCGTCGCGCACGGTCACCGCCGGCTGGCCAGGTGCGAGACGTCGCTCACGGACCGGACCCGTTCACGATGTGGTCGGTGGGAAGCGTGGCGGAGGCGCACTGGCCGAGGCGCGGTTCTCGCCGTAGTCTCCGGGTCACGGCAACTGGGCAAGGGGCGGCGGCTCGGGTCGCGGCGCCGGGGCGCTCCGGCCAGAGAGGCCCAGCGCCGGTGCGGTGGATGCCGGTGCGGCGGATGAGGGTGCCAGGGAACTGGCTAACCAGAAGCCGGCGGAGAGCCTGGGCCGCAAGATGACCAGGCCGGTGCGAGAGCGCCCTGAGGCCATCAGTAATGCTCTCGACGTCGTGCTGACAGTGCTGCCGGATGTGCTGCAGAACCTCTTGCCGTAACAGTGACCAGGCCGGGCCACCCGGATTCAGGATGCTGCTCGTGCAGCTTCCCCGGGCCGGCCGCGCTCAGGCACGCGCGTCGTCTGTCGTGGTGGCGGTTTCGCGGCTGGCGGCCACGTGGCGGGCGCGCCGTCGCCGGCGGCGGATGACCAGCGCCACGATGGCCGCTGCGGCGACGGCCAGCAGGTAGAGGGCGTACCTGTTGGCCTGGGTGTAGATGGCCTGGATGTGGTTGCCGGCCAGGTAGCCAACAGTGGTCCAGGTACTGACCCACAAAGCAGCACCGAGGGCGTTGAAGGCGAGGAACCGGAGCCAGGGCATCCGGGTGATCCCGGCGATGATGCCGTTGGCCTGGCGCAGGCCCTCGATGTACCGGGCCACAATGACGATCTTGCCGCCATGGCGGGTGAAGAAGGATTCGGCCCTGGACAGGCGTTCCTCAGTGAGCATTACATAACGGCCGAACCGAAGCACCAGGGTGCGCCCGCCGAACCGTCCGATGGCGTAGCCGACGTTGTCGCCGAGCACCGCCGCGGCGAAGCCGATAACGCCGACGGCGACGATATTGAGGCGCCCGGCCCCGGCGTAGACGGAGGCCGCGATCAGGACGGTCTCGCCCGGCGAGGGCACGCCGAAGTCCTCGAGAAAAAGCAGGAACCCGACCGCGAGATATCCCCAATGATCCAGTAGCGGCGCGAGAGCGCTCAGGAATCCGGGCAGCTGCACGGGATGGCTCATCGGGTTGCGGTCTCCTCGCTGGCAGCGATTGCAGCGGGCCGCTATGCCACACTGGGCTCCGGACTGCCTGCACGATCGTGTGATTCTACATTACTGTAGATGGCATGTCCGGGAAGGGTGACGACTGATGCCGCACGCTGATCCGCGGCCGTCACCGCGTCGCGGCGCGGGCGAGCTGGAGGCGGCGGTCCTGTCGGTGCTGTGGGAGGCCGGGCGGGCGCTGAGCCCTCGCGAGGTCCAGCAGGCGCTGACCGGGCAGACCGGTGCGGCGGAGCTGTCCTACAGCACGGTGGTCACCATCTTGTCGCGGCTGCATGCGAAGAAAGCACTGGGCCGGCGTCGCGACGGGCGGGCGTTCCGGTACGCCCCGGTGGCCGACGAGGCGGGGCTGGCGGCGCGCCGGCTGGCCGCGATGCTGGACAAGGAGCCCGACCGGCGGGCGGTCCTGTCCCGGTTCGTGGCGGATCTGCCCGACGGCGATGAGCAGCTGCTGCGCAGCCTGCTCGGCGACGGCGGGCCGGGGGCCGGCTGACGTGAGCCTGGTCGTCTACCTGCCGCTGGCGCTGCCAGCGCTGTTCGCGCCGTTCGCTGGCCCGCTGTCGGCGCGCCTGGACCCCAGGCACGCGACGTGGCTGCTGACCGGCGCGGCGGTCGTGCTGGCCGGGTGCAGCACGCTGGCACTCGGGCTGCTGGCGGCAGCGGCCGTGGTGCGCGTCCCGCCGGTTGCCTCGTTCGGGCACTGGTCGCTGCGGGTGCTCGGCCGCGACACCCCGGCCGGGATCGCGGTCGCGTTGCTGGCCATGGTTCTGCTGAGCGTGGCGGTGCTGACCGTCAGCGGGTTTGTCAGCCGAAGGTGCCGGGCGCTGGCCGGCGCCTACCGGGAGGCGCGCTCCCTGCCGGGGCCCGGGCGGACCGTCGTGGTGGCGGATGAGGCTGCCGACGCGTTCGCGCTGCCGGGCTGGCCCGGCCGGATCGTGGTCACGGCCGGGATGCTCTCAGCGCTGGACGAGCCAGGGCGGGCCGCGCTGCTCGCCCACGAGCAGGCGCATCTGGCCGGGTTCCATTACCTGTTCACCACGGCCGCGCGGCTGGCGGCCACGGCCAGCCCGCTGCTGCGCCCGGTGGCGCGCGCGGTGGAGTACACGGTGGAACGCTGGGCGGACGAGCGCGCCGCTAGCGTGGTCGGGGACCGGCGGCTGGTCGCGCATGCGATCGGTCGCGCGGCGCTGGCCGCCAAGGCGGGCAGCCGACGCCGGGCGGCGCCCGCGGCGCTCGGCGTGGTCTTCTCCGGTGCCCGAGCGCGTGCGCACGCCGGCGCTGGCCCGGTTCCCCGGCGGGTCGCCGCCCTGCTCGCCCCGCCCCCGCCGCGGCGGCTGGTGCTGCTGGCGGCCGTGCTGGCCCTGGTCGCCCTGGCCGGCATCTGCGCCCTGGAAGCGGCCAACGACCTGCAGGACCTGCTGTCTCTTGCGAGTGTCCATCGCTAGCACTGACCCGCCGTCACCTCGCCGGCCGCCCGGACGAAGATCAAGGGAGCCCGTGTCCGCGCGCGCCCCCGCCGTTCCGGGCGGGTCAAGCGCGCTGCCGCAGGGCCCCGCAGATTCGCCCGGGCCGGCCGGTCCTCCGGCGCCTGGCCGTGCCAGGCGGCCGTTGCATGCCGCCGGGTTCACCACCGCGTTCGGCGCCCACGCGGTCGCGGCCAACCTGGGCGTGTACACCGCCGCCCGGCACGGCTCGCTGCTTACTCTCGGGATCCTGCTCGCCCTCTACGACGGCGCGGAAGTCATCCTCAAGCCGGTGTTCGGCGCGGTTGCCGACCGCCTCGGAGGCAAGCCGGTCCTGATCGGCGGGCTGCTCGCGTTCGCGGCCGCATCCGGCGGGTTCCTGCTCGCCGCCTCGCCCGCGGCCCTGTTCGCCGCGCGCCTGGGCCAGGGCGCCGCGGCTGCGGCGTTCTCCCCGGCCGCCGCGATGCTCATCGCCCGCCTCGCGCCGAAGGGCCGGGGCCGGGCATTCGGCAGCTACGGCGCGTGGAAGGGCCTGGGGTACACCCTCGGCCCGCTGCTGGGCAGTGCCCTGGTGGCACTTGGCGGATACGGCGTGCTGTTCGCCGTCCTGGCCGCCCTGGGCCTGGCGGTGGCCGGATGGGCGCTGCTGGCGGTCCCGGCCGCGCCGCCACTGCCCCGGCACCGCCAGACCATCGCGGCCCTCACCCGCCGCCTGTCCGCGCCCGCGTTCCTCGGCCCCACCGCCGCGCTGGCCGGCGCCACCGCGGCCCTGTCGACCGGCGTCGGGTTCCTGCCCGTACTCGGCCACCGGGCCGGGCTCGGCCCGCTCGCCACCGGCGCCGCCGTCTCCCTGCTGGCCGCCACAGCCGCCGTGATCCAGCCCCGCGCCGGGCGCGCCCACGACACCGGCCGTCTGGCTGCCCGCACCGGCCTCGGCGCGGGCCTCGCCGCCTGCGCGGCGGGACTGGCCATGGCCGCGTTCGTTCCCGGCCTGCCCGGCCTGCTCGGCGCCGCGGTCACCATCGGCATCGGCACTGCGCTGATCGCCCCGCTCGGCTTCGCGGTGCTAGCCGCCGGCGCGCCCGAGGGACGGCTCGGCCAGACGATGGGCGCCGCCGAGGTCGGGCGGGAACTCGGCGACGCCGGCGGCCCGCTGCTCGTCGGCGTGATCGCCGCCGCCACGCTGACCGGCGGCCTGGCCGCGCTCGCGGCCTTGCTCGCCCTCGGCGCCGGCGCGACCATCACCCGCCGCGACTGGAACAACAACCGCACCCTGCCCTGACGTCCGCCGAGCTCACCCGGAGGCATTCGTCGGCTACACTCCCGTAGAGGTTCTACATGCCTGTAGATGAGATTTGGCCGCCACCATGCGGCTGTCGCTCGTCCGCCGCCCTCGCGCGCGGGTCGCCGGGCGCGTGACCGAAAGACGAGGAGACGCGGTTGTACGGGACTGGACCGGGCGGCGCGGCGACTCCTGCCCGGAGGCCGTCATGGGCAATGACGCCGGCTTGCTGACCTCGCCGCCCGCCGCCAGGCAGCGCCTACCCGTCGTCGGTCGTGATGAACGTGGTCCCTGCCCAGGCCACCCCCGGCCCCGGCGGACGGCCAGAACCCTGCCGGTGCCTGGTCATTGGCGTGGCCAGCGTCGCCCCCCGTTCGGTCGCCGGCGGCGGGCACCTGATATAGGCCGGCGAGCGTCGTGAGCGTCAGCGTCGTTGGCTACGCGCTCGCCGCCGCGATCTGCATTGCGCTCGCGTCGGCGCTGCAGCACCAGGCCGCGACGGGCGCGCAGGGCTACCGCACCGGCATCCACCTGCTGTGGCGGCTAACGCATAGCCCACGATGGGTGGCCGGCCTGGCGGTCGGCGTGGCCGGCTTCGCCCTGCACGCCGCGGCATTGCGCGCCGGCGCGCTCGCGATAGTGCAGCCACTGCTGGTGACGGGCCTGGCATTCGCGCTGCCGCTGCGCACGCTCCTCGATCGGGCCCGGCCGTCGGCAGGGCAGGTGCTCGCGGCGGCGGTTCTGGCCGCCGGCGTTGCGATCTTCGTGGCTGCCGATCTTCGTGGCTGCCGCTCACCCGAGCGCAGGCCAGCCCGCCCCTGATGCCGGCGCAGCCGCCATTGTGATCGCGGCAGGCGCGATGCTGGCCGCCGCGTGCTCGGTGGCCGCGACACGGGCCGGGTCCGGCCGGCTTGCCGGGTTCGCACTTGGTCTCGCCGCCGGGATCCTGTACGGCCTGACCGGCGGGGTGCTCAAGGCCGCCGTTCAGGCCGCGATCCACCACCCAGCCGCCGCCGTTACCGCTTGGCCCCTGTAGGGAGTGGGACACTTTTGCCACCTATCCTAGACGATATGACTGAAGAAATCGGACCGACGATGACTCATAGCCGCCGAAGGCAGCGCAGGCATCGACTTGCAAGCTGTAGAAGCGGCCGGTGGCCATACCGTCAGGCTGAGCGCCGAGCATCTGAGAGCGCGAATATCCCTGCATGAAGCTTCACTGACCTGTCTGTGGCGGAACCCGCTACGGCTGATACATTGTTGCCGATCAGGACGCTATCGCGAACTGGCTAGCTAGGAACGACCTTTAGATCAATGAGCATGGTACGTCATATGATCCCGCAGGCGGATGGAATCAAATACCGATGATGGCTGCCAACATTCTGGGTTTCTGGTTTCTCGCAAATGGGTGTCATTGGCGCAGAAGGCGTAACCAATGGGGTCATGAAGGGAGGCCTGGAGTCCAGGAGACTATTCCAACAGGTCCGGTTCTAGCTAAAGATCCCTAAAAACAGCAGAAAACCTGATAAGGTAAGAAGTGCCGGGGAATGGCTCCGCCATCCGGCCAGGACCCTGGGCCCGCTCGGCGGAAGGTCGCCCATGTCACGCGTGCGCACTGCCCCGTCGCGGCAACGACATGGCCGCATCCAACCTGGCCGCAAGACCTGGGCCGCTCAGCGGCGAACGGCCGCGCCTTGGACAAGAGCGGTCCGCACCACCGGTTCACTGCCGCGGCCCTGCGCCAGCTCATCCTTGCTGAGGCTCGCCGCCGTCGGCGCCCTGCTCTCGGCGGCGAGTCTTGGCCCGGCATGCGCCGCCAGCCAGAGCGCCCGGGCCTCGACCGGGCTGGCCTACTACGTCAGCCCGACTGGTGATGACGCCGCGGACGGGACCTCGCCGGCCACCGCCTGGCGGACGCTGAGCCGCGCCACGGCGGCGCAGCTGCCGCCAGGCGCGCAGCTGCTGCTCGAGGGCGGCGCCCAGTTCACCGGGCCGCTGGCGTTCACCCGGGAAGACGCGGGCGACCCCAGCGATCCGGTCTACGTTGGCGCCTATGGCCAGGGTCCTGCCACGATCACCGCGCCCAGCGGGTCGGGCATCGTCATCTACGACACCGCCGGGATCCAGATCAGCGGCCTGACCGTCGCAGGCCAGGCCGCGCCGCCCCAGGGGTCCGGGATCAACCTGTACAACGACCTGGCCGGCAACATCAAGCTCGACCACGTGCATGTCAGTCACGTCGACGTCAGCGGGTTCTATGACGGCATCTCCATCGGCGGCGGCCAGGGCACATCGGGGTTCAGCCACGTCTGGGTCAGCAACGCCGCTGTGCACGACAACCTGGCCAGCGGGCTGGTCAGCTTCGGGCCGGCCTTCGACCCGGCCAGTCCCGGCTACGCGCACGCACACATCACCGTGTCGCACGTGGCGGCGTACCGCAACCTGGGCGACCCGGCTCAGACGTCGCACAACTCCGGCAGCGGGATCATCCTCGGCAGCACCAGCGGCGCCACCATCGCGTGGTCCACTGCTTATGCCAACGGCGGCCAGGGAGGGGCACTCAGCCAGGGCCCGGTGGGTATCTGGGCCTACGACTCCGCCGGGGTGGTGATCAAGCACAACCTGGCCTACCAGAACCGGTCGAATAACAGCAGAGACGGCGGCGGTTTCGACCTCGACCAGAACACCTCGCGTTCGGTCATCGAATACAACCTGTCCTACGACAACTCAGGTCCGGGCTACCTGCTCTACACCCCGTACAGCAACTATGCCGACAAGTCAAACGTCGTCCGATGGAACATCAGCAGCGGCGACAGCCAGGTCAACACCCAATGCGGCGGCATCGAGGTGCTGGGCCAGATCATCCGCGCCGCCGTCTACAACAACACCGTGGTCATGCCCCACCGGTCTGTCACCGCGCCGGCGATCCCGCTGGTGCTGGGCAGCGGCCCCAGCGGCACGACCATCCGCAATAACATCCTCTTCACCTACCAGCCCGGCCCGGTTGCCTATTCACGCGCGGCGCTGGCACCCTCGGCCGTGCTGCTGCAGGGGAACGACTATTACCCGGCAGCCGGGACCTGGAAGATCCTGTGGGGTGGCACCGCGTATTACTCCCTCGCCGGGTTCCGGTCAGCGACACGGCAGGAGACGCTGGCAGGCGCAGCCGCCGGATTCGCCGCTTCCCCCGAGTTGACCGGCCCGGTCCTGGGCCTCACCGTGACCGCTCCGGGAGGCGGCGGAACCGGGTTCATGCTCGGTTCCACGTCCCCGCTGCTAGACAAGGGCCTCGACCTCCTGGCCCTGTTCGGGATCAACCCCGGGCCTGTGGATTACTCGGGCTACTCCGTGACCAGCAGCGCACTCAACGTCGGCGCCCAGTAACTGGATCGCCGCCCGGCCGTCCGGGCCTCGTCACCGCGCGGCGGAGACCGGTTCCGGGCCGCGTGGCTCGTCCTGCCCCACAAGCCCTCACGGCGTATGCCAGCGGGACGATCGGCGCGCGGAGAATCGTGAGCGCTAGCCGGTCACAGACCTACGTGCGCGGAGATCGAGCCTTTGGGCCTGGCGGCGCCGGTTACGGATGTGATAGGGACCCGTTACGGTCCGTCGCATACTATCGGTGCCGGATCGTCGGCTGACACCCGATCCTCGCGCCGCCAGGGGTCATAGTCAGAGCTTGCTGGATACCGATCGAACAATATGTGCTCAGCCGCAGCTGATTCGGGCCGATCGGCGACAGTGCATAACGAGCCCTCGGCGCGCGCTGAATGGACAGACGTAATCACTGGGAGTGACACGACACAATGCTGGGGCGGCCGAAGCCGGGAGCCGTCAGGATTGTCCGGCCGCGGGCCAGATGATCTCTCCGGCGCGGTTCGAAGGCACGAGGAGAACCACCGCCTTGGCGGCCAGAGCCCTAGCCGACGCCGTCCGCGCGGCGGACAGGTAGCCGCGGAGCGCATCTCCCGCGTCGGCCTCCAGCGGAACCCGCAGTGACCGGCCCAGCAGATCCACGCGGCGGCCGCGGTAGCGCCGCTGGTCGCCCGGAAAGCGGCCGAACTTCGAAGGCCCGAAATCGGCCGTGCCACGCCATCTGGCAGGAAAGGGCCCGTCCGAGCGCTCGGCCTAGAACGACCACACGTCGAAGTCCTTGACACCGTTCTTGTGGTCCACGTAGTGCTTTGCGGCGCCCTGGCACAAGGCACGCCACAGAAGGCGGCCGGCATAGCGGTCCCGAGCCCTCCGGGCGGCGGGCAAACAGATCCGCCTCGACGTCAGCGGCGAGCTCCGCGAGACGATGCAGGTCGGGCACCTCGATCAGCGCCATCGAGCGATCGGCGGACACTGTCATCGGATCAGACTGCCACAAGCTCGTCGGCCCGCGTCCGTGTGCGATGGCGGGAGCGGATCTCAAGGCCGTTCCCCTAACGCGGTGACCAGCGCTCTTCCGCTGGCAGTAGCCTGTGGGGTGCCAGAAGTAGGCCTGTGCCTGTGACCTGGGGCGATAGATGCAGTGCTGCCGTCGGGCAGATGATCAGCCGTGTCCCTCCGCCTGCTCTACCTGATCTTCGTCCGGCTCTGCGGCTGGCTTGTCCTGC
>WNGL01005082.1_pt1 | contig 18136 bp, 15 predicted proteins | sample 5400591 | NCBI WGS metagenome assembly WNGL01 (sample SAMN13153377, study PRJNA577476) | soil metagenome | isolation source: 80 cm soil or saprolite under Garry oak tree replicate 1 | place: USA:California | collected 2016-06-15 | reverse complement strand
TCAGCGGGGGCGAGGGCCAGGCCCCAGGGAGAGTTGAGCCTGCCGTGCAAAACAAGCTGCCGGATCAAATTTCCGTTGGTGTCGAAGACGTCGACAAACCCATGGGCCGGACCCGACACGTCGTCGTGATGGGCCGCATCCTGGAGGGCATAGGTGACATAGAGGTTGCCACCAAGGTTCTGGATGCCGAAGGGAGCGTAACACTGGTTTGGCCGCGGGCAAGTGTTCGCCAGCTTCGAGTCGGTGAAGGACCGAACCAGGTGAAAAGTCGAATCGAACATCTCTACCGTTCCGAAGCGGAAATTGGTGGCATAGATGAAAGTGCCAGAGGCGTTGCTGGCGATAGCAAGCCCTTTGTAGACCGCCCCCACGAACCCACCCTGACTCACGGTTGAGCGATCCACTGCAAGGATAGCATGAGTTGGGTCAGCCTGGGGGTTCCAGCCGGAGATCGTGCCGTCTTCAGTCGCAAAGATGAAAAGACTTGGACCCGCTCCAGTGGCCGTCGCCACGACAAAGCCACTCGTGCCGTTGAAGACGTTACCGGTTGGTGCTGCCGTCGTTCCAGCAGGACTATTTGCGGGGGGCGGGATAGAGACCACTAGCGGGCGTGCCGTGCCATCGCCGTTGTACAAGGTGGCCACGCCTGCGCCATTGTCTGATACCCACCAAGGGCTAGTGGAGCTATGTGACAGACCCCAGGGATTGAGCAGGTTCGGATCTTGATGGGCGGCGATATTGGGAAGGTCCGAAACCAGGTTGGTCTGCTGGTAGAACCCGTTAGCAGTGTTGCCTTGGGCGTTGGCTGCAACCGGTACTAACATCAGCAAAAGCAGAGCAATAGTCATTACAACAGCCAGAAGTCGTGGTCGCGCGGGAAATAGATGGATACGCATAGAGATACCTCCTTTGGGGCGCGATAAATCTGGCCCCTTCTATAGAACTCTTCACATGAGGGGAGATCATCCCCCAGGAAAATATCAGAATCCCCCCTATACAAGCATATACGTAGAAGGTTACACATGTCTAGGACTGCTTTGTCAGTTTCTATGGAGCAGATTTCATGATGACAGCATACTGCCACTAATTTGGACGAAATTTAGGTATTTAAGAAGGTAAGATGTTTGGAATGCTCGGCCTGGTCGATAGAAACAATTTATGGCGTAGGTTCTGTTCTAAATTTTGTGTTTTCTGGTATCAAGCCAAGTTGCCTTTCACAAGAAATGAGATAGATACCAAATAGGTCATTTCCATCATGCTCTTTTGGTGCCTCATGGGGCCTTCTTTGTATGGCTTGTCGAGCCGTTTTTTGCGTTGTCTTTGTCTCCTGATGTCTCCCATTTTCCATGGTTTTCTCTCGGTTATGCTGTCAGTTATGCTGTCATCTTTTGTAGCTAGCATGGCTCAAGATGTGCCTGGATAGTGGTTAAATGGCAAACCATTGTTATTAAAGAGGGAAGATTTGAACCTCGGAGGGGGCCTTTTTTCCCCTGTTCATAGGTCAGTTCGTGGGCCTGTTGAGCGTGGATTGCGTCGTTTTTGTCTATACTTGTCTACTGGTATTGATGAGAGTAGAGCGGTTTTGCTCCCTGTTTTGCTCCCATTTTATTGTGGGCTAACCTTGTAGCTCGCGTTTGCGGAATAATTTCTCTTGCAAGCCATTGGAATGCACCTTTTATTTTAGTCCTATGCTGGGTCTTTGTCTACCCCTTGTTTTTTGGGCTTCCTGAGCGTGCACAGTTGCATTTTTGTCCAGATGTGTTGCATGAGGACTATCTAAATGTATCGCTTCTGCTGTCAATTCTGATAGTGTTGGCGAATTCGGTTTTCAAGCTCAGAATACTGCGAACTTTCGCCCAAAACGACCTTGGTTTTTGAATTCGCCAACACTATCAATTCTGCTGTCAAAATGGAGCCTTTTGCGGCATCTTAAGCAGCCTCTGTGTGAAGTTGGGGAAGTGTCGAATTCTGCTCACAGACAAAGCAAGCGAACAGCAGTTTATCTTATTTTTCACTGCTCATTGTTTAGATAATGGGATATGCTTTAAAACTCATCTTTCGGTCTCGTGAAGAGGTGACGATAGGTGTCTATCATCCTCCAGCCACGCGTGCTGGGGAGGGTTACGGATTACTTCGTCCCGTGACGTATGGCTTCGAGCACAGCAGTATACTGCTCCAGAAGCCGAAGCACCAATGGGTCTGATGGGCCCAGTTGCTGCTCATAGCTGGTCAAAGCGCGCTGGTAGAGTGGCTCAGCCTGTCCATACTTGCCTTGCTGAACTGCAAGGAATGCCAGCCACTTCACACTATCCGCTGTTTCAGAATGATCTGGCCCTAATTGCCGCTCTCGAATGGTGAAAGCACGTTGCATCAACGATTCGGCCTGTTCATACTTTCCTTGGGCGAAATACAGTTTCGCCAGGTTGTGCAGGCTCCAAGCCGTCCGTGAATGCTCGAGTCCCAGCTGCTCTTCACGAATGGCCAGTGCCCGCAGCAGTAATGGCTCCGCCTGTTCATACTTGCCCTTCTCAGTATACAGTACTGCCAGAAGGTCCATGCAACCTGCGGTGTCAGGATGATTAGGGCCTCGCTGCTGCTCGAAAATGACCAGCGCACGCAGGTAAAGCAGTTCCGCCTGCTCATCCTTGCCCAGGGCTTCATAGAGCTGCGCCAGGTTTTGGAGGCTTTTGGCCGTATCGGGGTGCTCTGGACCAAGCTGCTGCTCTCGGATGGCGAGTGCTCGCTGGTACAAGGACTCCGCCTGCTCGTACTCACCCAGAGTGAAATAGAGCCCCGCCAGGTTGTGCAGGCTTTTGGCCGTATCGGGATGCTGTGGACCCAGGTGCTGCTCCCGAATGGTGAACGCTCGCTGGTACAAGGACTCCGCCTGCTCATTCTTTTCCTGGTGATAGTAGAGTTTCCCTAGGCTGTCCAGGCTGGTTGCCGTGTCCGGATGCTGTGGACCCAGGTGCTGCTCCCGAATGGCGAGCGAGCGCAGGTACAAAGGCTCCGCCTCCTGGTAGCGACCACGCTGGTAGAGGTAGCGTGCTGTTTGATGGAGAAGGTGCGCTGCTTCAGCAAAGACTAGGTGGTCTTGTTCAACTAAACGCATACACGTCAAGGCATGAGGCAACAGCCGCTCGCTCTGCCCCCACGTTGCGTGTTCAACCTCCGTTGGAAAGGCGGCATGGACGGCTCGCACCGTTTGCTCAGCCCAGCGCCTCCTGGTTGGTTCGTTCATATCATTCTTGAGTACAGCCTGGATTAGCCGGTGCAGCGAGAGCGTTTGACTGCCAGGATCACGGCGCACCAGCGAATAGGCCCGCAGCTCCTTGAGCGCCGCATTCATGGCCAGCGGATCTGCGGCCAGTGCCTCCAAGGGCAGGCCAAACACAGCAGTTCCCTGAGCAAGCAGCTCTTCGGGAATGGAATCTGGATGCAGGAACGCACACCACCGCAGGAGTTCAGCAGCCGCAGCATTTCGTTGTTCCACCTGCTCGAAGGAGAGTGACCAGGTCGTCGCCACCGCATCAGGATGGTCTTCTGTGAGATCGCCTCGCTGTCGCAGCAGCTCGGCACCGCGCTCCAGAAACCAGCCCAGGTAGTCCGACAGACGGCAGGCGTTCTCCTGGACGTAGGCGCCAGCTTGATCCAGCGCTAGAGGCAATCCTCCAAGCTGCTCACATAGCTCTTGTGCAAGCGACTGATCGGCAGGGGAAGCCGCTTGCAACGGCTGTTCAGCGGGAAGCAGTCCCGACCGGTGCAGCAGAAAGTCTGCCCCCACCTCCGTCGGCAGTGAATCAATCTCGATGCGCCGGGCGAGTGGAGCAGTGACCTCGGCACGTGTGGTCAAGAGCACGTGACCTGCTGAACCGAGCGGAAGAAATTCGCGGGCCAGTGCCAGATCATCGGCGTTGTCGAGAATGAGCAGCCATCCCGTGTGAGTAGCCAGCCATTGTTTGACGGCCTGAACCACGCGTGCCTGCTCACCCATCTGGGCTTGTGGAAGCGCAAGCAGCTCTGCAAAGGCAACGTAATCGGCAAGAAGTGCCTCGCGGGTCGCAGCGCGTGCCCACAACACCGCCTGATAGTGAGCGCTGAAGCGATAGGCATATTCAATGGCGATCTGCGTCTTACCAATGCCGCCAAGGCCACTCAGTGCCTGAGGCTGCCGTACGCTCGCTAAACCACGACTCTGAAAAGCGTCAGCAAGCTGCTGGAGTGGGTGTTCACGTCCCGTGAAAAAGGGATTGCGCAAGGAGGGTACGGTCCAAAGAGTAGGCAACACGCCGGGAAAGGCAGGGGGTTCGGATGAAGGGGTTGAGGTCACGGGAAAAGCTGGAGCCAGAGCAGGTTTGGCACGCTCCCGACGGGCACGGACAAGCAGCCTCTCGCGTGCTGCTGCCTCTTCAAGCCCCACCAGATCGATGTAGACAATGGCTCCCAAGAGTCCCTCTACCTCACAATCGCGCACCCGTATGGGAAGGAGCAACCCCTGCTCGCTGGTCGGGTCACGCCGAAAAGCCGCTTGCCATTCGGAGGGGGAGAAGCGAGAGTGAAAATAGTCGGGAGAGAGTACCGCGATGGTGCGCTCAGCTATCCTGGTCGCCAAGTCCATATCGGCTGCGAAATTGCCACCCGCTTGAAAGTCCCAAGCTTGAAGCATAACACTGTAGCCTGCCTGCTCCAACTGCCAGGCAATCCACTCGGCCCAGATAAGGTCGGCTCCGGTGTAGCTGATGAAAAAATTCTTGCGTTCCTGCTTATCTGCCATCGACTCCACCCTGCAATGGCCTGTCAAGGGAAGCACTTCCGTTGTGAACTCTCTGCATGAGTATAGTACATTTGCTCTCGATGCGCAACTATTTAGACAGAATGCTTAGCTTGTTTTTGCCAGCATGGAGAAATTCAGAATCTTGGCAAGACTTACCTATGGCTTTAGAAATTGCGGCGAGACTTACCTCTTGTTTTCAGGGAATTCAGGGATTCTTTATGAGCAGAACTACCGGCAAGACTTTCTAGAAAATCCGGCAAGATTCATCTAGAATCTGAACGTCTCTTTTTGGGCCTAATTTGGTCTTCTTTCAATTTCTCAATCAGCTTACAGAGGGGCATTTTTGTTCAAATGAGTTTAATGTCATCCATCCGTAACTATTGGTTATGCTGTCAGTTGTGCTGTCAATTTGACGAAGAAACAATCACCTCGAGGCCCTTCATAAGCAGGTATATGTGCACTATCGAGTGTCAAATGGCTTGCCATACGATAGAGCGGGGAGAGTCGAATTCCGCTATAGGCTCTTTTTGATTCTCATAGGAATAGTGTTTAAGCGTTTGTTGATCGTGAGAGATGAATTTCAGCGAGCCAATGCTATAGAAATTACGCTTTTTAACGTGCGTAGGGACATTTCGTCTCTGTAGGCAGGAAGACTATGGAGTGTTACCCAACAGCATGACCATCCCTTGTGGGAAAGGAGATCATTGCTGGGAGCTCCTATAACGTAGAGAACAGCAGAAAAATCCATATGAGCAAGATAAGTATGGGAAGCACATACGTTAAAAGCAGGAGCACAGGAGTTCTGGTTCTTACTCCTAATCTTCTTTCTAGTCTTCTGGCCCTCATCATTCTGTCGATGGTTTCTTTATGTTCAGGCAAATTGTCGTAGGTTCTTCTATCGAGAATAACGAAGATCTGCTGGGTATTATGCTGAATATAGAGCCAGATCAGTGTTACCAACATACCAAGAACGATAAGTACGAGTACCACACTTTTCGCTGAGTTAAGGTTGTTTTGCAGCGTACCAACCACAGCAAGAAGTATCGTCTCATACGTCAAAAAGACGGTTAATCGAATATAGAGTTGGTTCTCTATATGCAGCCGATACTCCCACAACCGAGTACGCTGCTCACTATCTAAGTTATCAGGCATCGGTATCCACTCATTCATGAAGCGACTCCTCTCAATGCACCAAACAGACAAACTCCTCTGGTTCTTATGTCTTTGATGAAAACGCATAGATCAGTGAAAAGTAGTATGTCTTCCTTATCTTAAAACACCTTATTCACGCTTGTCTCTTCTTGTATTTCCAGCAAGAGAAGGACATACAATGCAGAGAGCAGACTATCGGGAATCATGTATATCTGCTGCTGAGCAAGAAAGAAGGTTGGTTTGATATGCCCCGCTAGTCTCTTGTCTATTTCACCACACAGAAAGTACAAGGCGGGCTTGATGACATCTCCCCACTCGAATTGATAAAAAAGGGCAGGAAGTATGTTTTCCGAGGCAATAACGGTTCCCCGTTCGATCTCTCCATTAGGAGAGGTCTTTACAAAAAGCACAGCTTTCGGATCGAGCTTCCAGTGAATACACTCCTTGAGTGCTTCAGTGTTTCTGTCTCGAATCATCTCCCATAATGTTACATATCCATTCATTGCTGTAATTTCATCTGCCCAAAATTGCAATGCTTCTCCTACCCAAAGAATACTGTCAGGTTGACCAACTTTGTGTGGATAGATGAGGGGAACTAGTTGCCCAAGATACCCGTGACTGTCAGCAAACTGCTTAATAGCATCAGTAGTGGAGGAAAGTGTGGCGAAGTTGCGTAACACAGGTGGATCATCAAAGATGGAGTATCCCTGACTAAGCTCTGAGAGTCCGACGGCTTGGGAGATAAGCCAAGGGGCATCTGGCAGCGTTTCTGGTTGTGTAAACAAAGGAGCAGGACGTAAATCAGTATCCCAACGAAATCCATTGACAGGATAGTGTCCAATGTAGAGAAATCCGTTTTTGGTATCTGATGCCTGTTTGGGCTGGGAGAATTGGAAATCAACAACCTCTTTTATTTCTTCTGCTATTTCCTTAAATGCCTTATCTTTATCTTTCCACTCTTTAATTGGGCATCTATTTCGAGGAAGTATCTGAAGCATGCCAATACTGTCTTGTTCCCAGAGTGCATGACGTACAATAATGGGTATCACCGAAACACGTTTATTTGTCTCGCGCAGGTGCATCGCCTGCTGTTGTAGCATTTGGCAGTGATCAGATGCGAAAAAGTCAGGACTCACAAACAACAGTACAATATCTGCCTCTTTTAAATGTTTTTCAATTTCTTGGTTCCGATTCGCACCAGCTGGTACTTTGTGTTCGTCCCACGTCTCGATCTGACCTGAACGTTTCCAAGGTTTCAACTGTGTTTCAAGGTCAAGCAGAAATGGTCTATCGGCGGGTTCATAGCAGTAAAATATTTTTACTGTCTTTGCCCGTTTGGTCATAAACTTTTATCTCTCTCCACTAAGTTTTTATCTACTCAGCAAATAACCCTAGTTCAGGTTGCGAAGCATCGGACTGTTGCACCCGCTCCGCTTGTTTGAACGTCCCCACCTGTGCAGGCATATCGACCTTTGCCACTTTACCTGTCTTTATCTCGTTGAGCAGTTCTTCGATGGTTCTGATCTGTATCCTGGGATAGTTAACATTTGTCCAGGGAGAGTTATAGTATCCGCTACTAACAGCCTCTATGGTCATATCTTTTGATGGTGATTCCAGTGTGATGAAGACACCAATGGCAGCATCCTCACGCTCTATAGTTCCTCGAAGATCACGGATATCTCGTGATGACACTTTTCCTGACTTTACTTGGACGATCACTCGCTTTGGCTTATTCGTGCTATCATCAATGAAAGGGATCACGCCATCGATTCCCTTGTCGCTTCCTTTTTTCCCCTCTAAGCTCCCTTCCTGCCCTCCAAACGGTCTTGCCCGGATCAGAGATAATGCCCACCACTGAAATTGATACCGAGCCTTTTTTGCTAGGTGTGTTGCTGCTGCCATATCAGAGGGAAGGCCATCAACGACAAACTTAATCCCCGGAAACATTGCCTCAAGCCGATATTGCTGAAGCGTAATAGAAAGGATAGTAATATCAATACCAATCCACTTACGGCCTAGCTTCTGCGCTGCTGCAATCGCGGTCCCACATCCGCAAAACGAATCCAAAATGACATCTCCTGGGTTACTGCTTGCTTCAATGATGCGCTCTAAGAGGGCAAGGGGCTTTTGTGTTGGGTAGCCTAATCGTTCATTTGACATAGGGTTAATCGGAGGAATGTCTGACCAAAGTTCTGTTACTGCCTGACCTTCCAATTCATCTAAATATCTTTTGAGTTGGGCTGTACGGCTTTTAGTGTAAATACGGCCTTCTGCTTCTAATTGCAGCATATTTTCTTCTGTAAAACGCCAAGGCTTTGTTACTCCATGAAACTCATAGATAGGCCCTCTTCCACCTGGTGGGTTAAGGTTGTCCAGACGAAAACGACGGCCATTTTCATCAACATGGGTAAACTTACTTGCTTGGTATTCATCTGAGAAGGGTACTCGTAGACGGTTGAAAGTAAATGCTTCAGAGCGAGTATAAAAGAGAATGCGGTCAGTGATTTTACCAAACCTATTAGCATCAGCATGAAAGTTAAATCGTTTCCATACAATCTCATTCCTGAAATTCTTCGGCCCAAAGATTGCATCAAGGATGATTTTGAGATAGTGACCCGCTGTGGAGTCACAGTGGAGATACAAACTTCCTGTCGGCTTAAGAACGCGATGCATCTCTACCAACCGAATAGTCATCATCACCAAATACGCCATCATGGGATTTTCCCCGATTAAATCACGCATGGAGGAAATCACTTTCGATACATTATCAGAAGAGATTGTTACTAAGTGAAGGTACGCATCCTCTGTTTTCTGGTTCCAGTGCCAGGTGTCCTCAAAGGCGGTGATCTGTGACTCGCTGTCTACACCTTTTTCATCTTTGAAAAGCACATTATAGTTTCTGCTTGAGTTGAAAGGTGGATCTAAATAAATGAGGTCTATGCTCTCGGTGTAAATACGCTGGCGTAAAATATCAAGGTTGTCGCCATAGAACAAAGTATTCTCGGTGATTGGTCGTGGTAGCAACGCCCACCTCCACGTCTAGTGTATTTTTCTAGCAGTATAACACAAAAAACGTAGGGGTTTACAAGGATAGCAATGAGAATCTTAGCCTTGATACTCATAATGGTTAAAGCATAAGTAGCCACATGACCAGATCGCCAATAGGACCAGGAGCGAGACATTGAAATAAAAGACACACTTTTCTCGGGTAAAATACTTTCTCATAATTTAGCTTTGTTCAAACACCAACCTCCCCTTTTTGGTCTTATATGGAAATTCCCGCTCATATCTCTCTTCTACCTTTAACCGTTTCTCCGGCTGCATATGGAATCCATCAGTTACCCGAAACGAACCAATTACAAAGTTGTCGGCATTATCCGAGATACAAATCAGCGAGTAGGAATATTCAGAGAGGCAAACGAGGATTTCTTTTTCAGGCTTTGAATAGTCTGTCAGGGAGCATTTCTGCCCAGGAGGAAGTGGGGAAATTGGATTGTCTTGTTGTCATCAGTGATAAAGGTTAGTCTTAACATAGCTTTACAGAAATTGTAAATATACACCATTGTTGACCGTGGCCCTAATGGTAAAGAATATGAGTTGGTTTTGTAAATCCAATCGCTTTATTGTTTCAGCCCGCAAAGTATTGTACTCGGCAAGAAGGAAAGTGTTATTCTCTTTACTAGTGTTCTGTCAATCAGCAATTGATGGGTAAAGATGCTTGAGCTTGATGCGAGCATCAGTCGTGGTAAAGCGCCAGTTGATGCCGACCGCTTGCTCATTGCGTTTGGCTTGCCAGGCCGCCACCTCGCGTTCCAGTTCGGTGCGCGAGCCGATGCGACGGTCCAAACACTGCCGGGTGAGTACCGAGAATTCGATCTCGGCCATATTCAACCAACTCCCGTGCTTGGGAGTGTAATGCAGTTCCAGCTTCTCGATCAGGCGTCGCGCCTGCGCAGGCGCAAACACCTCATACAAGGCTGCCAGGGTATGCGTGTTCAAGTTATCCATGACCAGCACCAGCTTCTCAGCCATCGGATAGTAGACATCCACCAGATCGCGAATGAAGCGGGCGAAGTCCACCTTGGTACGCTGCTCGGTCACCTGCAGATAGCGCTTGCCCGTCAGCGGTTCGCAGGCCACGAATAGATTGCAGGTGCCTTGCCGTTCATACTCATAGTCGCTGCATTCCGGCTGTCCTGGCTGCATGGGCAGAGGCACTCGAGTCTCACTCACCAACTGCTTGCTCATTTCATCCAGACAGACCTGCGGCCGCCGCTCATCATAAGGTCGTATGTACACCGAGAGGACCTCCTCCATCTGGCACACAAACTCCGCGTTGCTCTTAGGTGGAATACACCACTGCTTGTTGAGCCAGGGCTTGAGTTCGTTGTGCTCTAACACCTGTCGCACCGTTTCCCGCGAAATGCTCTCCACGATCTGCAATTGCACCAGCTTATCTGCCAGCAGTTGCAAGGTCCAGCGTTCCTGTCCCTCTTCCGGCTGGCTGCATACCAGCGCAATCAAATGCGCTTCCTGCTCTCCATCTCATTTGCGCAGGTGAGGCGTGTGCGGTCGGTGCCGATTGAGTGCAGCGGCCATGCCCTCTTCCACCAAGCGCTGCCGCACCCGCTCGACCGTCGCGGTGCCCACTTCCAACGCCTCACTGATGGCTAGATCGGTCCAGCCGGGACCGTCTTGGCTACTGTCAGCTTTCAGTAAAATGCGCGCATGTGTCAGTTTGCGTGCCGATGCCTTGCCTTGGGCAATCAGTTTGGATAGATCAGCTCGTTCTTCCTTCGCCAGCTTTACGATATACTTCTTCATGGGGGCTTCTCCTTGTTGAGCAATGGTTTGATTTTTCTTGCTCTTCAAGGATACCCCTTTTTCCCTCCACTCATCATTTCATCATGGACAGAACACTAGGGCTTTTTCGTTGTCTGCTTAGCAGCTATAATATCAGATAATATGGCCTAAAATGGCTTGCCAATGCTGTCAAAGTGCAAGCCTCCTGCTTTTATTTGGGATTGTTTCTCTGCTCGCTTTTTCTAAGATCTGCGAAATCGTTTGTCTCATGCGGCCTTTCGTGATATGCTTCCTCATATGCTTTTCTTGGAAGCATGGAGTATGAAACAAAGAGAGGAAACACAGATGGGGAATTTTCAACACGAGCCAGTCATGCCACAGGAAACACACGTTGGATATGTGGAAGGCTATTTGGATGCGCTAGAGAAGGTGCAATCGTTTCACGAGCGCAATCCGAACATGAGCATTCGGGATATCTGCTTTGCCTTGAAAATCAGTCTGCGGACAACCATACTCTCTGGTCTTGGTGGGATACATCTTCCCGATGATGTAACAAGCTTCCCTTCTACGGCACAGCTTCTTCGAGAGTGACCGGCTCAGGTGGTTTTCATGGACTTTTCATGCGATGCTCCTGTCTACGAGATTATGGAAAATAGGACACGTGTAGATCGTTGTGCTCATAGCTTGCCATTTTCATTCTTTTTGTTGTGAGACAGGGAGTATCCGCCAGTCCGTTTCAAAAATGCGTTGGTGCAGTTCCAATTCGACAATGGCTGAGAGGATGCCTTTCTGTCGCTCAGCATCGGCCTGGCTCGTCACTTGAAACGGCCAGTAGCCTGCACTACTCCCAGAGAGGTGAGGATGGAGGAAGTTTTGTGAGTAGTTCACGACAATGCACACTGGTTGTAGTAGTTCGTGGGAGCCGTGCCTACTCTTCGCTGATTGTTGTTCAGGCCAACATAGCTCAAAGCGTGTTTCTAATCCGCCAGAACCGTCATCGGTGGGGCCAATGACTTCTATCTGGCCTGTCCCTCGTAAAAACAGGCGATTGGCTTCTTCAAGAATGGCCATAGCAACAGGTGTGAGCAGTTCAATACCTCTGCGGTACAGTGCTTCTTTTGCCTTTCGACTCGCTCTTCCTTCATACGTCCCAGTCCGTAAATCCTGAAGATGGCGAAGCAGATCATCAGGGCGGATCGTCGTCGGTTTTGGATCGTTCATGATCTTCTCTCCTTCCTCACGTGGTTCAATCTTGACGGAATAGCTCTGCAAGTCCCTTGACTTTGCGCTCGTGAGGCCACTTCAAATGCATGTGTTGATACGTTTCGCACGCCTCGCTATAGCGCAAGTGGGAACCAAGCTGTAATGCAGAAGTTCCTGCCATCTCAACACAGGTACATGCCTGATCCATGTCTCCCAGCCTCAACGAAGTAGCCGCCCGACGGTTGAGCAGTTCGACACGGCGTGGAACAACTGTCGTGGGGACGCTTTTATCGACCTGATCCAGTCTTTCCAAAGCCTGTTTGGGTTGGTTGAGATGTAACTGTGTTAACACCTCGTGGTTGACAAAGAAAAAGTGATCAATAGGGACATAGGCAAAATGGGGATCGTCTTCGGGATGTTCCGGGAACAGGTCTCGCGCAACGCTCAGTGATTGCTTTGCCGCTTCCTGTTGACTAATAATAGGGTTGGCCTGTGACTCTGCTAACACGATGTAAAGCCAGCTCTGGAGGAGCGGTGAAACATTGCTCCGAAAGTGTAAGGCTTTCTGATGCAGTTGCAATTGTTGTATTGGCTGCTTGAGGTGGAAACAGATATGAGCTTGCCGTACTAACGATGATAAGCGCAGGTGATTGTCGTCGGCTAGGTCACCATAATAGAAAGCCTTCTTGATATCGCTCAGTGCTTTCCCGAAGTCTTGATGTTGCAGTGCAAGCAACCAGGAAAGTTGATAGGCTTGCGACGCGCAGCTTGCCGCTACCTTCTGGTGTCTTGCTGGCTGCTGTGCCAGCGTCGAGAGCCGATCAAGATAGCTTGGCAGCACGCGCTCTACCTCGGCTATACCTCCATCAAAGTAGAGCCTCCAACAGGCGGGTATGGCAGTGACATATGAGGGAAGGACTTCATCGACATGAAGGAAGGCTTTTCCGTCTTCTATTGCACTTAGACCCATGAAGGCCAGGGGCAATTCGATCAGGAAGGCTAAGACTTCCCTGCGTGTCCTCTTTTTCTCGGAGTGCTGTGCCATGATATCCAGTCTCCTCAACTCTTGCTCCGTGCTTATGAGCAGTTCTTCCAGAGAATACCCGTAGAGCTGTTGTGCTAAGGTCAATGCGGAAAGACCTATGTTGATGAGAGCTGCGCCTGTATCTGCATGGCTGGTCTCTGCTCCATGCGTCGAGACAGGTTGGAGAAGATGTCTACTCGTTGAGGTATTGGGGGAATATTTCCTGAACCCTAATTGCTCAGCCGACATCTTGAAGACTTCGGATGCCTGGTTCATCGCCCAGAGGCGTGGAATGATCCCTTGCTCTTCCCAACGTGCATAGGAAACCCGGCTGACACCAATTTTCTCAGCAGCTTTCTCTTGTGTCCATCCCCGTTGTTCTCTTGCTTCAATAAGTCGTTGATTCCGCATGGCGAGACTCTCTATTCGTAGATTCTACTGGTCGGTTTCTGCCGAGTCAAGGAAAAATGTGCGTCGAGAAGGCTTGAATGGCCGAAACGATACACAAACGATACAAAGCAAACGATACAGCAACGTAACAGAAACGTTACTAGAACGATATTTCTACGAACACTTTTTTCGGCTATCATTGTTCTGAGAAGACGAGACAACAAAAGAATACTTCATTTTTCAGAGAGTTTCAACGTATGTCAATCTTGTTTGGTCGCTTTTTACGTGGCCCTTTGGGACCCGATTTACGAGGCGTGGCCAGAAACTTGTCTAAGGAGTCAACGTAGATGAGCCATTCACGAGCAACTCGAAAGCCCTCTAGCTTGCCCTGCCGCAAAAGTTGCGCCAGGTATATGTTACTTAAACCAGAGCGTTTTGCGGCTTCTGAGGTAGTGATGTACTCACGGTTCAGGTCAGCGTCTTTCAGCATCACACACATCCTCCATAATTATCTTTGACAACATAATTATAACACAGGCAAAGTTCTTGACTAATTAGCATTAAGTCAAATATAATATTTAAGACAAAGCTAATTTCTTAGCTCAGCACTTTGACAACTTAATAGCGTGTAGGCTCTGGAAGGAACGGCGTGAGAAGGAGCCTGGAACGGGCAACCGTGCGCGTACCGGCGTGGCAAGTGCGACGCTGCGAGATGGTACATACCTCTACGTCAAGTCATGCACCGGCGTAGAGTAGGCAGGTCGTTGGGGAGCGGCATCGGTTGCTGGTGGCTTGTGGGTGGTAGCGGTCCGAACCGATGTGCAGCTCCCACGGACTGTTTGGGTGGTCGGTGGGATGGTGATGCTATCGATTTCGTCGTGCGATACTTCGATGGTTTATTCGTCTAGTGGAAAAGTCATGAGGGATGCTAGCTAGCGTGGTGGTGCACACGAGCCAGCGGTCGAGACCTATTGGCAAGCCATTTGAGGGTGGTGTTGCTAGGTGCTCGGTGTCCTGATAGGGCATCGAGCAAAGCCGTGTCAAACCGAACAGGAAAAGGAGTCAGGTTCAATGTCATTTCAGGAAGACCAGGATGTGTCCTTGATGGCCTATGACCAGTACCTGCGCTTGCTGCACTGGACACCTCGTCTGAGCGATGAGGAGATCCTCCAGTTGTTGCAGCAGATTGCCAGGGGCAAGTCCGAACGGATGAAGGCCTGTCCAGATAGTCGGGTGCTGGCTCAGGCGAAGGGGGCACGCGATCACTTAGTGGTTGGGTTACAACGCTTGGTGATGTGCATGGCCCAACGCTGTCACCGCCACTTTCAGCGGGTGGAGCTGCTCGATCTCATTCAAGAGGGCAACATTGGCTTGCTTAAAGCCATTGAGAGCCATCAGCCCGAGCGCGATGAGGAGTTCATTGGCTTTGCCAGTATTTCCATTCGTCGGGCGCTCTGGCAGGCGGTGCTGGAAGGCAGTGACTTAATTCGCTTGCCGGAGAATGTTGGTCGGGTGGTCAGTAAGGCCTACAAGGTCGAGCGACGGCTGGCCTTGAGCCTGGGGCGTGATCCTGAGCCTGGGGAAGTGGCTCAGGCGATGGGGATCGCGGAACAGACTTTGCAAGAGGCGCTGGCTTGTGAACAACAGCGGCAGTCGATGAAGAGCCTGCAAGGGTTACTGCGGGAGGAGGAGGCCGAAGATCGGCAGAGCTTTGCCAGTCTCTTTGAAGCCTGGGTCGAGGCCGATGAAGCCCGACGCGTGCGGGTCGAGCAGGCAGTGCAGGAGGCCTTGATGGGGTTGAGCCCACGAGAGCGAGAAGTCATGCGCTGGCGCTACGGACTGGATGGACAGTGTTTGCAGGTGCCCGATATGGCCCAGATGATGGGCACGACGTGTAAGGCGGTCGAGTGCTTGGGGGTGCGCGCCAGGAAGCGCTTACGTCAAGCGTTGGCTCCGCTGGTGCTAACAGTGCCAGCAGAGGACGAAGGGCAGGTGGCTTGATGGCGTCTCGCTGGTTGCGGCGACTGTGTCGGCGTGCCAAATGGGTGTCACCGAGGTGGCGGATTGTCTTTTACGATGGAGTGGGTTTCTGCCAGCAGGTCCAGGTGGTGCCAGGTCTGCACGCATTTTGAGAGCGAGCAGTTGGCAAGCAAGGCATGTGAGTGGGGGAGGGGCCCCGCCGGACGCGGCCTCACCCTGGGGCGCGAACCAAGTATATCGCGCCTGTAGAAGTCCATGGGGGGAGTTAGCGCCAGCGGTTTTCTGGAGACAGGTGGCTTGTCAATGGTGAGGGAATGAAGGGAAGGTGTGTATGGCTGATGTAAAGGTCGTCAATCACGGAGTCGATACCTTGGTAGTCAATGTCTATCACACGGATCGTGCTGGGAACAAGACCAAACAGGAATTGAGTAGCGCGTTGCGCGTTCAGTTGGAGGACTGGAAGCGTTCCGCGCAAGAGGTGGGGGAGTCGGTCACCACTTCATATGTGTTTAATGGCCTCACCTTGCTGATGCAACCCAATGGAGCCTTGCATGGGCAATTCCCGTGGATGCTCAAAACACGGGACATCACGCTCTATGTCTCGACGGGCTCGTGGAATGGCATCGGGGCGGTGCGCTTCAACAGTGAATTTCTCTGGTCTTCTCCGGGTGTGCTGCACGCCATTGTCCAGGTGCAGGCATTCGTGGATGCGTTCTTCCAGGATGAGATGTACTTGCAGGCCTCAGCTGTCGATTTGTGCGTTGATATTGCCGGGTGGCAGGGCATCGACCAGCTGGATAAGAAGCGCGATTTTGTCTCGCGTTCGTTTCAGCGTCGCGGTCATGCTGAATCGGAGTGGGGCCCTGCTGGCGACGCAGGAGATTATTCTTATGGGCTGCAAGAAACGGGGCTGGATTTCTCCCACGCTGGCCCGCTCTCCCTCTCGCTCTATGACAAGTCCCGCGAACTGCGGAAGTCGGGCAAGCCGTGGTTTGAAGACTTGTGGCGTACGCATGGCTGGTCGGAAGAGGATGGGCTTGTGTGGCGGGTGGAATTGAGATATAAGCGGGAGGTGCTCCATGAGTTGTACCAGGAGGTCGCGGGACAAGGGCGGTTTCATGGGATTGAAGATGTGTATGTGCTCATGGAGCGCCTCCCGCTGTTGTGGGCCTATGGGGTCGGCTCAGTGGATGATGCGTCTGATGGCTTGCCAGGCTGGATACGCTGCGTGGTGCCGGGCCAGGACAAGAAGCGGACCCGCTGGCCAACTCATCCTGCCTGGAAGGTCGTCCAGGCGGCGTTTGCTGCTTCTGATGAGCGTCCGGCTCAGTTTGGCAAGGTGGTGCGCAAGCGGCATCGAGACCAGAACATCGAGCGCATGTTAGAGGCGATTGTGGGTTATGCTTCGTCGCTGGCGGTGTACCTGGGCAAGGAATACGCTGATGAGATGGTGGACCTGTCGATGGTGTTGCATTGGGTCGCCCAAGCGGGTCCGGACTACTTGGAGCGCATTGATCGGGATTTTGCCGAAGAGGTTCAGCGTAAGCGCATCCGTTTTGGGATGCGCGAGGAGTAAAGGAGGGGTGTATGGATGAGCAAGAGGTACGTGACGTGTTGTCGGCGGCGGTGGCTGAGGCGCGTGAGCGCTGGTTGCTCCAACAGGTGTGGTTTTTGACGCCGTGGGGGCAATGGCGTCGTGGCGCGGTGGAGTATAGCGGCGACACGGGAGCGATGTTGGTGCTGGTCTACAAGCATGGCACGCCTGGCATCAAGGTGTGGTCGCATATTGAAAGAATCCCTGAGGTCTTGAAGTTGGTGAATAGGTAGCCTGGTGGGGTGGTTTTGCTCTTTATGGCAAAGCCATGAGAGGAAAGAGAGGTGGGCTTATGGGAAGACGGAAGAAATTGTCAACAGTCCAACCGTTGTTACTGACAATTCCAGATGTGGCAATCAGGTTAGGGGTGTGTCGGGCGACTGTGTATAACCTGATCTCTTGTGAGAGCTTGCCGTATGTCATGCTTGGAGGGGCGCGGCGGGTACATCCTGACTCATTGGAGAAATGGTTACGTCAACGTGAGCAGCAATTGGTGGGATAGTTCTTCTGTTACCTCGCTGTCGCTGTCGCTAGAGCGGCGGCGAGGTATGGTGATCTCGGCGAGGAGGTGGGCTTATGGCAAGACAAAGGAAGCGTAGTGTTCATGGTGGTGGCTCGGTCTATCAGCGGAAAGGGGATGGGCGATGGGTTGCCAAGTTTAAGGTAGAAGAGACGGGGCGGTATAAGGAATTGTATGCAGGGTCTGAAAAAGAGGCCTACAAGAAGTTGGAAGAGGCTCTGTTTCAGCAGAAGCAGGGGACGCTTGCGACGGGGCCACAGCAAACTGTCAAGCAGTTTTTGGACTATTGGTTAGAGGATGTCGTGAAGGGGTCGGTTCGTCTGAGCACCTATGTAAATTGTCGCGTGGTTGTGAATAAGCATCTTATCCCTGGTCTTGGTCATGTTAGACTTCAGAAGTTGACAGCGCAGCAGGTCCAGTCGTTCTATGCAAAAAAGTTGAAGTCAGGGACAACAGCGAGCCGGGTGAAGACTATTCATGCGGCATTACATAAAGCGTTGGAGCATGCACGCCGTATCAAATTGGTTGGAAGGAATGTGTGTGATGATGTCGTATTGCCTCGACAAGAACAGCCGAAAATCCATCCGCTAACACCTGAGCAAGCGCACGTGTTGTTGCAAAAGGTGAAAGGCCATCCTTTAGAGGCGTTGTTGACGCTGACACTTGCGACGGGGATGAGGAAGGGCGAAATATTAG